>Ga0182030_10020179_pt1 | contig 12604 bp, 15 predicted proteins | sample 812S3MmetaG_FD_121299 | JGI IMG/M metagenome (GOLD analysis project Ga0182030, IMG submission 121299) | Permafrost microbial communities from Stordalen Mire, Sweden - 812S3M metaG (Illumina Assembly) | ecosystem: Environmental > Terrestrial > Soil > Wetlands > Permafrost | place: Sweden... | reverse complement strand
CCACTTCGATTGAAAGACGACTGATTGTGGAGTTTCCACAGTCACTTTGGGTGCCCCCGGCAGGATTCGAACCTGCGCTCACGGTTTAGGAAACCGATGCTCTATCCCCTGAGCTACGAGGGCGGGACTTGCGCGCGAAGTTCCGCGAGTAATTCGTGCTTCAGCCTACGACACGTGCGTTCTTAGGACTTCGCTGCATTTTTCTGAACGAAGTAATGGTGTTCCTACGCGAAGTGGAGCACCACAACCCCGACATGGTGCTTTCGCTTGGCTATCGAGTGAAGTCCTGTAAGAGCATCTGCTTCCGGCGCTGGGCGAAGGGTGAAAGGTGAAGGGTGCACCTAAGACTCACCTCCTTACCGAACGCGTTTGGACGCTCACGCGGCGGCTAACCAAGCGTATCGAATCCCGATTGCCAGGACCAGGACGCCAAGCGTTCGGCGAATGAGCGCGTCGGGAAGGTGAGGCTGCAAGCGAGCACCGGTGTAACCGCCAAAGAGTCCACCGAGGCCGAGCGCAATTCCAACAGGCCAGTCGGGCGCAATCGAACCGTGGTGATGCGCGGAAAGGATGAGAAAGGTCATGACGCCGGCAAGCGAAGTGACGAAGGTCGATGACAGCGTCGCGGGAGCGACATCAGTAGAGGGCCTACCCGAGGCGATGAGGATCGGCGCGAGAATGGAGCCACCCCCGATCCCATAAATGCCGCCGACGCACCCCACGATCGCCGCGACCACGACGAGCACCGATTCGGAGAGGTGGTTCTTGCGATTCGTGTGGGACCGTAAGGTCCCGCTGCTCACGGCAAGCCACGCGCCAAGTGGTGCCAATACGGTAGCAATGACTATGTCGAAGCCGCGGGCACCGGGCAAAAAGTCGACGCGAATGATCGAACCGACGATAACCCCGGGCAACGTGCCCGCGACGAGGACAGCAGTTAGACGTCCTCCCGTCTGGTGTTGACGCCAGTACCGATAGAGCGCGCCCGGAGTAGCGATGACGTTGAAGAGCAGATTCGTCGGGGTGACCGCTGGACTGGGCGTGCCGAGAACGCTGATCTGAAAAGGCAAGAGCAACACTGCGCCGGATACTCCGGCGGGACTCGCGATCGTGGCAATGGCGTACGACGCGAGTAGCGCGGCCACGTCGACCCAGACACCGGTCAGCATCAAATCACCGTAGCCAAGGATCGCTCCGAAACTTGCCAAGGGGTTGTCGCGGTTCGACGGACGCTGTTCCGACGTAGCGACACTTCCTCGACTGATTTACACAAGGTGAGTGGATCGTGAGCTCGGCAGCTGTGTCTCACGTACGACAAGGGGGTTGACACCGTCTTTCTATCTTGTACTTCCTACCTTGGGCATCCAAGTAATTACTGGGTACTCATTGTGGGGGCCCTAATCGACGGGCGCGGTGGGCAGTAGCGCCCGGCGCACAAGTGGCATTGCTCCTCGAAAGTGATGTTCACTCACATCGAATGGCTTTGAGTCCAAATCGACAAATCCTGTGCACTCGCTACGCAATATCTCCTTACGAACGTGCGATCGTACTTTGAACGGCGCTAGTCCCGCAGGCATAACGACCACAGGGGGCCCCACGTCCCCAAGCGCCCCAGGTGCTTCCCCAGTTAGATATAACCCTACTATATTACTAGAATTACTAGGAAATAGAAATCGGTTCCTCGCGACAACATCTGACATGACTCGATCCCCTCGGGCCAAGTTTGCGACAAGAGGTCATACCAAAGGAGTGAAATGGTGAATCACAATACTTCTGCTGCGACCAAAGGGCCACAGCGCGACATCCAGGCGTCATCAGCGCGAGGCAGCGACATCGTGTGTCGAGATATCTTCAAGTGGTTCGGTTCTTCGTTGATCATCGAGAATCTCGACTTCGACATTTCTCCCAATGAGTTCGTTTGCGTGGTTGGTCCGTCTGGTTGCGGTAAGACCACCCTCTTGAGGATGATCGCTGGCCTCACCGACGTCGATAATGGCAGCATCGAAATCGGTGGAGTCCGAGTAAAGAAGCCGCTACCTACTGTTGGAGTGGTATTTCAACAATTCGGACTCTTCCCCTGGAAGACCGTCTTGAAGAATGTCGCGTTGCCGCTACGCGCTGCAGGAGTACCCAAAGAAGAGGCCTTCGAACGAGCTCGCGACGCGATCGAATTGGTCGGGTTGAAAGATAGTGACTCTAAGTACCCGACACAATTGTCGGGCGGGATGAAGCAGCGTGCGGGCCTCGCTCGCGCCCTCGCCATTCGCCCCGATGTCATCCTGCTCGATGAGCCCTTCGCGGCCGTGGACGCTCAAACGCGTGAGATTCTTCAAGAAGAACTGTTGAGCTTGTGGACCCGCCATAAGCAGACCGCAGTTTTCATCACACACAGCATTGATGAGGCAATCACTTTGGCGGATCGCGTCATCGTGATGGGCGCTCGACCGGGTCGCATCGTCAAAGAGATCCCCATCCCTATCGAGCGTCCCCGAACGGTGGCCTCCGTGCGACGCGATCCCCACTACGCCGGTTTACGCGAAGAGATATGGGAACTTCTTCGCAATCCCGACGCGAACCCTAAGGATCGGTGACCTGATGACAATGCAACACGAGAAGAGAGCGACGGCCGACGGCGCAACGCCTCTCACCACCGAGGAAATCGGACGCCAGATCTTCCAGCGCCGCCGACGTCGCCAGCGTCGCCAGCGCGTCGTCTTTCTCGCTATTCGAATTCTCTCGCTGGCGATCGTCTTCATTGGCTGGCAGATTTACGGCAGCCACACCATCGCGATCCTCTTTGCTCCAATCACAACCGTCGTGAACCAGGGCTTCCTCCTTTTTGTCCACAACGGACTCGGGGGACAACTCCTGGTCAGTGTTGAAACCTTCGCCTGGGGCTACTTGGTCGGGATGTTGATCGGCGTCTTCCTCGGGATGCTCACCGGGGCGTACCGCGCCGCCGAAGCGGCCATCTCCATGTACGTCTTCGCCCTCTACGCCACGCCAATGGTCGCGCTGGTACCGATCATCAGCCTCTGGGTGGGTTACAACTTCAAGGCTCAGGTCGTCATCGTGACCCTCTTCGTCGTCTGGCCGGTGACCGTCACCGTCTTCCACGGAATCCACGAAATCGACCCAGAGCTGCTCGAGGTATCTCGCTCGTTGCGACTCAACCGACGCCAGACCTGGCTACACGTCCTACTCCCCGGAGCGGTGCCCTTCATCATGGCAGGAGCCACCCAGGGAGTCGCCATGGGATTGGTCGGTGTCATCATCGCGGAGGTGCAGACCCAACTCACCGGAATCGGTGATGCCCTGCAGACCCAGTCGTCGACCTACCACACCGCTGCGTCGCTGGCCGTCATTCTGCTCATCATGGCGCTGGGGCTTTCACTTCGTCTCGTTCTCACGTTGATCAGGCGCTGGGTGGTCCCGTGGCAGCGTGTGGAACAGGGTCGGCGCCACTAGCGCTCGGTCGGCGTCCCGCCTAGCGGCACCTTGACTCGTAACTACGAGGTCTGACGAAGACGCGTCATCGCGGCGTTTTTCGCGCCGTCAATATGATTCGCGGCGGTTGCCGCGGCGAGGGCGCCCTTGCGCTCCTTGATGGCCTCAAAGATGCGGCGGTGGTCCACACGTGAGACCTCGAGACGTCCCGGCACCTGCAATGTCGTCTCCATCCCCTCGTCGATCATCTCCTGGAGGACGTCGAATGTTTGTGAGAGGAATCGATTATTGGCCATCGAGACGATGGTCCGGTGAAAGAGACCGTCGAGACGCTTCAACTCGACGAGGTCGACCGGTTCGGCGTACGCCTTCTCCTGTTCGGCCACGATCTCGCCCAACGCCCGGATCCCTTCATCGGTGGCGGCGACCGCCGCCCAGTCGGCCGCCGTGGTCTCCAACACTTCGCGTACGCGAAACAATTCCATCAAGGAGATCTCTAGATTGGCGAGACGCTGACGAACCAGGTCCTGTTTGTTGAGGCCCACGAAGACGCCCTGACCGTGTTTGACGATCAGTCGCTGATGAGCTTCCAAGGTCTTGACGGCCTCTCGCAGGGCGGGACGGCTGACTCGCAGCATCGTGGCGAGTTCGCGTTCGGGCGGCAACTGCTGCCCCTCTTCCAAGGCGCGGCTGTCGATCAATTGCTCGATCAGCGCCACGATTCGATCAGACAGGTTTCCTGATTCTTGAATTGGGTGGAACAGTGACTCCATGACCCGTCTCCCGGCTGACTACAAGGTGGCAAAAATTTATCAGAGAGCATCCAGCGAACCCTCCGTCGTTTCGATCAGCCGACCGGCAACGAGTGTTCAGTGCGCTTCGATCTCCAAGATGTAGCAGGTGTCGCTCTTACGATCGACCGTGTAGAGAACTCCTCGGTCGTCCACGAAGAGGTCGTTGAGTTGGCCTTGGCTCGAGCCATCAGCACTGACCCCCGGCACGAATCGGCCCACTTCGCGCGGGCGCAGCGGAGACGACACGTCAAATACCCCGACACCGAGGCCGAAGAATGCCCCCGCGGCGAGACGAAAGTCGCGCCACGCACCTTGACCCGTCGGATACTCGTGCAGGTTGTGGGCGCCGAACCTCCCGACCGTCGGAATCTCGTCGGGCCACGCCATGTCGAGCGAGCCGACTATCTGGGGACGATCCTCGAGTCGGATATCGACCACCCACACGTTCTGGGGAAAGTCCGCCGCGCCCTCTTCGAGCGTCTCGTCGGACAACAGCCCGAAACCCGAAGCCCCCAAGGGAACGAAGGTGTGAGCTGCAGCGGGCAGGATCGGACCGTAGTGCAACTCGCCGACGATTCGAGGATGCGACCGATCCGAGATATCGAGGATGAATCCACCGCCGGACGTGTATGCCACGTACGCTCGGTCGGGACGTTCTGGCAACACGCAGATATTGTGCACTCGAATACCGAAGTCCCACGACGTCACGTCGGCGTGTTCGACACGTCGAACCGTCAACTGCTCCGAGGAAAGCTCGGTCCCGCGCGCCGACGCGACCTCCTCATGGGGACGCAACGGCGAAGGACCGTCATCACTGCGTTGAGTACCGGCCATCCACCATCGTCCGACCTCGCGCGGTTGCGAGGGATCGCCGACGTCGAGGATCTTGAGTATGAACTGATCACGGGGATCGCGCGCGGCGTAGTCAGGTCCTTGACTGGCGAGGTAGGCGAAACCCTGGCCATCGAGCCAGACGAAATGGGTGCCGACGGAATCGTCGCCGGACTCATCGAAGAATCCGACCCTCCGGGGTTGTTGGGGAGTAGAGATGTCGAAGAATTCGACTCCGGCCGGCGTGGCACCCCTCTCCTTCACTTGGCGAGTGACCGCCAAGAGGTCTCCGTGGATCGCCAAGTTGTTCGAACGCACATGCGCGCCCGCCAAGTGGTGGCGGTACACGACTGCGGGTGCAGCGGGTTCCGTGACGTCAACCACCACGAAGTCGCAGGGTGCCTTCTCCGACGCCACGAAGAGCGTGCGTCGACCATCGCTCCCCAGATGCATGGCCAGACCTTCTCCACCGGCCATGCCCTCTCCCAGCGACAGCGTCGACACCAGACGCATCCCTCGTATCTCCATTCGGTCCTCCTCTACGCCACTTCTCGTGGCTGGCTCAAACGGTCGCCGACCGCAAGTTACGCACTGCGGTACAGCTTCGTGATCACGAATTCCTGGTGGCCGATCGCCTCCGCCGCAGTCAGACGCCCATTGATGGTCCGGTCGATCACTTCCATCAGCCGATCGCCCGCCTCGGAGAGGGTGTACTCCTGTGTCAAGAGCCCGGACACGTCAAGGTCGATGTGTTCGCCCATGGTCGCGGCCGTCAGCGGATTCGCCGTCAGCTTGATGACCGGCTCAATCGGGTTGCCAATCACGTTGCCTTGACCGGTGGGAAAGAGGTGGATGACCGCCCCCGCCGCTGCCATGAGGGTGATGCACTCGGCCGCGGCCGAGGAGGAGTCCATGAAGTTGAGTCCCTGACGCGTCGGGGCCACTGCGGGAGCGAGAGCGTCCACGACGGGAACCGAACCGGTCTTGGCGATGTTGCCCATGGCCTTCTCTTCGATCGTCGAGAGGCCGCCGCGGATGTTGCCCTGGGTGGGCTGCGAACCCAAAAGGTCGACCCCTTGGGACACGATGGTCTGGATGTAATCGTCGTAGAACGCCTGGAACTTTCCACGCACCTCGTTATCGACGCACCGCGCCGCGATGAGATGTTCGCCCCCCGTCAGTTCGGTGGTCTCGCCGAAGAGGACGGTGCCGTTCGCGCCAACCGTCCGGTCGACCGCCTGCGAGGTGGTCGGGCACGCCCCGAGACCGCTCGTCGTGTCCGACTCTCCGCACTTGATGGACATCATGATCTCGTGGCGCTCCACCGGAACGCGCTCGATCTCGCTGGCGTCTTGGAGCAACTTGGCCGCGACGCGTGCAGCGGCCGCAATGGTGTTGAGGTCGCCGAACCGCTCGATGGAGAAGCGCTCGACGGGCTTGCCCGTGAGGGCGATACCGTCAGCGACCGTATCGGTCCAGGAGGGTTCGATGCCGACCACCACCACTGCTGCCACATTGGGGTTTGCGCCCGTGCCGATGAGCGTGCGGAAGGTCAGTTCGAGGTCCTCTCCAAATTGCAGACGGCCGTAGGCGTGAGGAATGGCGAGAGTCCCGGGGACGAGACGTCCGATCCCCTCGACGGCGGCATTCGACAGGTCGTCGACCGCCAGAATGACGACGTGATTGCGAATCCCTACCCTTGCGTCGGGTCGGCGGTATCCAGTTAGGCCAGTTGCCATCTTGCACTCCTTATGTTGTGAACGTGTACGAGTGCCCCCACGACGATGTCGGCCTTGGCGATGCCGACTTGCTGGCCGTATTCGATGACCGGGGATCCCTCGGTGATTGCGACCAGGGCGACCTTGTGGCCGAGCTTGATGGGCTCGAGCACTTCGATCTCGTGGCGAGTGCCCGATTCCAGCGATGCGTACTGCGCAGGACCTGCGCCGACGTCACGGACCGCCACCGCCACCGCGTCGTCCTGGCGATGCGCCAGGAAAGCTAATTGTTCAGCCATCATGCACCTCAATTCCTTCTGTTTGTCGAACTTTCGTCGTAATGGATCCCAAATACGAAGATAGGTAAGACCTCTTGCCAATCGCGAGCACTGGTAGCGTAACAGGTGCTCTCCTCGAGTTCCATCCACTGGCCGCGATCACGCGAGCTCACTGAGCGTCTCGGCGATCTCCACACTGCGACCTTGTTCGAGGGCCCGCAATGTCGCCCTCAGAACCGCGACGTTGGCCACGGCCGTCTCGAGTGTCACTTCGACATCGGCGAGCCCACGGATGGCGAGAGCGAACTCGTCGATCTCCTCGCGCAGGTGGTCGCGCGCGTCCAGGTGCACCGTACGCTCGGACAGCACGCGGGCGTCGTGGTCTTCGCCGAGAGAGGCGAAGTCGACCTTGATAAGGCGCGAGTGGGCATCGGTGTCCGCCGAGTTACTCCACCAACTGAAGTCGAGTTCGTATCGAAGACGTGCCTCGGTAGCGTAGAGGTCCATCGTGAAGGCTCCCGGGGTCAACCAGTCCGTACCGAGAAAACCGATGACGTCATCAAACTCGAGCAAGGCGCCCACGACCATCGTGTTGGAGACGCGAGGGGCCCCTTGGCGACCAATCGCCACGACGCGGCGAGGCACGCCAAAGAGGTAGTTGAGGTTGTCAATATGGTGAATGCCGAGTTGAGTCAAGGGTCCTCCTGGCGCACGTTGGGGGTCGCCTCGCCAATCGCCCTCATTGAGGTCAAGTCCGCGCTCGTTGGAGAACACCGCCTCCACCATCGAGGGTGTCCCAATCTCCCCAGAGTCGAGGCAACGACGGATCTCGCGCACACCAGCCAAGCGCCGAGCGCTATGACCGCACGCGAAGACGATGCCGGTCTCGGCGACTATCGCTCGGACTTCCTTGATTTCCACGGGGTCGACGGCGATCGGCTTTTCGACGTAGACGTGCTTGCCTGCTCGTGCGGCAGCTTCGATTACTGCGGCGTGCTGGTCATTTGGCACCGTGATGATCACGCCCTCGACGTCGTCGCGTGAGAGGAGCGCGTCGAGGGACTCGTCCTGGTCACAGTCATACTCGGCCGCGAAATTGGCGCGGCGAGTCGGATTGCGACTGAAGCAACTGACCAATTCGACGACGTCACTCTTGGCATACGCCGATGCCATGATTCGCGCCCAGCGGCCCAATCCGATGGCCGCGAGCCTCGTGGGCCCTCCCTCGATTACCTGCGTCACTGCTTCTCCTCCTTGTAATGGTGATTGATGGCTCGTCGCCATCGAGGCGTCGAACAAATAGTGGCCTTGCTGCACTGCGACTCTGAGCGCCTCACTTCAATCGGTGACGGGGCTCACCCCCTTCGATCAGAAAGGTCCGGACGTTGGACCACGCACTTTCGAAGAGGACTCTTGACGCCTCGGGGGTGACCCCTGCAATGTGTGGCGTCAGGATCACCTCGTCGCGGTGGCGCTGCGCCCAGGTCACGATCGACGAGTCTTCAGGCAGGGGTTCGTGCTCGAAGACGTCCAGCGCCACTCCCCCTAGATGTCCAGAATCCAGGGCCTCCATGAGGGCCACCTCATCGACAATTCCGCCCCGAGCCGCATTGACGACCAATGCGCCGGGTCGCAGTCGCGCCAGCGCAGCCACATCGATCAGGCCGCGAGTCGCGTCAGTTAGCGGCACGTGCACGGTGAGCACCTCGGCTCGATCGAGAAGAGCGTCGAGGTCAACGCGTTCGAAGAGTCCTAAGGGATCCGACGCGGCAGGCGTCGGATCAAACCACGACACCTCGGCCCCGAGGGAGTGGAAGGCGGTGGCGACTTCGTAGCCAATACCACCGAAGCCAATGATGCCCACGCTCAGTCCCCGAAACCCGCGGACCCTCGCCGGCTCGAGCAGCGAGCGCGACTCGCCAAAATTCCCGACCTTCATGATCCGATCACCAGCAAGGAGCCTGCGTAGGAGTATTCCCGAGACCACCACGACATAGGACGCCACATCCGGCGCGCTAGCTCCCGGCACGTTGCACACGGCACACCCGAGCGATGTGATCACGTCGTCAGCAATGCGGTCAATGCCCGCGCCGGTGTACTGCACCAGGGTCAACCCTGTCGCGTGACTGAAGAACTCACGCGACAGGGTTGGTCCGGCCGACGGGAGGACCACGCACTGTGCGTCTGGACCGACCCCGGCAAGTTGTCGCTCACTGTCGTAGAAAGTGACGTCCAGATCGGCGGGAATTTCTATGCCCATCTGTTCGAAGTCACGCCGGGGGCGCAAACAGACGACCGATGGCGCATCATCAAGATCCGACACGGCTCACTCCTTCGTGCGTCGGGCGATGTCCCCGGTCGGGAACACGCATAGGAGTTGAAGCGGCTCATCGCCTTCGGGCATGAACTTGTGTCGTTCGCCGGACGGGACGAAGATTCCCTCGCCTTGGCGCGCGCGTAACACACCCTGGTCGCAGTGGAGTACTCCACTTCCCTGGAGGATCCAAATGAACTCACCGACGCCTTCATGCACGTGCAGCGGACGAGGCTCGGCGTCGAGGGGCTCGGGGTCCACCTCGACGACGCGAACGGTTAACTGTTCTTGGGTGTCGTCACCGTTGAGAAGCACGCTGGCGCTTCGTCCCCGAAGGCGCAATACTTCGGCGTCGCCCGGTCGCAAGACCTTGGCCATCACTCCACTCCCGATCGTCGCGAACTGAGATTTGCAAAACGATCGTTGAGCTCACGGGCCACAACCTCGGCCACCCGTTCGACGAGTTCGCGCCCTTTTTCGCTGCTCACACGCTGTGACGAGCCGTACCAACCCGAGTTAGAGATCTCGCGGATGTCGCGCAAGATCGTCTGGAAGGATCTCGTGCGCCGCGCGTGGTCGGCAGGTCGCTCGCCCGATGAATCCTCCGGTGCGTCGAGCTGGTCGTAGCGAACGAGTTCGGGACGCCCACCGAGAACTGCCGCGGCCTCGATGGCCCCGCCGTGGGTGAGTCCGGCCATCTCGTCGCCATAGAGATCTTCGGCGACGTAACACGCCTGGGCGACCACGACATTGACGTTCAGTTCTTGGGTCACGCGGCTCGCGATGGTCGTCAACGATCCGATGTTGCCCTCGTGCCAATTCACGTACGCGATCTCCTTGACTCCGTGTGATGCGAGCGATGACGCGATGTCCATGTGAATCGCCTCGAAGGTCGACGCCGAGACGGTCACGGTGCTGGGGAAGCCCATGTGGATGGGAGTAATACCAAACTGCATACCGCCCAGGACGAGACCACCGATACTCTCGGCGACCAGATCGCAGATCGCCAGACTCGCGAAGTAGTCCGTTCCCGTTGGCAAATGCGGTCCGTGCTGTTCAGTGCTACCGCACGGGATGGTCACTAGGGGTCGTTGCGAGAGGGCCGTCACGATATCTGGATTCGTTAGTTCGTCGAATCGAACGTTGCGATCCTTCTTGGATGTCATGACGGCCCTCTCTTCACTTCGCTATAGATGAAACTGCGTTAACACGAGTAGTGAAACTCAACCCTTGTTGTTGACCAACTTCGTCGCCGCGTTCAGGAACGATGTGTTGACGATCTGCGAGTAGGTCGGCAGCGAGGTAATGTCGCCGATCTTCACTGATTCTTTCGCCGTCCAATTGACGAGGGCCGGATTGACGGCGGTCGTGAACGACTTGGCCGCGATGTTGAACTTCAGACCGTAGGTGACGGCCGCCTTGCTCTCACCAGTGACGCGGACGGCCAGACTCACTAGTGCGTTGAAGTTCTTGGGGTTGTTGATCCACTGGTCGGCGAGAATCAACGCCGCGAGAAAGTGCTCGGTCACGGCCGGGTGCGTCTTGGTATAGCTGTCCAGCGACGAGACACCGCCGTACCACCAGTTGGGCAACGTTTGGAATTCTTTGTCGATCACCGTGGAACCCTTGATCGAGTGCAGGACGACGTAGGCGTCGTCGGCGTGGAAAGAAGCGATCTTGATGGCCCCCGTCGCCAACGCACCGACGAACTGCGAACGGGTCATCACGACCGGGTGCACGTCAGCCAACGTCAGGCCCAGTGGCGCGAGGCATGCCGCCAGCGTGGTTGCCGCAAAGCCACCGGCACCGGTGGTGCCCACATTCTGTCCACGCAACTTCGCCGCGGTGTTGTATCCGGGCGCCGCCACGCACTCGGTGTCGAGCTTCGCACCGTAGGACGCGATTGCGTGGATCGGCGCTTTCGCCGCCGCCGCTTCGACTGAGTCAGTCGCGGAGCTCAAACCGAAGTTGATCGAACCCGCGGTAGTCCCGAGTTCGGTGCTGAGCCCATTAGGCATCGAAATCAGGTTCGCTTGGAGTCCTTCTTGCGCGAAAAAGCCTTGGGCTTGTGCCACGTAGGGCGTAATGAACACTGTTTTGGGGGGCGAAAGTGCAATACCGACCGAAATCGTGTTGTACGACTTAGCAGACGCACTCGTCGCGTCAATCGCCCACGCCGCGAGGACGGTACTGGTCGCCAGCGTCGTGGCCATCGCCACCGACAGCACTCGCTTCTTGCCATTCCTTCGAATCATTCCCACGTCTCCTTGTCTTGAGGTCAAACCTCTGTTGTGTATTCTCTACTTATTCTATAGAGATACTCTCATAAGTCAAGTCGCTCGGGCGAATTTTTCATCGGGAGAAGATGCGGACCTGGATCTCGTTGTCCCCTTTTCTCTCGATGCCCCTGCGCCACGAGCCGCCCGTCCCTCGAGGCAAGCCGCGAATCGAAGCGAAGGGCGAGAAAATATCAGCCCGACGAAGGGCACTTCGAGATATCGGGCCGGCAACACCGATCGGATTGAGGGGAATCCGGATGGAACGCCAGTTCAGGAATCCGCCTAGGCCGGCCGCTTCGACGTGCCATAGCGAGGCCAATTCGAGTCTCGCACCACCTCCCTCTCTGAAATGAATTGCATTTGAATACACTCACGACTCGGTATGTCGATCATTGGACTATCTCTGAGCTACGGGAGCGTCACCCAACGTTGCAATCTTGCTCCATTTTCTGGAACGTTTGAGATCTTGCGCTAGGACGACTCAACATTACGGAGTGACCGGATTGCGTTGAGGTTTAACCGGGACCGTCATCTAATCGTGCGGCGGCTCCAATGACGCGAAAGCCATTAGTGCGAGCGCTCTTATTGGTCACCCAGTCTGGAGTGGCAAGGAGGACAGAACTCACCTATTACCCATTGATACCCATCAAAATGGCGACCAACCATTTGAGAGTTCAGAGTGTCAAACTGGGAACATGCAGGCATGGCCGAAGGACCCAGGAAAACACGGATTGCGAATCATGTCTGTCCGGGCGCACCAGTTTTGCGATGCGGGAGTGTCATGAACGACGGTGCGAGCAATCGAAGTACCAGCACCGAAGCGATGGCACGTCGCCGTATCGGTACGAGGGCTTCCTACTTACTCGCCGCCACGACGCAGACCGGATGGCTACAGGTCGCCCGATGGCGGATCACAAAGTTCATAGTGGTTCTGGGACTCGTG
>Ga0182030_10020178_pt1 | contig 12604 bp, 11 predicted proteins | sample 812S3MmetaG_FD_121299 | JGI IMG/M metagenome (GOLD analysis project Ga0182030, IMG submission 121299) | Permafrost microbial communities from Stordalen Mire, Sweden - 812S3M metaG (Illumina Assembly) | ecosystem: Environmental > Terrestrial > Soil > Wetlands > Permafrost | place: Sweden... | reverse complement strand
ACTGGAAAACACCAGGGGTTTGTTTTCGTCACCATTTTTTTTTTTGCCAAAAAAAACAACAAAATTGTAAAAAAAAAAAAAAAAAAGTCACCCCAAACAAAAAAAAAAAAAAAAAAAAAAAAGAAGACAGATTGACAGGCTCACACGAGGCAAAATGCCACTTCACACTCCTTACCGATCATCGTGACCTTGAAACCTACCTTCAAGTACAGCTACATGTGCTGTCATCAGAGACACACAATGTCCCTGGTAGTGGAATCCCCCATCTGTCCTTGTCCGCTCAGCTTAGGTATACAAGGAAGCGTGCTACCTCACCTCACCTCAAGCTCTTGGGAAATTCTAGCTCCTTATTAGTTCAAGATGCTTCCGGACTACATTCCAGGAAGGAATGTTGGACCTGCAGTTTGTATCCCGTGGGCCGAGAGAGCCAGAGCATGGATAATGTAATTATTAAGAATTATTAGGAATTATTCAGAGGTGGGATTTTCTAGTTTTCAGACCACGGCTTGAAGAAGGAGGTCATGCTATCAAGTGCATATTTTAACAAGGCACAATGGTCGTCTCTGCTTCATTTTCCTCGCGATGACCGAGTCAGGATCCACAAGCGCAGCAAATAGCCTCTGCTCCTCCACTTTCGTCAATTAGATTGTACAATGTTAGGAGCTGCATTCCCGATCGCAAAATCAAAAATCTGTTTTGTACCTGATGACCATCGAGATCCACCAGACTGGAGCATTTCAACCGCAGAAAAGCGTTCGTGGGAACGACGGGCTTGGTCATCCCAATCAATGGGAACTTTGCATCCCGACCTTCTTGTACCGAGGACGTAAATATTTGCCCCTGAATGATGAGTGTGGACAGCCATGATTCTTCACTCTGCGCCCCAGGAGCTTCCCTTTGGCGTTCTTCAAGACGGGTTGCATGATCCCCTTCTACAGTGCATCACGTCGGGATCACTGTCTGGGATCTGCTAAATCGAGGTTTGGGATCGAGTCCAGACGTTCCTAAAAAAGAACCAACCATGGCTCGACTAGTACTGGCCCAGGGGGCTAGACCACAAAGTCTCCAAGACCAGATGAAGAACTTTACCGCTGGGCCGTCCGTCGAGCGACTCCGTCTCCGCCACCGCTTCTTCACATCTTTCACGCCATGGTCTGCCATGCCATGCCTCCGAAAGACCCACACTCCCGCCGTTTGGCTCTAATGCTCAACTTTGGCTTCGTTGGCCAGAGGACCCCTATACTTCTCCACTAATGACGGCGAGTCGAATGCAACAGTCATCTTATCGAATCCGCGGACCCTGAAAATAGACCAGGTCTTCATTCTAGTATAGCCTCAGAAATCAGGAGAAAAAATTGGCTGCATCTCTCCTGATTCCCGAAGACATTCACGCCCATGGAAAAAAAAAGTTATCCAACGGAAACCCTTCCCTTCTGCGGCGTGCCCGGCTTCTCCCTCCTACCATTTCTATCACCCCATTCGAATCCCATCAATATTGAATCCCCTCCCCAAAGATGACCCAATGGGAACAAGATTGACGGCCTGACGTCGGCTGGCGCTTCTTTGCCCCGATGCTTCCCACGGACTGACATCCTAATAAATTTTCATGATCTTAGAACTATGCATAGGTCTTTCTGCAGCCAGCATCATGATCCACCATGGAGTGCGAAATCGCTCATCCGGGTGCCTCGCGATAGGCACCTTGGAAGAGCCCACGGCTTCTATGTCGTCACATGGATTGAGAGGGGTCTCCGGCGGATGACTGCTTGGATCCCCACGCCCACTTGCAGGTGTCGTTGAAGCCCAACGCATCCATCGCTTGAAAATTTGCTACTCCGGCACAATGGTTTTACTAATATTGGAGAGCGATAATTAACCCGAATTAGATGAGCTTTCCACGCGCTTTAATCATCAACTTCTGCCAGCCGGCTCAAAGAGGAAGTCCGTTTGGCTCTACTTTCAGCCAGTCTTCAACCTATCTAGGCTGCAGAATTTGCAGCTTTGCTAATGGATATTTGTGTATCAGATATTCAAACACATGCAAGTCGAATCTCACAGGGGTAGCTTCTCGTAGGTAGATACAACTCGCACCGAGTCAACCTCAAGTCCAGAACCTCCACCAATCCATCCCCGACTTTTCTCCCCGATCTCGAATCCCGCCGGCGGAACTGCACATGTTGGGTTCCCTCAAACGTTCTATGTCAAACCTGTCAAATAAAAACCAGTCACTCATCAGGCTGCCGACAAATATACCCGCCTTCGAGTGAGACAGCCACGTTGGCTGGCGGCGTACGTACATCCCACCTCTTAGATTTAGATGCAGAAGATGGCGTTAAGAGTAAAGCCGGGTGCAACCCAATACTGGTATGACTGAGATGATGCAGGTGAGATCGTGTTGTTGGGAGGCGAATGCTGGGGGTAGTTAGGTCACGTGGTGAGTGAGAGGCCGTTTCCGTTGCCTTTTGGATGAAGAGATGTAGTTTTGATCGGCGATCTCATTATCTCTTCTTGACTAATGTGTTTTGAAAGAGATACTTAGCAAGTTTCCCTCGAGGCTGGGGCTCTGAGAAAAGCAATCAAACCACGTGACTCCAGTAGCCTCATATCTCGAATACCTTTCAAGATTCATTCTGGAAGTTCCCAAGTAGAATATCCTGTAGATTCTGTCAAACTATGTCAGGCATTCAATACATACTCAGAAAGGCCCAAAGTAAACGTCCATTTCATTTTTTCAAAAAGCAAATCACACATTAGAATGCCCCAATCTTCTCCTTAGCAAATGTTGAATCGTATGGTTCTACCTTTCTCAAAGGACGCTAAGCAGCATAGAGCAGCCTCTTCAATAAATTTAAAAAACCAAGCAAACGATCTGTTGGGAGAGAATGATGCAGGTCTTCACCCGCACCCGCCCCGGTTGTGTGGATGAATGGGTCTACCAAGTGCCTGCCCAAAGTTCTTTCGTTGCCACAACACTCGGTATCTGAAAAATCTCCGAGACGGGTAAGAGGATGAGGAATTAGGCGACCGCACAGTCAATCAATGACAACAGTATGGAAGATCATAAAGAGGTTGGGAATGACAGCGGTAGACTGCTTCAATTTTTGAAAGCTGGAATATATTCGCAGAAAGAAAGAATGTATCTAGAATTCTGCAATTGCATCAAAGATTTCTCCTATCGCCAATGTCTTCCTCGGTCCTTTTTTGGCATCATTCTGCATCACTGTTCAAACCCATACCTTATATTTATTCAGGTCCAAAACAAGCTTTGAATCCCATTTTGACCAGAAGTAGCAATCAAAAGGGCGCTAAGTAGCATAGGGTGACTTCTTTGACTAGTTTGAAGAACCTGAACTGAAAACCTTTAGCTCTTTGCAGACTAAGTCCTCTTTGTATGCTCCGGAAGAGAATCACGGACTTCACACTCTGATGAAGGTACCTATGTTGTTGACCATATACTGTTGGGAAGAACTTCGTACCACCTAGGCAGGTCCATGAGAAATTGGCAACAGTGGCGACAGAAGGCTCTAACAACGAAAATGCAGATGGTATAGCTTTTGAGAATAACAGTGATAGCCTTGTTGAGAATCTGAAAATCAGAGGGGTTTACCTTTCCCCCCATTCGTGCTGGAGCAATCAAATCAGTTGCTCTTGATCTCTGTTCCATCAACCCCCACTTCCAGTAAAATTTTGCCCATTTCTGATTCATACAAGCCTTGTCAACTAATTGGGGGGGAAATCAAAACTAGTGAAGTTTTTCATATGTACCAAGTCCTTCTTGTATACCTTAAATAGATACAGCAACTTCACAGTATGAGCACTCATGCTGTCCCAAAATTTGCAGCCGAGAGCAATTCGTTCCTTCATGATAAGCTATGTCCCTTCCACTTTATACGTTAGAGAATGGGATCACCAACTTCAAAGTGTGAGGGAGGGTCTGTATCGTCAACCACTCTTGCTATCACAAAAGTTTGAAGTCATGTAGCTCACATAGAAATCGGCAACAAAACTCAATCAGTGGCAGTGGGAAGAGGGATGACAATGCTCTTGAGGATGATAGCAGTAGTCTAGCCGCTTCAGCATCTGAAGTTCAGAGATGCTTACTATTCTCACACTTGTGCACACCTTTCTGCAAACCCACAATTTCCCTGTTTATATCTCATTCATGTCCACAATTAGCACCACGTCTCCTTAACCATACAATTTTCTATTGAAAATAGGATTCCAAATAGCGTTAACGAGTATTTAGTGACCTCTTCGCACAAGCTGGGGAGCCCGGAGTTAAGACACTAGGTTATGATGGGACCATCTCATGTTCTCTTTGTACACTGGGGAGCACATTCACAGACCTCATGCTAAGAAGAAAGGGTATGGTATTATGATATTTGCTATTGGGCAAACTGTCTAAGTAAGGAGATCAGCGAGACATTTGAGACAGCGACGATAGTTGATCAATGACAACGAGAGGGGATGTGACACAGCTTCTTTGGGGATGACAGCCGTTGTTGTGACTTCGATCTGGAATGTGTATTAAGAATGATAGAGCAGGCCTGGAATCAAGCGAATTAAGGAAATTCAGATCAGGCTTTCTCAAACACTTCACTGGGGAACGCCTTCCATGTCCTTCATCCACAGGTATGTCTTTTTTATTATTAGAGAAATCGTCCGTCTATCTAGAAAGACTTTTATAGCACTATTTTTAAATTTGTAAGCTCCCTTTACACATTCTCAGACGCCTCAATCCAGATTTAAATCAGGGCCTCAGAGCTCGAAGTGAATCGGATAAGTGCGGTATAAGTTTCCCATCTTCTTGCAAGAACCTTTGACCTCCTCAATGGGAGTATGATACGGGTTGGAGCTACGACTGAGTTGTGTCACAATGAGTGTTCAAGGATACATATATTTGGATTTTGTTCAAAATACAAGATTCTGGTGCGTTTTCTTGAACTGTTGTCACCGGCACAATTGCTGTCAGGATCCATTATATTATTAGGGAAATGTGAGATCAGGATTGATGGGCAAAGAGAAGCATGTTTGTCTTTAGGGGTAGATTACTTTGGGTTAGCAAACAATGTATATCGAGTTTTGATGGATTTAATAGCTTTGACGAGGGGAAGAGCGGTTTACACGCGTGAGCAAAATGGCGCCGAGCTTTGTTTAGTAATACTTGATTTGAGGGATTGGGACCTTTTATATGTCTCTCAGTTGTCTCTCAGTCACTCACAGACCGCGAAACAGTTTCGTGATTCACGTATCCTAAATTAGTATAGTCAAGGTCTTGACCCTTCATTTAAAGGCTTGCCTATCTTGCTCCAAATAGCTTCCTCTTACTCATGGTCTCCCTTCAGCAATAAGATAGTAACCACTCAAATATTGAACGCAGCCGATTAAAATTCAAAGCCCAAATTTGGTAGAAGAAACCCATTTTAAAATCAGCGATGGAGGAAAGCAAAACAGTGACAATCTCCCACCACTCCCTCTTTGACCCTCCCCTACACTAACCCTAATCTTTCCACATCTCTCCCTTCAAGAACCCATCATCCTCTTGATCATAAGCACCTCATGCTTTGTAACGAAAACCCCTTTATTCCCACCATAATGCCCCTCAACGCCCCCACCCATCTCCAAAGCTTCTACCAAATTTCTGACCTTCGCAACCTCCCACTCACCATCTGCATTTGTCCAGAATACCCTCTTAATACCGACTGCATGCATAGCACTCACACATCTATAGCAAGGGCGGGAAGCGCGGACTTCTGCTATTTTTGTTGGTGCTGGGTTAACAGGTACTGAATTTGTGACGGGAGACGGTGTACGAGAGAGAATTGAAAGCTCATCATAAAGGGAAGTGGGCTTAGATCTTGGAGAGGGCGTGGGAGGAGGCAGTGGCGTTGATAGTGGGGGTGGTTTGCGGAGCGGAGGAGAGATGTTGCAGCTGCCCAGGCGGGCGACGTAAATGTCGGAGCCTTTGAGACGGAGATCCTTGATTCTTGCTGCAAGATCAGGTTTGGAGGTGGTGGTTTGGGTTTTGCTAATTAGGATTCGCTGTGGATTGGGTGGTATGGGAGGTGGCTTCTTAGAAGACTATGAAATGTTAGTCGCGCGACTTGAAGCGGGGAACGGGGGACCTACTGGTGACTTATGTTTTTCAGAGCGAATAGAACCATTTTCGCTGATAGAGGGATCTACGTCTGAGGATGGAATAGTATTTACAATACTCTTTGCGTGCGCCTGTAAATTGCGTCTATGTTGATAGAGTTTGTGAGAAGGCGCGTGAGGATAGAACTCGTTGTACTCGTTGGTATAGTGACTCTTTTTCATTCGGCGGTTCTCCCCACTTTTCTCCAGTTTCAATGCCACATACTGCTGCTCCTTCTCGTGAAACTCGCTGTCCTCCTCCCTGTCGTTGGACTTGTTGTGGTCCTTGGTTACCTGGTTGAGATGGACCAGGTTCAAAACCCTGCTGTTGAATAGAGAACTTGCTACCGTAGGATTTGCCAGTGCTTGAAGCCTCGGCGCACACAGCCTGAGCGTACGCTTTGAGACCTTTGGCTCTAGCTTTTCGTTTTTTAGAATCGCCCGGTAAGGAGAAGCGTGGGTTTTGTAAGTACTTTGCTGCGCGAGCCGAGGTCTGGGAGGATTGGGTGCCAGATGAAAGACTGAGAGCTGATCGGATAGCCATCATCTCTGAGTGCATAGAGAGAGGGCTGTTGGAATTGTGACCACAGCCGGTAGACTCGAACGGGGCGAAGGTACCCGAGTCTTGACGATTCTCATGCTGATTCTCTGGCGTATGCTTCGACTTCGACTTTTTCGATTTCAAACGCAGCTTGAGCTCAGTGATGGCAGGGCCGTCGAGAGTGGTGGTGGCCAAGATGCCAGTCTTGAGGGCGCCGCCATCGAAACCAGGCCTGTAGGAGTTGAAACCTTGGCCGATGACCTTACCACCACGAACGATGATTGAACCGTGGCGGTAGTAGAGGGGGGACAACTCGGCTTGGGCGAGGCAGAGTGAGAGAAAAGTGTCGTTTCTTGGAGACATTTTAAAAATGTATGAGTCAGGTGATTGAAGTTTAGGTTTGGAGACAGAAGTCTGAGCGACTAGATTGGGATTTGAATATGGATTGATGAAAAAGTCTGAGACAAAGTGTTGCGCTTCGTGGTTGCTGAAGATCGTGAATGTGGTATTTTGATGATGGTGAGGAAAGTTCGAGTCATCGTGAGTTAATGGAAATTTTGGGCGTTAGGGCATCCAAATAAAGGTTACACTAGAGCCACAAATGAATAGAAATTCATGGATTTATTTGAATACGATCTCAGTTATTGTCTATCTGAAACCTTCGATTAGACTTTTCTGAATACGCCTTCCGATGATTCCATACTATACGCCATGCCGCAATGTCAAAGTTCTCCAATCTCCATACTTTTACATTACAAGATGAGCCCCTTGTCAATGGCAGGAGCTCTTCTACTAGCATCTCTAGCTTCCGTGCCCCATTTGTTTTTCCACTGCATCTCTTTCTCTAAAGCTTCCTCAAAAGCCTGCAAGCACTCCGGAGGAAGCTCAGACTTGATATGGTCTGGAACACTACCGAGGCCATTGAAACCAAGGTCGTGAGCATCGCCGTCAGGTCCTGGAACACCAAGATTGGATGCAGGAGCAGTCTCGTAGACGGTATCCACTATCATATAGTTCCGTGAATAGATGGGTTTGACAGGCGTGAAGATACTCTCAACTTCTTCACCGTGATCCTCCACATAGCCATTTAGAAGTTTGCCATTAGTCTCGACTTCATTATCATCAATTTGCACCCATCTAGCATGCGTTGGTTGCATGGTCTTCGGATACTGCATAGTATTCGTGTGCGGATCGTAGGTGCCATTGAGGTTTTTGCGACGTAGGGCGCCAAGACTAGCATTGAATCGACTTCAGGTAATTAGCATTAGGAAAATTTGGGAAGAGCTCTTCACGTACCTAGCTTCGCGGGCATGCTCCAACATCCAATTCATATCATTAATCATGACCTTCCGCTTCTTACCATCGACAACCTTGCCAGCTTGAAGTGGAACGGTAGGGGCTCCCGAATGATAGACTGAACTTGCACCATGCCACGCAACATACTGGTTCTTATTGTATGTCTCTCCTTGCTTGACAGAATCATTTGGATCTGCTAGCTCGCCTTCGACCACACCTTCAGCCTTTGCTTTCGCAACTTCGTAGTCATCCGTGATTCTCTTTCCACCAACTATAATCTGAGCGCCAAATTCTCGGAAGACTGATCGGGCGGTAACGATACCAATAGCTCGGCCTTTGTAAGAATGAGGAATAAGCTCACGCTCGATCATATCACGCTTCTCGTCGTCATTGATGATGATTTTGAACAATCGCTTGTGCTTGGTGAAAAATAGATAGCTGTCTCGGAATCCTACGCATCTTGCAGGCTCGGTAGACAACATGTATAGCCGCTGGCCTCTGCCTTGGACTGTGAACGTTCTACATCGGTATTCGCGTCCACCCTGGAGATTTCCCATCTTGTCGACCTTTTTCTCGCCCTCTTCATCCTCTGGCAGATCTAGTTCATCATCCAAGACAGGCAATGTATTCCCTTCCTTGTCAATAGGCTGTTGTGTAACATGTGAAGGTCCTCCTCTGCGTGCCCATCGTCCACCACCACGTCCAAAGCCTCTACCTCGCCCTCTGCCGCGAGGGGTAGCGCCTGGAGAAGCAGATCTTCCAGTATCGTCATCCCAACCAGGGGGTTTATTCTTTGGTGGTCGTCCTAGACGCTTTTTGCGGGGAAATGCTGGCTCGGGTGCAGGTGTTGTCGGTCCTGAGTGGGGTTCTTCGGATGCTTGATGTTCATCCTCGTCGTCCTCGCCATCTTCGACGTTCTCCTCCTCGGCTTCTGGAGTACCAATCTCAGAGGTTGGCACATCTACCATTTGCTCATCTTCTGGTTCTTCATCATATTGTGGAGTGTTTTCTAGAAGAGGGTCTACTGTTAGTTTCGATGCTATGCGCCAGATGAATTAATGTCAAAGGACTTACTCAATGCAGCGGCAGCATTTTTGGCGGCTGCTCTGCCTGGTCGCTTGCCCATTTTAAGTTTGGTGATGGGACTGTCTATGCTGATTTCATTCAGCAGATGGTTTGCGCCTGCCGTGTGATACCTTTTCTGGAATTTGTCGCGCCTGGAACGCGAGTTTTGGAGGACCGAAAATGTTGGTGACTGAGGCAACACCGCTAACTGGTAGCCGAAGCGAGACAAGAGGCCATCACTTTTGCTCCAACTCTTGCACTATGGGTTTAGGTTATTATAGGTACTTTGTCCTATGATCTTGCTATCAATCCAGATTCGAACGATCCTGTCATCAATTGTGATACTACAATCACCAATTTTCATATGCAGACTACCTTCGTTGATAGCCTCAACTCATAGAGAACAGCATAGAAACTCAACAGCCGGATTAAATCTCCGGAGCGTCAAACAGGGCAGCCTCAATGGACCATTATCCAGCTTCCGAGTTGTGATAATGGCTTGTGGCATAACATCCGAATGGCCCTTCCTCCAGCGTACAGCATGTTCCAGTCGCCTCAGATAGGGTTCGCGGAATCCCCTTTCATAGGATATGTTCTTTCTACTAAACGTAAGGAGATTCAAGTTGTTGGTCGCATGAGATATTGGTCACAGAATCATAACTATGAAGAAGCCCCTGAATCCACATCAAGATATCGAGTTATAACAGCAGAAGCCATATACATAAGTACCATTCGATTATGATATATGAAGGGGCTGCCAATCTCACCGTCTGACGGCAGTGCTTGCTGCTGGTTCGCGTTCTTTGAGCAGTAGTGTTACATTTTCAGTCTTAGGTCAGCTCGTTCAAGAGCAAATGAACGGTGAAAAAGAAATTTTCAATCTGGGCCGCCACGGACTAAGAAGCAAGCAAAATGCAAGTTGCTATATTATCGGACAGAATTATACCATGATGGGTCAGCCATGCCATCAGCCATCTTGTCATCAGCATGTCCATATACGGACCGAAACGGAGCAAGATGCTGTGCGACATTCCACCTTGACCCAGATTCGCGTCCCTTGACCCTGAATCTCCCATGTCTCCATCTCCATAAATAGGATGGCCCCCTCGTGAGCGTGATGAGGTTGGAAGCATCTTCATCGGCTATATGACGTACCGACTGGACTTTGGCTGGCCCACCGGTAACATACATGGACACAAACAATTTTTTTGTTGAACGCCAGAATATACAAGAAACAGCTACGACCGTATCTCTCGAGTCCGTATCGACATCTCTTCCAGGATGCACAAACCACCACATCTTATTCTCTGACCTGTTCATCTGTTGTCCTTCCAATCTGCAGCCCAATAACATACGCTCTTATTCTACTGCCAACTCCACCTTACGCCCCGTTACATACAATCTTTAATGAAGCCTTATTTTTGAAAGTTTTTCTGCAGGCCAGTCAGTCATATCCACTCTTCAGTCCCGTGTCCATTCACTCGCATCCACGAGTCAAGAAGTGAACAAGGTCAGGCTGTCCGGCCTGGCGGGCTCATCATCAGAAACAGAACCGTTTTTGCCCTGACCTGGTTGATATCGCTACGTGTGGAAGCGAAAGTCACTAATTTGTTAGGCTGAGGTATTCACGAAGATCTGGTGAACCTTTGAACCGAATCTTTCCTTCTGCCAAAAACCAACTAGCAAGTCCGATTAATTTTGCGATAATATCCAATCGACGAGAAAGCTCCTGCTGCGCATTTCAGCAGAGGAGGAGCTGCTCCTCCGCACGCCACCAACTTACTTCTCGTCGCTTCTGCACATCAGAGGTACCTACTTAAAGAGTACTTGTCGCAAACCGCCTCCCCTCCCCACTATTCTTCGCGAAAACCCCTTCATCCTCGAACGATCTAAATCATCACGACTGGAAAACTGGCAGCTCTTCCAGCGAGCAATCCGCGATGGCTGGGAACGATGGCGACTTGCTCAAGCAAGCTACACAGGCAATGATGGCAAGGTACGAAGGCGAACTGCACTTTTCTCTTCCTCTGAACATCCAAAGACACATCCATACGCGCATACACGCATGCACACATACCCGGGTTGGGAGTTTTCTTCGGTAGATTGATGCTACATGATCTGGCTCAGATTTCTTCTAGAAGGACTGTGCTTGTTTCTCGTCTGATTTATCTTTGTCTTTTGCTCTGTGTCTCTCGCACATGCTTAACGTCAAAGTGACGAGGGGTCCCGGTAGTAGTCGGGGCTTATCGTAGCGGCAATCGGTGACTGGTGCATTCATGCATCTAGAAAAGCCCAAAGAACCATAAAACGTGCTTTTTTTCTGCAAATATTCGCGCCGAAAAAGGATGAAAATTTTACTGGCACCCTGCTTCTAGCATCAATTACAAATGTTCTTCCCCCCCATGCCTTTATATATATTCATTTCGCGCCCCCCGTTTTAACATCTTTCCCTTGGGTTTCTCTGACATGCTTTCCGTAATGGCTTTAGCTGATGATTTACTCAATAGTAGGGAAGACGATGGGAATGATCATATCGATTCCGATACACCTCGCTCCGGTGTCGCTACTCCTCAGCCTGACCCTTCAGATAAAAGATTACCCGGACTACTGAACGGCTACTTTGGACAGGTTGGTGCTGGCTCTTCCTCAAGTCCAAATTCTGGTCCACTTGAAACTCTTGCTTTGGATAGCGAACTTGATACTCCTTCTCCCTGTCATCGTCGAGAGGAGATGTTCGAAGATTTTGTTCTGTTGTCAGTCGCACCAGACTCGCAGAAGGGAAATGAAAACTGCCCCCAAATTGAGGATGAGGAAATCCCCCCGCTCCTTCCACATGAGCGGAAAGGGTTTCCTCAGCCATCTGAACATTCACGAACTAGTCGCTTGCATCCATATCCGACTCCACCCGTTTCTCAAACACCTTCTTTGCACAAATTGAAATTAAGCGATGCAAGCTCTGAAGGTAGTGCAAGGAATTCTGCTCCTTCATTTTCCGCACATCGGAAGAGTATATCGGAGTCAATTCCGTCAAGCGCTCGCAGAGCCACTTTGATGAATCCTCTGTCAAGCATTGTGACAGCGTCAAACGTTCATGCTGCACATTTCTCCAATCCTAGCGATCGTTATCCCGCCACAACACCAAACACTCCTCTACATTCTCGCTTGAATTCTTCTTTTCACGAGTCCCCATCATATGATAGGCTCAAGAGGCTAACAGATGACGCTCCGCGTAAAAAGAGTATTCCTCCGACTCCCACCCGCGCATTATCAAACCAAACTGCCAAGTCGGACGCAAGCGGTACCTCAGAGCGGTCAAACGAGAAGAACACTAAGACCAATGGTAACAACGAGCCAGCATCGTCGCAAACGTCGAACCCGTCGGCCGGAGCACCAGCGCCAGCTGCAAAAGGCAAACTCACTGTCAAGATTGCAGAAGCACGCAATCTACGAAAGAGTCAAGATCCATATGTCGTGGCGGTTTTTCAACGAAATGAACTCGTATCAAAAGGGCCTCGCGTTGAGCATTCCGACGACCATGATGAGTTGACGAGTAGTCCAATGGGTGGT
>Ga0182030_10020175_pt1 | contig 12605 bp, 14 predicted proteins | sample 812S3MmetaG_FD_121299 | JGI IMG/M metagenome (GOLD analysis project Ga0182030, IMG submission 121299) | Permafrost microbial communities from Stordalen Mire, Sweden - 812S3M metaG (Illumina Assembly) | ecosystem: Environmental > Terrestrial > Soil > Wetlands > Permafrost | place: Sweden... | reverse complement strand
GATCTGCCGCCCGAAATCGAGGCTGCGTTCCGCGGGGAGCGCCCGTGAGACTCTTGCTGGATACGCACGCCTTGCTGTGGTGGCTTGCCGATGATGGCCTCGGGATACAGGCCCGCGATGCGATCGCGGATCCGGCCAACCTTGTCTTCGTGTCGGCGGCGAGCGCCTGGGAAATTTCCGTTAAGAAGGACCTGGGGAAGCTGACCGCACCGGACGACCTTGAGCAGCAAGTGCATTCGGGTGGCTTCCTGCCGCTGCCGGTCAGCATCGCTCACGGGGTAGCGGCGGGACAGCTTGCCCGCCACCACGATGATCCTTTCGATCGGATGCTGATAGCCCAAGCTCAGGCGGAGAGCCTGACCATCGTCACCCGGGACAAGCGTTTCCACGAATATGGCGTCGCTCTCCTGACCGCTTGAGAAACCCAGGATGACACAATCGCGGGCGAGTTGTGCCCGGCCCTCCTGCGGGGACGGGGTCCAGACTCTGTCGGCGATGACGACCTGGTCGCGCTGGCCTTCCAGCTACCGCGCCAATTTTAGCTGCAGATGAGGTTCGCGGGTCACCGGCCCGGCCAACTCAGGCCTTCCTCGATGCCTGAACAGGCGCTCAGATCGAGTCGAACTCGCCGTCTTTCGCCCCGGCGAGGAAGGCATTCCATTCGCTTTGGTTGAAAACCAGGACGGGGCCCGACCCCTGGTCCTTGGTGTCCCTGACCCCGATCCGATCGTTCCGCAGCCGCGCTATCTCGAAGCAGCTGTTGTTAAAGCCGCTGTGCGAGCTCTTCTGCCACGCCGCCCGCGTGATGTCGTCAGCCCGGACCCCGTGCAGCGAATAGTAATTACCATTGAACCCGGTGCGGGGAAAAGAGCGCCTAAGGTGCATGTGTCCCTCATAGTGGTGGTTAGCTGCCGGTCCGGAGGCAGCTCGCTACTAGCGGCCTATCCCGTGGACGAGCGTTATGCTACACCCGGCTGACCCCCGCACAGCGGCAACCTTTAGATAAAAAATTCAGGCGTGTCGGCCCCGCAGCTCAGACCGCTCCTGGCCGATGCGTACCAGGCCGGTGACTAAAGGCCGCATCCGGGATTGTGTGTTACCTTCTATTCACCGCCGCTTGGCGTGACGGTAAGCCAGCAGCCCTCTGCCGCTTGGTATTCGCCGCATCCGATAACTTCCAGGCTTCGTTTACGACCGCCATGATGAGCGCGCGTGATTCCTCCGGCCCGAGCGCGCTCTCCGTCAGTGAGCGAAAGATCACGCTGTACTGATTAACGTCATTCTCGGCGTCTACTTCCTCCATTCCGGTCAGGTGATCGTAGGAGACGAGGTCATGGAGGGGCACCGCGTGGATCCGGTGGAATTTCAGGTACACGAATGCCCCTGCCGTTTCCATATGATCGCTATTCAGCGGCAGGATCCGCATGTCCACGTGGGGCAGCGCCGAGATCGCGGCCAGCTGCTCGAGCTGCTCGCGCATGACCGCCGCCTCGCCGACCCGGCGGACCAGGACCGACTCATCGAGCACCGCGGACAGCCGCGGCGGCGGGTCGCGGGTCAGCACGTCGCGCTGCAGCCGCCGCGCTACTAGCCGGCGATCGACTTCGCCGGACGGCAGGGCGAACCTGGCGACCCAGGCCTGCAGCAGGACGCGGGCGTAGTTCTCGGTCTGGAACAAGCCGGGAACGACCTGAGGGGCCCAGAGCCATATTGATTCCGCGTCGGCTTGGGTTTCCAGCAGTGCCACGTGCTCTTCGGGAAGCCGGGAGCCGGCCCCCTGGGCGGCGCCCGACGTGCGCGACTCCTTGCCGAGATCCATCAGTTCAGCCCGGCGTGCCGCGCTGACGTGGTACAGGTCCAGCAGGTGTTGCAGGTCGGCCAGCTTCACGCCGGTCTTGCCGAGTTCGAGCCGGCTGAGCTTGGAGCTCGACGGCCAGCTGAGCCTTCTGGTGGCTTCGTCGGCGGTCAGGCCCGCATGTTCGCGCAGTCGGCGCAGTTCGACCGCCAGCCGACGACGGCGGGCCAGGTTCGGGCTGCCACGCTCAGGCATCCACCAGCTTCCTTGTTCAGGGTGCCGCCGACTGTGACTCTACGTGAGTCTGGTGACCGTAGGTAAGAAACCTTCAGAGTTAAAATGCAATTTCCACTGCGTATGCCATTGCTTCTCGTGCCGTAACCAGATGTGGCCTCTACTGAAGTAGAGGCCAGTTCTCAGCAGACACGAGGACAACCATGATCGGTGGGCAGGGCTACCAAGTAGCTCGCCCGCCGTTTGTCGTTTCCCGGCCCGTCTCCTCCGCACTCGCCCGCGGACCGCCAGACGCCGCCATGTCGCGACAGCCCGGGCCGGTAACAACCCCGGAAACGCCGCAGGGCCAGCGGTAGCAGGCCGCTAGCCCCGGCGAACCAGAACCCCTTACCCGACACGTTTCCACGGATAACACGCTTTTACGGATAGGAGTCAAGCATGACTCACACTACATCGGCCTCGGCTTCGCGCAAGGGGCCGGCGGGCGGCAATCATCGGGCCGTTCTCCGCTTGGCGGGGGCCGACCCGTGACCGCTCTGTACTTCATCGTGTGGGCCGTCCTGGTCGCCATGGTCACCTGGATCGTCGCCAGTGCTCGCACGTCGGTCGCGATCTCCCGGCTCCGGGCGGAAATGCAGCAGCGGATCGCCGACTGGCGGGACGAAGCCGCGCGTGCCCACGAAGAGACAGAACGGGCCCGCGCCGTCGCGGCGCAGCTCGCCAGGGACGCCGAGATCCGGGCCGAAGCCTGGAAGGAGGGCCGAAACGACGTCATCGCGATCATGCCGCTGATCTCTTCGGCCCAGGACGGCGGCGCTAGCGCGCGGGTAACCGCCCATCAGGGAACCGAAGCCACCTAACCGAGAAGAGAAAGCGCTCCCGCCCGGAGCAAGGGCCTCCGGCGGGAGCGCACTCACAACCAGCGCACCAAGGGTCACCTGAACTGCAGAAATATCTGGGGTGAGCGACGGGACTCGAACCCGCGACATCCAGGACCACAACCTGGCGCTCTACCAACTGAGCTACGCCCACCATCGCTGCCGAAGGGCAGCAGAACGCGCGCTGTCCCGAAGGACATCGCGCGGCTCCCAGAAGTATAGCGGCCCGGAGCCACCGGTGCGTCAGGTGCTGGAGCCGCCCTACGCTCTGGAGCCGCCCGGCGTCCCCGAGTGGCGGGGCGCGGCCGGCTCGGTGTAGCGCGCGGCGATCTCGCGCGCCGTCGCGGAATCCGGCCCCGGCCGCGGGACGAACACCGCGTCCCGGTAATACCGGAGTTCCTGCACGCTCTCCCTGATGTCCGCCAGGGCCCGGTGGCCGCCGTGCTTGGCGGGGGAGGAGAAGTACGCTCGCGGGAACCAGCGCCGCGCGAGCTCCTTGATGCTGGATACGTCGACCATCCGGTAGTGCAGGTAGGTGTCGAGCTCCGGCATGTCGCGGGCGATGAACCAGCGGTCGGTGGCGATGGAGTTACCGCACAGCGGCACCTTCCTGGCCTCGGTGACGTGCCCCCGCACGTAGCCGAGCACGAGCTCCTGGGCCTCGGCCAGCGTGATCCCGCTCGGCAGCTCCTCCAGCAGCCCGGAGGTGGTGTGCATCTCGCGGACCACCTCCGGCATCGACTCCAGCGCCTCGGCCGGGGGCTTGATGATCAGGTCGATGCCCTCGTCAAGCAGGCTGAGCTCGCCGTCGGTCACCAGGCAGGCAATCTCGATGAGGGCGTCGCGTTCGATGTCGAGCCCGGTCATCTCGCAGTCGATCCACACGAGCCGGTCATTCATCCTCACAGCGTATGGCCTCGGCTGACGTACGTTGCCAGTAAAACCCCTTTTTGCCGAACGGACACTGGTTTCACCGTCCGTACCCCTGGATGTGAGCCGGGGTGGTGATCCCCGGCCGCAGCGCGGCGTCAGGTTCCGGTGCCCCGAACGAGACCGTGACCGGTATCACGCCCGCCCATATGTCCATCGCGTAGTCCTCCGGCTCATCCGACGGGCCGCCCGCACGGATCTTGACCGAGGCCTCGGCGAGCGGGAGCTCAAGGACGGAGGTGGCGGCCAGTTCCTTGCTGCTGGGCAGGCGCGCGTATGACCACTGCCCGGGGGTGAGGTGCTCGGTGATGACCCGGAGGGCCTCGATCCGCATCGCCCGGTCGGTGAGCAGGCGGGCCTCGCCGTAGATCATGGCGCTGCGGTAGTTCATCGAGTGGCTGAAGACCGCCCGTGCGCAGACCAGCCCGTCCAGGTGCGTGACGGTGACGCAGACCTGCTGGCCAGCTGCCGCGGCCATGGTCGCGTTCGCCGACGACCCGTGCAGGTAGAGGGTGTCGCCGACGCGGCCGTAGGCGGTGGGCAGCACCCGCGGCGCGCCGTCGGCGATGACGCCGAGGTGGCAGATCAGCCCGGCGTCGAGCACCGCGTAAAGATCATCGCGATCGGTCTGGCCGCGCTCGCGGTGCCGCCGCAGCGCCGTACGCTCTGTTGTCCCGATGGCTCTGTTTTTCCCGCTCGCTCTGTTTTCCCCGCTCGCCTCCGGGGCGCTTTTAACGCCCCGCCTTCCCTCGTCGCTCGTTCCTCGCTCCTCAGTCCAGGCGGCGCGGCGCCCCTTTGGCTCTCGGGGGGATCATACCCCGGCGGCGGATAGGGACGCGGCAATCTCGTGCGCTGTGCGCTGCCCCAGGCGGATGGCTGAGCCATTCGTCCGGGGCGGTTCGGGCAGCTCCCGGTCTGGGTCGACGTCCAGGTGAGTGAGATGGTCGATGTCGATGCCGCCGGGTCCGATGCTGTCGCAGCCGGGTACCTGGGAGGCGCCGTAATGCCCGCCGCGGGCCCACAGGGCCCGGCTGCGCGGCCGGGCCAGCTGGCGGAACGGGGCGGGTTGCCCGGCCGGCCAGCGCCGCGGGATCTGCCACGAGTCAAGCCAGCCCAGGATCATGGCGAGCCCGATCATCTGGTAGCTGGTGAACGGTTCCCTGGCCGAGCCGAGCACGCCGATCTGGACGCACAGCCTGCCTTCCCGGTTAACCCCCGCCGGGCGGTACGGCAGCCGGTCCGGGGCGTAGTCGAGGTGCTCGGGCGTGCCGATAGCGCAGCCCGCCCTGACGATCGGCAGTAGCTGCGCGATGTCTCCGGTCAGCGGATCCCAGACCAGGTGCGGCGGCCGGTCCTCCTGATTGAGCCGCTGGGCGGCCGAGGCGACCGAGACGTGGCGCGGGTCCGCACCGAGGGTAAGCCAGACGACGCGCGGTGCGCCTCCCGACAGCTTTCCCCCGTCGGTCTGTGCCCGGATGCATCTGGCGCCCGGCATCCACGCGTCAGCCACAGAGTCCCTCCCAGGATGAATCGGTCTAGACCTTCTAGTTCCCTTTATCTGCTTACGTCACCATTGGTGAATAGTCCAGAGGCCAGCGCGTTAAGATTTCGCGAGCCGTGCGTCTACGATTCGTTAGGTCATGACCGTTCTCCGCAGTCCTCCGGGAATCCCCAGCCCTGTCCGGCTAGAAGGCTGGCTCAACGATGCCGTTGGCGGCGAGCCCGCTGAGCTGGTAGATATCCAGCTGATCGCCGGGGGCCGCTCCAACCTGACCTACCGCCTGGCCCTCTGGCGGCCCTCAGGGAGCCACCTGCTGGTGCTCCGCCGCCCGCCACTCGGTCATGTACTGCCCACCGCCCATGACATGTCGCGGGAATACCGGGTCCTGCTCGCGCTCGCCGGGACGCGCGTGCCGGTCGCCCAGCCGGTAGCGTTCTGTGACGACGCTGAGGTCATCGGCGCGCCCTTTTACCTGATGGAGCACGTGCCCGGCGCGGTGATCCGGACGAGGCAGGACGCGGCCGTGCTGACCGAACCGCAAGCCAGGGACCTGTCCGAGGGCCTGGCCGACATGCTCGCCGCGATCCACGGCGTCGACGTCGAAGCGGTCGGGCTCAGTGGCCTGGGCCGGGGGGCCGGGTATCTCAGCCGCCAGCTCGACCGCTGGCAGCGGCAGTGGGACCTGTCGGTGACCCGCGAGGTGCCGGGATACCCCGAGCTGGTGGCCAGGCTGACGGACCGGCTCCCGGCGGAGGGCGAGACGACGCTGGTCCACGGTGACTTCCGGCTGGACAATGTGCTGGTGACGGTGTCGCCGCGGCCGCGGATCACGGCCGTCGTCGACTGGGAGATGGCTACCCTGGGCGACCCGCTGGCGGATCTGGGCCTGACCCTGGTCTACTGGACCGATCCGGGCGAGGAAGGCTGGCTCAGACCCGAGTCCGGGGCCGTGGACTCGCCCGGGATAGCGCACGGCGGATCGACGGATGCCACCGCGAGCCCGGGTTTCCTGACCCGGGCCGAGTTCGCCGCCGGGTACGCCGCGCGGACCGGCCGTGACATCTCCCGGATCGGCTACTACGTGGCGTTCGGCTACTTCAAGCTCGCCGTCGTGCTCGAGGGCATCAACGCCCGCTACCTGCAGAATCAGACGGTAGGTGAGGGCTTCGACCAGGACGGTCGCGCCGTCCCCGCCCTGGTCACCCGTGCCCACGAAGTGCTCGACGCGGACCTTTGAGGGCCCGCGAGGCCCGGCAGAAGCCAGCTGACCAGACCCGGCGCCCCGCTCACCCCGGGCACGTGCCTGGGGCCCGCTTCGCCGGGCCCGCCGCTCGGCTTCCGCCTGCCGAGCTGATTTGAGGTCCGGCGCCCCGCTAACGCCGGACCTCTACAGAAGACGACGCACCACCCACGGTCCGGGTTGACGCCTCAGGGGGGCCTAAATTTGCCCCGGCCTAAATGTGCCCCGGCCTAAATGTGCAGGGCCTAAATCTCCAGGGCCGCGAGCATATCGGCGATAGCGGCAGCGGTCGGCTGGTCCGGCGGGTCGACGGTCATCCGGGCCGTGCCGCTGCCGAAGCCTCGCTGCGCCAGCGCGTACTTCAGCCGTCCCACGCTCGCTCCCAGCGCGACAATCCGGTCCAGCGTCTCCTGCGCCCCTGCGTGCTCTCGCAGGGCCGCGTAGACCTCGGGGAAAGCGGAGCTGCGCCCGGAGATCACGCCCGCGCCGCCGGCCCGCATCGTGGCGGCCGGGTTCGCGTCGTCGCCGGAGAAGAACCGCAGGCCGGGCGCGGCCGCGACGTAGCCGGCCAGCTCGGCCGCGGCCGAGCCGCTGATCTTGGCTCCGGCCAGGCCGGCCGCCTGCGCCACGCGGGCGAGCAAGGTTGGTGGCACAGCCAGGCCGGTCCGTTCCGAAAAGATGTAGGCATAGAGCTCGGGGCCGGGCGCGGCATCCCGGATGGCCCGGTAGTGGGCCGTCAGCTCGTCGGGGCGGGCGGGCAGGTAGTAGGGCGTGATCGCCGCGATGCGCCTGGCGCCGAGGGCGACCGCCGCCTGGGCCAGCCGGCTGGCGTGCCGGGCGTCCGGGGCGCCGATGTGCGCGATGACCCGGTCGGGCCCCGCCTCGGCGAGCGCCAGCTCGAGCAGCGACAGCCTTTCGGTGTCCTCCAGGGCCGGGAACTCGCCGGTCGTCCCGGCGACGAACAGCCCGTCCGTCAGTCCCGCGAGGAACTTGTACAACGCCCGGTTGGCGTCGAGATCGAGCTCACCTCCGGAGCCGAACAGCGTCGGGACAGCGGAAAATACGACCGGGGCTGAACTCACGCAACTCCCCGCGGTTTGTAGAACGCGCTTGATTGCCCGCGCCAGATCAGGAACACCGCGCCGAGGCCGAGGAGCCAGGTCAGCACGGGGAATATCAGGCCGAGCAGCGTTTTCGGCTCACCGACCACGCCGACCAGGTCCACCGTCGCCAGGCAGAACAGGACGGTGGACACGATCCGGGCCCAGCTTTTGCCCTGGCTGTTCGCCCGCGCCATCCACAGCCACAGGGCGATCCCGACGATGCCGGAGAGCAGGGCCAGCGCGATGATGAACGTGTTCAGCTGGTTGACCTGGGCCACGGTGAGGTTAGGCCGCGACCTCCTGATCTCGGCCTTGGTGCCGCCGATGCTGACCAGGGAGACGATCAGGCTGACGGTGCTGACGGCGGCGCCCGCGTACATGAGCTTGACCGCTTTCACGATTGTCGGTGGGGCAGCAGGCCGCTCTGGCTCAACGGTGCTGCCGCCAGACGGGTAAGGCTGGTACATGATGACCCTCTTAAGGATGCCGAACGGGCACTGTCCCGCCGTAATCTACCGAGCTTAATGGCTAGCCGGGGGACGGGCTATTCCCGCCGCGCGTTCGGCGATACTGAAGGCCATGACGGACGAGACCTCGACGAGCCCCGCGGCCGCGGCGAGCCCCGCGGCTGCGCCGCCCGCGGCCGCGCGGCCGGCGCCGCCACCTGCGTCGCCTGCGCCGCCACCTGCGTCGCCCGCGCCGCCACCTGCGTCGCCCGCGCCGCTACCCGCGCCGGCGGCGCCGTCCGCGCTGAACCCGCTGTCCGCCCGGCTGCAGCGCTGGGAGATCGCCGCCGTCCTGGCCGTCTCGCTCGGTGCGAGCGGCCTGTACGCGCTGGTCGACTTCATCGGCTCGCTGACCGCGAAGCAGTCGCTCGGCAAGCAGACGGCCACGCTGAACGGCAGCCTGGCCCCCGGCCGCCCGCTGCTCGACCTGATCCTGCAGCTCCTCAACGTCACCCTCTCGCTCGCGCCGGTGTTTCTCGTCTTCTACCTGCTGGCCCGCAACGGCGAGCGGCCGTCGTCGATCGGCGTGGACGCCAGGGAGCCGGGCAAGGACCTGGCCCGGGGCGCGGTGCTCGCCGCGCTGATCGGCGGCAGCGGCCTGCTGCTGTACCTGGTCGCGTACCACATCGGCGTCGAGCTGAACGTCGTGGCGGAGAGCCTGCCCGACGTCTGGTGGCGGATTCCGGTGCTGCTGCTCTCCGCCTTCCAGAATGCCGCTCTGGAAGAGGTCGTCGTCCTGGGCTACCTGGTCAGCCGACTGGAACGGCTCGGCATCAGGCCGTCCCGTGCGATCGCCATCAGCGCCGTGATCAGGGGTTCCTACCACCTGTACCAGGGCGCGGGCGGATTCATCGGCAACGCCATCATGGGCGTCATCTTCGGCGTCCTGTACCTCCGGTGGCGCCGGGTCACCCCGATGATCGTCGCGCACACCCTGATCGACGCGGTGGCGTTCATCGGCTACGCCCTGCTAGCCGGCCACGTCTCCTGGCTCCCCTCCCCATGAGCGAGCCGAAGGGGCGCGGCGTCGCCTGGACTGAGGAGCGAGGAACGAGCGACGAGGGAAGGCGGCGCCTTAAAGCGCCCCGTAGGCGAGCGAGGAAAGCAGGGTGAACGTGCTCGCCCGGCTCTGGGAACGGATCTCCGGCAGCCAGCCCCTGCCGCCCGCCTGGGTGGTGGGGGTGACCGCCCTGGCCGCGCTGATCGTCGTGCTCAACACGCGGTCGTGGCGGCTGGCGGGCAAGGTGATCACGATCGCGCACGAGGGCGGGCACGCGCTGGTGTCGCTGCTGTCCGGGCGGCGGCTGGACGGGATACGGCTGCACGCGGACAGCTCGGGGGTGACCCACTCGCGCGGCAAGCCGAACGGTCCCGGCATCGTGCTCACGGCCGCCGCGGGTTACGTCATGCCGTCGCTGCTCGGGGCGGGGGCGGCCGTCCTGCTGGCGGAGCGGCACCTGACCGCGATGCTGTGGCTGGGCCTGGTGCTGCTGGCCGCGACGTTCCTGGCCGTCCGCAACGTGTTCGGCGCGGCCGCGGTGCTGGCGACGGCGGGCGCGGTGTTCGCGGTGAGCTACTACGCCCCGGCGGCCGTGCAAGCGGGATTCGCCTACCTGGCCGTGTGGTTCCTGCTGTTCGGCGGGATGCGGCCGGTCTTCGAGCTGGCGCGCGCCCAGTCCCGGTCCCGGCGGCGGCGTCGGGCGCAGAGCTCGGACGCCGACCAGCTCGCCCGGCTGACCGGCCTTCCCGCCGGGCTGTGGGTCGCGCTGTTTGCGCTGGTCGCGCTCGCCGCCCTGGCCGCCGGCGCCAGCCTGCTCATCCCGTCCGGCTGGCATTCCTGAAATCGTTGACTGTATACGACGGGCGCCCCTATCATCTAGCGATAGTCCGGTTCTTGAATGGCGGATACGGGGGTTTCATGGCCAGGGCTTCAGCGGTCAAAATGCCTCCGGAGGCGAGTGCCGCCCATGGTTGCGAGGGGGCCCGCCGGGTCCTCGCCCTGATGCTGGCGTTCTCCGCCGAACGGAACACCCTCACCGCCCGCGAGCTGGCCGCGGCGACCGGTATCGCCCTGCCCAGCGTCTACCGCTACATCACGCTGCTCCGCGAGACCGGTCTGCTGGCCGGCGACGAACGCGGCAGCTACCGGCTTTCGGCCCGGCTGATGGGCCTGGCCCGTGCGGCGGAGGCCGCGGAATCCATCATCGAGTTCGCCGATCCGGTGATGCGCGAGCTGGCCGTCGACACCGGGGAGACCGTCATCTTGGTCCGGCTGATCGGCCGGGCGCCGGTGTGCGTGCACCGGGTGCAATCGGTGCAGCGGCTCCGCATCGAGTACGAACCCGGGGCCACGCTCCCGATCGAGCGCGGGGCCAGCGCCAAGCTGCTGCTGGCCGGCCTGACGCCGCAGGTCCGCAAGGAGTACCTGGCGCCGCTGGCGCAGCGCGATCCCGAGGCCGCCGCGCTGCTGGAGGCGCGGGTCGTGCGGGCCGGGCAGCAGGGCTACGCCACCAGCGAGGAAGAGATCTACCAGGGCGTATGGGCGGCGTCGGCCGCGGTCGTGCAGGGCAAGCGCACGCTGGCCGCGCTCACCGTGCCCTCCCCGCTGGTCCGGGCGGCCGCCGCGGAGCGCAAGCATCTGCTGAACCAGGTCCGGACCGCGGCCGGGCGCATCAGCGATGAACTCCGCGTTGCGCGCCGGTAGCCTGTCCGGCCGCTGTCGGGCCCGGCCGGTGACCCGGTTATTCTTCCCCAATGCCGGACTTCCGTGCCGTGATCCCGGGTACCCGGATAAGCGCAGGCGAGGCTTCGCTGGCCGGGCTCCAGGCGGAGCTGGCCGTCGGCATGCTCACCTCGGCCGCGCTCACCGGTTTCTACCTGCAGCGCATCGACCGCCTGAACCCCGCCCTGCACGCGGTCATCACAGTGAACCTCGACGCCCAGGCCGAGGCGGCGGCCAGCGACGCGGCCCGCGCGGCGAACGGCCCGCGCGGCCCGCTCGAGGGCATTCCCGTGCTGATCAAGGACAACATCGGCGTCGCGGGCATGCCGACCACGGCCGGCTCGCCCGCCTTGCTCGCGGCCGAGCCGGACGACGCGTTCCTGGTCGCCCGGCTCCGCGCGGCCGGCGCGGTGATCATCGGCAAGGCGAACCTGTCCGAGTGGGCGAATTTCCGGTCGGCCCACTCCACGAGCGGCTGGTCGACGCTGGGCGGGCAGACCGCGAACCCGTACGCGCTGGACCGTAACCCGTCCGGCTCGAGTTCCGGCTCGGCGGCCGGGGTCGCGGCGGGACTCGCGCCGCTCGCGGTCGGCACCGAGACCGACGGCTCGATCCTCTGCCCGGCCAGCGCCTGCGGGATCGTCGGCATCAAGCCCACCAACGGGCTGGTGAGCCGACGGGGCATCGTGCCCATCTCCCCGGTCCAGGACACCGCGGGCCCGATGGCGGCATCGGTCGCGGACGCGGCGGCCCTGCTGTCCGTACTGGCCGCCGCCGACCCCGAGGATCCCGTCGCCGCCGCTGAAAACGACATAGCCGAACGGGCCCGGGCGCGTCATTCCGGCACCTCTTATACGCAGTCACTGGATGACGCCGCCCTGGACGGGGCCAGGCTCGGCATCTGGCGCGACGCCTCCGCCCCGGCCGGACCGGCCACCGCCGCCCTGCTGGAGGCGGCCGTGACCAGGCTGCGCTCGCTCGGGGCCGTCGTGACCGATCCGGTGACCCTGCCCGACGCGGAGAAGATCGCCGAGCCGGAGTTCGCCGCGCTGCGGCACGAGTTCAAGTACGGGATCAACGCGTACCTGGCCTACCTCGAGGAGTTCAGCCCCGGCGGGGCAGTGCCCGGCACGCTGGGCGAGCTGATCGACTTCAACAAGCGGAACGCGGACCTGGTGCTGTCCCGGTTCGGCCAGGAGATCTTCGAGCAGGCCGAGGCGACCAGCGGTGACCTGACCGACAGCGGCTACCTGTCGGCGCGGCGTGAGGCCACCCGGCTCGCCCGCGCCGCCATCGTCACGCCGATGGCCAAGTATGGGCTCGAGGCCATCGTGGCCCTGACCGCCAACCCGGCCTGCCTCACCGATTACGTGCTCGGCGATCACGACGTGTTCCACACCTCGGGCCCCGCCGCGGTCGCCGGCTGCCCGTCCGTCACGGTGCCCTGCGGCTACGTGTCCGGCCTCCCCGTCGGCCTCTCGTTCTTCGGCCCTCGCTGGACCGAGCCCCGCCTGATCGCCTTCGCCTACGCCTACGAACAAGCCACCCAAACCCGCCAGCCCCCCGCCCTACCCCCCAGCATCACCTAACCCCCCCCGCCCGTCCCGCCCGCCCCTCCGCCGCCGCTGACCGCGCTGCAACCGGTCCGATGGAACATAGGGCCGGTTGTGACCGGACCGATGGAACATCGGGCCGG
>Ga0182030_10020174_pt1 | contig 12605 bp, 14 predicted proteins | sample 812S3MmetaG_FD_121299 | JGI IMG/M metagenome (GOLD analysis project Ga0182030, IMG submission 121299) | Permafrost microbial communities from Stordalen Mire, Sweden - 812S3M metaG (Illumina Assembly) | ecosystem: Environmental > Terrestrial > Soil > Wetlands > Permafrost | place: Sweden... | reverse complement strand
TCGGCGCTCGTCGTCGTGGGCGACAAGAAGGGCCGCGTCGGCTTCGCCATCGGCAAGGCCGGCGAAGTTCCCGAAGCGATCCGTAAGGGCGTCGAGCAGGCGCGTAAAGAGCTGATCACCGTGCCGATGGTCGAGAAGACGATCCCGCACATGGTCAACACGCACGTCGGCGCGGGCCACGTGCTGCTCAAGCCGGCGGCGCCCGGAACCGGCGTCATCGCGGGCGGCGCGATGCGCGCCGTGCTCGAGCTGGCCGGCATCCACGACATCCTGACGAAGTCGCTCGGTTCGAACAATCCCATCAACGTCGTTCTCGCGACGTTCCACGCGCTCAAGTCGCTCAAGACCGCCGAACAAGTCGCGCAACTGCGCGGCAAGACGGTCGCTGAGCTCTACGCTTAAGGCATCACCATGGCAGACGAAACGAAGTCCGGTCCGTACACGCTGGCAAGTCTCAAACCCAATCCGCACTCCCGTCCGAAGCGCACGCGCGTCGGCCGCGGACACGGTTCGGGTATGGTCAAGACCGGCGGCGAGGGCGGTAAGGGTCAGACCGTGCGTTCGGGCGGCGGCAAGGGCCCCGCGTTCGAAGGCGGACAGACGCCGTGGGCACGCCGTTTGCCGCAGCGCAAGGGCGTCTCGCAGAAGGCTCGCGACATCGGCCATTTCCGGCAGTCGTATGCCGTGATCAACATCGGCGATCTCGCCGATTGGGACGTCTCGATCGAAGTGTCGCCGCAATCGCTGCAGCAGCATGCCGGCATCAAGGATCTCAAGGACGGCGTCAAGGTGCTCGGCGGAGCGAAGAAGGGCGGCAAGCTGCCGACCGGTCTCAAGTTCCGCGACGTCATGTTCTCGTCGACCGCTCGCGAAGCACTCAGCGCCGCCGGCGCCAACCTCGGCGAAGACGCCTAACCTGCTTTGCTGAACACCCTTCGCAACGCACTGCTCGTTCCCGAAATCCGCAAGCGGGTCGGGTTCGTGTTTTTTGCGTTTGCCGTCTTCGTGTTCATGATTCACGTCCAGCTGCCCAACGTCGACCAGGCGAAGTGGCAGACCGTGATCGCATCGGGCGCGTTCTACCAGTTCCTCGGCTTCCTCTCGGGCGGCGCGCTCCAGAAGCTCTCGATCATCGCGATGGGCATCACGCCCTACATCAACGCCTCGATCATCATGCAGCTGATGACGGTCGTGATTCCGCAGCTCGAAGAGATGGCCAAGAAGGGCGGCGAGGAAGGCCGCAAGACGATCAGCCGCTACACGCGCTGGCTCACGATCGTGCTGGCGTGCGTGCAAGCGTTCTCGATGTCGGTGGCCATGAACCGTTCGGGCGTGTTCTACGACACCTCGTGGCTGTTCGTCGCCTACGCGGCGCTTTCGTTCGTTGCGGGCACGATCTTCCTGATGTGGCTGGGCGAGCAGATCACCGACAAGGGCATCGGTAACGGCATCTCGCTGATCATCTTCGTCGGCATCGTGCTGCGCTTCCCGAGCCAAATCGGGCAGACGTTCCAGCTCGCCGGCACCGGCAGCGTCAACTATTTGGGCCTGATCCTGTGGCTTGCGATCGCGCTGATCACGATCGTCTCGATCGTCTTCATGTACCAAGGGCAGCGCCGCATCCCGGTGCAGCAAGCCCGCCGCGTGGTCGGCCGCAAGATGTTCGCCGGCCGCTCGAGCTACATTCCGTTGCGCCTGAACAACGCCGGCGTCATCTCGATCATCTTCGCGATCTCGATCCTGCTCTTGCCGCAGCAAGCGCTCTCGTGGTTCAGCGCCAGCGGCAAGCCGGGCATCGGGCAAGACATCGCCACGTTCCTGCAGCTGCACTTTTCGAGCACCTCGATCGCCTACAACGTCACGTATTTCTTGCTGGTGGTGATCTTCACGTTCTTCTATTCCTCGATCGTCGTGAACACCAAAGATATCGCCGACAACCTGAAAAAGTCGGGTTCGTTCATCCCCGGCATCCGCCCGGGCGATCCGACGGTGCAGTACATCAACAAGATTCTCTTCCGCATCACGGCCGCCGCCGCGGTATACCTGGGCCTGCTCGCCGTGCTGCCGTCGCTGCAGCAGAGCACCGGCCTCACGCAGCTCTACATCGGCTCGACCTCGCTGCTCATCGTCGTCGGCGTGGCGCTCGATTCGATCACCCAGATCGAAGCGCGCCTCGCGATGCGCGACTACCGGGGGTTCATCAAGAAGTGATTCTCGTGTTTCTGGGCCCGCCGGGTGCCGGTAAGGGCACGCAGGCTAAGATTCTCGAGGACCGTTTCGGGTATCGTCAGATCTCGACCGGCGACATGCTGCGCCGTCATCGCAGCGAGAAAACGGCGCTCGGCCTCGAAGCCCAGGGCTACATGGATGCGGGCAAACTCGTGCCCGATGACCTCGTGATCCGGATGGTCGAAGCCGAACTCGCGAACGTCGAGAACGTGATCGTCGACGGCTTCCCGCGCACGCTCCCGCAGGCCGAAGCCTTCGAAGCGCTGCTCGCGTCCAAGCGCCTCAAGTCGGTCGCGGTGATCTTCGACGTCGACAACAGCGTGCTGATCGAGCGCATCACCGGCCGCTGGTCGAACCCGCGCACCGGTCGCGTCTACCACGAAAAGTTCAACCCGCCGAAGGTGGCCGGTATCGACGACGAAGACGGCGGACCGCTCGTGCAGCGCCCCGACGACGCCGCCGACGTCGTCGCCAAGCGCCTGGCCGAATACGACGAGAAGACCACGCCGCTCATCGCGTATTTCGAAAAGTCCGGCGCTTTCGTGCACGTCAACGCGCTCGGCGCGATCGCCGACGTGACGCGCGCGATCATCGCGAAACTTCCCGACGTCGATAGCGGTTCGGCGGCATGATCACGATCAAATCGGCGCGCGAAATCGAACTGATGCGCGTCAGCGGCAAGATCACGGCCAAGACGCTCACGATGCTGATGAAGACGGTCAAAGCCGGCATGACGACGGCCGAGATCGATCGGCTAGCCGAGGATTCGATCCGCTCGATGGGCGGCACCCCGACCTTCATCGGCTACAACGGCTACGCGCACACGCTGTGCACGTCGGTCAACGAGGAAGTCGTTCACGGCATCCCCGGGCCGCGCGTCCTCAAAGACGGCGATCTGCTCTCGCTCGACCTGGGCACGACCCTCGAGGGCTACGTCTCCGACTCGGCCGTCACGTTCCCGATCGGCAACGTCAGCGCCGAGGCCAAGCGTCTGATGACCGTCACCCAAGAGTGCCTGATGCTCGGCATCGCGCAGATGCAGGCCGGCAACCGCCTGGGCGATATCGGCCATGCCGTTCAGGAACACGCCGAGAAGAACGGCTACGGCGTCATTCGCCAGCTCGTCGGCCACGGGGTGGGAACCAAGCTCCACGAAGAGCCCCAAGTGCCCAATTACGGGACCCCCGGGCACGGCACGCAGCTCCGTCCGGGCCTCGTTCTGGCCATCGAGCCGATGATCACCGAAGGCAGCTACGAGGTCGAAACCCTCGACGACGGCTGGACGGTTGTCACCGAAGATGGTAAACTAGCTGCGCACTTCGAGCATACCATCGCCGTAACCAACGAGGGTCCCCGGATCCTCACCCTGCGGGACTACGCCGAACATCCCGACGTGAACCGCTATCGTCCCAAAGAAGAAGCAGCATGAAAGTCCGTCCGTCCGTCAAGCGCATCTGTGATGCGTGCAAAATCATTCGCCGCGAAGGTAAAGTGCGCGTGATCTGCAGCGTCAATCCTAAGCACAAACAGGTTCAGGGGTAACTCAATGGCGCGTATTTCCGGCATCGATCTTCCGCGCGACAAGCGCATCGAGATCGCCCTCACGTACATCTTCGGCATCGGTCTTCCGACGGCGAAGAAGCTGCTTGCGCAAACGGGCGTCAGCCCCGACGTACGGGTGAAAGACCTCTCGGGCGAAGACGAAAACAAGCTGCGCGAAGCGGTCGACGCGATGAAGGTCGAAGGCGACCTGCGCCGCGAGATTGCCGGTCACATCAAGCGCCTCACCGACATCGGCTGCTACCGCGGCCTGCGTCACCGCCGCGGACTGCCCGTGCGCGGCCAGCGAACGAAAACGAACGCGCGCACCCGCAAGGGCCCCAAGCGCACGGTGGCCGGCAAGAAGAAAGCCGCCAAGAAGTAAACCGAAGGACCGGCCCCGTGCCGGTCCTTTTCATTTAGGGCGCGAAGCACCACGTGCATGGAGCGCGGAAAGTTTTCCGGTTTCGACCATGTCGATGCACGCGTGCGCGATCTCGCTGCGGCGCGCACGCTCTACGACGCCCTCATGCCCGCGCTCGGCCTCACCCACGTCTACGAAGAAGAGGGCCAGGTCGAGTACTATCATCCGCCGCTCGTCGTGAATGCGCCGCGCCCGTTCTTCGGCATACACGAGGATCCGCAGCACGTCCCCAATCAGACATGCATCGCGTTCACCGCGTCGACCCCGGGCGACGTCGACCGGCTGGCGGCCATCGCCCGCTCCGCCGGCGCTGCGGATATGGAAGGCCCCGAGATTCCCTATTCATCCGAACGCTACTACGCGGTGTTCTTCCGTGACCCGAGCGGCAACCGGATCGAGATCTGCTACCGTCGCCTCCACGAAGACCGCAGCGAAGCCCTGGCTTCCGGCACGTAAACCGGGACGGACGACGGTTCCCCCGCGCAACCGGCCGGAACGGAATTTCGGCGCACGTGCAGAATCACGAAAGCAAGTGCCGTCTTGGAGGATTTGCGCGTGAGCCAGACGACCAATCATTCAGCGTCCAAGCCGAGACCGGCGTTGAACCTGCGCTTTCTCTCGCACGGCACACTCGAATCTCGTGATCTCGAGGCGACGCGGAAGTTCTACGAAGAGTTTCTCGGGCTCGAAGTGCATCGCACGAGCCCCGTCTCCCTGATGGTGCGCCTCGGGGGCCAGCACGTCTACGCGGTGGTGCAATCGAAGGGCGACGCGGAGATGTCGTTTCTCAACCACAACGGCCTCGACGTTGAGACGCGTGAAGAGGTCGACGAAGCGTACCGCATCGCGTGCGAACAAGCAGAGAAGTGGGGCCTGCGCAAGCTGAGCAAACCGGCGATGCAACACGGCACGTACAGCTTCTACTTTTGGGACGCCGACGGCAACGCGTGGGAGATATTGACGAATCCGAAGGGCGGCTATTCGTGGATCTTCGAGATGGGCGATCTCGAGGGCAAAGGCCACATGGCGCGCGATTTCCCGAGCGCTGGAAGGCCGGCCTAACGGTCCTCGATCCGTGCAACTCGTTACCCTCGCTTCCCCGCTTCCGTGAGCAGCGCGCGCAGATAGCGCGTCGGCCGCGTCGGACCGAGCCCATCGTGTGCCGGCAACGGTTCGCCCTTGCTGCGCGCGAGTTCGTGCGCCGTCAGATAGGCGTAGAGCGCATCGTAGACGGGAAGGCTGCGCGCGATGATCGCGGCATCCTCGTCCTCGAGCAGCATCGTGCCCTCGGAGATCGCGAGCAGCCCGAGCGCCGTTTGTAACTCCGCTGTCTTGGGATGTTCGTTTTCGAGCACGTAGTCGATCCCCGCTTGGATGATTCGCGCTAACGCGTGCAGCCCCGGATCGTCCAGCTGGTACTTCACTAGCAATTTGGCGAACGTGCTGCCGTCTGCGTCATGCGGCCCGATCTCCGCGCCGGGCAGCGCGAATGGAATCGCGTCTGCCGGCCGACGCGCTTCTTGGCCCCACGGCATGAAGACGAACACCGCATCCGGATCGATGAAACGTTTGATTAGCCAAGGCGAGGCCACGCGATCGAGGTGGACGAAATCCCGCGTGACCCACTGCATTTAAATTGGAAGGTCCACGTCGCGGCCGCGACCGGATTTCATGCACGCGTCGTAGACGTAGTTGGCGGCGGCCATGTCCCAGAGCGCGATGCCGAGCGATTCGAACAGCGTGATCTGATCGTCGCTGGTGCGGCCCGGCGTTTTGCCCGTGACGATGTCGCTCAGCAGCAGCGCGCGCGACCAGTCCCACGCTCCGGCCTTTTCCGCGCTGAGCAGATCGCCCGATTCGACCTTCGCTTGCGCGAGATCTTCGATCGCGACGATGCCCGCACGGCGCACGACCTCCGCATCGATCTCCGCCGCCGTCGCGCGATTCGATCCGGCGGCGTTGACGTGCGTGCCGGGTTCGAGCATCGTACCGAGGACGAGCGGATCCGTAGCGCTGGTCATCGTCGTCACGACGTGCGCCCCGCGCACGGCGCTCGCAACGTCGGCCGCGGGTTCGACGGGGATGTTCAAGAGCGCGCTCATCTCGGTGCAGAACTTCTGCGTATGTTCGGGATTGCGGCCGACGGCGCGCGCGTGTTTGATCGGGCGCGCGCGGCACACCGCTTCGAGTTGCGTGCGCGCTTGCCAGCCCGTGCCGATGATCGCGGCGACGCTCGCGTCGGGGCGCGCCATCAGCCGCGTGGCGAGGCCGGATGCGGCGCCGGTGCGGATTTGGCCGAGCCGATTGGCCTGGATCAGCGCGATCATCGATGCGTCACTGCCGTACACGGTGACGACGAAGTTCGCGCGGCCCGCGCCGATCGGATAACACTTGTGGCCGATGCGCCCGTCCAGCCCCGCGCCCATCAGATTCATGCGGACGCCGGTCGTGAACGGCCGCTGGCGCGGCGTGTTGGAGGCGGTGCCGGCGGCAAGCGCTCGCGCGGCCGATTCCAGCAGGTCGATCGTGGTGGCGACATCGAGGGTCGCGTTGACGTCTTCTTCGGTAATAAAGCGGACCATGAACGCTGGAAACCACCCGACCGGCGGGCGTTTGCAGCGCGCGGGTCGTACGGCGCACGTATGGCGGCGAATTCCCCAGCAAGTCGCGGCACCGTGCTGGCCCTTACCGCGGCGTGCATCGTGTATGCGGTGGCCCTCACGCTGCTGGGCGCCGATCGCTACCTGAGCTATAAATCGGGCGGCGACCTGGGCGAGTTCGTACAGACGATCTCGACGCCGTTCTCAGGTTTCGGCGACATCCCCGAGGGCGGCAGCCACTTTCTCCATCATTTCTCGCCGCTGCTCTACCTCGTCTCGCCGCTGCTGCTGCTGACGCACTCGCCGATCGTGCTCAACGCCGTGCAGGGCATCGCCGGGGCGCTGGTCGCGCCGGCCATCTACTTGCTGGTCCGCAAACGCGCCGGTGCGCAGCTCGCGCTGCTCTCGGCCTGCGTGTCGCTGCTCTATCCGGCGCTCGTCGGCGTGTCGTTCACGGAGTTCAGCGAAAACGTCTTCGCGCCGGCCACGATCGCGTGGCTGGCGTGGGCCGTCGATTCACGCCGCTGGACGTGGGCCACCGTGCTGGTCGCAGTCGGCCTCGCAATCAAGGAAGATGAAGCGCTGATGTTCATCGCGCTCGGCACGGGCTTTGCCGTGTGGGCCAAGCGCCGCGGCGACGTGCCGCTCTTCCGCTTCGCCGCCGGCACGGCGATCGCAGGCGTGCTCACGCTGCTGCTGTTCTTCGGCGTGGTGCGGCCGCTGGTGGGCGGACACGACGCGTGGTTCGCGTTCAGTTACATCACCAATCCGAACGTCGCGCAAGAAGGCATCATGGCCGTGCTCGGGCGGCTGAGCTATCTGCTGGAAGCGTTCGTACCGCTCTGCTTCGTGCCGCTGTTCGGCTGGCCGGCGCTGATCGTGGTACCGGGGTTGATCGAAGTGCTGTCATCACGCTGGCCCTACACCTACACGATGGGGCAGCATTATGCCGGCGTCTGGATCGGCGAGATGCTCGTCGCCTACGGGCTCGTGCTGGCCGCGCTGGCGCGCGAACGCAGCCCGCGTTTTGCTTCACGCTTGGCGATCGCGTCGATCGTGATCTGTTTCTTGAACCTCGGGCTCGCCTCGCCCACTCACTGGCGGCACTACCTCGGTCCGGTGACGGCTCACGATCGCATGATCGACGCGTTCATCGCGAGCCTGCCGCCGGATGCCGCGGTCGGAACGCACGATGAGATCTACAGCCATCTCGGCTTCGACCCGAACGCGCGGAACGAGTGGGCTTCGCAGCCGCAGTACATTCTCGTCGACAACCAGTACCCGTCGGACTACTGGCACAACGTGCAACGCAAAGCGCTCGATGCACTGGTCAGCCGGCGCGTCTACACGTTGGTGCGGGGCGACGACGGCGTGGAACTCTACCGGAAGAACGCCAGCAGCGCGTCGTAGGTCGCTTCCGGTGCCTCTTCCGGCAGCAGGTGCCCGCAGTCGAGTGCCGTGCCGCGCACGTCGCGCGCGCGCTCGCGCCACGTTGCGAGCACGTCGTAGAGTTGTCCCACCACGCCCTTTGCGCCCCATAACGCGAGCAGCGGCGCCGCAATCGTGCGGCCGGCATCGGCATCGGCGGCGTCGAGTTCGAGCCCGATGCCGGCGGCGGCGCGATAATCCTCGCACGCGGCGTGAATCGTTGCCGGATTGCAATAGCAGCGCAGATACTCGGCCAGCGCCGCATCCGTCACGGCGCCGGGCGTCTTGCTCTGACGCCCGAGATGTTCGCGCAAGTAAAACTCGGGATCCAAACCGATGAGGTGTTCGGGAATCGGGTAGGGCTGGATCTGAAAGAACCACCACACGTATCGCGTGGCAAACGCCATATCCGTGCGCGCGTACATCGTGAGCGTCGGCGCGATGTCGAGCACGGCCAAGCGCGCGATTGCCGCGGGCGCATCGAGCGCCATGCGGTGCGCGACGCGTCCGCCGCGGTCATGTCCGGCGACGGCGAAGCGCTCGAAGCCGAGGCGGCGCATCACCTCGACCTGGTCGCGCGCCATGGCCCGCGGCGAATAGTTGACGTGGCGTTCGCCGCCGGGCGGCTTGCTCGAATCGCCGTATCCGCGTAAGTCGGTGAGCACGACGGTGAAGTGCTCGGCCAGCCGGCCCGCGATCTTGTGCCAGCATACGTGGGTTTGCGGATGACCGTGCAGCAAGAGCAGCGGCGGGCCGCTGCCGGCGCGCAGCGTATGGATCGACGCCCCTTCGGTCGCGATCTCGGAGGCGGTAAAGTCCGGAAAGAACACCTACGGCCCGGTGTGCGAGCTGTCCGTCTTGACGACGACGACCGACGTTCCGGCGGCCGCGAAGGCGCGATCGAGCGCGGCTTGCAGGTCGGCGATGCGATCGACCGTTTCGGCGTGCGCCCCGAACCCGCGCGCGATGGCGGCGATATCCGGGCCGCGCAGGTCGCTGGCCGGGTAGGCCGCGCTGCCGCCGGTACCTTTGCGATGACGTTTCACCGCCGCGCGCACGGCCGCATACGAGACGTTGTCGAGCACGATGTACGTAATCGGCAACTGCATCTGCTGCGCCGTGAATAGCGCCTGGATGCCGAACTGGAACGAACCGTCGCCGACGACGTCGACGACGCGCGCTTTCGGTCGCGCGAGCTGAACGCCGATCGCGCCGCCCATGCCCCAGCTCAGCGAGCCGCCGGCGGCAGTGAGGTGCTCGCGGGCCGCATCGGGGATGATGGACTCGGCCAGATACCCGCCGCTCGTCACCGCATCGTTGAGGACGAAGCAGTCGCGCGGCAACATCTCGTTGAGCGCTTCGCACAGCACCTGCGGATGAATCGGCGTTTCCGCATAACGCCTGCGCAACGCGGCGCGGTGCGCGTCGGTGGAGCTGCGATGGGCCGCGATTGCTGCGGCTTTGTGCGCGGCGCGTGACGTGCTCGTCACCGGCGCGATCGCGCCGATGAGATCGTAGAGCCCGAGCTCGGCGTTGCCGGCGAGCCCGACGTCGACGCCGGCAAGTTTGCCGAGCTGCGCCGGGTCGCTGCACAAATGGACGATCTTCGCACCGGCGGGTTGGAGCGGCCCGCGCGCTTCCTCGAATTCGACGAACGAGTACATCCCGGCGTAGAGCAGCACGTCGGCGCCGGCGATTGCCGGATGCGTGAGCGAGTACGTCCCGGCGAACGCCGGATGATCGCCGTGGATCGCCGCGGCTTGACCGGTGCGCCGGTCTTCGAGCACGATCGGCGCTTCGAGCCGGTCGGCGAGCGCGGTCAGCGCGTCCTGCGCGTCGATGTGAAATGCGATCTCGCTGCCGGCAACGATCGTCACCGCCTTGCCCGCCGCGAGCAATTCAGCCGCCGCGCTCACGTCGGCCGGATCGGGGCGGCGCCGCGCGGCAAAGCGCTGGCGCTTCGCGGGCGGCGACGGGACGTCGACGTCGACCTGCGCTTCGACGAGATCTTGCGGCAGCCCGAGATAGGCGGGCCCCATCGGTTCCGCGACCGCCGCTTGCAACGTGCGGCTGAGATCGCCGGGAATGCCGTCGGTCTTCAACGCGACGCGCGATCGTTTGACCAATTGGCGGATGTAGTCTTGCTGAAAGGGCGAGGTCGTGAAGCCGTCCCGGTTCGCAATCGCGGTCGACTTGAGGCCGTTGAGGATCACGAGCGGGCTGTGCGCGTTGGCCGCACAGGTCAGATGCGCGACGCCGTTTGCCAAGCCGACGTTCGCATGCAGGTAAGCGATTGCCGGGCGGCCGGTCACGCGCGCGTAGGCGTCGGCGGCCGAAACGGCGATCGCCTCGTGCGTGGTGAGGATCACGCGCACCCCGGGATAATCGAGCGACGCGTCAAGCACCGCCGCTTCGGTGCTGCCCGGACACGTGAAGAGCAGATCGATCTTCCAGTCGCGCAAGATCTCGAAGATCGCGTGCGCGCCGTCGTGCACGAGGGCCGCGGAGGCGACGCGATCTTGCAATTGCATCGTTCGAGCGTTCGCAACGCCGGAAAGCGCTCCCTGGGATAGCCCTGGCAGCCGGTTTGTAGAGTTTGATGCCGTGCGCGATGGTTCGGCGGGATAGTGGGAACGACGTGTTCAGGGTGGCCAGCGGATTCGAGGGAGTTATCATTTCCGGCCATTCGAACGCATTCGGCGACTTTGCTGACTTCGGTGAGGCGGCCGAGGGCGTGATGGACATGCTCAACGAGCTGCACGTCCTCGACGCGTGGTTCGTCACGCGCATCCGGCTCGACGAGTGGATCGTCACGCACCTGCGCGGCAACGCCCCGTTCGAGCGCGGCCAGACGTTGAAGATTCCGGCCGCGATGCGCGAGGCGATGTTGCGCGGGCGCGCGGAGAAAAGCAAAGCCGAGGCTGAGCTCGAGGCCATGGCCGGGCGAACCGCTTCCGATCGTTCGCCCGGCGAGCCGGCGTTCGTCGGCGCTCCGCTGGTGGTCGGAGATCAGCTCTTCGGCGTGCTGTGCGGCGTCGATACGAGCTCCAAGCTCACCGCGGCGCACCGGGATTCGCCGCATCTGATGACGGCCGCGCGCATTCTCAGTACGATTCTTCGCAACGAACTCGAAAACGAGGAGCTGGTCCGGCGCGCCGAGCGGGCCGAGGCCGACGCCCTCGTTGACCAACTGACCGGCCTGTTCAACCGCCGCGGTTGGGAGCGTTTGACCGAAGCCGAGGAAACGCGCTCGGCGCGTTACGGCCACGGCGCGACGGTGCTCATGATGGACGTCGACGGGCTCAAGAAGAAGAACGACTCGGAAGGCCACCCGGCGGGCGACGAACTGTTGCGCCGCGTCGCCGATGCGGTGCGCAGCGTCATCCGCGAACACGACGTTGCCGCGCGGCTGGGCGGCGATGAATTCGCGGTCTTGGCGGTCGAGAGCGACGATGAGCAAGCGAGCGGCCTGCACCAGCGCCTCGAGGAGGCGTTTATCGCGGCCGGCGTGCAGCTCTCGATCGGAGCGGCGCACCGCATCTGCGACGGCGGCATTGCCGACGCGGTGGCACGGGCCGACGCCGCGATGTACGCGCGCAAGGCCGCCCGGGCGGCTGTCGAACCCAACGGGCGATGAACCGCACTTCCGCCGCCGCCCTCGGCCTGTTCGTTTTACTTAGCGAAGTAGCCGTGGCGGCGACCAAGGCGCCGGCTCCGGCCCGGATCGCGCCGGGGACCTACCGGCAGATCGATACGGTCACCAAGCAACCGCTGGAACTCGGCAATCAGATCGTGATCATCGCCGGCAAAGGCGGGCGGCTCGGGTTCTCGGTTAACGCGGTCCGGCAATCCGACATGAACCAGGGCTTCGTGGTGGGACTCCTCCCGGCCCAGCCCCCGCTCACCTGGTCGCGCACCGTGTCCTCGGGCAACTGCCGCCTGACCTTCGAGGCGCTGCCCAAGGGGCTGAAGCTCACCCAGGACGCGAGCTTCGGCGATTGCGGCTTCGGTTACGGGGTCAGCGCCAGCGGAACGTATGCCCTGGTCGCCGAGAAGCCGCTCAAGCCTTGACCTGCGAGGGCATTTCCCGGTAATATAGGGCGTTGTCTTCGGCACTGCCGGAGACGCGCATTCGTGCGCCCGCCGCCATCGCCGAGCGGTTTGGAATGAGTTCGGGTCGGTTCGCGTCAGCGAATCCATGCCGGCCGAGGCGACGACACCCCCTCTCGTTGCAGGGGGCAAGATAAACGACGGAGTTTCCTTTTGGCGGCCAAGAAACAGACCAAGACGCGCAAGAAGCGCGAGTTCAAGAACGTCGGATCCGGTATCGCGCACATCCACAGCTCGTTCAACAACACGATCGTGACGATGACCGACAACCAGGG
>Ga0182030_10020173_pt1 | contig 12605 bp, 12 predicted proteins | sample 812S3MmetaG_FD_121299 | JGI IMG/M metagenome (GOLD analysis project Ga0182030, IMG submission 121299) | Permafrost microbial communities from Stordalen Mire, Sweden - 812S3M metaG (Illumina Assembly) | ecosystem: Environmental > Terrestrial > Soil > Wetlands > Permafrost | place: Sweden... | reverse complement strand
ATTTATATTTTTAGTTAATAAGCTATTATATTTATAATAAAATAAGCTTATAATAATAAGTCTTAATTTGTTTGTTTATAATTGATTAATTAAGAATTATAGATTAATACAATAGATTTTTTGCAATTACAGAATTGCAGATGACTAATAGACTAGTGAAAAGCCACAAGTCTATCAGTTACAAATCGGTCAATTACAAGATCTATCAATAGTCAATAGCAAATCTGTCGACAGTGGATCTATTGGCCACAAATGTATTGACCATAATTCTGTTGAGTACAAACTTGATCAGAAGACAGACTTTTAGTTTCCTTGATTTCTATTCTTTAAGATCTTCTTTTATAAATTAATCACAGTATATAGGAAATCTTTTATCTTTCAGAATTAATTGCTTAATTAAATTATTAAAATCTAGGATTTCTATAGTAAAGAAATTACTATATTTCTTTTAGTCCATCTTTTTATATATATCTCTCTAGATTGACCTTCTTAGATTAGCCTTTCTAAATGTATTTGTCCAATAATCTGCCAACCTTGATTCCTGGATTAACCTTCTTTTTGTTTTCCCAAAATAAATTATCAAATGTATCTGGCCAAGAATCCCTCCGATTAACCTCTCCAGATTAGTCTCCCCCAAATACATCTCTACATCTGCCCAGATTAGTCTCTATAGATTGATCTTCTTCGATTAGTTTGTATATATATATACTTTACTTTTAATACATGTCATTGCCCTTACTATTGCCAAAAGTGACCAAGACACAGACAAGCTCTCCTGCTCGATAGACAAGGCCAGTCTGACAAGACTGAGAGGATATACCGACGGGAACTTGAACTGTATAGAATAGTGTTAAGGCCTGAGCACCCGGGGATACTGGCGAGCATAGACAACCTGGCGGTGGTACTCGATAGCCAGGGCAAGTTTGACGATGCAGAGACGATGCATTGACAAGTACTGGAAGCTTGTGGATATATATAGAGTATATGGAAAGAAAGACTATAGGATGGTAGTTCTTCAGAAGAGGTATAGGATTTGAGATAAGATTATATTCAACAATAAACTCGACTCTTTTATCTTATAAATCTCTGTTAACAAAGGAGGTGGGGATGATCTTTTGGACGAAATATTCGTTATAGAGTGTTTTAATTTAACCTTGATAAGACTAAAGTTCTTGCTTGTTGGGATGCGATATAATTTTGCTTAAAGATTCAGATTAAAGGATATCTATCGAAGAATAATGTATTAGAAGTATATTTAGATACCTCGCTAATTCTATAGTAAGTCAATACAAGAATAAATAACACAGAATGTAACAAAACAAGTATAGACTTTATTGTGTTTTGGTATAGAGATTGATAGCCAGCTTAGAGCAAATTCTTGGAATTAATCTTCACTTATCTCTATAGTCTATATCCTTTTTATTACTTTGATCAAATTTCTGGTGTGGATTTGTCACTGCTCTTTGCACAAAAAATTAAATTTTGTATTACAGACTTTGGCAAAGAAATGAATTTGATGTAGATACTGTGTGAGGATGGTTTTATATTGGATTTTAAAGTCCAAGTTTCAGCCTTTTTCTACCTGGTAAACAAAGATTAAGAGGACAATAAGAGAAGGAGTATCTTGAGTTTAGTTCATACGAGATAGATTAGTGACTAGGAAAATGACACTGCTGGGTGATTGGGAGTCATAAATATATAGAACGGAGCTATATCAGGGTTTAACTTTCCCCAGGTTTACGACTGTAAACTAATGTACTATTCCTTAGTTAGTAACTGACACAACTCTGTTGCGGACGAAGGGGGAAATAGGAGGACCAGCATTATACATCTCGTAGTATGGATATAGCCTTCAGTCTCTCAGCGCTTGTCTCATCTTCGCCACCAGTACCTGAATCTCATCGTACTCCTAGCCCATAATTTCTTTCAGCATGTATAGTGCAAACCCCTTGAGCGACTGATCCAAAAACAACAGCGTATACAGACCAATGCGCTTCAGCTTCGGATCCGAGCTCCACCCACCGATGGGGACCTTCCACTTCTTCTTCTCCACCACATCCACGAAGCCTGCGTTGATGATTTGCTGCTTCATCTGGGCTGCGACCTTGAAGGTTCTGCCCATTTTCTCGCCGCACTCAGCGAACAGGTTATTCCACTGGACATAGACGTGATCCAGGCCAACCTTGTCGGACTTAGTAGCAATATCAAACTTGAGCTCCTCGATCAAGCCGCCGGGTTTGGTATATCGAAAGCATTGCGTATAGAGCACTGGCCAGTCGCTGATGCCGCCGTGCAGGTTCCGGATGTGCACGAAGTCGAAGTGGTCGACGGGCCAGGTCCACGGCATCTGCGCGTCGTCGATCTCGAATCTGCAGTTGGGGGGCACCCACGCGGGCTGGATGGGGGAGATGTCCGTACCGACTACCTCCGCCAAGGGGAATTGGTCGGCGACGTCGCTGGAACAAGAAGTCAATGGCGTGCGACTGCCAAAGGGAATCGGTTCCAGCTTACATAGCCCATATGCCGGTACCAGTTCCAACATCCAAGACATTCTGTGGCGAGCGAGTGAACTACACGACATGAGAAGGATGGCCAACTCGGGACTCACTGACTTGAAGATGATCACCGAGAGGGGCGAGGGAGAGCTAGTCGTCCAGCAGAAGCGTCAGATAGTAATACCTGCACAGCTGCTAAGGTCCATAGTAGCCTAGCAAAGCCTCGGAACTTACGTGATATCTAGGCCTTCATTCTGTTGGTCATCGTTCGGGGCCCTGGCAGCGATTATTGGTCAATTGCCCCAGGCTAGCCTTGCTTGACTTACCAGTATTCCGTCGTCTTTGAATTCTGAAAGGTCCTGCCGTGGATCTTGCGGTAATCAAGAAGGCTATCTGTCAAGGAGGCAGTAGACTCCGCGATCCTGTTCGACTCCTGCATTAGCCCCATCTCCAAAAGATCGCTAACGCTTTCCGGCTTACTCGTCCCCGACTGAAGAATCGGCGTCATCTCCAAAATCTGGATCCTGTTTGAACCAACCAATATTTTATTTATTTATAGAATTCAGATGGCACCTTAGGGTACTATGGGTACTTACAACTGGGATTGGAGCCGCCTCAGCTTCATGTTGTTCAGGTTCAGTGCTGGCCATGCTGTACTCCGTAGCGGTAGCACTACCTTATAAACCGCTGAAAATACAGTTAGGGCGAAGAGGCCCTAATGAAAGTCAGACGAGATCCTTCATCCTATTTAACGGTATTTCCTACCCCCTCCATCCCTTATCAAAGCACGGCGCACGGGCACCGAATGGGAAGCGTGCCAGCAGAACAACCTGTCAACGGCGTTATCGCCCCCCCGTCTAGCCCCTGGAGGACACAGGAGGCAAGAAAAATTCTTGGAGAAAAGAAATAAAAAGATCACGATTTGATAAACGTCAGAGGATATCCTTTGTCTATACTCCGTAGTTTATCCCAAATCTTTCCCGGAACCTGGAAGCTGATGGGTGCTATTTTCAGTAATAGTAATAGTATAGTAATAGTATAGTAATAGTATAGTAATAGTATAGTAATAGTATAGTAATAGTAATAATATGAGCGACGGGCGGGAAGTGCGGGGGGTTCTGGCGGTTGGGATGCGTGCCTCTAATACCATACCTACCTTAAGGCGGGGTCTGCCCTTCCTGGTTCTCAAGTTGAAACCTTTTTTTTTTCCTCCCTTGCGCAAAGTTGCACACATTTGTCCTCATCGTCGGAGCTCCAGCTGGGCTCGTACTGATCGCCATGACACTTGAATTTACTTCCTCGATACTGTGGGCATTATACGCCGCCCATGCTATGCTCCTCGGCATCATTTGCTATCGGCGCTTCTTCCATCCACTCCACGAAGTTCCCGGCCCGTTCCTTCCCGCAGTGACGCGGCTTTACCTCTGGTATCACAATATCATCAAAGATGGCAGCTACTATAAGAAGATCGACGAAATGCATGTCAAATATGGTACCAGATCCTATTCCGCTACAGCCGCAAACCCTAACCCGGCGCCCCGCAGGTCCCGTCATCCGGATCGCCCCAAATGAGATCCACCTGGCTGACCCGGATAACTACGACAAGATCTACAGTGTTAGCAGCAAGTTCTACAAAGACCCGCCTTTTTATAATGCGCTCGGTGTCGAAGTCATGTTCACTGCCATCGCCAACGACGAGCACCGCCGACGCCGTGCCCCATTGAACCACTTCTTCTCGCGTCGTGCCGTTTTGGATCTGGAGGATATCGTCCAGGACAAGGCGAAGAAGTTGTGCCGCCGTGTCCAGGAGTCGCTGGATGCTGGTAAGCCAGTCGATCTACGGGCAGGTACCCGTGCTATTTCAATCGACATTCTCACCGAGTATGCCTTCGACGACTGCTGGGATCACTTGGACGTCGAGGATTTCGCAGCATGGTTCTCGGAAGCCGTCCGAGATACCGGTGTCATGTGGTGGACCTTCCAGCAGTTCCCGGCCTTGCTGAAGCCCATGCAGTCGATGCCCGAGGGCTACGCCAGAAAGATGAGCCTTGCCGTGAATGGGTGGATGGACTGCGTGGTGAGAACGAGGGAGTACGTTGTGAGAGTGAACGAGCAATTCAACGCCGGCATCAGGCCCAAGCGCCGAACCATCTTCCACGAGCTCCTGGACCCGTCGAGTACCGGCGAAGAGACATCCGGCCCTCCTAGCTTCGAGAGGCTATATGGTGAAGCTCTCAGCTTCTGCACCGCTGCTGCCGATACCACCGGGAATGCGATGGAGATGGCTGCCTACCACGTCGTCACTAATCCAAACATCTACGATAAGCTTAAGAAGGAACTCCGTGGCGCATTCCCGGACCCGGGTACCGACCTGGGCTATACCACCCTCGAAAAACTGCCCTACCTCACCGGTGTTGTGAAAGAGGGTCAGAGGCTATCGTACGGCGTCATCAGCCGACTTGCCCGTGCAACTCCTGAGGGTGGCGCGACTTTCAATGGGTACTTTGTTCCTGCCGGTGTACGTCTCCCTCTCTAACTGACCTGGCTGCCCTTCAACTGACACTCCGCTCCAATAGACCACCGTCTCGATGAGCTCCTGGATGATGCACCGCAACCAGGACACCTTCCCATCTCCAGACACATTCGATCCCACAAGATGGACAGATCCGGACCAAGCAGTCGTGCGCGCGCGCGAGAAGCGTCTTGTCCCGTTCTCGCGCGGTTCCCGCACGTGCCTCGGCCAAAATCTCGCCCTTTGCGAGCTTTACGTCACGCTGGGCACCGTGTTCCGCCGGTTCGATAACTTGGCTGCGTTCGATGTAGGGCCGGAGGACATGACGTATGTGGACTATTTCACGGCGTTTCATCCGAAGGGCTCGAGGGCGTTTAAGGTCGTTGCAAAAGGGGGCAAATAATTCGCCTTGCAGGGATGATTGGGATGGAGGGATGATTAGGAGAAGGAGACATAAGGCGTTATTAGCAACAATTGATATATTATACAACAAGTCGCGTTCATTGGCATCCCTGGTATCACTTGTACTAGACAAGAGGAGGAGTATTGCAAAGCTCTGGAAAAAAGCTAAGTTCGGCAACGAAGAGATGTTGAATTTGGTGGATATTAGACTCAAGATCTGCACATATACGTCTTTATTGACTTTGCATATTAACCTACTTTCGATGGGCTTGCAAGGGAAAGTAGAATCTTTTATGGAGTCACAGGGGAAAAAGGCAATACCTGCATATGATACAAGATGAAGACAAGATCGTAACAGCGACGGGAGAAGGTTAGGCCCCGTTCGTGTCAGCGGATGATATTATCGTTGTGGCGTTTAAAGCACTGACAGATGAGGCGCCACATAACACCATTAACTTGATTCCCGGACCTGAATTATTTTCTCATGACTATGTAAGATATTTCTCTCTGCTTTCAAGCTTTAGCTAATTGCAATACCAGGTTACGGAGATCTTGACCAGGAAATTAGGAAAGAAAATTGCCCCCGCAATTTTCCAAGCCTGTCACCTTCCACTACCTCTTTCCCGACTTATTCGGGTTAGTTTAGAGTAGTGCAGACCACAGGCATTACATAGTGTACAGGCGCTGTCTGGACCTCTTCTCCACTCCAGCATATCTGCTTTATTGCAGCTATAACATCAATCTAGGGTTGCAGCTCGCTATAGTTTGATTAGAGTGATGTCCATACAGGGTGGAAATTAGATGACCTTACCCTCTGACGCTTCCTGGGTTTAGAGCCTTCGTAGTTTTGGTTCTTTGTATTGTCCTTACATTTGCCCATCCTGTCATCGAATCCACCAAGTCTTTTACCACCATGATCCCGACTAAGTTGGTCGGCTTCGTCGTATTAGTATTGTTCAATGGCCTGTCTAATGCAATAAAGATTGCCAAGTAGCTGCTCGTAAGTACCTATCATTTGATAACAACATGCAGCAGTGCCATTCTGTTCGCAACCACAAGAGATCCCTGTTCTCAGGAAATCCCATAGTATATCTTGGCCCATTCTGCAATACTGGCAGAGAAAGTGCTAATCTATAATCGAGTCAGCGCAATGTTGAAAAAGGGGGTAATAGCCTTACGTCATACCGATCCCAAGCACTCCTCAAAATCAGAAACGCCCAGGCGCAGCTTCGTGACTGACGTGAATTCCTTATTGTCTATCATCTTCACGCCTTCTCACTTATCTTTCCACAGGTCGCTCGATTCTCGATTGTATCGTGGATAATATTGTTTTTAATGGTTTGGCAATGCAGGCCGATATCCGGAAGGAGGCGTATAACTCGGCCCTGGTGGGGAGGCAAGTGGTTGCGGCTGTAGAGGATGATATATAGAGCCATTTGCCTGATGTATACGTTCAAAGGGTCAAGGATCCTGCCCATACTTCTGGGGCTCAGAGTGAGGGCCAAGATGAGGCTGGGGTGGTGGCAGCGGTGCAGTGTGCAATGACAAACGCTATCCAAAGCACTAACAGTCTCAACCATGAATTCAGAAGTACTCTCAATGATTTAAAGGTGATAACGCAGTATTGCACAGTCATCGAGACTGATTCGTTGCTGCTTTATCTAGCTCTATTCTAGATAAAAGTAAGTAATATTATCTACCAGTTTATCGGATGTACCTCATCAACGATTCTTTGGCCAAACGACGCTGGTAGTTACCAATTCATTAGTAAATGCTACATCTATAGCACAGTAGCAAAAGAAATGATAAAGCTACTAGAAGAAGTAATAGAGAACACTCCAGATTAGTTACAGAGATTTGATATACGATGAACTTTACTATCAAGGCTTTGTTTCAATAGATATCTGGATCAGAATCTAACCAGATTGTATTATGCTGGCGTTTGGCTTTTCATTAGTGTTCACAGTATTACTTGGAGTACGTCAGTGGAGCCTGTAGTCCATTTTCTTCTCAAGCCTTTCGATAGCGGCAATAATGAATGGACTGATGATAGCATGGCTGAACTGGAGAAAGAACTAGGGCTGGCTTTGGAAAAGCAGCAAGTGAAGTTATCATTGGCCGGCATACTCACCTTCTTAAGTCCTTGCTTGGTCGAGGTACCAAAGATCGAGATCTAGAGTCGAGAACGTACCAAAACTACCGGTAGCAGACTAGAAGATCTGCAAGATGTTTCTCGACATGGCACAGCTCAGGTTCTTAAGAAGCGGAAGCAGCGGGAGACTGAGGTGGTGGTGGTGGAAGAGGGAGGGGGAGGCGTAGCGATGCGGCAGCAGGAGGAGCCTGCAGCACAGAAGGAAGAGCTCGGGCAGCCGGCTGTGGGTGAGGGTGATCAGCAGGACCTGGTAGAGGTCGTCGACACGGACGACCCTAAAGACAAGGAAGCCACCGAGACTCTGCCGGCCACGCAACCCGAGGGGGGCGACCCTGCGACGCGGAAGCGAGGGCACCAAGACATGCATACACATGCGATACAAGCGACGAGGACCCACGGCCTGCCAAGCGACGAAAGCCACGCTCAGCGCCTGCCGTGACTCTGCCTCTCCACCTCCAACGGTCTCCCCCCCCCCTAGGGTCGCCGTCGACCACCAGATATGAGATTGACGAGGCGCAATGATCATGAACGCTCGTCGACCTTCGTCGATGACGAGCAGCACCGTGCCCCACGGACTTCTCCGAGTCCCCCTGCCGCTGCAGAAGCGGTACCATTTACTGAGTAATAGCACTCCCATCAATGGGTCGAGGCCACAGTCTCTGTGTCTAGCTGATTATGCAAAGGACGATACAGCGGTACGAATACGGCCGTGGGGGAACGTAGATTACTTATCGCATAGCTGGAAGGAGGAAGACATCCGGTCGTCATGGAAGTATATTGTGTCGGAGCGGGAAGCGTACAACGACGGCACGAGGCTGGAAAATGCATCTTGGAGGACGTGGGCGACGTTGAGGGACAAGTTAAATACAGTCGATCCGGAATCACTCAATTGGTAGGTCATGATACGTAGCCCTTCACGGCTTCAGCTATCTGGCAGAGCTATTCCCTTGCTGATATTCACCAGGCTAAAGGAGTGCGACGTGACTTGGTTATATGGGCCACTCCAGACCAGCTCAGACAGTTCATTGAGAATACCCTGTTTTTCGCCAGTCAATGGTGGCCGCATCTCGAAGTTCGATTCCTCTCTGCTCAAGCAGGCAGCAGCGGGAGTCCAGGCACAGCGGTGTCATAAAGCCGGACGAAGACGCGACCAGACCGGCGCAGGGCGGGCCATTTGCGACCCGCGTTACATTTCCTTTCTCCTTGAGAAGAATGAGTGGGGAAAGCCCTGGTTTGCTCGCCTCAGACTCATCCTCCGGATCGACGTCTCCATCTCCTCGCACTTCGGCCATATGCGTATCGGTATCAGGGAGATCCGTGTCGCTCAGCAGTGGGATCGATATCCGGTAGGCTGGACATATAGAGCTATGTCAATCTATTGAACGACCAGCTCTCATTCTCATACGTACCTTCTCGAACGCGGTAATGCGAATCTACGTTGTAGTATTCTCCTTGGCTAACCTTGCATTTCTCTTCTTTAGCTGATGGATATATTTCGTTGCGGTTGCTATAATGGTTGCCTATATCCGATTAGCATCTTCTTAGAGATATGCCGGACAATATCATACCTTGCTTAGTCTGCGTTGAGGAGTCATATCTTGCAGGTTGTCTCTATGTCTGACAGCATATTCGCTTCTACGTGTCTTCAATGACCAAAGACTGGGCACGCAGTTGCGCAATACAGCAATCTTATCGTTCAAATTTGTCCGATATTGTTTCTCGATTCTGGTATGTGCTGTGTTCTTTGCAAGAGGGTGTCTACTATTCTCGCTGTCTTTGTTATTGGCGTCAATATCTGAGATTTTCTGCTTTCGTCTTCGGCTGTTGTTAGAAGAGATGGAGCAACTCTCTTGGGTACTGCTCCTCTCAGCGTTATAATTGCGCTGATGTTGGAGATGCCGAGGCACGGAAATGACGCAGAGCTTTTCGCACTGCGCTGATGTTAGAACGCTGTTGATTGATTTTGGAGAGTGAATAAGTTCTGCTACGGAAAGATCTGTTTTGGGAGGATCCGGGGGCCGTGGAGTTGAGCGGAGACTTCGATCATGTCGAGATGTATCCTGAAGATTCGAGCTGTCATGAAGCACAGCCGTGTCGTCGAGGCTCTCGAGGAGAGTAGGCATCTCTGGACCAATCAGTGTGTATCGTTGGCTACCGTTCGAGGTCATGCTTTCGTGAGGCCAGGGTCGTTCAAGCAGTATCCACTCTACAATAAACGAAAATACGATGACAACAAACCGAGGATAACATCTGTTAAAGACTTATGTGAGCTATATGGCGGTAGTGTTTTTGAAAGTGCTTTTGGCTATCGGGGCAAAGGCCAACCTGACGTCTGTCGACTATCACGGGGCAAGTTACGTGGCAGGAGTCCCGCCTCTGCTGGTGACAGGCCATCGACCGACGAGTGGCCCACCGCGGCTCCTTCCTCCTTTTCTCAGCATGCGATTTGATACCCTTTCAATTGCTCGCAGGAGAAATACGTTAGAGTCCCGGGATTTGAACCGTGCCCGGAAACGAAGTGGAAGGGATTACTATTCCCCCTTTGTTTAAACATCCGATCGTCAGACATTTCTCGATCTGTGGACTAATAATGCACACCGCGTTTTGACTTTGACCTTGACCCCACAGCATTTGACGCGAGGTTGACACATTATCAGGTGCGTGGCTTTTGGTGGCTGAGTATTTCAGGCAGCAACAACCAGAACTCGCACGGTAACTTGGATGTTCATTGGACAATTGTTTTAATACCATCAACCCCGCAATGGCAGATCGTCGATAGCAAAAGGAAATATGGCAAGTATTGTCTCACAAACGGTATGTATGGTAAGATTATGAGTCACATTTGATCAATTTGGTAGAAGCGGCTTGATTCTTGGACCGTAGGCCGTGGAGTTTCGATTTCAAAATGGTCTGACTTCCAAGATATAAGACGAGCGCGTTCTGCTTTATTCCATCAAAGCTTCACCGTCCAATAAACATTATCGTTCGCTTACTCCGTTCTACTTCTCAATCCAGTCACGTCTCGCTCTTTTAGGGCAACCGAACCATCGGACAAGAACACACCTCAACAAAATCCACAATTTGACATATCACCTAAACTCAATCGTATTCAAACAACCATCAAAAATGGCTTCACAGGTTCAGTTAACTGCCGGTGTACGTTTCCTTCCTCCTCACCTACCTAAACTATAGTCTGATCATCCCCAGGAAATCTTATGGACGCAAATCCCCTGCTTGGACCTCGACCGCGTCCAAAAATTCTACAGCGCCGTCTTCGGCTGGACTTTCAACCCCTCCCCCACCCCCGACTACGTCATCTTCTCCAAAGGCCCTACCAACGGCGGCTTCAAGAAGGTCGAGCAAGAGGATCTTCTCTCTCCTGCTGTCCACCCAGATAATGCTGAGAAGAACCGCTCGGCTGTTAAGGTTTCGATTAAGGTGGATAGTGTGGATGAGGCATTGAAGGCTGTGGCGGCGAATGGTGGAGCGGTCTATATGTAAGTGAAGCCTAGACAAGGGGAGGTGGCAGTAAGAGATGTGCTAATTGAGGATGTGTAGGGAGAAGAATGAGATTCCAGGTAATATGGGATTTATTGCCGATTTCGTGGACACAGAGAACAATGTTATGGGCTTGTGGTCCCAGGAGTGATGAAATTCAGGATCATGGCGAAATGTGAACACTCTTTTACGGAGATTAGGGCTTGATACTGGTCCTGGCAGAAACTTGACTTTGAATTTGGCTTTCAGTCGTTTTCAAGGTAGCAATCAAACCAATACAAACAATTGATATTGTATGACACCTTGAGACGAAGGTGAACATACGTTGGTACAATGCAGCAAGACGAGAATATAGCCTTGCTTACGCCTAAGAGCCCATGGGCACAGCATCTTATTGTTTCGATTTGATGTGGGGCTGTTTGTTATGTGCAGGAAGGCTTTGCCACATCTTGAGAAAGAACGACTTTCAACTATAGAATCCCATGTATTGTTCTCCATTCAGGTGCTCTTTCCTAGTGTGCGGTTTAAGGGGGCCAATCCTTCGATAAGTTTGGGGTTAAGAAGGATGGTACATGCGTATATCCCGCGGTTGCTGCCTTCCTTCCTAATCCTGCTAATATGCCGCGTAGGAGAGACGCCGGTTGGGTGATGCGGCCTATCAACGTTAGCTACAAGCTTGTAAAGCGTCACTTCTACTTTCTATACCAGAGAAGATGCCTCCGATCCAGAGATCAGCCTTGACATTATCCTTTGATCCTTTCCACTGTCTTAAGTCTGTTCGGTTGAAGTTCCGATTTATTTCCGGTGTCGTAGCTCATTCAATCTCTTCTGTATATATCTGAACCAGCATTTATTATGCAGATGTAAGACTGTGTTCATTGAGCGGGGTACGTACCTACACCTGCAGGGTTTAGACAGAGGCGGAATCTATGTCCAGACTTTCAGCGCCATTATGAAGTGCGACATAGATATTAGAAAGTCGCTTTATAAAAACATTGTTTTGGTAGGTGCAACTCATTGAGAGGAGAGCGTAGTTCTGCAGAGAAATCACGGCTTTAACTTTAGTATCCTAAGTAGAGATCGTCGCATTTCCGGAACGAAAGTATTTAGTCTAGATTTGTGGTTCTATTTTAGCCTCCCTCTCAACATTCACGAAACTCTGGGTATCGAAGCAAGGTATGAGACTATGTTTTGTTTTCTGGAACATACAGTAAAGTTCGAAATCGGCTTCAGTTCCCAACTCTCAATGATTTTATTTTTAACCCATATTTTTGGTGGCTAGCCTAATTCCACACCCCTGCATTAGTTATCTCAGAAGCTCAGATCCTCTACTCGTAAAACCTATGAGAATTTACCATTAGCGCCATACTAATAATATAAGTCAATCAGAAGTTGATAAATAATTAGTAAAAAAGACAACTCTCTTATAGAAAGTCTGAGAATATATAGTGATTTTTTAGACTTACAATACAAAAATAGAATATTTTTCAATTTTCAATTATAAATAACTCTATAATAATACATTTTATAATAAAAGTTATAGTTT
>Ga0182030_10020171_pt1 | contig 12605 bp, 8 predicted proteins | sample 812S3MmetaG_FD_121299 | JGI IMG/M metagenome (GOLD analysis project Ga0182030, IMG submission 121299) | Permafrost microbial communities from Stordalen Mire, Sweden - 812S3M metaG (Illumina Assembly) | ecosystem: Environmental > Terrestrial > Soil > Wetlands > Permafrost | place: Sweden... | reverse complement strand
GGACGAGGTAGACATGAAGAAGATGGCAGGGATGAAGAGGGCGTTGCCGATGATGAGGATGATGCGGGCGGCGGCGACGATCATATGGGGCGCGCTCCCAAACGACCCAGGATTGATGATTAAATCTTTCAATATGTATCAGTTCGAGATTGGCTTGGGAAAATGGCGAAAGGGGAAAAAATGGCCGGGAGTTTGAAAAGGGGACATTGGAATTTTGATATACCCCATCCGTTTCCCAAATTTGTGCATAACCATCTGGATATCTCATCTTGATGGACACTTGTCTCCTAAAGAAAGGCGTTAGGTAGTCTGAGTTTGGATAGCTTTGTCTTTTGAACTATCCGTTCGTATATTTCCTTTCGTTTCGCGTGCGAGGCTGAGGGAACGTATTATTGTCAGCCTTGCCCCTCCAATTGAGCGCGCGCTAGTCCATAAATGGAATAGCGTCTGTGCGACTTCTAGCCCCACCCAAAAGGTATCGTCTTAGCCAGCCAGTAGTCCTTGGATCCATGATCTATCCCCTTTTATCTTTCGCCTTGTCCTTTACCAGAACAGGTACCACATATTCGTACGAATCGTCAAAGTGAAGTACGTGCCGCGATCTAGAGGTGAGCATTTTAATCCGCCCTTTTAGTGATTTGTAAAGACGTGTTTTGACTTTGACCTGCTGCAGGAAAGGTACAATTGATATGCCCCTCAATAGGTATAAATCAAACCGAAAAATTCCATGGGCAAGTGAGAAAATGGATATCACGACAGGCGTGGACATTGATACGAAGTCTAGCCTGAACATATCAAACGTCTCGCAGAGGGGGACTGCATTTCATTGGCAAATATGACAGACGGGAGAGAATGGAAATTGTGGAGTCGAAGGATCATCCCTGGTATGCGGATGTTCAATTCCTCCCAGAGTACCTCCGAGTCCAAGCCGTGCTGGGGCTTTATTGCAGCTGCGGCAGGCTGTTTGGGTAAGATCACCGCTGATATAGGTATAAATGGTTTAACCAATGGCGCGAGTGGGGTCAATATATGAATTGGTTTGTGGGCTTACTTGGATTCAGCCTTCGGTTTGGGCAATTATATGTTTGCAGGATAGAGTCACAGGTTGTAGAAATGGGGAGTTAGTCGATAGCGTTATGCAATGCAGTATAAATTTATAATCCCATGCAGCAGCCAGTGTGCACATGCGAGTCAAGCTGTCCGAGGTTTTACCTTGTTATTGGAATCTTTTGCTACAATTCTTTATGTCCCCCTGCCGAAATAAACATCGTTAAACAAAAGAACTCTGGTTAATAAGCGGTCGAGGCTTCATCTTAAGCAGAAAGAACTTGCCCATGAGAACACTGCCTTGTTTCCCAGTCTTAAAAAATTTGATCCAGCTGTCGAGGTTTAGGAAGGAAGCTGTTTACTCTCAAGGAGTCGATCGATCAAGGAATTGGTGTGCACCCCAAGCCGAGAGAAGAAATCCGAACATTCAAACCATAGATATTTGCAGATCAACGAGGTTCTAGTTTTCATTAGTGCTGCCCGAGCCGCTGCATTTTGCTCTTATACACCGAGTCAGCCTGGATGCTGCATTTTGAGGGTTTCAAATACACTGTACATATCCAGCCCCATCAGTGTTTTGTGTGTCGGCTGGTGCATCCCTTGGTATGTTAGCCTGAAAATTCACTATTAATAAATCAAGTGAGCCAAATCCTCGAAAGCTAGACCAGACGATAAAATTCTAGCAGAGAAGCCATTGTTTATAATTTAATACGGATACTAAGCTTAGTGATTGCTGTGTCCTCCTTGAGTTATCATCCCACTTTTTACGTTGGCGCCCCCTTTTCTTTGTGCGGCTGCAATTGAGCGCATTTAAATTGTTCACGAAATCCTCGAGACGCCCTGTAAGTCCAATTTGCAGATTCCTGTCGTCTAAAATAAGGAGCTGCTTGAGGCCACTAGCTCACTCATCATGAAAGTGGCGATCCCGCCTAGCGAAGAAACGAATATAGCAATTGGCAAGTCGAGTAATTGACCATAATTCTCAAGAAGAAAAGCGAAAAGATGGCACCAAGGGCTAAGCCACCAAATGTACGCAGTGCCCAACTACTATTCATTCTGGGGGATTGAGTGACTAGGATTTGAAAGTGCCTCGGAAGGAACAAGACCTGATGGACTCGATCAGAACATGATGGAAACGATGATTATAAGCTGACATTGGCTTTTGTTGTTTATATCAGCAACAACTTGAACAATTATTTGGGCGTAGACGTAGTTTTCATAGCAATGATGTCGTTGATGTCTGCACAAAACGATATTTTGAGTAACAAAAGGCTTCTGTGACTACATAGTATACAAACATTTGCTGGAAATACAAGTTTGTCTCGTCTCAGGTAAATGGAGCTTTCCAGCTTCCTTATAGCCTCCTCCGGGACTCTTCAGAAACACCCTTCATAATCACGTGCATTTCTACTTACATTATGGATAGTAGCTAAAAGCTGTTAACATTTAGGGAAATTAGTAATTGAGAATTATGATATAGGTGCTGCTCCGCAGATATTCTTCCTAAACTCTTGCTATTCATCATACATTAAGGTCGAGGTGAATTACCTCGTTAGTAAAACTGCGCGACACTAGAACTACTTTGCAGCGGTCGACTTAAAATACCTATGCATAGCCTCTTCTTTGCCATCTTTTTTCATCCTTTATACACAAAATCCACGTTAGAAACTCTCCGAAACTGCAATAACCTAACCATCAACGCCTTCGCATAATCATAGCAACGAATTCTTCTACCTCCCTCTCCTCCACCAAGAAGAACCTCGCAACCTTCCCCTAACTTCCAAAACTTCCAACAGAGCTGCATCTCATGGTCTGGCAAGCCACTGTCCCGGAGGTCCCCCATCATGAAAATATAGGTCTACCTCCCGCAAAAGGACTTAACACCTCTACGATTCAGCTCTGACTGCACGCCAAACAGCATGTTGAGAGCCTGTAAAGCTTCTCGTGACGCCTTCCTCAAGAACTTTACCTACGCCCTTCAACTGGAACGCCTCCAACGTATCATTCGCTTCCGGATCGAAGACATCATCCTCCTCTAGCAGGACACAGTTAACTTTCGCCTAAATCTCACACCCCCCTCTCTTAAATGTCCGACGCGATTACTTATAAAAATCTCCCGCCACTTAGCATTCTTCAACCACCTCTATTGTGAGCTCTCATTCGCCGACCGAATCATAATCGCTTCCTATTTACAAATCCTGGAAACCCAATACTTACTGGTCAGTAGATTTGAAAATAATTGTAGAAACGCGAAAGGACCACTGGAGCCGAAGGAGCGATTGATTACTGAGTATGAGGAGAATTTTACGGCCCTAGTTAGAGGGATGGGACCGGTGGCGATGAATGTTGATTTTTATCGAGAAGGGTTATTGTGGGTGAAGAGTGGATAGAATGGGGAAACGAGGGTGTCGACGGTTGTGAATAGGAGATTCTGTGTTGAGGAATAAAGTAACAATGTATACGGAGGTACGGTGATTGAGAATGAGAATCTTATTTTTTTAGTGATATTGGGAATGAAAAAATGACCACGAAAAGTTTGTGACTTAGTAGAGTCGAATAAATCCGGAATGGATATTATGGGTCCCAGAACAATCGCTATTTGCTCGAAGACACCCTTTGGCCAAACCTAGCATGAATTGCGCGAATTGGTGATGAGTTTTGTCTCACTCGACCTAAAAATTTCTATAGCTTGGCCCTCCCATTATCGATTGCGCTCCAGCTCTTTCCATCAAGCTTTTCGTATTGCGATCCATTGAGCCAGTATAGTCTATCTGTATTTCCTCCTTCGCCCTCTCTCCAACTCTTTTTGACTAGATCTCCTTTTGACTTCTTGAATGTTGCGTTTGCTTCGATCCTGCAACATAAAATTAGCCTCGTATTATGCAAGGTATGCTGACTGCCATACTCTTTGGTGATTCGCACAAGCCGTGGCATAGCGTAGGATGGGAGCCCCGTCTTCTTCAAGCTAACATATAGTTGGCTCATGAACTTGTCTTCGGACTGGTCTTCAAGTGTGATGGCTGCTGCCCCAGCTTGCCCATCATAACTGGGATACTGTTAGAAGGCTATTTAGTTGACTAAGAATGAACTTACCTTATAAGCTTCACTCCATACACTACCGCGTCTTGTACGCCTGGTAGTTTCCCAATATGATCTCTCACTTCGCCGGCACTAACATTCTCTCCTTTCCATCTGAATGTATCTCCCATTCGATCATGGAAGCGGATCCATCCGGATGACTCTGTCACCACGAGGTCGCCCATTCTTTGGTAACAGTCGCCCTTGACAAAAACATCCCTCAGAAGCTTAGACTCCGTTGCTGAATGATTATTCAGGTATTCCTCCAGTAGCCCCCGATCTCTCACTTTCCCAATAGCCTCACCCGCCTCCTCAATATCAGCCTTGACGCAAAACCCCGTCTTTGGATCACGAATTACCTCTTCAGTCAGAGGGTCAGTCTTCACGATAAAAGTGACCTCTTCCATATAACGTCTGATGGGACCAGCAAACCCCAGTTTTCCAGCACCTGCCTTACTCACGCCGAAGTTATCGAATTTTGCGATTCCTTCGGTTGATCGATAGAACTCCCTGATTTCGGGGATGCCAAATCGTTCTCTAAACTTCTCCCAGATCTCGCCCCGAAGTCCGTTTCCGTTCGCTACGATGCATGAATGAGAACGGTCGTAAGGCGATGGTGGAGCTGCGAGTAGATACCTGCATAGTTCACCGACATAGAGATGTCGAGTCGCACGAGAATCAGCAACATCCTTCCAGAATCGAGAAGAAGAGAACTTTCGTGCTAAGCAGAAAGTCGAAGACGTTCCGATGCTATAGCTGAGGCCGGTAAAAAGGGCCGTGCCATGAAAAAGCGGGAGAGGTGAGTAAGTGCGGAGTGGGAAGTACTTCTTAGGGTTCCGAACATCTTGAGAGAGTGGGGTGGATGTTATGATCATGCGCATGTTCCGACATGTGCAGGCTTTGGGTTTTCCTGTGGTTCCTGAGGTATAGATGAGGACGGATATATCTTTTGGGGTGGACTTTGCGGGAGGCGGCACGACGGCTGGGTTAGGGAGATGATCCAAGTTGACGACTGATGCAGATTTTTTCTCCGGAGATGGCGTATTTGAAAAAGAGTAAAAATTCAGTGTGAATTGTTGCATGTTGTCAGGAACGAACTCTGCAAGGTCAGGTGTCGAGATTATTGTCCTGGCAGTGGAAACATCTAAACAATGTTTGAGAGTGTCATCTGAGACCATTAGCATGAGTATGCTACTCTCAAATATCAGTCATACCTCGAAGATTGGTATTTATTAAGCCTGAAACAGCCCCCAATTTGGAAAGTGCCAAGATCGTGATGACCATTTCTGGCGAATTGGTAGTGAGAACTGCAACGATTTCTTTGCAAGCGACTCCTTTCTCAGACAGGAATTCCGCGACCCGGTGGACATCTATGAGAATTAATGCCAATTATCTCCCAATTTTGATGAGGAGCATACCTTTTTTAAGCTCTCCATAAGTCCATGTCCTGCCTTCGAACCACAATGCCTCGATGTTTGGATGGACAATATCAAACATACGATATAGCGTGCAAGTATCTCCAAGCTCCTGAATCCTTTCCCCAAGTCTTTTGCTCCATTCTCGATCATGGCTGAGTTGTTTGAGATCAATGCCGATCCCAAACTTGGCGTTTAGGTAGGCTCCCGTCGCCAAAGTGGCAGCGACCAGTGCGGGAGTAGCCATTCTTAATAGTTAACAATGAAGGCCGTAAGGACATCTATGATTGAAGAAAAAATATTCCAATCTTACTCTCCGGCTACGTCGCTCAAAGCGCCTCGGTTTGCGGTTGTTGAATGAGCGATAATTCGTTTCATAGTTGTCTTAAGACTGCCGAAATGAACTCCCGTTTGAACTGCGGAGGCGGGAATGGCGGGTGAACCCCTGCTAAAGTCTTAGAATTCCCCCGACGAATTATCCGCTCTGCATCTTCCAGAATTTCTCTCAAACGTTAATAGTTGTCGAATATTCAGAATCTATAGAATTCATTATTTGTGGAAGTATGGCGTCCGCTGGCCAACGACTTTCGTCCATAGTAGGGCATCTAAACCCACTTGCTTCCAGTTCTGGTAAAAGTCGCATTTTAGAGAAGAACCCGGATGATATCGTAAGCATGAGGACTGGATGTTCGAAGAGTACAGCGATGGCTAATCAACCAGGTCATTACCTTGGCCGTGAGAACTCCTCTCACGAAGGCGAGGAAAGGCGGTCTCAAAGATACCCCGCTTGATGATCTCTTAATTGCACTTTTGACGGTATGAATAGATGACTCGATCTGCTTCGACTTAAATGTTTAATAAGATTTAACAGATTGTTCGAGAGAAGTCAAATATTGACCCAAGTCTGGTTGAAGATGTCTGTGTTGGGAATGTGTTAGCAGCGGGGCAGGCCTACATTGCACGCTCATCTGTCCTCGCGGCAGGGTTTCCTGTCAGCACTGCGGCATCAGTAACAAATCGTTTCTGCTCCTCCGGTCTACTAGCGGTGCAGAATATTGCAAATCAGATTATCGCAGGTTCGATAGACGTTGGCCTGGCTGTCGGTGCGGAGAGCATGAGCTCAACCCCCGACGACGGAGCGCCTAAAATGAGCGAGAAGATCCTGAATCATCCTATTGCATCTCAGAATCAGCAACCTATGGGACAAACATCTGAGAACGTAGCAGATCAATTTGGTGTGACGAGGAAAGCTATGGATGCTTTTGCAGCGTCATCTTTCCAAAAGGCCGAGAAGGCTCAGAAAGCTGGTTGGTCGGCCGACGAGATCGCACCTATCTCCGTCCAGGTCAAGGATCCCAAGACTGGGGAAATCAAAACGCAAATAGTGGATAGGGATGACGGTGTTAGATATGGAACGACTGCCGAATCATTGGGCAAGATTCGAGCTGCATTTCCTCAATGGAGTCCAAGCGCAACCACTGGTGGGAATGCTTCCCAAATCACGGACGGAGCAGCTGCTATATTACTCATGAAGCGATCGACGGCAGAAAATTTGGGACAGCCCATTGTCGGAAAGTTTTGTGGAGCGACGATCGTGGGATTGGAGCCCAGGATAATGGGAATCGGTCCAAGTCTGGCGATTCCTAAGATCCTCGAGAAAGCGGGCTTGAATAAAGATGATGTCGATATATTCGAAATCAACGAGGCATTCGCATCCATGGTAAACTAGACACTAAACTCTGGTGGAGATATGCTGACAATACAACAGGGAGTTTATTGTGTTGAGAAGCTTCAGCTTGACCCCGCGAAGGTAAATCCAAGGGGCGGCGCAATGTAAGAACCCCGCCAAATCTCGATTCATCATACTGACAATAGTCTCCAGAGCGCTGGGGCATCCGCTAGGTTGCACTGGAGCCCGTCAAGTTGTGACAGCGTTGTCGGAACTTCGACGACAAAACAAGAGGATTGCAGTTACCTCAATGTGTGTTGGAACGGTCAGTTGTCCCCAATTCTATATTGCTGAGAGAGTTGAAGCTGATGCCAAGTTTGACGGTAGGGAATGGGCATGGCAGGTGTATTCGTATCTGAACATTAAACTATCATTCCCTTTCTTGAACATATACAAAGTATTTTAGAACCGTAAAGATCAGAAATGAGAAGTCGAGATTCCGTGGTAAACAGATCCATTCCTGTGAATTCTGTGCATAAGTAAGTGGATGCAATGAGGTTCCAAATAGCGATAAAGGCCAGTTCTTAGGGTTTTCCTGAAAGATGATATAAGCGCAGAATGAACATGAGATGTGAGGCTTAAGCCGCAACAAGGCCCGAGGCCGATGCCCGTGCATAAAAGGGGGCGCCGTTTTCCCTGCGGCCGCTAGCCCATGACCAATCAGTCCGAACGCCGTTGACCTCGAATACAACGTCAAGAAAAGAAATTCAGTAAAATACGCTCTCTACATGGCTTGCTTGGTCATAACGAACGACACTCGACGAACTTGTTGATGTCGACGTTATCAGAGGCATTGCGCCTCGAGCTACATATCTTACTATACCACCCAGCGCTATCCCAATGTCGTGGGATCTGCTCAAGCGCTTCATCGAATCTGATGTGTTCAACCAGAATCCTTTCCTTTCTGTAGCATATCTTTCGTACGGGATCCCCTCATTTATCTGAGGCCTACCAAGCTAATCCCCCCATGTAGTCGATATGCGGATCATGTCGGAATTACGTACGTCCTTTGTTCGAAGTTGCGACAATTTAGCTATGAAGAAATCGAATTCTTTCTCCCGCAATTATGCCATCTTATCATAAGCGTTAATAATGAGTCTATGGCATTGGAGGAATTTATTTTGGACCTGTGTGAAGAATCAGTGAATGCTGCGTTGTTGGTGAGTTCCTTAGGTACCCGGACGAAACGACACAAGCTCATCCCATCCTAGACTTTCTGGCTTTTTCAAACCTATCTTCACGACTTATCCACGAATCCACAATCTGAATCTTTCAAAACATGCAGGAGGATATACAACAAGGTACAACACATTGTGTTTGGGTTAGCAGAGCCTGCTCGGAATGAGAAGATAAAGGAGAATATACTTCCAGTCACGGTCCTTGCTAGCTTTGTTCTCGCCAGTATTGCTGTTCCATTTCTTCCAAAATGGGCGGGACCACTAGCTATTGCTCAGGCACGTAAGCCCCAGTCGACTGGAGACATTATCTCGGATGCGAGTCAGACGCAACAGAAAATCGTTCGGAGCCATACTACGACACCAGGTTCTGCACGCTCGAAGAGATCCAAGGAGGCGTCACTTCTTTTGGGATCTCCTATCTCTCCAGCAGATGGCCGACCGAAGCCAGGGCGTTCATCCTCTCTTACTCGGCCACAGTCGTCAGGTTCTAGCCCCAGGACGCCAATAAGACGGCCTACTCACTTGGATCTACAAGCTTCTGATCCTCGTCTCAGCTCATCCTCGCTACCCTTGCCCGAATTACGATCCCCTAAAATGGCTACCCGACCACCTACACCTGCTACAGCTGGCCTTGTGCACCGCTTCACAGATCATACAAATAGGAGGCAATCGCATTTGTCCAGGCCACTGACACCGTCGGCCCTATCCACTGCGCAGAAGACTAAATTGTTGAGGCAAAATTATTTTCGATGTGAAACACAATTTATTACTGCCCTAGAAGATATATCAAATCGACTGGTAATTGTTCCTAAGCCAGCACGTCTCAGCGCCTTGCGAGCAGAGCTGGCATTGATTGCCCAAGATTTACCAGCTGAAGTCGATATCCCTGTCATCTGTCCTGCTACCTTAGTTGATGGAATACCAAGTAAAAGTCGTCATCATCGTATAGTGCGTCTCAATCCCGCTGAAGCCACTGTTTTGAATTCGGCGGAGAAGGTTCCTTTTCTTCTGATGGTGGAAGTCTTGAGAGATGACTTCTCCTTCGACCCCGACACTATCGATAATGAAAGATTATTGAGTAAGCTTCTCACTGAGCAGGGAGCAGGCCGAAGAAGGATATTTGATCTTTCTGAATCTGCACGTATGCCCAGTGAGACCAAGCTCACTGAATCCTCAGTTCCAGATAGTGTGTTTGAACCCACGTCCGGGGATTTGGGAAACTCACCACTAATAGGGCCATCTGATAATAATCCTCCTCCGAAAGAGATTGCCCCTCCTGCTCATGCACCGCGACTTTCTAGTGGAGCTACAACACTCTCCACACTTTCTGGTCTTGCTACCCCTAGAACCTCTGGGGCTTCAACTTCACGATCAAGTAGCCCTGGCCGCAAGATGACATTACCAGGAGCTGGTCGATCGGGTGCTCCAGATCAGCCCGACTTCTCTGCCTTAGCCACTCATATGCGAACGGCGTCTCAAATGCTAGCGCAACTAGATTCCACAAGCGGGAAGAGGCCAAAAGGTGAGGTGGCCGCAATTCGTGCCAAGATAATTGCTAGCATGCAGAGTCTGGAGGAGCAAAGCTTTGAGTTGGATGATCATACTCAAGCACCTACTTTTGATATGATTATGGAAAAGGCTAATGTCGCTGCTGCCAATGCTGCGCCGGAGGATATTGAGCAGGATAATGTCGCCGACTCGCCATTAAATAGTGGTGCTGGGGCGGCCCGGATGGAGAATGATCAGAAGACTGGCGGTGTACAACGGAAGGGTGACAGAGATGACCCTAGCGCTGCGACATTTGGTGAAGCTTGGAATCTGAAAAAGGAGCGAATACGAAAATCATCACCGTATGGCTGGATGAAAAACTGGGATGTCCTGAGTGTCATCGTCAAAACAGGAGCTGATCTGAGACAAGAAGCATTTGCATGCCAACTCATTCAAGTCTGCGACAAAATCTGGCAAGATGCTCAAACGCCGGTTTGGGTCAAACGAATGCGAATCTTGGTAACCGGAGAGTCTTCTGGCTTGATCGAGACCATCACCAACGGAGTATCTCTTCATTCTCTCAAACGAAGTCTAACATTAGCGACAGTTGAAGCGGGCCAAAATCCTCGAGGTAGGATTGCAACATTGAAAGATCATTTTGTGAAGACCTTTGGAGCGCCTGAAACAGATGCTTATAGAGCTGCGCAGGATGCCTTCAAGCGTTCCTTGGCAGCCTACAGCATGATATCTTATGTCCTCCAGCTCAAAGATCGGCATAATGGTAACGTTCTGATTGACAATGAGGGACACATTATTCATATTGATTTCGGGTTTATGCTGTCTAACTCGCCGGGCTCGGTTGGCTTTGAGGCAGCTCCTTTCAAGCTCACCCAAGATTATGTTGATGTTCTAGGTGGTGTTGGATCCACGGGGTTTGATGAATATAAAAAATTGTGCAAGCAAGCTTTCCAAGGTTGGTCTTCTTGATGTGCCTTTTAAGGGCAACTCTAACGTCGTAAAAGCTCTTCGAAGATCCGCCGATAATTTGATTGATTTGGTAAATATGATGGGTCGAGAATCAAAGATGCCATGCTTTTCATATGGCGTTCAACAGGCGGTCAACAGCTTGCGCCAAAGATTCCAATTACAGATGAGCGCGGACGAAGCTGAGCAGTTCGTGGAGTCTGACCTGATTGGAAAATCCCTCGGAAGCTACTATACACGACTGTAAGCGCTTGCAAACACATTTCCCCTCTACCGGTCTAACATTGAACAGTTATGACACATTCCAATATAGAACTCAAGGCATCTACTAATGGTGTAGCATTGTTAATCCTTCGTCAAGACTTTTGCATCTTGGAGGCGTTGGATATCCGGCATTTGCATGGATTTATGGTCATCCTATGCCATGATGCTACTGTTAGATAATTCCGTCCTGATGAATATGAAGATAAATGATTAGACAAAAGCCTGTCTTGTTTTGTGCTCAACCCCCTGAACTCAAAATTCTCGGTTATTTCACACTAAGCTGATCGCTCCTTCCTCCAGTGAGTTTTGTATTGGAACAGGTTGGACTACATTATAAATTCGCGACGTCTCCCTTAAAAGTAAACAAATAACTTGAATTCAGCGTCCTTTTGTTTTCCATTGATTCAAGCCTCCGCATTCTTTGATTGCGTGGTCTTTTGTGGACCGTTTACTCCTCGAGCACTCTCCATATCAACTTTCTCTTTCTTGAAGCTTCTACAACATCGTGACTTTCGACGACAATAGCATAATCGAACAATCACCTCGAAAATTGCGAGGATCTTGATATTAGTGCCCTGTCTTCGATCTTTTTCCGAATCGAGCAATCAACTCTCACCACAGTCTAACATACCGTAGCAACGCGACCATGTCGCAAAGGAGAAGAAGCAGTAGTAATGCCCATGAATGGACGGAGTTCGAGGTAAGCTGTACTTCTTTGTCATTTTCGCAACTTGATCTCAGTTATTGATAATACTTTCAACAGAAACACACACTCCTCTGCCTCATGGCTAAAGGCATGCACCTCGAAGAACGTGGAAAACGTAGTGATCAGCCTGGCCAACAACGACAACACGCCCATCTTACTGTCGCGACGGCTCTCAATGATGCGGTCCACAAGGGTGATTATGTGCGGGATATTAGCAAGAAAGAGGTTTCCAAAATGATTGATCGGGTGATGGAGGAGCGCAAGGGAGTTGTAGGCAAAGGCGGATACATGGAGCGTGCCACTAATGGCAGAATCACAAGAGGATTGAAGAGACTATGGGAGCGACCAACCAAATTCGACTACGATGGCAGTAAGAGCGAGTGGGATCTTTGGAGAAAGGCAAAAGAAGCAGAGAAGGAGAGAATAACCAAAGGCGGTGCACCGAAGGAGGTCATTCAACAGGCTATTGAGGATGATGATGACGAGGAGAGGGATGGTGGTGAGTTTTTGGGACTCTAGTTATCAAAGGAGGTATGCTGACTTACTTCTAATAGTTACGCAAGCTAGAGTTCCGAAGCCCAAGAATGATTTCTGGCGTCAAGCCGATATGGCTGCTACATCCAGTCGCACAAAGTGGCGTAGTGCTCAAGAACTTCCAACAGCCACTGGCCCATCAGACTTTGGAGCAAGAGCACCTGCCCTAAATAACACAAATC
>Ga0182030_10020170_pt1 | contig 12605 bp, 7 predicted proteins | sample 812S3MmetaG_FD_121299 | JGI IMG/M metagenome (GOLD analysis project Ga0182030, IMG submission 121299) | Permafrost microbial communities from Stordalen Mire, Sweden - 812S3M metaG (Illumina Assembly) | ecosystem: Environmental > Terrestrial > Soil > Wetlands > Permafrost | place: Sweden... | reverse complement strand
CCGGTCAGAACCCTTACAATGTCGGCCAGCCGATCACGCCAGCCGATTGTTCGACCGTTAATTTCAACACCGATCCGAACGACGTGAATGCGACCGCAACTGTGAACGGACAGACCGTTACCGGAAGCTGGGCAAACAACCTTGCAGTTGCTTGCGGTGCGACAAACAATGCTGGAGTATCACCAGCCAGTTTCTATGTTCCGTACGCTGGCATTGGAAGCATTATCCGCAAGGATCAAACTGCATCTTCGAACTACAACGCATTCGAAGCGACGATTCGGCACAGCATCGGCGGACTCGAACTCAATGCGGCCTATACCTATAGCCATTCCATCGACGACTCTTCCGACGGCGGCGACACCGGCTTTGTCAACGCATACAACATGAACGCGTATCGAGCTAGTTCAAACTTCGATCAGACGCACAACATCACCGTCGCATATGTCTACGATGAGCCTTTCTTCAAGACTAAGGGTCTGGCCCACATGTTTCTCGGCGGATGGGAGTGGTCGGGAATCACTCTCATTCAGAGCGGCACTCCTTTTAGCGTTTTCAATCTCGGTTTTAACGGAGTATCGGGAGACAATGCAGGCGTAGCGAATTCAGTAGCCACTGCCGCATCGTACCCGGACTTAGTGGGCAACCCCAGATCCGGAGTGTCGAGTGCGGCTTTCGGCGGAGATCTTACCGGGGACGGTTTTGGCCCGTTGCTCTACAATCCCGCGGCCTTCGCTCAGCCGCGAGGGCTGACGTTTGGTGATTCTGGAAGGAACATTCTTCGCAATCCGTGGCGCACCAACTTCGACATGGCTCTGCTAAAGCATATCCCCGTCACGGAGAGTAAGTATTTCGAGTTTCGCGCTGAGGCCTTCAACGTTTTCAATCATGTCGAATACAACTATTTGGGTGGAGACGCAGGCTCGGCTGCTAACAATTTCGGTTTGGGCACCGGAACAAACGAGATCAGTTGCTACGGCGGACCCAACAACTCAGCTGGCGATCCCTCGTGTGCGACTGGAGCTCCTGGTTTAGGAGGAAATCCGAATCCTGTGTTTCGCCCAAGCGGAACGCACCTACCGCGAATCATGCAGTTCGCGGTGAAATTCATCTTCTAGCGTCCTGCAGTGGGACTTGGATCGTTAAAGGATCGAGTTCCGCTCGCGTGGCTAAACTGACTTTGCGGCACCTACGCGAGCCTGATCGCCGCTTAGAACGGCCAGCCCTTTTTGCAGGTCTGCGATCAGGTCGTCGACGTGTTCGATTCCTACGGACAGGCGGATCATCTGTTCGGTTACGCCCATCTTCTTGAGTACCGTGGGATCGATCAGATAATGCGAGGTCAGCACTGGAATCGTTACCAACGAATCGACGCTCCCGAGGCTTGGCGCTAGCGTGAATAGATTTAACGATTCGGCTACGCGGCAAGCGTCCCCGCTGCTGCCTTCAACTTCGAAGCTGAGAACGCCGCCGGCGCCTGCCATCTGCTTCTTCGCAATCGCATAGTCGGCGTGCTGCGGCAGCATCGCGTAATGCACTTTCTTTACGTTGGGATGCTGGCTGAGAAATTCGGCGATGCGGAGGGCGGTTTCGTTTTGGCGTTCCACGCGCACGGCTAGCGTCTTGATGCCGCGCAGCAACAGGAAGGCCGCGTGCGGATCGATGCATCCGCCGAACGTGGTGCGCGCCTGATGAATCTTCTCGATCAGATCGGTGCGTCCTGCGGCGATGCCGCACATGATGTCAGAGTGGCCGCCGAAATATTTTGTCCCGGAATGGAGGACCAGATCGATGCCCCACTCGGCGGGGCGGCAATTGATGGGTGTGGCAAAAGTTGAATCGATTGCCGAGATCAGATTGTGACGGCGCGCGAGAGCGGCAATCTTTTCCAGGTCGACAACCCGCACGGTCGGATTTGTTGGCGATTCAATGTAGATGATCTTTGTATTGGGGCGGATGGCCCGCTCGTGCTGCTCGATGTCGTTGGTGTCGACGAACGTGGTTTCGATTCCGAACTGCGGCAGCCACTTGGAAAAGAACTTGATCACTCCGCCGTAAATATCGCGCTGCGCCACGATGTGATCGCCCGCTTTCACCAGCGCGAGAATCGAGGTTGTGATGGCGGCCATCCCGGACGAGAAGAGGAGTGCCGCGTCGGCGCCTTCCAGTTGGGCGATTGCATTCTCAGGAACGGTGTTGGTGGCGTTGCCGTAGCGTGTGTAATAGCGGTCGGACGGCGTGGCGCGGACTTGCTCCTGCATGTCGGTGACTTCGAACGTGGAAGTCTGGTAAATAGGCGCGACCAACGGAGCGTTTTTCTTGTCGAGGTTCGTGCCACCGCGCACGGCTTCGGTTTGCTGCCGGAATTTATGATTAGCCATTGTGAAATCTCCTGTAGAGGCGAGACTAGCCGCGTCTGGCCGGATCTGCTGGCACGAACTTGGCCGCTCGCAATGCGGCGCAGCCCCGTCTCTACACTGAAGTTTTAATCAGCGCCGGGACTGGGGCGAGCCACTCGGCGGACCTCGCGTGACGGCCACTGATCACGTTGTCGAACTCGGCTTGCAACTCGCGGGTAACGGGTCCGGCCTTGCCGTCTCCGATGACGCGGAAGTCAATTTCGCGCAGCGCTACAACTTCGGCGGCGGTTCCACAGACGAAAACTTCGTCGGCGATATAGAGTTGGTCGCGCGAGATCGGCTCTTCGACGACGGAGTAGCCAAAATCCCGGGCCAGGATGATGAGGCTGTCGCGGGTGATACCTTCCAAGATCCCCGCGCGCGCCGGAGTTGAGATCACCTTCTTGCCTGCAACTTTGCGCACGATAAAAAGGTTTTCACCGGTGCATTCGGCCACGTATCCATCGGGACCGAGCATGATCGCCTCATCAAATCCTGCGCGCTGGGACTCGGTTTTCGCGAGAATCGAGCTGACATAATTTCCCGAAACCTTGGCCTTGGTCATCATGATATTGGGATGGAGGCGCGTGAAGGACGCGATATTGGCTCGGATGCCACGCTGTTTCGCTTCCGCGCCGAGAAAAGCCGTCCACTCCCACACCGCGACGACGAAGCGCGGCTGTCCAGCTTCGACGGTTAAGCTCATACCGCCGTCCAGATAGATCATGGGGCGGATATAGCAGGAGGTAAACTCATTCGCGGCAATCGTCTGGTTGATGGCCAACTTGACCTGGACGGCTGTCACCGGCAGATCACGAAAGCCGACGATATGGGCGGAATCGAGCAGGCGGTCGACATGTTCGTCGAGGCGGAAGACGGCTGGCCCCTGATCGGTGGAATAGCAGCGAATTCCCTCGAAGACCGCGAAGCCGTACTGCACGGCGGCGCTCACGAATGGAACTACGCCTTCGCTGGCGGGCCTCAGGGCATTGTCGATCCAGATAAAGCGAGCGGCGCTCATAAGGGTTGTGGCTTCCTAGTTTCCTATGCAAGATGGGATACGTTTAGACTACCCTCGACGGTGGGCGGCGGCAAGACTCAAGCCTGATTCTCAAACGTTGGTTGTTCAGAAACGGACTGCGGTCGCAATTGTTCTTTGGGGAGAGACTTCATGAAAAGAGGCGCAGAAAAGCGAGCTGTAAAAGAGAAGAGCGGGCGAAGCAAAGGACGAAAGGCATCCGGGAAGGGAAGCGCAGCGCGCGCAAAGAGTTCCGCCAAGGCAGTTGGGCTGAAAGGGACGGTCACGGGGAGGGTGGAGAAATCCGCTGGGGCAAAAGGTGAGCTTCGTTACGTTCCGTGGAGTTCCGTGGCAATCGAGGCGCTGAATCCACTGCTCGGGCGGCACTTTATTGTCGGGCAAGACATCATGCTTTCCCGCGTCCTGCTGAAAAAGGGATGTGTGGTGCCCGAGCACAGCCACTCTAACGAGCAGATCAGCTACGTTACCGAGGGCGCGTTGAAGTTCGCGGTCGATGGGCGAGAGGTTATTGTGAGCGAGGGCGAGGTGTTGGGGATTCCGCGAAACATGCCGCACCGGGTGGAAGCGCTTCAAGACAGCGTGAGCCTCGATATTTTCAACCCGCCGCGCGCCGATTGGATCAATAAGACTGACAAATATCTGCGGTAGGGAAGACCGGAGAGGCTGTGCTAACATCTCGGGTTTGGAACATGGAGGAGATACGGCATGCGTCGGTGGCTGGCTTGCTTGGTCCCAATATGGTTGGTGAGCTCTCTCTCGTTCTCTCAAGAGCTGGCGAGCCCGAGTCGCCACGTTTCGCAGACGGCGCCGGTGAGTTCACCACGAACCGAGCTTTCCGCCGTGCGTGCGGCAACGGAGCACGGCGCGATCGGTCAGCCGCCGGGTTCTGGATTCATCGCACAGGGAAATGTCTGGCAGTTACTGGCCACTTTGCCGGGAGTGATTATCCACGACATCTCTTTTGCCACTGCGAAGACCGGTTATGCCGTCGGGGAACAGGGACAGGTGTGGAAGACAACGGACGGCGGAACTAACTGGGTGCAACAATTTCTAAGCAGTGCGGGGAGCGATTACTTTTATGGCGTCGACGCTCTATCCAGCGAGAAGGTGATCATCACGGGCTTCTTCGACGGGTCGAGCGGGGCTTACGGAGTTTTCCGGTGGACTGAAGATGGGGGCCGCGTCTGGAGTAGCGACATGAGCACAGGTCCCGAGTGGTTGCAGCAAGTCCGGTTCGTGAAGGGAAAAGATGGCATCATGATGCCGCTGGGCCCGTCCGGCAGTGATCCCGAAACCACCGCCGAATACACGACGGATGGTGGCGCGGGTGTTTCCGATTGGGCCAGCGCGGTCGCGAATCCCTCGGGCGCCTGGTTCGCGCCCCAGTTCTCGCTGCTCAGCAACCTGCACGCTCGCGCGTCGGGCATCAACTTTTGCACGAGCCTCACAGGAGGCTCAGAGTGGAACTGTGGTAATTCTGTGGATTCTGTTTTCGACGGTCCCGTGTTTTTTCTGAACGACAAAGATGGATGGGTTGGGGGCGGCGAAATTTCTCCGAACGTGGAGGGGTGGCTGCATCTCACGACGAACGGCGGCACCACGTGGAGCGGCCGCACGCTCGACGGCCCGTGGCCGATCCGTTCGATATTGTTCCTGAACAACAAGACAGGCTGGGCTGGAGGCGGCAACGTTTATACGAACGTTGGCGGCGTGTACTTCACCACCGACGGCGGGAATACGTGGTTGGTGGATGTCACAACCAACTCCGAGATGGGATCGTGCGGGGATAAAGCGATTGCGGGCGGTCACCATCAAGTCTGGTGCGCAGGATTTAACAGCAGCGACGGTTTCGCGAGCGTGATTTACAGCACGACCTATTAGGGGAAACGGTGTCTTCCGGTTTGCACCAACGGCTTCGAGCGGCTCCGCTAACGCAATCCCTTCACCACGTACGCTTCCGACAAGACGCGAATATAGAGGTAGGCGTAGGCGTTGCCATCGGCGGAAAGATGGGGCGGAACGATGGCGGAGACCCCAGCGCCGGTTTGTTCGCCAAAAGTCTTCCAGGGTTCCATCTTGCCGGTGTGTATGTCGACCTTCGAGACTGGTGCTGATTTCACCGCGCCTTTTCTCGGAGCTACGTAGACTGAGCTGCCATCTTCTGTCCAACTAAGCACGCCGTAGTTCGGGGGCAATCCCGGGATCGCTTGAAACTTGCCTTCGTCAAGTGACCAGACTCCAGCCTTGCCATCGGGACCGTGCACGGCGATGTTTCTTCCATCCGGAGAAACTTCTCGTCCCGCGATTCCTTCTGGAGTGATGGGCTTCGAATCGCCAGTGGTGAGATCGATCAGGTAATCGCGGCCGCCGTGCCCGGCCTCAATGCCAGGTGCGAGCAAGCGCTTACCATCGGGCATGAAGCGTGCGCCCTGGTAGCTTACGTTATCGTGGGTGAGTTGACGGCTTTCGCCAGCGCCGGTCGGCACGAGACTAATGGGGCCGCCTTTCGCCGGCTTCGTCACCACCCATTTTCCGTCGGGCGAGATTGCACCCGCGACTCCGGTGCCGATGCGGGCTGGAGGAGATCCATCAGTGTCGCGCAAGAATATCGTGTAATTCGGACCGCCCCCGTCGCCTTCTTCCTCAAACAATATTTTCTTGCCATCGCGGCTAATGTCGCGCAGTTCCGACCAGCCAAACCAGCCGAGTTCGACTTCGTCCTTCGCACCTGGCGCTTTGCCGCGAATTCCCAGCCGCTGGTGATTTGTCACTGCGAGCACATCGTCATTCCGCGAATCTTCGAGCCACATGCCGCCCGGCACATTCGTGATGGGCCGCAACCTTCCGGACAACGACACGGCTCGAGGGTTCGAGGCGCTCCCGGTATCTGTCGAAGTGAACCACACCTCGTCTCCCGCCGGGGACCAGAGAATTCCCTGCAGCGACGTCCAACCGGAGGAAAGCTTGCGCTCTTTTCCCTGGCCATCCGCCGCGATTACCGCCAGCGCACCTTCGTCGTCTCCATCGGGATTTTCATGATCGGCAAATGCGATCCACTTTCCGTTGGGAGAAATCTTCGGATGACTGATCCAGTTAATAGTGTCGAACAGAACCTTCCCGACGGGATACTCCAGCCGCCAATGATTGTTTTCCGGTACGTACCGAGTCACGGCCATATTTTCGCTGTCGGCCGCGAAATCCGCGTCCCCGACGTCATCCAGAACTTCGCGCGGCGTTCCGCCGCTGAGCGGAACCCGCGCCAGGGTGCCGGTGCGATCATATCCGCCGCGATATTGCGTGTGGAGGCGAATGGCCAACTCGCCACCCTTCGAAATCGAGAGCAGTTCCGCATCCTTGATACCCAACTCGCGCGATCCCGGGTCGTCGGTGCGCGAAAGATAAAGCTGATTGTCGCCGCCGTCCCACGATGCGCTGTATACGATGCTGCCGTCAGGCGTAAACCGGGCATTGCCGATGGAGCCGGTGCGAAAGGTAATCTGCTGATACTCGGCTTGCGCCTGGTGAACGCCGGCCTTGCCGGTCCACCAGCCCACGCCGTAGATGAGGGCGGCGAGGAAGATGCCGGAGGCGATTCCGAGCAGCATTTTTCGGCGAGAAGGAGAAAAACCGGTAGCCGCTCCCGCCGGCGCCAGGCGAGCCGAGCTTCCGGAAAGGCGTGAGAGGTGCTCGAGGTCAAAAGCAATATCGCTGGCGGAATGAAAACGCGATTCGGGATTCTTTTCGAGGCAGTGCTGCACAATCCGCTCGAGCGCTGGGGAAACATTGCGATTCGTCTCGGTGAGCTCAGGCGGATCTTCCTTCAAAATTGAGCTCATCGTATCAGCGGGCGTGTCGCCGTGAAATGCGCGCTTGCCCGAAATCATCTCGTACAAAATTGCGCCAAAGCTAAAGATGTCCGATCGCGGATCCAGCACCATCCCTCGGACTTGCTCGGGAGACATATATCCCGCCGTGCCCATGACGATTCCGGCTTCGGTAGCGCCGTGGGTGACGGTGGCCATGGATGTTCCCGAAGAAGACGCTGCGGGATCGACCTGGGTGAGCTTGGCCAAGCCGAAATCCAGAATTTTCACACGGCCGTCTTTAGTTAGAAACAGATTGTCGGGCTTGAGATCGCGGTGGATGATCCCTTTTTCGTGCGCTGCCGCCAGCCCATGCGCAATCTGCAGCGCATAATCGAGTGTTTTGCGGAGCGCGATCGCTCCGCCGCGCAGACGGTCGCGCAACGTCTCGCCTTCGAGCAACTCCGAGACGACGTAGGGCGAGCCATCGCTGGTTCCTATATCGAACACAGCCAGAATATTCGGATGATTCAGAGCCGCCGTGGCGAGCGCCTCTTGCTCGAAGCGCCGCATGCGATCGTTATCGAGCGAGAGCGCAGCGGGCAAGACTTTAATGGCAACGTCGCGGCGTAATCGCGAGTCGCGGGCGCGATAGACCTCGCCCATCCCACCAGCGCCTAGAAGAGAGACAATTTCGTAAGGACCAAGCTTCGTGCCCGGGGCCAGATTCATGAGTGGGCGAAATTATACCGCAGAGAGCAGCCGTCAGTTGTCAGCCATCAGCCATTAGCCATCAGCTTTCGAATCTTGGATGGAGTGTCTTGCTTGGTGAAGGCGGCCGAAACAGCGAGCGGGTTGAAAGATTGCTTGGCGTGGGGAAAAAACGGGACCGCCTTTTGGGCAGTCCCGTTTGCAGTTAGTCGTTATTGGTCGCGGTTACTTGCCGGTTCCAGTCAGCGTTGAAATCTGCGGACTACCAGCGGCGCTATCGTTGACCTGCAGAGTACCCGTTGTTGCGCCGGTCTGGGTCGGCGTGAAGACGACGCTGAACGTGCACTTGGACTTGGCAGCGAGGCTTGTCGAACAGGTGGTCGTAGAAACGCTAAAAGCTCCTGTTGTGGAAGCGCTGATGCCATTCAACGGAACGGTCCCCAGGTTGTCGAGCGTAAACGTCTTTGGAGCGCTCGACGTCCCAACTGCTGTTTTCGGGAAATTCGCTGACACCGGGGTGAGTTTTACTGCGCCGCCGCCCGTGCCGGAAAGGGCGACGGTTTGGGGACTTCCCGGAGCGTTGTCGGTAATTGACAAGGTGCCCGTACGCGTCCCTTCAGCAGTCGGCGTAAAGGTGACTTCGATCTTGCAATTCGTTCCTGCCGCCAGTGTGCTGCCGCAAGGCTTCGTGCTGGTGGTCAAGGCGAAATCACCGCTGGTCGCGATGCTGCTGATATTCAGCGTCGCGCTACCGGAGTTGGTCAGAATTACCGACTTTGTGGTGCCCGTGGAGCCGACCGCAACCGTGCCCCAAGTCAACGACGTCGCCGACAAGGTGACCTTGGGACCAGCGCTGGAACTTACGGTTAAACTCAACGTGGTGGTGTGGGTGATGCTGCCAGAAACGCCGGTAATCGTCAGAGTGAACGTGCCGGTCGCAGCCGTGCCGCTAGCCGTGAGCGTCAGTGTGCTGTTCGTGGTTGTGGAACTCGGATTGAACGCTGCGGTTACTCCACTGGGAAGGCCGGTAACGCTCAAGCTGACGCTGCTATTGAAGCCGTTCAGCGGATTAACGGTGATGGTGCTGCTGCCGTTCGCACCCTGTACGACGGTAACGGAACCGGGATTGGCGCTCAGGCTGAAATCAGGGCCAGGTACGACATTGACCACGATCGAGTTCGACGGGATGCCGTTCGCGATCAAAGTAAGGTTATAGCTTCCAGTGGCAAGTCCGGTCGGTACATCGAACTGCGTTGTGACCGCAGTGCTGGGTGCGATGGAGTGTGTGGTTTCGTTGTGAGTGGTCGCGTAGATAACGGTGTTCGGGGAACCGGTGGGCGACAGGGTCACCAAGGGATAGTTGGTCGTTCCCTGATAGTCGTCGCCGTAGGCGCCGTCTCCTGACAAACCGTTGAGTTGGACGCCGGAGAGTGGGTTGCTGTACGAAGGGCTGCCAATGGATCCAGTGATGGCGTTAATGGTTGGGGCGACACCCGCGACGGTTCCAGAGGCGGGTGTATAGATTTCCACGGTCCCTGAGAAGTCAGTGAACATGATCTGACCGGTAGGGAGGATCATCAGGTGTCCCACGTACGACGAGTCACCTGGGCAGTTTGCTGGATTGGCGGTGTTGGTCAATTTGCCGGTCTTCGGATCGTATTCGACAAACTGGCAACCGCCCAGGAACAGACCAGGGCTTAGCATGGCGAGCACTTTGCCATTCGGCTCAAGCGCCGCAGGGCCGTCGGCCTGATCCAAGCCGCCGGCTGGTGTCGGACCCGCCGCCCATGTGTTGCTGGCGACGTCGTAGATCGCGGTCGCAACCACATTTCCACCGAACTGAATCACCTGGTTGTTGTACATCAGGACAGCCGCGCCCAGTTCTTCGTCGCCGGGGTTGTAGAGCGGCACTGGGGTGTTGGGGCCACAAGTCCAAACGCCTGTGCTTTGGTTGTAGAGTTCCGAGCCCTGACTGGTGCCGCAGGAACTGCTCTTCGTATCGACGGTCAGAACGAGGTCGTTGCTGAGCATCGTGTAGCCGGACTCGTCGTTATTCTGCTGCAGGACCGAACCGGTTTCTGTCCAGGAATTCGGGCCGTTATAGAGGGCAACCTGCGACGAACAGCAGTCGGACTGCATGTAAGTTCCGTCGGCTAGAATCACGCTTTCTGCGTCGCCGATGTTCGCCCATCCGCTGGGAGGGTTGTTCGACGTCCAGTTGATGGTACTTCCGGAGATGGTTCCGATTGCACCGAGAGTCGTCCAGGCGTCGCGGCCGTTATTGTATTCTCCGCCTTCGACGACGACGGTCTTGCCATCCAGCAGAACCTGGGAGCCGAAGAACCAGGGAGCATACCCGCTGGGGAGCAAGCCGCCAGAACTCCACGTGCCATTGACGTAACTGCCGGTGGCGTCGGGGGTAAGAATATGCCAGGCTCTGGAGTTTCCGTTTTGTTCTTCATGCACAAGGATGCGGCCGTCGCGGAGCTGCAGCATGGCTCCCAGGTTGACGCCGGGTTGATTGGTGAGTTTTGTCCAAGTCTGGGCGCTGGCAGTCGCAAGTACTGCGAACAAGATGGCGAACGTGATTGCGAGCTTTGCGAGAAATTTCAAAAGGAGTTCCTCTGGAACAGGTGTGAGAAGCAGCCTCTAACTGTATAGTGGTTTTCCCGATTTGTGTAGACTGAAAAGATTCGCATCTCAACGGAACTAATTTGCCCTACGAGCCGCGCTAGTACTGAGGAATCCGCGCGGACCAGGAGTTGAGCGAAGGACGTTTCGAAGACGAATTCCCCCACCAGAGACCGCGAATTCTGAACATATGCCGCAAGAATAGATGGTTCCAAACAGGTCCGCCCCGGACGCCCACGGACCGCCTTGACAACCTTTCCCGCTCGGCGCATGATCACTGCCTGCTGTTGGGGCGGCTCACAACTGGGAAGTTTGCTGGCCGCGGCAAACTCGCGCTCCAGTCGACTCCCATATACAGGAGAAGCCCGTGAAACTCTATGCCTCCGTTCTCGTACTCGTCGCACTGCTCGCGGTAGTGGCGGAAGCGCAATTTCCGCCCCAAATTCAACACGTGGTCATCGTCTTTCAAGAGAATCGCACTCCCGACAACCTCTTTCAGGGCCTGCGTGGTCTTAAAGGTTCAAACGGGGTGAAGTATGACATTGACAATTACTGGATCAATTCGGCGGGCAAACATGAGCTTCTGGCACCTGTGGGCCTGGCAACGAATTTCGATTTGAGCCATGCACATTCAGCCTTCGTCGACGAATCCACGGCGGCGAGCACGGCTATCCTTGCGGGTTGCGGCGGTACGCCCACTGCAGAAATCTTCGGTTGCGCCGCGTACTCGTGGAATCAGTTCATGTATGTCGATAACTCGCAGCCATACACCACCAACAACCTGTACGGGAAACAGACAACGCACATACTCGATCCTTATCTCACCATGGCGCAACGGTGGGGCTGGGCGAACTACATGTATCAAACCAACCAGGGACCAAGTTATCCGGCTCACCAATTTATCTTCGGAGGAACTTCCGCTCCCAGCCAGGCCGACGACAAAGTCGGCACCTTTGTCTCCGAGAACTTCACTCCATCCACCGCTTTCGCGGGATGTCTTGCCGATACCAGCGCCATGAACTTCCTCATCAATTCGAGCGGAACGGAGACGCCCTACGGTGGAACTCTCGGCGATTTCTGCTATAGCCACAACACCATGGCGACCTTGCTCGATCCGCCAGCCATTTCGTGGAAGTACTACGCTCCGGCTGCTGGTTCGATCTGGACCGCTCCCAATTCCATCACGGCCATCTGCCAGCCAAATTCGAGCTTCACGGTGTGCAATGGCACGGAGTGGGCGACGAATGTCGTCTTCCCGTTTACGGGAAGCTACGGAGCTGTACCCTTTCTCAACGATTTGCAAAACTGCTCGATCCCGGCTGTTAGTTGGGTGATCCCGGATGGCAAGTGGTCCGATCATGCGAGTTCGAACAAAGGCCTCGGGCCGTCGTATGTAGCCGCTATCGTCAACGCCATTGGAGGCTTCAACAACACCTGCGGTTATTGGTCGAACACGGCGATTGTTTTGACTTGGGACGACTGGGGAGGTTGGTACGATCACGAAGCGCCCTGGAAGTTGGCTCCGCCTTACAGCAACTACAGCTATGGGTTCCGCGTTCCCCTGGTCGTGATCTCGGCCTATACAACGCCGGGCTTAGTCAGCAAAGTGCAACCGGAAGATTTCGGGAGCGTTCTTAATATGGTCCAGGGAATTTTCTTTGGGCCTACTCACGAGCAGCAACTGGGATTTGCCGACGCCCGTTCGTCGAACGATCTTCGCGAATTCTTTACTGGTTCCGCGCAGGCCTACGGAGCGACCATTCCGGCGGTGGAAGACATCAACTATTTCCTGAGTCTGCCAGCTCCGAAAGATGGAGTGGACGAGGCGGTAGCGCCGGATAACGACTAAAGGCAGAAGTAAATACCGGCTAAAATAAATTCGGTTTCAGAGAGACGCTGGTTACGCATTTGGTGAGGCTCCCTGCCCGAAGGCTGTCGATGAAATCGGAGGGCTGACATTCTGCAAGAGTGTGCTCGCCGGTTTCAAAAAGTGCCATACTCTGGCAAGGTAAATCGCAGCGTTGG
>Ga0182030_10020168_pt1 | contig 12606 bp, 12 predicted proteins | sample 812S3MmetaG_FD_121299 | JGI IMG/M metagenome (GOLD analysis project Ga0182030, IMG submission 121299) | Permafrost microbial communities from Stordalen Mire, Sweden - 812S3M metaG (Illumina Assembly) | ecosystem: Environmental > Terrestrial > Soil > Wetlands > Permafrost | place: Sweden... | reverse complement strand
CAATATCCAGCTGAAATACCACATGACGTTCCTTAGTAACTGGTCTCACGGTGGGCTTCGATGTACGCGCTGGTGACCGGGCCACGCATGACTCGATAGACCCAGGCGGTATAAGCTAAAATTAGCGGTAGAAAAATGATCACGGCAATCAGCATGATCCCGAGAGTGCGGTAGCTGCTTGAAGCGTCCCAGACAGTCAGACTGCTTTGGGGATGCGAGGAAGAGGGCAGCAGGAACGGAAACAAGCTCACGCCCATCGTTCCGATGACGCCGGCAATTCCGAGGCCACTCAACACGAGCACGGTCAGCCGCTGCCGCGTGCCGGCCATGGCGGCCACCAAAAGCGGAGCGAGGAGACCAACGGCGGGCACCAGCAGCGTCGACGGCCAGCGCGCATAATTGGCGAACCAGGCACCGCTTTGTGCGATGGCGGCCTTGGCAAGGGGATCGGATTGTCCACCCGGCGACGCGCCAGCCGTGATGGCGAAACCAAAGTGCCCGTACCATAGCCAGATACCGGCGGCCGAAAACAGGAGAATCCAGGCGAGGGCCGCGAAACGCGAAATGGTGCGGGCACGCTGCGCGACGATACCATCGGTCTTGACAGCGAGATATACCGCGCCGTGAGTCAGCAACATTGCCACGCTGACGAGCCCGCAGAGCAATGCAAAGGGATTCAATAGGTAGAACAAACCAAAGGTATAAGTTGCGCGCAGTTCGGAATCGAAACTGAAGGGCACACCTTCGAGGAGATTGCCCATGGCAACGCCAAAGACGAGGGAGGGCACCAGACCTCCCACGAACAACGCCCAATCCCAGTTCGCCCGCCACCGGGCTCCGGGCATTTTGCTACGAAACTTGAAGCCTACGGGCCGCAGAATGAGTGCGGCAAGCACCAGCATCATTGCCAGATAAAATCCAGAGAAGCTCGCGGCGTAGAGTGCCGGCCACGCCGCAAAGATAGCGCCGCCGCCCAGGATCAACCACACTTGATTGCCTTCCCAGACGGGGCCGATCGTGTTGATGACGACGCGCCGCTCGGTATCGCTTCGACCGATGAAGGGCAGAAGCATGCCGGTGCCGAGGTCAAAGCCATCCATGACTGCGAAACCGATCAAGAGGATTCCGAGGAGCAGCCACCAAATGACCTTCAACGTTTGGAAATCAAACATGATGGCTCCCATTACCGCAGACCGGCGGGCTTAAGACCGACGACGGTATCCGCAGAATAACCATTGGACGAAGGTTCCACTCCAGGTCCGAGCTTCACGTATTTTTTCAACAGAAATACGTCGATCACGGCAAGCACGGTGTAGAAAAGAATGAACCCCGCGAGGCTAATGGCGACGCTCGATACCGGGATCGGCGACACCGCCAGAAACGTCGGCAATACCCCCTCGATGGACCAAGGTTGCCGCCCATGCTCGGCCACGAACCAGCCCATTTCCGCGGCAATCCACGGCAAGGGAAGAGTCCACAGCGCGATCTTGAGGAACGTTCGGCTCTGCGCCACGCGGCGTCGGGCAGCGAGGTAAAACCCGATCGTAAACAAGCCGATGAAGAAGAAGCCCAAGCCGACCATCACCCGAAAAGACCAGAATATCGGTGCGACCGACGGCACGGTGTCCCAAGCAGCCTGATCGATCTGCGCCGCCGTCGCTTGGGATGGAATATCCACATATTTGCGAAGCAACAAGGCATAGCCGAGGTCTTCGGCATGGGCCTTCAGCGTCTCCCGAGCCACAGGGTCATCGGGGTGCTGCCGTAGCGTCCGTAGGGCCGTGGCCGCCGGGATGCCATTGATGATCCGTTCCTTGGCGTGCTCGACGAGTTCGAAGATGCCCGGGACTTGCGTGTCCGTCGAGCGCGTGGCCATCAACCCCAACATCCAGGGAACTTGAACCCGGGCGTGGGTCTCGTGGGTTGCCATGTCCGGCAGCCCAAAGATTGTGAAAGCGGCTGGAGCGGGCTCCGTGTGCCATTCGCTCTCGATTGCAGCGAGCTTCATTTTCTGATGCTCGGTCACGGTGTAGCCACTCTCGTCCCCGAGCACCACCACCGACAAGGCTGCAGCCAGTCCGAAGCTGATGGCGACAGTAGCCGATCGCTTGGCAAACTCGATATGACGACCTTTGAGCAGGTACCAGGCACTTACGGCCAGCACGAATATGGCTCCGGTGACGTATCCCGCGCTCACGGTATGGACGAACTTGGACTGCGCGACGGGGTTGAAAATGACGTCCCGGATGGAATCGAGCTCCATCCGCATAGTGGTTGAATTGAAGTGAGCGCCGGTCGGGTTCTGCATCCACGCATTGGCAATCAATATCCAAAGCGCGGACAGATTGCTCCCGATAGCAACCAACCAGGTGACCACCAAATGCTGTCGTCGGCTGAGCCGATCCCAGCCAAAAAAGAATAGGCCAATAAAGGTTCCTTCGAGGAAAAACGCCATCAATCCTTCGATCGCAAGTGGCACACCAAAGATGTCGCCCACGTAGTGCGAGTAGTACGCCCAGTTCGTACCGAACTGAAACTCCATCGTGATGCCGGTGGCCACGCCCATGGCGAAATTAATGCCAAAGAGGATTCCCCAGAAGCGCGTCATGTCACGCCAAACCGTGCGGCCGGTCATGACGAAGACGCTTTCCATAATCGCCACGAGAATTGACAGACCGAGGGTTAGCGGCACGAAGAGGAAGTGGTACATCGCCGTGACGGCAAACTGGAGGCGGGATAAATCAACCAAGTGGGTGGAATTCATGGAACGTCCTTGGCCGATTGCGTGCCGACTACGGCGTTAGCCGTTTGCGCAGCGTCCGAGGACGGACGATGTGCGGGACCGAAAAAGAGAACGTAGAGCGCTAGCAAGAGCATTACCTTCAGCGCCAGCGCAGCAAAAACATCTCGTGCGGCGTTCGACTCATTGCGAGTCCCCCAAACGGACAATCGGCGGAACACCATAGCAGCTCGAAGTTATTGTGACGCGCGGACAATACGCACACTTTCACAGTTTCGCAAGCATGCAATAATAATAGTCAGCTGCACACGCCTAAGGACATGTACGTAGATGATGGCAGCAAGATTGACGCCATGGCAATCCATACGACCTCGCTGCGTAACGCAGAATGGGAAATCGCCGCTCCCACCTTCGAATTGTGTTGTCGGAACGCATCGTCCGACTGGCGACCCGATCAGCGTCCAATTCTAATCGGCCGGACCAATGGCATTACTAGGCGAAAGAAAGCGAATTGGCTTTCCTTACTATGAAAGGGCGCTGTATGGAGAAGCTTTTAAGTGTGGGTGCTTTGCTGTTCTTGTTTTCTTCGGCACTCATGGCTCAACAGGGACCACCAATCGAACCCTGCGCGGGTATGGTAGGTGACGCCGCAGTGCTATGCCACAACAACGCAATGCTGCAAGAGCAGGAGAAGCTTAAGAAGTCGTTGCATCCGGTTGCTCCTGCGAACTGCGGCAAGACTGACGGGAAAGAAAAGGCGCACTGCGTCTCTCAAGACGACAACAAAAAATAGGCCGCCAATTACTCCAATTCCCGCGTGTGGACGGCGTTCGAAGCTGCCGCTGGACAGGGTTTTCCGACCTGCACTCGCGGGCATTTCTGGCGGCCCAAGGAGGTTTGTTCAATGCGTCGCCTGACGGCCGGTGAGGGCGACCATTGGCCCCCTCGGGCCAGAAACCGGGTGCTGGCATCGGCCACCGCCGTGTGCCGGCTGGGTTGTCCGAGCGCGAGCGCGAGCGCCAGCTCGGCGCGGGCCCGAACGCGGGGATCCAATAGCGGCGACACGAGAGCTCCATTTTTCTTGAACGTCAAAATACTGAACGAAGAACGCTCAACGGCGATCGGCTTTCCGTTCATGAGTGCGACCGCAATTTCAACGCTCTGAAGTCGCTGGCCGGCAAAGCGGGGGAGGCGGTGGTACAGGGTCGCGGAGCATGCGTTAGTACGCCCATGGCCATCAGCACGACGACGGTACTACATGCGCGGGAATGTTTCCATGACCTCACGAATTTTCTCCGATTGCTCGAGGAGCCCGAAAGTATCACCCAGCCGCCTTCAATGGTGTCGGCGCGCCGAATGAACATCTGTAGGACAACGGACATCGCCGGGAAGCGGCGATCCCGCGCACGTCGATGGCATTTTGAGGTCACGCGGCACGCTGTGCCCAGACCGCGTGGCGGCGAGCGCCGAGACTCCGATGCAGAAACAAATCCACGTTCCATATCTGAAATTCCTCCGGGATCTCTCGTCGATGAATCGTGGTTGCCGCATTTGGGTGCCTCGTGTGGGTAGAGTAGATGCAGCGGAGGCTACGCGAGATAAATTAAGACATCTTTAGCAGATCATTAGAAACGGTAGGTGCTCCTACTAGCCTGTGCCATAGCCGCCGGGGTCTCGCGCGTCATTCAACGGCTGCCGGTAGCGCGGCGTCCCGCTGAAACCGACACAAAGAGGCGCCTGATCATTAGGGCGTCGCGCCGTCCATACGGTTGAAGATGATGGGGGGCAGGCACAGGAGGATGCGCACGGTTGTCCCCTGGTTCGGCACGCTGTCGATGTCCAACTGGGCACCGATAAGATCCGCCTGTTCGCGCAGGCCCACTATGCCGTAATGCCCGGGGAGTGGTGTTCGAGGATCGAAGCCGACGCCGTTGTCCTCGATCCGCAGCTCCAACGACGTCTCGTCGATCGATCGCAACCGCATGCTGACTGTGGTCGCTCTGGCGTGACGTTCGATGTTGCGCAATGCTTCGCGTGCCATTCGCAGGATCGTCTCGGAGCGTTCATCGCCGAAGCGGGCGGCGGTCGGGTCTGCCTGAAAATCACCGACCAACCCGGTGAGATTCAAAAAGCGCTCGAACAACTCGCCAAGTGCGGGGCCCAGACCCGTCTCGCGGACTGCGGTGGATCGCATTTGCGTGATTGCGCGGCGCGCCTCTTGCAAGCCCTCCTGGGCGACTTGTTCGGCGCGCGCGAGTTCCTTGGTCAACGCCTGAGGATCCCGGCTCTGCAGCTTTCTGAGGAACCGAATTTCGCTCAGGATGGCCATCATCGAATGTGCGAGGGTATCGTGAAGGTCACGAGCGATTGTCAATCGTTCACGCACGATTGCTGCATAGCGGGACTCATCGGCGAGGCGCTCCACTTCCCGAGTACGGACCGCGACCCGGCGTTCGAGCTCATTGCGTTCCAGGGCCAACTCGTGAAGAAGAGCGGCAAACGCCTGACCAAGGCGCGCCACCTCGTCAGTGCCATTGGGAACCTCGATCCGCGAGGTGGAATCCTGACCCACGTTTGTCACGGAGACTGCCAGTTGCTTCAATCGCCGGGTGAGGTGCCTCGCTCCGATGGTACCCAGAACGGCGGTAACGAGGCCCAGGCACAGCGATACCCAGAGAATCTGGATTGCCAACGCATCGGTGCGTCGAAATACCCGTTCATTCGGTTCGCTGAGCTGTACGCTCCATCCGAGAGCGGTGATTTCATCAGACGCTGCAAGGGCAGAGCGCGCCACGAGAACGCGGCGGCCATCCGGCAGCCGTTCGAACCGGGGTGCCCCATTACCGTCCGCCACGGCATCAGATCGCCTGGTGTTCGGCTCGTTTTCTACGACGGCTCCCGGCCAAGGTTTTCCCAATAGGTGCGGTGGTCCCACGAGAACCAGGCCGGCCTTATCTAGCACGCAAATTTCCGTGGTGGTGCGTGGATCGGGCTCATCCGTTAGCCGCTCCGGATGATGCGCGGCCCTTCGCCACCGTACGTGCGTGATGATGACTCCCGCATGCGGATTCGACGCGTCCCCGAGAGGTATGGCGAGGTCGCCGAGGTTGGCAGAGGCTTCCGAAGTCGCGGAGTCGGACGGGCCAAATTCGTCGACGATACCCAGCCAGGGGCCCCGTATCCCGGACGAAAGCCAGGGACCTGTCGCAACCTGGGTACCGATGTCCTGCGCCTGCCGAGACGCGACGATCATTCCCTGAGCATCGGCCGCCGCAATCCAATCAAGGCTTGGGTAGGCGGCGGTGAGCTCTTCAAAGACAGCGCCTAGATTGTCCGGACGTTTGCCAGCCGCCTGCGCCATCGCGCCCGCTACGCGAACAGCGCCGAGACGGGCGGCAATCGCCTGGCCTAAATCGGAGCCAAGTTGGTCGGTTTCCAGGGCCAGGCGACGGATGTGTTGCTCCAGAACGCTGTGGCGGGCAATGCTTCCCACCCAGATCGCGGCCGCGATCGAAAATGTCACCGCCAGGGACACGATGAGCCATGTAGCCGCGGCGCCGAAACTGCGCCGCGGGTCAACGCCGGAAAATATTGCACGCAGTTTGTCGCGAAGGGCGGGATCGGCCATCGGGTCACATCAACTGGTGACGAAAGTCACTTCCAATTCGCTTGTCGGGAGTCGCATGATGAGCCATAGGGGGGCAACGCGGAGGTAGCGAAATGTTTGTACGCAATTCTAGCAAGATCTTGTGGATCGGAATCGCATCGAAGCCCCTAACTTTCCCCGGTACGTGGATCCCGTGGTCATTTAATGAACGACGGGGCGCTCAGAACCTGCCCCAGCTTGGCTGTCCGAATCGCTCTACACGGCCCGCTGTCGCGAGCCTTCCATGAGCGCAGGTGAGCGAGCGGACAATTCGGTCATTCGCATCGTCATTGCCGAGGATCAGGCCCTGGTGCGTCGGGGGGCGACGATCTTATTGTCGATGGAGCCCGACATGGAAGTGGTGGGTCAGGCGCGAAACGGAGTCGAGGCGGTCGAGCTCGCACAACTTCTCTTGCCGGATGTCGTCCTCATGGACTTGCACATGCCTCTCAAGGGCGGCGTGGCCGCTACGCGCGAGATCACCAAAGCCCATCCGCGCACTCAAATCCTGGTTTTAACCACATTGGATGATGATGAGACTGTATTTGAAGCCGTACGTGCCGGCGCTCAGGCCTATCTGCTCAAAGACGCCAGCGAGGAAGAGTTGCTGGAAACCATCCGAGCCCTGCGGCGGGGCGAGTCCCGATTAACGCCGCAAATCGCCCGAAAGGTCATGGACCAGTTCCGGTGCCTCGCAGTCGCGCATTCCGACTCCGAGGGTACCGTGTCGACGGGCCCCGTTAACTCCGCCCCGGCGCCCGCGGGTAACCCGGTTGCCGAGCCGCTGAGTGAGAAGGAAGGGAAACTCCTTGAACTCATTGCCGAGGGCATGACCAATCGGCAGATCGCGGCGACCTTGTCGCTTGCCGAAGGCACGGTGAAGAATTACATCAGCCGCATCATGGAAAAACTGCACGCGAATACGCGGACCGAGTTGGCGATGATGTCGAGACGACAACCGCGATCCGAGTGACCACGACCAGAATTCCTGTTGAGGGTCTCGAGAAGAAGTGACTTTAGTCACAACCGAGTGTGACCAAAGTCACTTCAAGTCGTGACTTTCGGCCCCTGACTTCGTCGCTGGCCTCGACTACAGTGATTTCATCGAAATTAGAGGGCTTTGGATGTCCGTTGTCGAAACTGCCCTGAAGCGACCCTATACGGTCGTCGCCGTGCTGATTCTAATTACCCTGATGGGAATCGGTGCCGGGTTGCGCATGCCCGTCGACATCTTTCCGGAAATCGACATTCCGGTCGTAGCCGTCGTGTGGACGTACAACGGCATGAGCGCCACCGATATTCAAAACCGCATTCTCACGCTACATGAGCGCCAGCTCGCATCCCTGGTGGACGATATTTCACGCATTGAAGCCGTGAGCTACCAGGGCGTGGGCGTCGAGAAGATCTACCTGCATGAGGGGGCGGACGTGACCCGGGCGGTGTCGCAGCTGGCGAGCAGCGCCCTCGTGGTACTCAAGTACATGCCGCCGAACATCACTCCGCCGCTGGTGCTGCGGTACGGGGCCACTGACGTCCCGATTATTCAGCTTAGTTTGTCCAGCAAGTCATTGCCCGATACCAAGCTCAACGACCTCGGTCAGAACATCATCCGCCCCGCTCTGGCGGTCGTCCACGGGGCGGAGGTGCCGTACCCCTACGGTGGAAAGCCACGCGTCATCATGGCGGACTTGGACATGCAGGCGCTGCAGGCGCGCGGGCTGTCTCCGGCAGATGTCAGCGCGGCGTTGCAGCGTCAAAACGTAATCCTGCCCGCCGGCGACGTCAAGATTGGCGACAAGGACTACACCTTGGCGATGAACAACTCGCCCGACGTCCTCGAGACCATCAACGCATTCCCGATCAAGCAGATCGACGGGCGGACCGTGTTCATGCGGGACGTGGCGCATGTGCACGATGGCTTCCAGGTGCAGACCAACTCGGTATCCGTGAATGGGACACCGGGTGCCCTGATGACCATTCGAAAGACGGGCGGCGTGTCTACCTTGGCGGTCATCGATGGTGTCCGCGCAGCCTTGGACGACATAAGGAAGGCGTTGCCTGCCGATGTGTCGATCAAGGCACTCTTTGACCAATCGATATTCGTGAGGGCGGCGCTTCACAGCGTAATGCTCAGCGCGGCAATGGCGGCCGGCCTGACCGCGTTGGTCATCATTCTGTTTCTCGGGAACATACGACTGTCGTTGATCATTCTTGCGGCGATTCCTCTGTCTATCATCACTGCTGTGCTCTTCATCAAGCTTACCGGTCAAACGCTCAATACCATGACGCTGGGCGGGTTCGCGCTCGCCATCGGTATTCTCGTGGACAACGGCACGGTCGTGATCGAGAACATCGAGCGGCACGTGGCCATGCGCGAACCGCTCCATCAGGCAATCGTGGTGGGAGCCAGTGAAGTGGCTACCCCGACATTCCTGTCGACGTTGTGCATCTGCATCGTTTTCGTGCCGGTATTCCTGTTGGAAGGCACCGCAAAATATCTGTTTTCGCCGCTGTCGCTGTCAGTCATTGGCGCGCTGCTCGCAAGCCTTGCCTTGTCGTTTACGATGGTGCCAGTGCTGTTCAATTACCTGATGCGTGGGGCGGTGCACGAATTCGCTGAAGAGGGCGCACTCCCGGAGCAGTCAAAAGCGGCATCCACAAACGTGCTGGTCCGGTTGCAAGCCGGGTTCGAGCTCGGCTTCGAGCGGTTCAGGGAACGCTATCGAGACACGGTGTCTTGGGCCCTGTCCCAAGCGCGCTTGACGGTCGCGGCGTTTATCGGCCTCATCATCGTCTCGGCCATGTTGTTCCCGTTTCTCGGACGTGACTTTTTTCCGCAGGTGGACGCGGGCCAGATGCGCCTGCACGTCCGGGCGCCGGCCGGCACACGCTTGGAGAAAACTCAGCAGTACTTCTCGGAGGTTGAGGCGCAGATTCGGAAGTTGGTGGGTAACGATCAGATCGACGTCATGCTCGACAACATCGGCTTGCCATACAGCGGCATCAATATCGCGTTGAGCGACTCTGCGACCGTTGGCCCCATGGACGGAGAGATCCTGATCTCCCTTAAGGAAAAGCATGAGGCGACGGCCAAGCTCATTGCCATGTTGAGGCAGGAGCTGCCCAAGCGCTTTGCTGAGCTTCAGTTCTTCTTCCAGCCCGCGGATATCGTCGATCAGGTGCTCAACTTCGGGCAACCGGCGCCCATCGACGTGCGTATTTCTGGCCCGAACCAGGAGGAGGCGTTCGCGCTGGCCTCAAAGATCGCGCGCTCCCTGACACGCGTCGCGGGAGTCGTGGACTCACACGTGTTTCAAGTTCCGAATGCACCGGCCCTGACGGTGGATATGGATCGCACGCTCGCCACCCAGGTCGGGGTGACCCAGCAGGAGGCGGCCAACAATGTTCTGGTGGCAACCAATTCGAGTGCCCAGACGGCACCGAATTTTTGGGTGGATCCGCGCAACAGCGTAAGCTACCCGTTGGTCGTTCAGGTACCCACCTACCGCATCGAGTCTTCCCAGGATCTTGAGACGTTGCCCGTGACCTCGAGCGGGGGTACGGCTGCCGGCCAGCTTTTGCTGAACGTCGCTTCCTTCGGCCGTGAAGCCGTGCCCCTGGTGGCCTCCCAGCTCAACATCCGTCCGGTGTTCGACGTGCATGCGGATGTGCAGGGCCGGGACTTGTATTCGGCGGCGGCGGACATCGACAAGGTGCTCAAGGCGAATCGCCCGGATGCGTCGAAGGCGCTCACGGTGACGCTCAGCGGTCAGGTGGAAACGATGCGCGAAAGCTATACCGGGCTGTTTACCGGCATCGCGCTAGCCATCATCCTGGTATACCTGTTTCTCGTCATGAACTTTCAGAGCTGGGTTGATCCGCTGATTGTTCTCATGGCGGTGCCGTTCGCTCTGGGCGGTGTCCTCTGGATGCTGTTTCTGTCGCAGACTCCGATGAGTGTCCCTGCGCTCATGGGAACGCTGATGTGCATCGGACTCACAACCGCCAACAGTATTTTGGTGGTCAGCTTTGCCAATCAGCGCATGGCGGCGGGGGATGATCCCTTGCGTGCGGCGATTTCGGCGGGCTATACGCGGCTGCGCCCCGTCCTTATGACGGCGGGCGCGATGATCTTGGGTATGGTGCCGATGGCGCTGGGCATTGGCGAGGGCGGTGAGCAAAACGCCCCCTTGGGGAGGGCGGTCATCGGCGGACTGCTATTCGCGACGCTCGCGACGTTGATCTTTGTGCCAACCATGTACCGCTTGTTGCGTCGTCAGCCGAGTCCCGTCACTGATTCTCACCCCGCAGGTAGTGCCCATGCAATCGCGTGACCCACAAGATCAAGCACCGCCCCCCATGAGTTCTCGCCCCTCGCACGTCGAATATCCGGATCAGGTGTCGCGGGACGAGGGTGGTGAGGTGTCGACGAGCTTTTCGTCGGATACCGGCAGGCGCACCAAGCGCGGAGTGGTGATAGCGGTAATTGTACTGGCCGTCCTGTTTGTCATTGTCAGCATTGCCCGGTTGCTGCATGCCCACTCGGTGGCTAAGGCGGGTGAGGCGGCCTTTGCCAGCCCGCCGCCAGTCGACACCGTTATTGCGAAGCCGGCGAATCTGGGGCAGGACCTCGTGCTTCCCGGTGAGACGGCGGCGTGGTACGAATCGACCATCTATGCACGCGTCAATGGTTACGTATCCAAGTGGTTGGTCGATATCGGCGATCACGTGCAGAAGGGCCAGGTGCTCGCAGTCATAGAAACGCCGGAACTCGATGCGGAACTGGAAGCGGCGCGCGCCCAACTGAAGTCATCGCAGTCCCAGGTGGTCGCGCGCCAGGCCGAAGCCGAATACAGCAAGACGACCAATGAGCGCTGGCGCGATTCGCCGAAAGGAGTCGTGTCGGAGCAGGAGCGGGAGTCGAAGAAGGCGGATTACCAAAGCGCGGTCGCGCACCTGTATGCCGCCAACGCGCAGGTCAACCTCGACAAGTCCAAGGTGGATCAGTACACGGCGCTCGCGGAATTCAAGCAGGTCAAGGCGCCGTTCGACGGAACCATCACTGAACGAAAGATTGACGTGGGTAACCTTGTGACGGCAGGGAGTGGGTCCACAACGACGCCCATGTATCGCATGGCTCAGACCGATCCGCTGCGTATTTTTGTCGAAGTTCCGCAGAGTGCGGCCGGAGAATTGATGAACAGCGGCGTGCCGGCTGAGATACGCGCCACGGGGGTGGTGGGAGATGTGTTTTCAGGAAAGATCGCGCGATCCGCGGAATCCATGAATTCGCAGGCGCGCACCATGAAGGTTGAGGTCGATATGCCCAATGCCGACCACAAACTCGTGCCCGGCATGTATGTGAATGTTGCGTTCAATCTGCCTCCCCGAGGTCTCGTGGAGGTTCCGGCGGCGGCTCTCATATTCCGATCTTCCGGCACGCAAGTCGCCCACGTGGATGACAACGGCAAGGTTGCCTTCCAAACCGTGTCGATTGCGCGGGACAATGGCAATTTGGTGGAATTGTCGTCCGGGGTAAGGCCGGGCGATCGATTGGTGCTCAACATCAGCAGTCAAATTGCCGCCGGACAAACGGTCGCAGTGAACGAGCCCGACGCCGGGAAACGGCCTTTGGGAGCCAAACGATGAGCGGGTCTATGACATGAAGATGTGTCTTTCACTCGTCATGGGATCGATTACAGTCTTGGTCGCCTGCGCGGCGGGTCCGGCGTACCGAACCCCGAAGCCCGATGAGCCGGCCGCGTTTGCTTCGCAACTCAACCCGCCGTCACCATCTGGAGCGGCCAACGGTGCAGCGAGAGCGGCGCCCGTCGAGTTGGCGACGTGGTGGAGGGCATTGAATGATGAGGAGCTGAACTCCCTGGTTGATCGGGCGGTAAAGTCGAACCTCGATTTGCAAATGGCGCTTGACCGCCTGCAACAGGCACGCGCCTACGAAGCCGTGGTGGTCGGGTACGCATTGCCCGAGGTTGATGCGAGTGGCGCCGCCGGGCGCGGCACGGGCAGTGACCTGACCAAGGGTCGGGCCTCGCAGGCATTGAGGTCCGCGGATGATGGTGCCGGGCTCCAGCACATCAATACGATAGTCGGATTTGACGCGGTATGGGAACTCGACCTCTTCGGGAAGTTTCGCCGCGAGTTCCAGGGGTGCGGGCGGAAACGGATGCCATGCGCGCCGCGCGCTACGATGTCCTGACTT
>Ga0182030_10020165_pt1 | contig 12608 bp, 9 predicted proteins | sample 812S3MmetaG_FD_121299 | JGI IMG/M metagenome (GOLD analysis project Ga0182030, IMG submission 121299) | Permafrost microbial communities from Stordalen Mire, Sweden - 812S3M metaG (Illumina Assembly) | ecosystem: Environmental > Terrestrial > Soil > Wetlands > Permafrost | place: Sweden... | reverse complement strand
GCTCGCCGTGATAGCCTGTGGAGAGATATCCGTTGGGAATCTCCGCGAAGCAGGAACCCACCGAAGAAGCGCTTAAAATCGCTAGTAGGAATCACCTTTCTTTAGGAAGGTGAGGAGGTCAATGAGGCTGAAACGTTTGTCAGAGATGCGATCCAGGCTTGTGAAGCGCTTAAGGACCAGAAGGTGAGAAATAGCAACCTGGCAGCTGCTTATTATGAACTTGGAGTGACACAGTTGCAAAAGAAAGAAAACGACGCCGCCTGTATCAGTTTTTCGCGCGGAGCTGCGCTAGTTTTGCCTGGCCCGGACAGTCAGCCAATTCTGAAGGCACATTTGTCGCGATGGCTAGCTGCGTGTCAAGCTGCGCACCATACTGAAGAAGCCAAGCAGGTTGAGTCCAGGTTGAGTTCGATAAAATAGACTATAACCCCTGTTATATTAGTTATAGATTGCGGATATTCTGGCGGCTCTAATTTTGTCATACTGGTCCTTTAGAAAAGGTATTTAGGTCAGAACTAAACGGTAACTTTATTTGAGCGAATCGCCACAGCCTATTTCTGATTCAAGCGGCTCTCCGTCCAATGATCAATTGGCCGCAGGCTCAATGTTCGCTCAGCGATTTGAGCTTCTTCAGCTGATCGGCAAAGGTGCAAGCGGCAGCGCTTACAAGGCGCGAGATATTTTGCTCGACCGAATTGTTTTGCTAAAAATTCTACATTCTTATTTGTTGGCCAGTCCCGATGCAGTTGAACGATTTCGCCGTGAAGCTCTTACTGCAATTCAATTGACACATCCCGGTATAGTGCAAGTCTTTGTTCATGGTGTCGCCGATGATGGCAGGTCGTTTCTGGTAATGGACTATTTGCAGGGCGCTAGCTTGGCTCAAATTCTTGCTGAAGAAAAGAGGCTTTCTCTGGATAGGGTTCTGAATATCTTCACGCAATTGGTTGATGCCTTGCAGTTTGCGCATGAGCGCAATGTGATTCATCGAGATGTTAAGCCGAGCAACATTATGATTGTGCCTGACGGCGAAGCTGAGCGTGCTGTGTTGGTCGATTTCGGCATAGCCAAAGTTCTTGATGATGCTAATGAACAAAGTTCTACCAAGACTGGTGAAATGCTGGGTAGCACTGCTTACATGAGTCCAGAGCAATGCATTGGCGCGGCCGTCGACGGGCGCTCGGACATTTATTCATTAGCGTGTGTAATCTACGAGGCCTTGATTGGCGAACCATTGTTTGAAGGTTCCAGTTCATTTGATGTGATGTACAAGCATCTGAATCAATCGGTGGGCGATCTGGCTAAGTTGACTAAACTGCCCGATGTACTGGCAAAACTTTTGCGCAAATGTCTGGCGAAGAAAGCCGACGAGCGTTTTTCCTCGATGGCAGAACTCAAAGCGGGGCTCGCAGAATGCGCCAGTTTGCGTGATTCGGTTAAGCGTAAATGGCAGCCAAATGGTGTGGGGAAAGGTGATACTCCAAGGCTCTCGCGAAAAGTAGTAATTGCGTTAGGCTTAATTGCTGTCGCTCTTTTAATTGGCTGTGTCATTAGCATGCGCATAATTTCTCTCCGTCGTCCAATATACGCTGCAAGAAAGGATAGCTCCCTCGATGATCAACATCTTAGTAGCAGTGTGTCGTGGCTTGACGACACGCTAGATAAGTATCCGAACGATAGAGAAAAAGCAAAATCCATTCTTTTGCGCTGGTCGGATCGCTTCATGAATAGTTCGGCACCTGAGGCATTAGAAGGAAAGATTTATGTGCTCAAGCGTTTGTCGGTTTTGTCTGATATAGATCAAAAACTTGACGATGAATTGAAGTACTTGCGTCAGCTCTCAGCGCTCAGTCCAAAAAATCAATCAATACAGCTCTTTGTTGGTCTACATACTGGTGGAGTATTGGAAAAACGTTTGAAGCTGAAAGAAGCAATCGCAGCTTTTGAGGAAGGCCTTTCAAAAATAAATCGGCAGGATGATATCGTTCAAACTGATCTCTTTCTTACACTGGCTGCTGAAGCTGATGCTTACGCAGCTTTGACGAATTATAAAGAAGCGGTTTCACTCTATCGCGACGCCACAGCGGTAGCTCTAAAAGACAATCGCAAAAATGAGTTTATCAAAGACCTGAGAGGCAAAACGATCATACTATTGGAATTGGAAGGAAAACAAAACGACGCAGACGAATTGCTTAAAACCGCGCTAGCTGATATGGAACTATATAGAGAAAGAGAATTCGAGCCGGAGAGTGCTTTGCACGACCTCAAGCAGCTATTGCGCAAAGACATTCCGCCAGTCACTGCCCCATCTCTAAACGAATTCCGCAAAGCCGTGAAAAAGAGCATTGCCGGTTACTATGAATATTTGCGAGATTGGAGCATTGCGATGCAATCTTATCCCAGCTTTCTAAAATATAGCCGGCTTGCTGCTACTGCTTACTTAGAGCTGGGTGATAAGACCAAATCCGCCGAAATTCTCAGTTCTACTTCGGAAGCAGCGTCTAATCGTTCAGATAGTCTAAATGCGGTGAAATTTGCTAAAGACTGTTTGCCGCTTCTGAAAGATGATGATAAGGATGGATTGCAAAAGCTGAAATTGCTCACTTCCCTTTTGTACATTTATCATTTTAACTTGAGAATGCCTGATGAAGAACGTCGTTGCCTGCATGAGGCTGTGACACTTCTCAATGATCAACTCGAAAAGAATCCGCAGTTGTTCTGGCAAAAGCCAGATCCGTCATACGCGAAGTTGATTTCTTGTATGCGTTATTGCGAAACAACGAAGGGCACCATTGAGAAAACCATAGATGCTTACATCGATAAATGCGCGGGACATCAGTGCTTGAGCCTTGATGGATTTCTGAAAGAGAAAATCAATTGCCTGATGGATGATAAAAGGCTTGCCGAGGCCGAGGCGCTGGCTGACAAATGTATTAATGACATGAAATCTCGAAACAATAAAAACGAGCTCTTCGCCTGGCTTGATCTCCAGGCTGAAATTCTTTCTCGTGAAGCTAAGTATGACCAGGAAATCGCTGTTCTAGAGCAGGCGTCAAAGTTACTTGAAATAAATAAAAAGGGAGACTGGCGACACTACGAATTTGAAATCAGGTACGCCACTTGTTATAGTGCGATGGGGCAAAATCAAAAGGCTGATGAATCATGCAATGCTGTGTTGGCGGAGATCGGGCCTGATACTCCGGAAAACAACGCAAAAATTGATACGCCAGCTTTCGACCAGCTTCGCTGGTTCTCTGGCTATCTTGTCGGTCGTGGCAAAATAGCCGAAGCAAATTTGCTATTGAATCGTATCATGAAGGAAGAGACTCTGCGCTTTGGTTCTGATTCTCCGCGTTTAGTAGAGCCAAGTTTCGATTTGGCTTTGCTCGCGCTTAAACAAAACAGAGCTGAAGAAGCTTGTAATGCATTCAGGCAAATAGTCAAAATATGCGACAAATATGGTGGCTATCTCGGAATCCGCAGGAAGTCGCTGGAATATTTGAAAAACTGCAAGAACTAGGGAATCAGGCGGCGAGCCGGTTGCTCTTCAACTGATCGTTGTCGGACCCACCATCTTCAATGGCTTTGATGGCGTCAGGCGAGTTGATACCTTTTTGCATAGCATTTTCGGTCGCTTCAGCTTTTGGTGTGGCTTCGTTGATGGCGTCAACGAGTTGACCGTAGCTTGCAATTAAAAGCGCATACGCCTGGCTGTCGGTTGGGATGGTGCCCATAAGACTGAGTACATCGCCAAGTGCGCTGTTGAGTTGCGCAACTTGCGACCATCTGACAATGCCGCCTTTAGCAACTCCGGAAACACTGCTTGCTCTGCTGCTTGCGCTGGCTGCTGCGGTCTGCGCATTGCCATCTGAGTTTGAATTGCTATTTGAAGATGAGGAGGAAGAGCTGCTGCTCTTTGCTGCGCTGGAAGTCCAGTCGCCTGAGTGTACGGTCATGTCGGCGTCAACGGAAGTTTCTCTGTCGACGCGGACTGAGCCATCCGGATGCACCGTAGGACCATCTTCGCCGCCAAGGTGGACGGTGCGATCGTTGTCGATAACCGTATGTGTGTCCTTGATCGTGGTGTCTTGCGGCGTGTCTACGATCTTGTCGTTGAGATCAAGATTTGTAGTTGCCAGGTCAATCTTGAGCACTTCCGGTTTCGGCGCGTCTGGCGAGAGTGGATCGATTTTTGTAGTCGGTGTGGTTACCGTTACGGTGCTATCGTGCGAATTGTTTTGGTAGGTTTTGTTTTCGCTCACGTCGGTCAATACCGTAGAATTATCTTTGTCGACTTTGGCAGTCCAGTCTTTGCCTGAACTATCGCGCAGTAGCACAAGGTTATTGATGAGATCAAGATGCATCAGCTCGAGAATCGGCTTGCTTTTATCGGCTGCGCTTGTTGGTTTTGTTTTGTCCGGTGTTGATACGGTATCAACGCAGAGCGCCACAGGATCAATAACTAGCTTCCCAATTTTGAACTTGCCGTTTTCAGCTTTGACCAGGCTGCAATCTTTTTCATCGAATGGAACAAGTTGTTTGTCCTTGCGAAGAAAAAGCTTGTTGTCCTTTAATTCGAATTGAAAAACTTTGTGATCTGCAGTTTCGAGCCGAGCATGGTCGTTTTGCACGTCGAATGTTGATCCATCTGCAAAAATTGTGCGAACGCCGGCGTCTTTGATGGCAATAACAGCGACTTGCCCTTCATGTAAACCCTGGCGCTTTTGCTCGGTGAGTTCTTTGAGATGGTCTGGGCTGTCGATGAAGGCAAAATTACCGGCGATCGTCATCAAATGCTTTTGTATATCTAGCGCGCCACCAAGCTTGTCTGTGATCTTTACATGCTCGCCATCACGAATAACTTCACTGCCGCTAGCCAGGCTGATGTGGCGCTTGCCTTGCTCGTCCCAGCTTACAGTGTAGCCGTCGCCTTTCACTACTTCTTTGCCATTTTCGATAACGACAGATTCATTGCCGTGCAACACCATGGTGCGTCCGTCTGACTTATCTACGATTGTTTCAACTTTACCGCTGCTATCGCGCTTTTCGATGTGTACATGACCTGGTTCTGCGCTTATGTCAGTTTTTTCCATCTTGCTGTTAACTGTGCTGAACAGATTGTCAGAGCCGGGCGCTTTTTCATTCTTGTCGTAGAACCAGTGCATCATATCTTGAGGAAGCTTGCTCGTATCATCGGTGTCGCTAACGCGCGAGACAGCCGGCTGATCTTTTGGTTTGACAGCGTCAAAAATATTATTGAATTCGATTTTGGCTGGAGCCGGTTTTGTTGACGAAGAATCGTCGTCAAACAGCTTGTTGTATTCTTTCTTTAGCTCGTCAGCCGCTGTACCGGCGACTTTTTCCACTGTGAGTTTGATTGATTTGTCCGACGTTTCATAAACGTTTTCTGCTACTTTAACAAGTTCGCTGCCGAGGGTTTTGCCCGCCTGGTAGATTGCAGCGAGCGGACTGCTGAGATAACCAAATATAGATGAGGTTGCGGTCGTGATCAGCGATTTCGAGGCGTTATCACTAACTGCGTCTAGAACTAAACCATCATGTTTGGGAGTAGCCGATTCCGGCAGTCCCTTTTCTCTGGCGACTGCGTTTAATGCTGCGTTTTGAAGTGTCTTGTCGCTGGTCAATTCGCTCAATGTAGGAATTGTCAGAGAGGTGTCGCTTTTGGCAGATGCGCTTGCTGCTGTTTGAGCAGTGCTTGCCGGGGCATCAGCCGCTTTGGGGGCAGCTTTCGCGTCAGCTGTCGGAGCTGTTTTCGCATCTCCACTCGGAGCGGCTTTCGCGTCTGCAGCCGGGGCTTTAATGTCCGTTGCTGCTTTTGTGTCAGCGGAGTTTTTCGGATCGCTAGAACCTAATAATTTCTGTTCAATCGAATGTGCTTCGCTGGAGAGCGCGGTTCCTACCTCGCCAGCTGCCTTAACTGCCTTATCGGCTTTGTCTTTCAACCATTCCAATGCCATGGCGGATACCAGCTCCAAGATTACCAACAACCTTCCGTAAGGGTTTCTATGCGCTGGATGTCAGGAGTGGACAATTTCTTTGCTTAAATCAACAGATCTTGTATTAGATATTACAGATTCAGTGGGATTTCCACGTATATAACTATTTCTCAGATTGTCACGTGCTGTCTTTAGGGCAGCCTGCTAAAGTCGCAGGGCGCGACTGTAAACTGACGCTCAGCCATGGTTCTGACCATTCTGTTCAAAACTCGCCGTGGATTCGCAGAGCGCGGCACCGTGCGCCGCCCAAAATACCGATACGAGATGTGATATGCAAGTCGAATGCTTTCCGTAACTCTGCTCTAGTGGCCATATACTTATTAATAGAGCCTCGTGCTCTTTTGGAGTGGAGAAGTATGGAAAGCGAAAAGACTAAGGATGAGCTCGGCAGCGCATACCCTGGACGCTGGTGGCATGCGGTTGAAGACGGCGAGCGTATCATGTGCGATTTGTGTCCGCGTGCTTGCGTTCTTAAAGATGGCGACCGCGGGTTCTGTTTCGTTCGCGCGAATCAAGATAATAAGATGGTTCTGACCACCTATGGGCGCAGCACCGGATTTTGCGTTGACCCAATCGAGAAGAAACCGCTTAACCATTTTTTGCCGGGCTCCAGTGTGCTGTCTTTTGGCACGGCTGGTTGCAACCTGGGCTGCAAGTTCTGCCAAAACTGGTCAATTAGCAAGGCTCGTGAAATCGAACTGCTAAGCGAGGTTGCTAAACCGGAAGAAATTGCGGCGGCGGCTCTGCGCCTCGGTTGCCGGAGCGTGGCTTTCACTTACAACGACCCGGTCATCTGGGCTGAATATGCAATTGATACGGCGAAAGCTTGCCACGAAGTCGGCATTAAAGCCGTGGCTGTGACGGCCGGCTACATAACGCCGGAGGCACGTCCAGAGTTCTATTCTGTTATGGATGCCGCGAATGTCGATCTCAAGGCTTTTACCGAACTGTTTTATCAGCGTCTTTCTCTGGCTCATATAGAACCCGTGAAGGATACTTTGCGTTGGTTGAAGCATGAAACCGATGTCTGGTTCGAAATCACCAATTTGATGATTCCTCGCGAAAACGATTCAGAGGACGAAACTAAAAGAATGTGCGATTGGATCGTGAGCAATTTAGGCACTGATGTGCCTGTTCACTTCACGGCGTTTCACCCGGACTTCCGCATGCAAGATACTCCCGCAACTCCGGCGCTTACGCTGCAGAAAGCGCGTCAAATTGCTCTTGCCGCTGGTATCAGATATGCCTACACCGGCAACATTAACGACAAAATTATGCAGAGTACGTATTGTCACGCCTGCAAGAAGCTTGTAATTGAGCGCGATTGGTATAACATAGGGAAGTATCGTCTGAAAGAGAATTGCTGCGAACACTGTGGTGAGACCATTCCCGGCGTATTTGAAAAGCTCGACGGTGTCTGGGGCCGAAAACGCATGGCGGTTCATTTCGGCGACTGAGTAAGCACAAACCGAGGCAGAAATGGATTTCATCCAACAAGTTCTAGAATTTATTGTTGGGGTAGTGTTTGTGCTCGGCGGTGGGTTCATCGCCAAAAATGCTCTCGATGCAAAAAACATGATTGAGACGGCACTATTTGGCTTGCTCGGGGTGAGCGCCGGGCTGTTTTTGCTGATTTGTTCGTTTCTCGGCGGTGCCCCTGGTGGGCCGTAAACACTTGTAGTCCATTCGATTCTGGCGCTGTGCCTTCACAACAATTTCACATCTTATAATGTACACTCTCTTTATATTGAACCAGGGGTGGGATTATTATGGCTCAGGAACAGTGGATTGCAAAAGGCTCCGCAGAGGAAGTCAGCCCGTCCAGCGTTGAGAAGTCGGCAAAGAATTTAGAACAGTTTGCGCAAGATTTTTGGACAGGTAAGAACCAGGAGGCTTCGCAATTTAATTTCCAGCACGAGCTTGATTCGATGCAGCATAACGGCAAAGATTTTGTGAGTAAGGTCTTTGAGAAGGTTCAAGAAGATTGCAACAGCAAATCAGATAGTTATCTCCCTGTAGTGTCTTTTAAAGATGACGGTAATCATCTGCAATTGAAATTTGAACCGGGCAAGGTTGAAAGCGTTTCGAATTTGCCTTTTCACAGCAAAGGCATCGAGGCGACGATAGGCTCACACCTGGCTCAGACCTATTTCAATGACTATTCCTCTTATCAGGGGCTGCACGGTTATAGTCGCTCAATTGCGAAAGGAAGCACTGATTGAGAAGATGGCTCAGTTGCAAGGCTGGGTCGATAGCCAGCCATCTTTGAATCGACTAACTCTTCAAGACAAAATAGTGCAACTGGCAAGTGCCTGGAGCTTTTAGGGAGCTTACAAGCATTTACCCTGATTAAGTAAGTCACGATTTCATGATGTTATGATCAGCTCTGCAGACCTTTGGAGCTTTTTTCATGAGATTGTCACTCGTTCATTTTTCGTTTTTATTGCTAGCTGTTTCACTTTCCTTGCCTGCGTCACAGGCAGCCGAAGGTCTCGACCGGGCTGGCTCATGGAATAAAGCCGGGCAGGGTGCTCCTGATCTGGCCGCTGCTCGCGCGAAAGTACAGAAAAATCCGAAAGATGCTGATGCTTTGAACGATCTGGGCTTTGCTCTTCGCCAGAATGAGCAATTCGCTGAAGCCGAAAAGTGTTTGAAGCAGGCGCTTGAGCTCAAGCCGGAAATGGGTACGGCTCACGCAAATCTCAGCGTGGTTTACTACGATCAGAAAAAATATAGCGAAGCCCTGGCAGAGGCGCAGAAGGCTGTTAAGACTAATGCCAATCAACCCATTTTTCGTGTAGTGTTGGGCAATGCGCTTTCGAAAACCGGTGACTTGAAGGGCGCTGCACAGGAGTACAAGGTCGCTATTCATTTGAAACCGAAGTATGAGAATGCGCACTTTAATTTAGGGCGCGTTTTGAATGAAGATGGGCAAGTTACGGAAGCCAAATATTCTCTGGCTAAGGCTCTTGAGCTTGATCCAGATGATGATCGCGCAGTTGAATTATTGGATAAACTGGAAAAGTCCGGCGCTGATCCGGCCGCTGTTGGTGGCGCCGGTGGTGCTGGCAAGAAATAGTTCTACGCTATGTAGGGCGCGACGCATGCGTCGCCCCCAAGCGGGCGTCCCGCCCGCTTGGCGAGTGACTGAACGCTTTAGAATGATTGGGACGAGCCATTCTCGTCCGTCTCGAAGACGGGAACTGTAACGCGACGCCCATGGGGCGTCGCCACCAACACGAGATGCAATGTGCATGTAGGGTCGCATCGAAGTTAGCAATTCGGTAGACCGGCGCTGCCTGAAAGGTCAAACTGGGGCATAAAGATAAGCCCCGCTTGGATTGTAAAGAGAATGAAAGCGCAAGGCTAAGCGGCGGTCAAGAGTCCGTAAGTCCTTGTCGGAAGGGCTTTTCAGCTTTCGTGGCTTGTGAGAGCATAGCAATATGAGCGTAGTTGTTATGCCAAGCAATCTAGAAAGGTGACGATAATGAGAGCCGCAAAAAATTCAATTCCTATTTATGTGTTGACTGCTGCAGCAGTTGTGTTTCAAATGCTGGCGACGGCGCCGTGTGCCACCGCTAAACACTTTGTTGAGCGCCATCAAGCAGCTGTTGTCGCTGCGGACTCTTCTGAATCAAACTTGTTGCGACTTAGAAAATCCGATTCTATGTGGACTGTTTTAGAGCTTCCTGAAGTTCAGGCTCAAATGCAGAAAGTTATGGGTACAAATATTGAAAAATACTTTGCGGCAACCCAGATAATCGACATGCCCAGTGTCAGAGGCGACGAGCTTTATGCCTCGGGCGGCGTTGGCGCTCAGTATAATGCGACGGAGAGCTTCTTTGATTTGAATCTTGTCAGCAAGCGAGTTTGTGTGGTTGTGCTTGCTGATCGCAAGTTGAGTGTCTACGGAGCAGACTCGTTTGAGACGATGCCATCGGCGGCGCAGGATTTTGTTTTAGATCTTCAGTCGCGCTTAGCAGGTATGGATGAAGCCGATCGCGATCTATTGCTCACTTGTTCTGCCATGACGGTTGATGAAATGCCTCAGGTCTTGAGCAATAAAATCGCCGCGCTGAAAAAAGTTTTGAAGAATACAAATCTAGCAATTCAATTTAAGAAGCCTGAAACTTCAGCTTATACAATCGCCAGAGCAAAATAATATCAACGAGCGTAGGGGTGGTGCTTGCGCCACCTTTGTGGAACTCGCGATGAATATTACAACGCGGATTCAATTGATAACGAGCGTAGGGGTGGTGCTTGCGCCACCCTTGTGGAACTCGCGATGAATATTACAACGCGGATTCAATTGATAACGAGCGTAGGGGTGGTGCTTGCGCCACCCTTGTGGAACCGCCACACTTCGTATTGCAGTGGAACCGTGACACATCGTATTTGCCGCAAGGATTTCGTTTATGCGGACTGCGCAAGCACAGCCCCTCTACACCAGTATCCATATTAAGAGTATCTTCAATTCTAACGGAATAGGGAGGCTATTAAGAACGCCGCCGCCGCTGCCAGGCTTCCTATGAGCATAGTTTGCCAGGCACTTTTTATCGGCGTGTTTCCAGAAAAGCGTCCTTTGAAAAATCCAAAAACACCTAAAGCGACAAGCGTCATTGCCACTGATATCACTAATGCGTCATGCGCTGTTTTTACAAGAAAATATGGAGCAAGCGGTATCAGTCCGCCCATGATGTAGGCACCACCGATGGTGAAGGCGCTTTTGTACGCTTGTCCGGGCTCTGGCTGTTCCAAACCAAGTTCGAATCGCATCATGAAATTAACCCATTGTTCTGGGCGTGATTGGAAGGCTAGTAGTATCGGTTCGATCTCTGAGTCGTTGAGCCCATATTGGCTAAATACTTCTTTGACTTCGCGGCGTTCGGCATCTGGAATTTCGCGCACTTCGCGCCATTCTCTTTCTTTTTCGCTGGCGTAGTGATCGGTGTCACTCTTCGCGGCAAGATAGCCGCCCAGCCCCATGGCAATTGCGCCAGCAGCTACTTCGGCGAGCCCCGCTGTTACGATTATCGAACTATTGCTTGTTGCCCCGGTCAATCCGGCTGCCAGGGCGAACGGAACTGTGAGCCCGTCGGACATGCCAATGACAATATCGCGGACTACCTGCCCTGCCGTAAAGTGGCGTTCTACGTGCAGTGTTTGTGGCATCGCCTTCTCCTTTTCAATGATCTGAAAAAGCTTATCAGTGATGCTCTGTCCGCGAAAGTGTCAAAAACTAGCAACGCTATGCTGTTTTAGCGTTAAGTTCGATTGAGATTTAGTGCTTTAGAGTCAAGCTCTAACAATTATTGTCCGCGATAGCCGCCGAAGCCGTTTCCGTTTCCGTTGCCGCCGTTGTTGTAATTGCCACCGGCGTTTGCGTTGTAGCCGCCATAACCGTTGCTGCCGTTATAGCCATTGCTGGTGCTGGTGCCATTGCCGCTGCCGTAACCTTGCCCAGCACCGGTGCCGTTGTGGTGGTGATGATGCCCACCATGTTGCTGCCAGGTCTGGGGATTACCATTTTGGGCTTGCAGCTGTTGTTGGCTATTCTGCCATTGCTGCTGATTGTTTTGCCATTGCTGCGGCGTTGTATTAGTTTGCCATTGTGGGCGCTGCCACTGGTTTGGATAATTCGTTTGATAACTCGGAGCCGCAGTCGGGTAGCCCGTGGGGCTCTGATTGCGTATGTCAGTGCGCAGGTTGTTGTTAACGCCGCGCAGTTCTGAATTAATTTGTTGTTTTTGTTGGGGCGTTAGTGTGCCATTGCCGTTTTGATTGAGATATTGCTGTTGTTGTGTCTGAATCTGAGACTCGGCTTGCTGCAACCCAGCTTGCGTAGTCGGATTAATGGCTCCGGCAGCAGCAGCCTGGTTGATAGAGTTCTGCTGATTTGTCTCCCAGTTAGTAGGGCTTGCTGCTTGGGCAAAGACCGGGCTGTTACTAACTGAAAGTAGAGTCAGCAGACTCAAAGAATAAATGAAATGAGATTTGGTGAGCATGTTGCCTCCACTAAAGATCTCGGTCGATCAGGTGTCATTATGCACGACGATCGTAAAGCAAATGTGTGCCGTGCTTGACATTAGCAATTTTAAATACGCCCGGTTCCCCAGCGGAAGATTACGATGCAAGCAGTCAAAGCCGTTCGCTCTACTATTGTCGGACCAATGAGGCTTATTGGAGTTTCAAATATAGTTTTTTTGCGCTGCCGACTGACTAGCTCCCTTATTGAGGATTGTTGCGTTTGCTTTAAGCGCTCCAACGGTTACTCCGGCGACTGGCTCTTTCACGGCATTGCAGACTGTGACTCTGCGGCTTCGACAGGGAGCGTGTTCTTCGCAACCGATGGCAGTCAGCCAACAACGAGCAGCCTGCTTTACTCGGCACCATTAGTGGTGTCAACGCCTACTCAAGTAAATGGGGTGGCTTATTCTAGCGGTACATATAGTGCCGTGACAACTGCATTGCAATTGTGGATCATTGGCAGCATTGACTGACCCGAATGGAAACGTAACCAACTGGCATCATGACCTCGAAGGACGAGTTATCCAGAAGGATTATCCCGACAACTCGACGGTAAATTATGTT
>Ga0182030_10020162_pt1 | contig 12610 bp, 13 predicted proteins | sample 812S3MmetaG_FD_121299 | JGI IMG/M metagenome (GOLD analysis project Ga0182030, IMG submission 121299) | Permafrost microbial communities from Stordalen Mire, Sweden - 812S3M metaG (Illumina Assembly) | ecosystem: Environmental > Terrestrial > Soil > Wetlands > Permafrost | place: Sweden... | reverse complement strand
TGGCCGACTATTGGCGAAAGGTTCTCGCTTTGCCGCTGAGCGCGACCAAGAGGTCCGCTCCACTAGACCAGCACAGAAATCAATCCATCTACCGATGTCTGCTTGTCGGCCTGATGTTGCTCGTCTCTGCGGCTTACATGGCGAGCGCAGCGAGCGCCGATGTCGATATGACTGGTCGACTGGAAAAGGTGGTTCCCCTTAAGGCGGCGCCTGGCGAAGTCACACCCCTGGCGACATCGGCAAACGGAGAGTACAAGTGTGTAGATCGGTACTCGGCCGTGGGCAATTGGTACTACTACTTCGCGATCGGCAACTGTGCGTCTGGGTGGGACCTTGAAGTCGTGTCGTACGCATCCGAAAACACCGAAACCCACGAACACTCGTATGGCGGATTCGTCAATAACGCGTTCAGTGGGTGCGGATGGATCGACACCCGCTATCCACTCGAAAAACTAAATAGCACTAAATATAGCGCGTGTGCAGGCAGTGGGTCTAGTCGTGAATTCAAAGTCGAAGAATCCAGTTTTATGGAAAAATACAACAGGGGTACGGTCGGGGACGGCAATCCTGTAGTCAATAAAACTGCATGCCCGGAGTACGCGAATTACAGACCCTGGAGCTCGAGCAACGTTGAGAAAGAACTGATTCGCACGGCACCGGCCTATGCCGCTAGCGGTCCCGGCTCAACCTATCCGGCCCTAAAGTGGCGCTACGTAACCAAGTACGCAAGCACGGACGGCACTGGGAAGTACGTCATGGTGCGCGATGACCGGATAACCGGGGCGGGCGAAGGGAACTGGGTGTTTGTTCCTCGCTCTTGCCTTCCAGCGACCTTGCCGGAAAACGCAGAAGAAAGGCTGCCTCCTCCGGCCTCGACCCGCATCGGGATCATCAACCTCGAAGGCGACTCCTACGTGAAGGAAGGCGCCCTCAACACGGCCTATGAATTCGAGGGCACCGCAAAATCGATCGCGCTTTCCGGTAAACGCATCGGGATCATCAACCTCGAAGGCAACTCGTACGTGAAGGAAGGCGCACTCAACGCGGCCTATGAATTTGAGGCCGCCGCAAAATCGCTCGCGCTCTCCGGCAACCGCATCGGGATCATCAACCTCGAAAACGACTCGTTCGTGAAGGAAGGCGCACTCAACGCGCCCTATGAATTCGAGGCCGCAGGAACACAGATCGCGCTCTCCGGCAACCGCATCGGGATCATCAACCTCGAAAACGACTCGTTCGTGAAGGAAGGCGCACTCAACGCGCCCTATGAATTCCAGGCCGCAGGAACAACAGTCGTGCTCTCCGGTAACCGCATCGGGGTCATCAACCTCGCAGGCGAATCGTACGTGAAGGAAGGCGCACTCAACGCGCCCTGGGTCTTCGAGGGCACCGCAAAAGCGCTTGCTCTCTCCGGTAACCGCATCGGGATCATCAACACCGAAGGCGACTCGTACGTGAAGGAAGGCGCACTCAACGCGGCCTATGAATTCGAGGGCACCGCAAAAGCGCTCGCTCTCTCAGAATAAGACTACCCCGTAGTTCTTAAGTAAGTTCAATCCGGTCCTCCCTTGAGGCTGAGAGCTGCCAAAGCAGCAACTCAGTCCCAAGGAGGACCACCGGATAAATCTGCACTCTAGCGCGGCGCTCAGCTTGAATAAGCGCCGGCAGCTCTGTGAGCGACTCGTTTCAGGAGGCATGGACGCTGACGACGCGGGCCGAGGCCGCCGAAGTCAGCGTCCATTGCGCTCGGAAGTGGGTAGGGGCGTTATCGCGTTGACGGCGAGCCGGGCCTGCTCGCTCGCTCTTCGGCGCCAAGGTCCCTCATCGCACCAGACAGCACGCCCAGGCACGAAAACACCGCGTCCACCTCAGCCTAACCCCTTCAAGACACCATCCCCCCGTCAGCGCCCCTCACGACCCCAGCGCAGACGCCGGTCGCGTCTCATGAGCCGGGGGATTTGAGGTTGCGGGCGTAGCCTCCCGCTTTGTCCTGGAAGACGAAGCTAATGGAGGTACGCCCGCATGGAGGAGATAGCCCCGAGCGAGAGGTTTCGCTCAGAACTAGACGAGGTGTTGGCCGGCGTCGGTGAGGAGCACGACCCGATCGAGACGGTCGGTCGCCTGGGAGCGCGGCTGATCTTGCAGCAGGCGCTGGAGGACGAGGTCACGGAGTTCCTCGGCCGTCGGCGCTATGAGCGCGCCGGTGAGGCGGTCAGTCACTGCAACGGCCACGAACCCAGACGGTGAAGACAACGAGCGGCTCGATGAATCTGGAGCGGCCACGGGTGCGCAACGCGAGCAAGCTGGGGTTCGAGAGCAGGGTCCTCGGGAAGGGCGTCACCCGCACGCATGCCTTGGAGTCATTGGTGATCAGCAGCTTCCTTCGGGGTCTCTCGACGCGGGATGTGGAGGCTGCTTTGGAGGAAGTCTTCGAGGAGCCGATTGCGTCGAAGGCGACGGTTTCCCGCATCTGTGAGGACACCCAGGGAAACGAGACGCGACCCAGACGCCCCCTGCGCGAGACGACCCTCGACCTCACACTCTTACTGCACACGTTGGGCTAAGGTCGTGCGTCTTCTCGCTGCGTGAGGTCGTCCTCCTGTTCAACGCCACGCCGCCGGTTCAGCCACTGGACGGGTAGACCGCTTAGCTCACGCTTGCTAGAAGCGTTGAGCTTTTGCAACAGATGCCGTGTGTGTTTCTTGGCGGTCTCCACACTAATGCCCAGCTTGTGCGCGATTGCCGCGTAGGACATGTCGACACTAAGCATCGTAAGCACTTGAATCTCGCGACTGGTGAGGATGCTCCCCGTGTCGCGATCGCTCCGCTCAACGCGATCGCCTAACCCGGATAGGAAGATACATCCGCCTCCCGCAGTTAGGCGGACAGCTGCAAGGATGTCCTCTACGGACATCTCACTGTCAACGCAGCTTATCCCGGCCTCGCTCAGTACCAGCCCGTACGGGCGTGTCGGGCCGCGTGCCAATACGACGATTCCCGCATTCGGATCGAGCGACTGCGAACAGCGCAGCGGATCGGCCTTTTCGTCGATAATCGCTACGAGCTGTCGCGGATACATGGCCGGACACGTCGGTGCGGCGGCGTCCAAGCCGGTCGCGAGCGCACTTGCCACGCCGCTATCGCGCAGCACTGTCATCAGACCAACAGTCCGGAGCGGATCAAGGCCACCCACCACGACAGTCACACACTCCGAACGTCCAGCATCGTTCGATTCAGCCGGAGGGTCTGCAACCAAAGGAGCCCCATCTCGCCCCACGGCCACTCCGAAGCCCCCGGCCACGTTGCTGGTGAGCGCGTCAGGCTGTAGCGGCTGCATTCGCCGCTGCGCCCGTCATTTGCTGCGGCGATCGTCGGGCTCCGTGACCGCCCGCCAACCACCGAGCCCGAGTCGATCGGTTGCGACTGAGTTCCTCCAGATCTCAGCAGCAGCTGCATCCTGCGCGACACACACCACACCAACCGTCACAGAGTCATCAGCCATACGCCCCCGCCGTGTGATCGTCAGCACCCGACACGAGCGGCTCAAGGACAGTAAGCCTCTCGGTGCACGAGAGGATCTGCGTAGCGATGACGGGCACCTCGGCGGCATCGCTTTCTTCGACACGCCGGTCTAGCTCCTCGATCAACGCCTCTCGGGCGAGCCGGAGGGACGTCACGACGATCGCCCCTTCCCGCGAAACGTGGACGCTAAGAGCGACCACACGCTCCTGGCTCGACCAGCCGATACGGTCCAGCAGCCCACAAGCTGCCACCACCCGCACGCGATACCCCTGATAGAGATCAACATCGGGATGTCCCGGATGCGACTGTACAGCTTCGGTAAAGCTTTCCGCGACACAACAGAGTTCGCGATAGACGCCCTCACGCAAGCCATCCATCAGCTCTGCAGGAATCGTGACGATCGCCTGCGTCGCTTCCCCCTCGTTGCTCGTGCCACACCCACTGGCACTTGCACTCATGGCACCATGAGGTCGTCGTGCGCGCCGATCTGATGGAACTCGACTGTTTGATCCGATCTGATCCAGTAGTGCAGCCGCGGGCTTCCGTCCATCGCGCCGACCGCCCGACACCGCCACACCTTCGCGCCATCGGAGCGTTCGATCTGCGGGCTGCGCGCACCCCCCTTGAGCTGGTGCGGCTCAAGACCCCGAGACTTCGTCGCGAATCCGCACGCGACCATCGAGCAAACCCACGCCAGACGATCAATACGCAGCTGCGACTGGGACTCAACTGAATCAACGAACCGCTGGGAAAGGACATAGCGCAGCGGATGACTTCGGCGATCTTCGACGGTCAGGCTCTCCAGCCATTCCCGCACGATCAAGACGTGTAGCTGCTCCTCTACGGGGAGTTCCGCGATCTCCTTTGCTCGTGCCTGTACCTTTTCTGCCTTTCTTAGTGCTATGTCGCGTTTGCGGTGTGCGGTACGCACGCTCGCCTCGGCAGCCTCCGCGCGCTTCCTGGCCCTGGCGAGTTCGAGATCATCGACCTTCGCCATGTCTCGCACCAGGTTCATCTCGGCTTTCACCAGCGGCCGCGTGAGATAGAACGCGCGGGCGAACTGCTCAAGAAACTCCTCGCTGCTACCGCTATCCATCGCGAGCAAGAGAGGATGATCGCCCGGATCGCTACTGGTCGTCAATCCGGGCCACCACACGCGGGCTGATTCTTGTCGGAGCGCGAGCCGTGGACCAAGCGCGCCCTCCAAGCGACCCAGCAGGAACTCTCCGGATAGCTCATACACGCGCGGCGCCTCCCCCACGACTCTGCGCACCTGCGCACACGACAGCACCGGATAATCCGATCCAGCGACTGAGGAGACAACGATTACCGGCTCGCTGCGGTCGACTGACAAGATCCACGCGATCATGCTGCGCAGCGTTGCCGGCTTGCGCACAGTGATCCACGGACTATTGGTTACGGGCATCTGAACCGCCAAGCGCAGCGCATCGGGCGGCACTGAACTTTCCCAGTGAGCCACCTGTTGGAGAGAACTCCGGCGGCCCGACCATGATCAGCGTGACGACGTACGAGGTGCGGTTGTGCGGCGGCGTGCCCCCGGCACCTATCCGTCCGTCCTCTGGGGGGTCGCGGTTGGGGTCTCGGCTTCGCCATTGGAGCCATGCTCCCGCGGCGCGGTTCGCTTGGCTAGTCGCGGCTTTAGTGTTACAAGGTTTGTATAGCCGGATCTCTGTCGGAGACGCAGGTTCTCAGGTCGGCATCCCTGGGGTATGGTATGGCGTCGAATGGGCGGAATAGCACCAAGAAGCGCAAACGTGATGCCGGCGCGCGCCATGATTTCGCCGGTCTATTGGGCGGTCCTCGGGCTGGTCATCGAACGTCCGGGGTACGGTGCTGAGCTGTGCCGGCGCTATGAAGCTGAGTACGCTGCGCTACTCCCGGTCACTTCTGCGTCTCACATCTATGCTGCGCTTACTGAGCTTGAGCGCCGGGGCTACATCGAAGAGATTCCCAGTGAGCGGTCTACTCGTCTGCCGATGCCGCGCTATCGCGGTACGGTCGCGGGGATAGGTGCCTATGGGGATCGGCTTGAGGAGCAGGTCGAGTCCGAACTACGCAGGCAGGCTGTCTGGGTGCGCCAGCTTTTGATCTTCGCAGACGATCCCGAAACGGCGCTCGGGTTGCTGGGCAAGTTGCGGTCGCGCTTTCTGGATGGCCTTGGCGGAAGCCGCGACACGCGCGGCATATCAGGACCAAAAGCTCGTGGTGCCGAGCTGATCGAGGGGTTGCTCTCTCGACAGGAGCTGATCGCGAAGAGTGGGATGTTGTCTTGGCTGTCTTACGCGACTGCGGCGTTCCGCGAGCGCGCTGTGGCGCGCTCCGCGGGCGATGAGAACTCTTGAACTTGTACGGGCTCCGGTGCCAGTAGTGGGATGCGAGCAGATGGGTTGCGGGAGGCGCGGGTTTCGAGTGATTCGCGGAATGACGTGCGTGTGAAGTCGGGCCATAGCTCGTCTCGGAACACCAGCTCTGCTTCGGCGGCTTGCCACAGGAGGTAGTTGGAGAGGCGGTGCTCGCCGCCTGTGCGGATGACTATGTCGGGGTCGTGCATGTCGGGGTCGTAGAGCAGTCGCCGGAACGCCGCTTCCCCGCCTCCTGTGAACGCGCGTGCGGCCGTGAGGATCTCCGCGCGAGCGCCGTAGTTGAGCGCGATGAATAGCGTGAGCGTCGTGTTGGACCGGGTTTGCTCGTGTGACCAGCGCATGCTTTGTACTAGCCGGTCGGGTAGGCCCGCTAGTTGCCCGATGAATCGGATCTGGACTCCCTCCCTGCGAAGCCTGCGGGTTTCGACCGTGAGCCGGTCGGCGAACATCGACAGGAGCCCGTGCACCTCTTGTGCGGGTCGTGACCAGTTCTCTGTTGAGAACGAGTAGACAGTGAGCTGGTGTATCCCGAAGTCGATCGCGTCGCGGATGCGAGCGCCCAGGGTCGCGGCGCCGGCTTCGTGACCGGCGAGTGGCAGTGCCCCTCTTGCTTGTGCCCAGCGGCCGTTCCCATCAGCTATGAGTGCAACATGCCGCGGAACCTCCCACGAGGAGCTGCTTGGGGTGATGGGGCTCATGAGTGCCCCCTGCGATGACGGGCCGCGAGGGTGCGTAGTCGTTTGGCGAGTCTCCAGAGGCGCATGATCGTGAGCGCCGGGAGGAGGGCCGGCTTGAGTTCGCGGCTGACTTGCCGAGCGGCGGGCTTGGCGAAGCTGCTGGATGCTGCGTGTGAGGAGAGGTAGAACGCGGCGACCCCGAGGAGCGTCATGCGGTGGTAGGCGCCGTTCGGGACGCTGCGAGTGAGCTTCATAGCGTGCCGGGCCGCGGCACCCAACGCGTCGGCGAGGCTCTGGCGGTCGTTGTAGTAGCGGGTGTATCCGGGTTTGCCATCCCTGCTGATGTCCTGCTCGTAGTCAACGAGCGCATCCAGAAGCGTCGTGATTGCGCAAACCCGCAGGTAGAGCCGATCGATCCAGAGCGCATCATGTTCGGTCGTCGCAGGGTCCGCCGCGGCTGCCATGAGCGCATGAAGAGCAAACGCTGAGGAGACGGCCCCGGCGAGGTACTCTCGCCACGGAAGGCCGCTATCCACCGCGCCGAGTTTTGCCCACTCCTCGAGCTGGCCGCGCCCAGCGTCATCCTCCACATGGGCTCTGGCTTGAGCCTCAGCACACCGCTCCGCAGCAGCGCCCGCAGCAATACGGATCTGCGGTGCGCTCGGGAGCTGCCCAAGTGCGCTTCGCACAGCCCCGACAAGCCGTGCGAGGTAGCCCCCGTCATCGGTGTGCGCCGAGTCCGGCGAGTAGTACACGGCAGCCGGCGTGGCTTGCAGGTCGATGGCGTCTGTCAGCGCCCTGCAGAGCCGGCGGCCGTCATCCAGCGCAGCCGGGAGATGCTGCTCAAGGAGGCTGTCGATGTAGTCATAGATGAGCTGCAGAGCGACGATGCCTTCGATGACTGCGCGACGGTGGCATGGCGGCGCGAGGCTGGCTAGTGTCGCTGTCGCCTGCGCGTTGAAGCCCTCCTCTTCAAGGTTCTGGAGCGCCACCGCTCTAAGGGTTTCAGCGGGTATGCGCTGGGCGTCATCGAGCCACCGGTCGAGCTCGGCGGCGACGAGGGGTGCTAGTGACCGCCAGTAGCACGCGTTCGCGCGAGCCAGCGTCACAGTCATCGTGGCCATCGGCCATCGATCGCCAATTCCTGGCATGGTGCCAACCTCGCTTCGCGCCGTAGTCCACTGGAAGGGGACGGTAGCGCCGGGATCGGCCGACTACGACTGGCTTACTCGGCGAGTGCCTCCGCTGGTGCTACACCAGCCGCCGCCCAGGCAGGGACGGCGATCAGCAGCAGCACCAGCCCTACGACCAGTACGAGCGTCTCAAGAGGCCGGGCCGCAGAAGCGATCCGGGCCACGGGAAAGCCCGTCACGAGCTGTAGGTACTGGTCGATCACGAACTGGCCTGCAACACCTACCCCTGCACCAGCGATACAGCCGGTTCCTAGCATCAGCATTGATTCCAGGAGCAGCATCCAGCGTAGCCGTCGCCTGCGTGTCCCCTCAAGTCTCAGTTCCGCGAGCGCGACCCTACGCTCCCATACGCTTGAGCCGAGCGCCCCGGCCATCGCCAGGATCGCCGCGATGACCAGCAGAGTCGATATCGCGCCAAGCTGGCTCAGCCCTTCCCCTGCGAGGCCGTCGAATCGTTCCCTCCAGATCGATGCGGTGATCGTTTCCAACCCCGTGCCGCCGCCGAGCGACTGCGCGATCGTCCTGCGCTCCTGGGAAAGCCCGACTCCGGGCTTGAGCGTCACCACCAGGGCGCTCGGGGAGTCACTCGCCCACAGCTTGCTGTAGTCGACGGTGTCCATGAGCACGGCGCCGCCGGGCCAGCCGAAGTTCGTCGTCAACCCCGCGAGCTTGAATGACTTGACGCCTGTGGGTGTCGGTAGCTCGATCGTCTGCCCGACCTTGGCGTGTTGTTCCTCGGCGATGGCCTTTGATACCGCGACCCATCCGCCTTCGCCAAGTCGCCGATAGGCGGTTGAGGGGTTGCCGGTGAGCATCTGGGTGCGCAGCAGTTCGCGTCCGGTCCCTGGCGGGCGGGAGACGATCACAATCCGCCTCGACGGGAGGTTCATGAACTCGCTCTCAAAGACCTTGACGCGCGCCACGCCCGGAACGCGTTCAATCTGTGATCTGTACCCGGCGGGGGGGAAGCTCGTGGTCTCTGGCGTGTAGCCGGGATTGAGTACCCAGATCTCGCCGTCGCTGGCATAGGCGTGCGCGAAGTTATGCAGCCCTCGCAGAAGGTCGTTCTGGGAGCCTCCCAGCGCGACGCACCCAAACAGCGCGACGGCGCCGGTAGCGGCAAGCGCGAGCGAGCCGATTGTCCGGGCGCGAAGGGATTCCGTGACCAGCGGAAGGGTCCTAAACCGGTCGCTGCGCATCGATAGAGCGCGGCTGGCCGCAAGCAGCAATGCAAGCAGCACGGGCACCAGCAGGATCGTCGCGAGGGCGAGCAACACACACGTGAAGATCGCCGCGGACGGAACGAACGCGAACAGCGCTGCGGCGAGGACCAGCACCAGCAGTGCGGCAGCCGTAAGCCACCGGCCGGATGATTCGCCTTGGATTCCCTCGCTCTCGCCCGTCTGCTGATAGACGGCATCAAGAGGGCGCCCACGGCGCAAGTCTTGGAGTGGGACAAGCGACGCCAGGCATGTCGCTGCGATACCGCCAGCGAGAGCGAACACCACAGGCAGCACGCCGATCACGGTGTTCCCGCCGAGAGTGAACGCTTGCGCGAGATAGCCGGGGCTTGCCTGAAACGCCTCTCGCGCCAACACGTAGCCGCCGAGTAGCCCGATTGCGGAAGCGGTGACTCCGAGGCACAGCGCCTGGAAGAACACCATCTCAATGATCGCGGCGCGGCGTGTGCCGTCGAGCCGCAGATCGGCGATCGCAGCGCGCCGCTCGGGTGTCGTGAGCAGGATCGCATTGAAGGCAAGCAGGAACCCGAGCAGCGCTGCCAGGCCTGCAAACAGAGCGCTCGCTTGGTTGCTTGGCTTCAACGCCTGCGCGAGGAGTTCTACTTCCTGCTTAGCGCCCGCGACCGTTAGCGTGCCGCCGACGCGCTGCTCTAGCTCGCGTTTGACCAGCGCGTGGCGGCCGGGTGCGCTGCGGATGAGGATGCGGGTGACACGGTGCGGTAGCGACGCGAGCGACTGCAGATGTTCAAGAGGCATCACCGCCACGTCGGCAACGGATAGCGCCCCGGCTGCTTCGCGGCCTAGGACCGCAGACACCGCGAGCGTGTAGGCGCGGCCCCTGACCACGACGCGAACGTGCGGGGAGGCATGCTCGCTGATTCCCAGCCGTCTGGCTGTTGTCGTGCTGAGGCTGATGCCATCGGCTGAGAGAACTCCGCCGGGGAGAGTGCGCGAGAGACCATCCATGAACGCGAGGCCACCGCGCGCGCCGGCAAGAGTCACGATCACACGGTGCCCGTCCCCAGCCGTGATCGTTGCGGTCTCTTCGAGCAGTGACGCGGCCTGCATTACGCCCGGCAGGTGCTCCACTTCGCCAAGGACGTGTTCGCTGAACCCTTCGGGGCCACGCGCCTGGATCTGCAAGTCAGCTGGACCCGCGACGGTGTGGACGAGTTCCGTTGCTGAGCTGGTGAGGCTGCTCGCTGTGACCGTGACCGCGAACACCAGTGCGACAGCGACCGCTACACCAGCTCCGGCCAGCAGCTCTTGAGCGCCATGTAGCTGAAGGCGCTTGCGATACAGGAAAACGAGGGTACTGAAACGCATAGAGAGAATGCGTTCTATGTAGCGAGAGGCCCGCGAAGCACGGTCATCCGCTGGCCTGCCCGGCGGCAAGCGGGCCGGCAGCATCTTGCTCAACGTCGATGAGCTTGCCGTCGCGGAGGGACAAGCGACGATCTGCCAGCAGGGCGGCGTCTTGGTCATGAGTCACGAGCAGGACCGCAGCGTCTGTCTCGCGTGCGACCGACTTCAGGAGCGCCACCACTTCTTGGCTTCGAGCGCTGTCAAGGCTGCCGGTGGGCTCATCCGCGAGGATCAGCCGGGGCTCGCACGCGAGCGCACGCGCGAGCGCGACGCGCTGGCGCTCCCCGCCAGATAGCTGCCCCGCCGTGTGCTCAAGGCGATCGGAGAGCCCCACGCGTTCAAGCCAAGTCGCGGCCTGACGCTTGGCGTCGCGGAGCCCGACGCCACTGACGACGAGCTTCCTTGCCGCGTTCTCGACCGCGGTCGAGCGCTTCATCAAATGAAACCGCTGGAAAACGAATCCGACATCCCTCATCAGATAGTCGCTCGCCTCGTTCTCCGAGAAGAGTGTGAGATCGCGTCCGTCAACTCGGATCGTGCCGGCCTCTGGCTTCAGGAGCGCCGCGACCAACAGCAACAGCGTTGTCTTCCCAGACCCGCTCGGGCCGAGTAGCGCAAGCATCTCGCCGCGCTCAACAGAGAACGTCACGCCATCGACCGCGCGAACCTCCTCGCCCGCGCCAGCGTAGTGCTTTACGACCTCCTCGACAGCGAGCACTAGAGGGTCCTAACCAGTTCGCTTGTGACGGTGCTGATCCAGCTCCTGCACCGATGCCATCCGCGGCTCGGCCTCTCCCTCGATCTTGCCGTTCTCAAGCATCAGGACTCGGTCGGCGCCGAGGAGGCCGGTGCCATCGCCGGCGCTGGCGAAGACCGCGACGCCGTCAGCGGCGAGCGAACTCAACAGTTCGAGAATGCTGTCGCGCTTCAGCGGATCGATGCCGAGAGTCGGCTCATCGACCACCAGCAAACGCGGGCCGCACAGCAAAGCGCGCGCGATCACCACGCGCATCAGTTCATCGCTCTTGAGCTGCCGGGGCTCCCGTCCAGCGAGCCCCTCGCCATCGACGCGCAGCAGCGCAGCGTGCGCCTGACGCAGAGCGAGAGGCCGCTTCAGGTTCAACGCCGAAAGCCCAATGCCGATCAACTCGTCGATCACGGTCGGCCCCCACCGCGACAGGAGGCGTCTGCGGACGAAGCGGATCGGTGCCGTCCCGTCGCGGCGCGGGAGACTCCGGCCGTCGAAGCGCACCTCCCCCGAATCGGGGGCCTCGACCCCGGCCGCGATCCGCAGGAGCGTCGAGCGACCCGAGAGCCGCTCGCCCCACACCACGACCATCTCTCCAGCATCCACCGACAGCGACACGCCGTCGAGCGCTACTACCGAGCCGCCCCGGTAGGACTTCACGACACTGTCGAGTTCAAGCAGCACCAACGCCACCCCCAGGTGCGCGAGCAGCAAGACCGCTCACGGCAGAGCGCAGCCAGCCCAGAGCACCGCCCCCCAAGATCCGTCTATGCATCGCGACCAGCGCCTCCACGAAATCCTCGCGCGAGGCGCCCGCCACGTCGGCAGGCAGCCCGCTCGTTTCGATGCTGCTCGCCAGCGCCAGATAGCTCTCTTGGTAGCGCCGCAGCACCCTTACGGCAATCTCGGGGTGATCCGCCAACGCAAGGATCTGACGCGCGAGCAGCCCCTGGCGGCGCCGTTCGTAGTCAACCTGCTCAACGAACCAGTCGACAAACGCAGCCGTGCCCTCGTCCGTGATCTCATAGCACGGCCTGATCTGCCGCCCGACCCGCAGCACGGAACCCTTGCGAACATACCCCCGCCGTTCCAACTCGCGCAACGCCGAATAGATATTCGTGTGGCTCGCGATAGGAAGCGCATCCGCGTAGCATTCCTCGTAGCGGTGATAAAGCTCCATGCCATACCCAGGCCGCTCAAGGACAAGCCCGAGCACCACCCAGCCGACCGCCGAGGTCATCTCCCGGCGAACCCCCACCGAATCCGTTACCGGCCTCATGAACTTCGCAGCCTACCGAAACCCCAAATCTGGCGCTAATTCGACCACGGCAAACTCGCCAGCAGCCGGTCGCGGCTACGCGCAGCTCACGACACAACGCTGCAGCCAAGAGCGCGACCGAGTCGCCAAGCGCACGACGGTCAGAAACACGGCTCGCTGGCACGGTCGGTCTTTCGTATCCTTCCACGATGATGAAGCGAT
>Ga0182030_10020161_pt1 | contig 12610 bp, 9 predicted proteins | sample 812S3MmetaG_FD_121299 | JGI IMG/M metagenome (GOLD analysis project Ga0182030, IMG submission 121299) | Permafrost microbial communities from Stordalen Mire, Sweden - 812S3M metaG (Illumina Assembly) | ecosystem: Environmental > Terrestrial > Soil > Wetlands > Permafrost | place: Sweden... | reverse complement strand
GAGCGGGCGATGAAATCCGCCTGGTTGACCATGCCGGTGCGAATGGACCCGGTATCAACCTCGATCAAACCCACCACGTCCGGGTCCTGGGCTTTGATGAACTCGGTGATCTGACCGAGGACCTGCCGGCTGGAACGAAGGTACCCGGCTCCTGGCAGGGGCAGATGGAACGCCGGTCCGGTTCCGGTGGCATAACGGATGTTGTAGATCAGCAGTCGCACTCCGGCGATTGTATCGGCGCTCGAGGTTTCCCGCATGACCATCGGCAAGTTACAATGGCGGCATGTCGAGTCCCGCCAACCCGATTCGCCTGTTCGTCACTCATGCCTGGGTGGAGACGGACGATTACTCGCGTATCTTCGAGTATCTCGAAGCCTCGGGTCATTTCTACTACAGAAACACCAGCCAGCCGCAGGCCAAGCGACCGATCGACAAGGAGAGCGAGCGCGAGGATCTTCGCCGGCAAATCGCCCCGTGTGAGGTGGTCGTCGTGGTGCCGGGCGCCTACCTGGTGGCGCCCGACCTGGTGCTGTTTCAGATGACCTTCGCCAAAGCCGCGGATCGCCCCATTGTGGCGATGGAGAACTTCGGTGCGGTGCACCCGTTGCCGAAGGCGATCAAGGACGTCGCCGACGAGGTGTGCGCCTGGAACGAAAGGAGCCTGATCGACGCGCTGCGACGTCAGGCGCGTCATCAGGAAACGACGCGTTGGGATACCATCGAATTCAAGCTGGACTGAGAACCATCCTGCCGGTGTCAGTGGCTGGCGATGAGGGCGGGTATTTCGTAGCCGTCCGCTTCCCGTTCCACACTGTGGAGTTGCACCACCGAGGCGCTGAGACGGGCGGAGGAAAGCATCAGGCGGCAGGTGAGTCCAAACAGCTCGACGATCGATGTCGAGCAATCGTCGGCTTCCTGGATGGACATCTTACGCACTGACGCGACCACGGCATCCTCCCCACGCAGCGGCTTGACGCCGCTCAAGCTCGCAAGCACCTGCCGGAAAGAATCGCGAACCTCGGTGGGGAGTTGATCTTCGGCGATGGTCGCGAGGTGCCTCTGGTAGGCACTGACCAACCGCTGTTTGATCGGAGTGGATCTTGCGAGTTCCAGCGTCGCACTGTGCAAACTTTCCCAAGCGCTCATCATGCGGGCCCCACATAAAACAAGCAAAACCATAACCTTAAAGTGATTTCGAGGTTTTTACCTCCCTTAAGAGCCTTGTCAAATCAAGACTCTACGCTGGGAATATACAAGACGGTGGACAAAACGCAACGCGGGATAGTCACAAATTCTCAGCAAGAGTTGAGGCATCAGCACGGCTGCCAAGTTGCGCGGCTTTTCTCGAGGAGCGTTTATGAATAACCTGCAACTATCTAAATTAATGAAAGATTATCTCAGTCACGATGCGCGATTGGGCATTATGTCCATCGAGTCCGCCGTCTGGCCCGAAGAGTGGGTTGCGCCAATCAACATGTAGACGCCGGGCACGACGAACAGGGTGAACACTGTTCCGATCGCCAGACCCGTCGAAATGACGAGGCCGATGGCAAACCGCGATGCCGCGCCGGCGCCGCCCGCGAACACCAGCGGCAGCACGCCCAGCACCATGGCCGCCGTGGTCATCAAGATCGGTCGGAGCCGCGCGCTCGCCGCCGCGACGATTGCCGCATGCTTGCTCTTGCCGGTCTGCTGCTCCATGTTCGCCACTTCGACGATCAGGATGCCGTGCTTGCTGATGAGGCCCATGAGCGTCACCAGTCCGACCTCCGTGTAGATGTTGACGCTGGCGCCCCCCAGCCCCAGCGCAATGAATATCAGTGCGCCGGCAATCGACAGCGGCACCGAGATGAGAATCACCAGCGGGTCGCGGAAGCTCTCGAACAACGCGGCGAGCGCGAGGAAGACGATGATGATGGCGAACGCAAAGGTCGTCATGATGCCACTCGACTCGGCGACGAACTGCCGTCCCTGGCCGCCGTAGTCGACCGAGTACCCCTGCGGCAGCGTGCGCGTCGCCAGGCCCTGGAGAAACTTCAAGGCATCGTCCAGTGAAACACCAGGCGACATCACGCCCGACAGGGTGGCGGAATTGAGCTGCTGGAAGTGGTTCAAGGTCTCCGGCACCGTGACCGGTCGGATCGTGGCGATGGTCGACAGAAGCACCGGAACGCCGCCCACGTTGGCCACGGGATAGTTGAGCAGCTGATTCACGTTGAGGCGCGACGCCCGCTCGACCTGCGGGATCACCTTGTACGAGCGGGTGTCCATGCTGAAGTAATTCACGTAATTGCCGCCGAGCAGCGACCCCAAAGCGCTGCCCACCTGATTCATGGAGAGACCGAGTTGCGCGGCTTTTTGCCGGTCGATCTCGATCACGGACTGGGGCAGGTCGTACTTCAGGTCGGTGTCGATGAACATGAACAGGCCGCTCGTGACCGCCGCCTTCAGGAAGTCCTGGGACACGTCGTTGAGCCGTGACGCCGACTCAGTGGTGGTGATTGCAAACTGGATCGGCAGACCGAAGGCGCCGGGCAGGGAAGGCGGCTGGAATACCGCCGTTTTCTGGCCCGCCACCCCGGCAATCTTCTGCTGCAACTGTTGTTGTATCTCGTTGGCGCCCAGTTTGCGCCGATTACGCTCCGGCAGCGCGAGGCCCATGATGGACTGTCCGGGGGAGTCGATCTGGAATATGTGCTCCGGGTGGGCGGCGCTCGAGGCGATGTTGAAGTCCTCCTCGTCGTAAACGGACTTCCCCTGCAAGGTTGCGTTCGGGGCCGAGGTTGCCTGGACCAGGACGAACCCCTGATCCTCCTGGGGCGCGAGTTCGCTCTTGGCGCTCGAATACATGAAATAGATGCTAAACAGCACGAAGACCACCAGCACGGCGGTCACGGGCGTGTAGCGCAAACTGCGCACCAGCTTGCCCTGATACCAGTGCAGCAGCTTGTCGAAGCGCACGTCGATGAAGCGCACCAGCCGGCTCTCCCAATCCTTCGCCTCCGGCCGGTGGGGCCTGAGCAGCCGCGAGCACATCATCGGCGACAGGGTGAGTGCGATCACCGCGGAAACGGTGACGGAGGCGGCGAGCGTGAAGGCGAATTCCACGAACAGCGCCCCCGTGAGGCCGCCTTGAAACCCGATGGGGACGAACACGGCCAGCAGCACGATGGTCATCGCCACGATCGGGTTTGCGAGTTCCCGCGCGGCCAGGGACGCGGCGGCGAGCGCCGACATGCCTCCCTCGAGGTGCCGGTTCACGTTTTCAACGACGATGATGGCGTCGTCCACGACCAGGCCGATTGCGAGCACCAGCGCCAACAGCGTGAGCAGGTTGATGGAGAACCCAAGCGCCAGCATGATGGCCAGCGTGCCGACGAGCGACAGCGGAATCGCCACGATCGGAATGAGCACAGAGCGCGGCGAGCCCAGGAACGCGAAAATCACCGCCATGACGATGACGAGCGCCTCGACCAGCGTCGTCGCGACTTCGCGGATGGACGCATTCACGAAATTCGTGGAGTCGTAGATGACGACGCCCTTCAATCCCTGCGGCAACTGGGCCTGGATCTCGGGAAAGATCTTCTTCACGCCGTTGATGACGGTGAGCAGATTGGCGCTCGGCGCGACCTGGATTCCCACGAAAACGCCCGGCTTGCCGTCGAAGGCCACGCGGGCCTCGTAGGAGTCAGCCCCGAGCGACACGGTGGCGACGTCACTCAGGAGCACATTGGCGCCGTCCACCTGCTTAACGACGAGATCGCGAAACTCGTTGAGCGAGTGCAGGCTGGTGTTCGCGGTCAGGGTCACCTGAACCATCTGTCCCTTGGTGTTTCCCACGGCCGAGATGTAGTCGTTGGCGGTCAGCGCCGTGGCCACGTCGGTCGCGGTGATTCCATACGCGGCCAGTTTCTTAGGGTCGAGCCAGGCACGGAGCGAAAAGTACTGACCGCCCAGGATCTCCGCGGTCTGGACGCCGGCGACGGCCTGCAGCTTCGGCTGCACGACACGCTGCACGTAATCGGTGACTTCGTTGCGTTCCAGCTTCTCGCTCGAGAAGCCCAGGTACATGGCGTCCGTGGTCGTACCCACCTTCACCGTTATCGACGGCTGCTGGGATCCCAAGGGCAGCTGGTTCAGCACCGAATTGACCTTGATGTTGATCTCGGCGGCGGCCTTGGACGTGTCGTAGTTCTGTCGCAGGTTGACCGAGATCGTGCTGGTGCCACTCTGGCTGGTCGAGGTCATGTAGTCGATGCCGTTGGCCTGTGCCACCGCCGCCTCGATGGGCGTCGTGATGAAGCCGGCGATGGCATCGGGATCAGCGCCCGGGAAATAGGTCGTGACGGTCACGATGCCGTTCTCCGTCTTCGGGTAGGCAAGCACCTGCAGCGAACTGTAAGACCGGAGTCCCACGACCAGGATCACGAGACTGACGACGCTCGCGAGCACCGGACGGCGGATGAACAGGTCGGTGAAATTCAAGGGGTGCCTCGCCGCAAGGTGGTGTTCATTCGTTCGGTGGTGTCGGGTGTGCATCGTCGCTGGGGACGATGCTGTTGTTGATGACGATCGGTGAACCGTTGCGCAGCTTCATCTGGCCGGCCGTGATCACTTCGTCACCTGCCTGCAGGCCGCTCGTGACCGCCACCTGATCGCCGCGGGTGCCGCCGAGTTTGACGAACCGCTGCAGGGCGGTAAGGTGGGGATTGCCCTTGTCATCGCTGCCGTTTTTCTGCACGAGGTACACCGTGTTGCCATACGGGTTGTAGGTGATCGCGGTCTGCGGCAGCGTGATCTGCGACGTCGGCTCGCCGTCATCGATATCGACGTTGGCATACATGCCGGGAAGCAGCCGCCGCTCGGGATTCGCAAAGGAGGCGCGGACCTGCACGTTGCGGCTCGCCGCATCCACCTTGGAGTTGATGGACGTGAGCGAACCCGCGAAGCGCATGCCGGGATAGGTGTCGATCGTCGCGCCGACCGCCTGGCCCACTTTCAGCCGGCCGAGCGCCTGCTGGGGTACGTAGAAGTCGACATAGACCGTGTCGAGCGCCTGCAGCGTCACCACGGTCGTGCCGGCCGCGAGATATTGTCCCTCATCCACCTGGCGCAAACCGAGCCTGCCCGCGAAGGGTGCGCGCACCGTTTTCTCCTCGATCAGCGCCTGCTGGGCCGCAACCTGCGCCCGCGCGGACTTGAGGTTCGACGCGTCCGCATCCACCGTGGCCTGACTGATGGCCTGGGCCGCCAGCTGTTCCTGGTCGCGCCTCAACGTGATGGCGGCGAGTTCCGCCTGCGCCTGCAGTTGGGCCAGCTTGGCGGGATCGTCGTTCGCCTTGAGGGTCAGCAGCACGGTGCCCGAGGGCACTTCCGCTCCCGAATCGACATGAATGTGATCGACGACGCCGGCCGCCTGCGCGGCCAGATCGGCCCCGCGAACCGCGCGCACGCTGCCGAGCGCTTGCGTGCGCGACTGCCATGGTGAGGCCGCCGCGAGGGTGGTGGATACGGTCTGAGGCGCGGTGGCCATCGCCTTCATCATCGGTGCGATGAATTTCTTGGCGACGAACTGTTGCCATCCATAAATGAGGCCGAGAACGGCGGCCACGCACAGCACCAGGATGACCAGCGGCAGCACCAGTTTGCGGGGCCGCACCGTTCCGCGCCCGTCGGCATTCATATCGGTTTCCATAGGTGTCACGGTCGTCCCTTGCAGCAGTCGGAGTTGTTCGCGGCGACGTCGGTGCGGTTCCACCAGCCGCCGCCGAGAGCCTGGAAAAGCGCCGCGGTGTCGGCAAAGCGCTGGGCGCGCGCCTTCACCTCATTGATCGCGGCTGTTTGATAATTCTGTTCGGACGTCAGCACCTGCAGGTGGCTGGCGGCGCCGCTCTTGTACTGCGCCTGCACCAGAGTCAGGCTCTCGGCCGCGGCGTGTTCCGCGACAGTTTGCGCCGCCAGCGCATCGGCATCCGCCTGTAAAGCGTGCAAGGCGTTCGACACGTTTTGAAACGCCGTGAGCACCGTGCCCTGATAGTTGGCCGCGGCTTCCTGGGCGGCGGCGACCGCGGCGCGGCGCTGATGGATCAGCTGGCCTCCCTTGAAGATCGGCTGGCTGAGGCCCGCGATCGCGCTCCAGACCTCCGCCGATGGCGAAAAGACCCCGGAGAAGTTGCCGGCCAGGCCGCCGTAGCTGCCGGTCAGGGTGACCTGAGGCAGCATATTGGCCGTGGCGACGCCGATCTGCGCCGTCGCCTGGTGCAGGAGCGCCGCGTACTGGCGGATGTCGGGCCGCTGTTCCACGAGCTTCGACGGCAGGCTCACCGGCAGTTCGGCGGGCAGCGTCAATCCCTCGAGGCTGATCGCACCGCCGTCGTAATCGGCCGGAAGCTCGCCGACATAGGCGGCGAGCTGATTGCGCTCCTGCGCGAGCTGGCTGCGCAGCGCGGGCAGGCTGGCCAGCGTGCTCTCGAGGACGGCTTGTTGCTGCAGATAATCCGCGCGCGACGCACCGCCGGCATCGACCCGGCGCTGGGTGATGTCGAGCTGTGCTTGCTGCGAACGCGCGATGTCGAGGGTGGCGTCGATCTGAGCCCGCAGCGAGGCCTCGGTCACTGCGGCGGTGACGATGTTCGCCGTCAGCGCGAGATAACTTGCCTCGAGCGCGAAGCGTTCGGCGTCGGCCTGCGCCTGCAACGATTCAACCTGCCGCCGGACACCCCCGAAGACGTCGAGCGTGTAAGACACGTTCACGGAGGCGCTGTTGAGGGTGTACAAAAATGAACCTTCCTGGGGCAGCCCGAATGACGCCCCGTTCGCCTTCTGGCGTTCGACCTGAGCCTGGCCCGTGACGCTCGGGTAATAGCTGCCGCGCTCGGCTGCAACGGTCTCGTTGGCTTGCCGCAGTGCCGCCTGGGCCGCCTCCAGGGTGGGGCTATGCTGCAGACCGCGCTCGATGAGCGCAGTGAGCTCGGGCGACTTGAACAGGACCCACCACTGTCCCGGAATGTCCGCACCTGTGGCGAAATGTTGCGGTTCTCCCCCCGCCACTTCCGTCGCCGCGGTGACCTCGGGCAGCTCTCCCGGCGCGGCGAAGCCCGGGGTATGCGGCGCGGCCGGCGCGCGATAGTCCGGCCCGACAGCACACGCGGCGAGGACGAAGGACGCGACGGCAAGGACGGCAGGGCGGCCAATGGGGGTCATAGGGTTGGATGCTCCGGCAGCGCAGGGCGACTCTGACCCGGCCGCGTGCCATTGATGAAAATGTCCACGACCAGAGCGAGGTGGGCGCGAAGATCCAGCCGGGCGACGCCCTCGGCGGAGCCGAACAACAGGCATTCGTTCAATTCCGCACACACCATCTGCATGAACAGTATGCCGGCGCGCTCCGTATCGGCCACCTCGAGCGATCCCCGCCTGACTTGACCGCGCAAGTAGGCAATCACCAGAGCATCGATCCTGCTTTTCGCTGTTTGGCGAACTTTGGCCACAAGTTCCGGGAAACGGTGGGCTTCTGTCGCTAAAATGCGGAAAAGGGAGGAGGCGTCCGGCTGGCGCGCGCGGCCCGTGACGAACTCGCCGATCCGCGTAAGCGCCTCGCGCGGCTCCAGGCGATCGAGTTCCTCGACGGTCATGACGCCGGCCATGTTGCGCTCAACGAGCCGTTCGATGACGGCACCGAGCAGATCGGCCTTATTCTTGAAGCGTTCATAAATGGTGCGGGTCGAGACACCCGCTTCGCCGGCAACCCTGTCGATGCTGGCGCCGTCATAGCCGTCCCGCAAAAACACCCGAGTGGCGGCGACGATCAAGTCGTCCAGGCGCTCGGTCTCCGTGCCCCGACGAGGGCGCCCGCATCGGCGCAGTGCCGCCACCGCAGTTTTGGTGATTGAAGTCACGTTTTAAAATGACACGTGTCGTTTTCGGAGGCAAGAACTATTTACGAACAAGATATTCATTTGCTAAAATATATTCCATAGAATGGTTAGTCATCAAATGAATAATGCCACGCTCCAGATCGAGAAGCTCGAGGCGAATCTCGCGCGCTTGCATGCACGGGTGCCCGACCTGCCGATTTCCGGGGTATTGCTGTGCCGGCTGATCCAGCATCTGGGTCGCGGCATGACTCTCTTGCTCGAGCAGCAAATCAGGCCCTTCGGCCTGGCGGAAGCGGAATTTCGCGTGTTGACCACGCTGTTCTCTCAGCCCGAGGGCGCAGCCAACCCGACCGAACTGTGCAGCAAGACCGACCAAAGTCCGGCCAACATGTCGCGCATCAGCGATGCGCTCGTCTCACTGGGGCTCATCACACGGGACTCGAGCCTGCACGACCGGCGCAAGATGGTGCTGCGGGTCACCGATCAGGGTGAGCGGCTGGTGCGCCGGCTGTTGCCGATGCTGGCCGTCCCGCTGCGCGAGATGTTCCAGGACTTTTCGCTGCAGGAACAGGGCGATCTCGTCGAGCGCTTGAAGAGCCTGGTCGCCAAGTTGGACGATGGACTTGCGCATCCCGCCGCGGACTCCGAGCGCGCCGAATGAACACCGGCCGTCTCTCGTGCGTACTGCTGACTGTGGCCCTGGCGGCGTGCGCCGGTCTGCCGCCCGAGTCGAAGCCCGCGGCGCTACCGGCCGCTGCGCCGCTCGACGATCTGATATCGGACAGCGGGACGTGGCCCGCGCGCGACTGGTGGAAGCAGTATCGGGATCCGACGCTCGATCAACTGGTCGATTTGGCACTCGCATCCTCGCCCACGCTCGCGACGGCCCACGCCCGGCTCGATACGGCGCGCCAGTCGGTGCGCGCGGCGGGCGCGGCTGCCGGTGCTCATGTCGAGGCCGAGGGCGATGCCAGCCGTCAACGTCTCAGCGACAACGGATTGTTTCCGCCGCGGCTCCTCGGTTTTTACGCCTACAACCAGTTCGATCTCGGTCTGCAGGCCAGCTACACCTTTGACTGGTGGGGCAAGCAGCGGGATGCCGTCGAGGCGGCGATGGATGAGGCGCACGCCGCCCAGGCCGACCGCACGGCCGCCGCCCTCGTGTTGGAGAGTTCGGTCGCGGACACCTATTTCGGCTGGCAGGCCGATCAAAGCCGCCTGGCGCTGGCGCGTGAGCGCGAGGACACGATTCGGCGCGAAGCCCGGATCGCGGCGGCGCGCATCGGCGCGGATCTGGATGCGGCGGACGAAATTCATCGCAGCGATGCGAATCTTGCGGCCGCTCGGGAACTCGTCGCCGGCCTCGAGGGATCCGCGAAGCTGCGCTGGGTCGCGCTCGCGGCACTCGTGGGGCGGGCGCCCGCCGAGCTGCCCACACTGGTGGCGAAACCGCTTCCCGCGATCGGTCCGGGGCTGCCGGAGGGGGTCAAACTCGACTTGATGGCGCGGCGCGCGGACTTGACGGCCAGCCGCTGGCGCGTCCAGGCCGCCGAGAAGAGCCGCGACGAGGCGCGCGCGGAATTCTATCCGGATATCAGCATCAACGCCCTGGCGGGATTGCAGAGCATCGACGCCGGCAGGCTGCTCGAATACGCCAGCCGTGTGCCCACGGTGAGCGCCGCGGTGCATCTGCCGATTTTCGATGCGGGGCGTCTGAAGGCGCGCTATGGCGGCGCCCAAGCGGCCATCGACGCCGCCGTCGCCGCCTATCAGGACACGCTGGTGGGCGCCGCCCGCGACGTCGCCACGCAGGCGGCATCTCGCGCCCAAATCGTCGCGGAACGCGTGCAGCGCCGGATGGCCGTCGCGGCCGCCGACCAGCTGCGCGCCGGCGCGGCAGCCCGGGTCCGGCAGGGCGTGACAGACCCGCGCAGCGAATTGGCCGCCACCGAAACCTGGATCGAGCAGCGCGACGCGCTGCTGCAGTTGGATGCCGCCGCGTTATCGGCCGATATCGGCCTGAAACGCGCCCTCGGCGGTGGCTATGACACGAAGAGCGACTAGAAAATGAATGCAACCGTGGAAACCGTGCCCGAGCCCTCACAAGGCAAACGGCGCAAGATTCTCATCCTCATCGCGCTGATTTTTCTCGCCATCGGCGTGGTGTGGGCCGTGTTCTGGATTCTCGTCCTGTCCGAGCGCGAGCGCACCGACGATGCCTACGTCAACGGCAATAAAGTCGTCATTTCCTCGCAGGTCTCGGGCACCGTGATCGCCGTGCTCACGGACGACACGCAGCGGGTCGATGCCGGGCAGGTGCTGGTCAAGCTTGAACCCATCGATGCCGAGACCGCGCTGGCCCGCAGCGCGAGCGCCCTTGCCCAGGCGGTGCGCCAGGTCCGCCAGCAGCGCGATACGGCCGGCCAATACGACTCCATGATCGCGAGTCGCAGGCTCGAGCTCAAGCGTGCCGAGGCGGATCTCGCGAAGCGCCAGCCGCTGCTGGCCGAGGCGGCGATCGCACCCGAGGAGGTGCGGCATGCGCGCGAGAGCGTCGAACTCGCGCGCGCGGCGCTGACTCAGGCAGAGCGTCAATCGACCGCCGCGCATGCACTGGTCGATGGCGTCGGCGTCGAGGACAACCCGGCCGTGCTGCAGGCAAAGGCGGCCTATCGCGACGCCTGGATCGCCGCGCAGCGCAACGCCGTGGTCGCGCCGGTCGCGGGCTACGTGGCCGAGCGCAGCGTGCAGTTGGGTCAACACGTCGAGGCCGGACAGGCGTTGATGACCGTGATTCCGCTGCGCGCGCTCTGGGTCGATGCGAATTTCAAGGAGGTTCAGCTGCGCAATCTGCGTCTGGGTCAGCCGGCCGCAGTGCGCAGCGATCTGTATGGCGGGTCCTTCATCTACCACGGTCACGTGCAGGGCATGGCGGCGGGCACCGGCGCCGCATTTGCGCTCCTTCCCGCGCAGAATGCGTCGGGCAACTGGATCAAGGTCGTGCAGCGCGTGCCGGTGAGGATCCAGATTGACGAGGCGGATCTCGCCAAGTCACCGCTGCGCGTCGGCTTGTCGGCGACGGTGACCGTCGACACGACGAACCGGAGCGGCCCCGTCCTCGCCGCCCAGTCGTCGGATCAGCCGGTGGGCGTGACCGAGGTCTACCGCCGTGACCTCGACAAGGCCAATGCCGAGGCGGATGCCGTCGTCCGCCGAAATCTCGGCGATCACGACTGAAACGGCCGCTCAAGATAATGGCCGAGGGATCGCAGGCCGCAGCCGCCTCGTATGAATATCCGCCTATGCGCGGCGGAAAACTGCTGTTCTTGACGCTGGCGATCGGCACGGCGGCGTTCATGGAAATTTTGGACATGACCATCGTGAACGTGTCAGTCCCCTCCATCGCGGGTAGCCTCGGCGTCAGTTCGTCCGAGGGCACGTGGACCGTGAGTTCATACATGCTGGCCGCCGCGGTGATGCAGCCGCTGACGGGATGGATCGGTCGGCGCTTCGGCGAAGTGCGCACCTTCATCACCTCGGTGTGCCTGTTCATGATCATGTCCGCCGTTTGTGGACTTGCGACGAGCCTGCCGATGCTGGTGATGTCGCGCCTCATTCAGGGGCTCGTGTCGGGACCGATGATGTCGGTGGCCCAGGCGATCCTGATGCGCAACTATCCGATCGAACGGCGCGGCATGGCCATTGCGCTGTTCGCGATGGTGGTCATCATCGCGCCCATCTTCGGTCCCATTCTCGGCGGCTGGATCACGGACAACCTGTCGTGGCCCTGGCTGTTCTACATCAATCTGCCCGTGGGGACTTTCTGTGTGGTGGCGAGTTTGAGCCTGCTGCGCGGCCGTGAGTCGAAGATCGTCAAATTGCCGATTGACGGGGTGGGCTTGTTTCTCCTGGTGGTCGGGGTCGGGAGCCTGCAATACATGCTGGACAACGGCAACGAGAAGGACTGGTTCAGCTCGCCCGTGATCATGGCGACCGGTGTGATCTCGCTGGTCAGCCTGACCTTTCTCATCGCCTGGGAGTTGACCGACAAACATCCGGTCATCGACATGCATCTGTTCGGCCGCCGAAATTTCCGGGTCGGCGTGTGCGTCATCGGCATCGCCTATTTCGGTCTTTCCGGGATCAACATCATCTTTCCGCTGTGGCTGCAGACCACGCTCGGCTACACCGCCACCTGGGCCGGCCTGGCCGTCGCGCCGGTGGGGCTGCTGGCGATGGTCGCAGCGCCGCTGGTGGGCCGCAACATGAATCGCCTCAACCTGCGCATCGCGGCGAGTTTCGCGTTCTGCGTGTTCGGCGCCGCAGTGTTTTGGACGTCGACTCTCAATGAAACGGCGAGCTTCGCCCAGTTCGCGACGCCGCGATTTTTGCAGGGCATGGGACTCTCGTTCTTCTTTCTGCCGCTCAACGCGATCGTGCTCTCCGGCGTCCCGCCGAGCGAGCTGGCCTCGGCCTCCGGGGTGAGCAACTTCATCCGCACCATGTCCGGCAGCATCTCGACGGCGGTGACGGTGTGGATGTGGAACCGCAGGACCGACTACCACCATGCGGTTCTCGCGGAGCACGTGAGCAGCGCCGCCGGCGGTTGGTCGCATTATCAGGCGACCCTCGGTGCGATCGGAATCGACGGCACGAACGCCTTCCAGTACGTGGAGAGGATCGTCGCGAGTCAGGCATCGACCATGGCCGTCAACGACGTGTTTTTCGGTCTG
>Ga0182030_10020159_pt1 | contig 12610 bp, 8 predicted proteins | sample 812S3MmetaG_FD_121299 | JGI IMG/M metagenome (GOLD analysis project Ga0182030, IMG submission 121299) | Permafrost microbial communities from Stordalen Mire, Sweden - 812S3M metaG (Illumina Assembly) | ecosystem: Environmental > Terrestrial > Soil > Wetlands > Permafrost | place: Sweden... | reverse complement strand
GGCGATGAAGACGTGCGCAGGCTCCTGTCCGACCATGGATCTTCTTCGTCTCGGGCCGCTCATGTGGGAGCTTCCGACTCGGAATTCGACATCATCGAAATCCCCGAAGCGGAGGCCGAAGTCCTGCCATTGCTCGAGGTTGTCCCGCTCCAACTCCTTGCTTATTACGTAGCGGACCTCAAAGGCACGGACGTTGATCAACCGCGGAATCTCGCCAAGACGGTGACGGTCGAGTGATGTCGGACAAGGTCACAGAGAGGCATGAAGAACGCAGGGGGCACGTCGACGGTGCCACCGGGGACATTCGCCGATTTCTGCCCGGGTTCACGTGGCAGTCGATCCCGATTCTCGCTTACAAAGAAGAGGGTTCACACTTTCGGAGCATCACGCGTCAGGTGCTCTTCGAAGGCGACGCCGATCTACCTTGTCAAGCTCGCTACTTCGAAATTGCCGCCGGCGGACATTCAACCCTCGAGCGACACCAACACGTTCACGTCGTCATGGTCTTGCGCGGCTCGGGCCGAGCTCTCGTTGGCGATCGAGTCATCGCCCTTGCACCGTTCGATGTCGTTCGAATTGCACCGGGCTCGTGGCATCAGTTTCGCGCCGATCGAGAGCCTTTTGGATTCTTGTGCATGGTGAATGTCGAGAGGGACCGCCCCGAGCGCCCCGACGCGGCCGGGCTCGCCGAGCTTCGTGCGACTTCCGAGGTGGCAGAGTTCATTCGTTTATGAGGTAGGATTGATGGCATCGGAGGAGTCGAGAAAATTCGGATTCGAGACGCGCATGCTTCATGCCGGGCATATCCCTGATCCGGTCGTCGGCGCACGAGCGGTTCCGATCTATCAGACGACATCCTACGTATTCGGAGACGCCGAGTACGCCGCGCAGCTGTTCGAACTCAAGCAGTACGGTCACATGTACACGCGAATCAGCAATCCGACGACGTCGGTTCTCGAAGAGCGCGTGGCCTCGCTCGAGAATGGGACCGGTGCGGTGGCTGTCGCGAGCGGAATGGCGGCGCAGTTTGCGACGTTCATGACGCTGCTCAGTCCTGGCGATGAGATCGTAGCCTCGAGCCATCTCTACGGAGGCACGGTCACTCAGTTGGCGCACGCTCTCCAGAAACTTTCGGTCGCCGTGAAGTTCGTGGACCCGAGCGACGTGTCCAATTTCGAACAGGCTATCAGCAAGAAGACCCGAGCCCTGTTCGGTGAGACCATCGGAAATCCGCGCGGGACAATCCTCGATCTCGGGCCCCTCTCCGCGCTGGCAGACGCCCATCGAATACCGCTGATTGTAGACAATACGTTTGCTACGCCCTATTTGTGCCGCCCAATCGACTTCGGCGCGACTCTCGTCGTCCACTCGGCGACCAAGTTCCTCGGGGGACATGGGACGAGTGTCGGAGGAATCGTGGTCGATTCTGGGAAATTCGATTTCGGACGATTCCCGACGATCGCTGACCCGTCGCCTTCCTATCACGGACTGCGGTTCTATGACACGTTCGGGCACTATGGATTTCTGATGAAGCTCCGAGCTGAGACCGTTCGGGACACCGGAGCGTGCATCTCGCCGATGAACTCCTTTCTTTTGCTGCAAGGTGTCGAAACGTTGTCGGTTCGCATGACTCGTCACGTGGCGAACGCGAGAGCGGTGGCGGACTTCCTCCTCGATCACCCTTCGGTCAGCGGTGTGCATTACGCGGGGCTCCCTGGACATCCGCATTACGAGCGAGCTCGGAAGTATCTCCCCAACGGACCCGGCGCGGTGTTCACGTTCGACCTTGCCCCTCGAGGGGTTGATCCTCGCCTCGCTGGCCGGAAGTTCATCGACGCTCTGCAACTCATCTCGCACCTTGCGAACGTCGGGGATGCGCGCTCTCTCGTCATTCATCCCGCTTCGACGACGCACCAGCAGTTGTCCGACGAGGAGCTCAGACAGTGCGGCGTGGGGCCCGAGACGATTCGACTTTCGGTGGGTCTCGAGACCCTGGAGGACCTGATATGGGATCTGGATCGGGCGCTGTTTGCAGCATCCAACTAAACTCCGTGCTGACGGCGGAGGAGCAGGCTCGCTATCAGGATACGTCGGTGATTCGACGCCTTCTGCGCGAGTCACGGACGGTCGCCATCGTGGGCCTTTCGGCGGATCGCCAGAAAGCGAGCTACTTCGTCGGATCGTATCTGAAGAGCGAGGGATATCGCATCGTTCCAGTGAATCCGCGGGGCGGAGAAATTCTGGGCGAAAGGGTATATCCGGACCTTTCGAGCGTTCCGTTCGACATCGATATCGTGGACGTCTTTCGCCCGTCGCATGAGGCGTTGGATTTCGCGAAGCAGGCCGTGGCGGTTCGGGCCCGCTGTCTATGGCTTCAGCTGCGAATCGTCGACCACGCGGCTGCAGAACTCGCGCTTTCCGCGGGGTTGTCTGTCGTGGTCGACAGGTGCATCAAAATGGAACATGGCCGTTTCGGCGGGGGTCTTCACGCCGCAGGGATGAATACGGAAATTGTGAGCGCCCGGCGCCCGCGGATGATGAAAGCGTAAAGGGCGCGTTCATCTGCTTTGGGAAGGGCAGCTACGCGAGCGCTCGTTTCAATCGCTCGATTGCTGTCGTCAGCGCATGGGCGTTCTTCTGCTGCGCAAGCGTGCTCTGCTCGATCTCGGCTACGGCAGCCATAAGCCGCTGCCCTCCTGCGGACTGAGCCCGGTGACTCGAGCTGAGCTCCCCGACCTTTGCCGAGATGTTCTCGATGGCGCTTGAGATCTGCCGACCGCCTCGGGCTTGCTCTTGCGACGAGCGTTCCACGTGTTGCGTGATGACGCGCATCTTTTCGGCGCTCTTCATGATGAGTTCCGAGCCGCGCGCCTGCTGGGCGGTCGCGGCTGCGATCTGCTGAACGGTTTCCGCAATTCTGCCGATCGCGTCGGTCACCTGTTTGGATCCCTTGGCTTGTTCGACCGTAGCTCGAGCGATCGCGCGGACCATGTTCGTGCTCTTCTGCGAGCTTTCGAGGATTTTCTTGAGCGCTCGCTCGGCCTCATTGGAAACCTCGACGCCCCTCTCGACGTTTTCCGCGCCTCGTTCCACCGCGCCAATCGCATTCTTGCTCTCGGCCTGAACGGTCTTGATGAGATCCGTGATCTCACGCGTGCTCGCCCCCGCGCGCTCCGCGAGATCCTTGATCTCGTCTGCGACGACAGCAAATCCCTTGCCCTGTTCACCGGCCTGAGCGGCGATGATGGCTGCGTTGAGTGCGAGGAGGTTGGTCTGCTCCGACACGTCGTCGATCACGTTGACGATCTGGCCGATCGCCTCGATGCGCGAGCCCAGATTCGAGATGACGGAAACTGCCTCCTGCGTGCTTTCCTTGATGCGATATATCTCGCTTATCGTCTTGAGAATGGCCTCCGCGCCCTTCTCCGCGTCGAAGGCCACTTCTTCGGAAAGCCGCGCGGTTTCGTTCGCGTTGCTCTGGACCTGGTCGATCGACACGTCCATCTCGTTCATCGAGCTGCTCGTCTCCTCGGCCGTCAGAGACAGAGCGTCGACATTTTTCGCAACTTCCTTGATCGAGTACGCCATTTCCTCGATAGAGCTCACTGTTTCGCGGACGCTGCCCGCGAGCTCACCGACGTTTTCCGCGACCTCGTCGTTCGTCGCGGTCATTTCCAGAATCGAGCTGCTGGATTCCTCGGCGTTCTGCGTAAGGTCCTCTATGTGAGAGGCGATGGCGTTGACGGATCGCGTGAGCTCCTCGACGAGCTTCGCGACGTGATCGGTGGCACTTGCCTGAGCTTGTGCGCTCGCCTCGAGTGCAGCCGCGATATCTGCGAGTGCTTGAGCGTTGGCAGCTGACTGTTCGACGCGCACCGCGCCCGTCTGGCGGTCCTGCTGTCGGCGCTCGGACAGTGCAGCGAGAGCGTCGAACATCGTCCGAGTATCGCCCGACGCGTGAGGCGGAATCGTAATGGTTTCGCCTGCGATCGCGCTGCGCACTGCATCGACAATGGCGCGCGAGCCAGCGTTCGAAGTGCTGCCGATTCCTGCCACCGCAATCGCCACAGCGCCGATGGCGGACACGCCCATGACGAGCGCGGCCCCATCTTTTGCGAAGAAGGCGGCGGCCGCCCCAACGACAAACAGGAACAAAATCCCAAAAACCTGATTGGAAGACAGCGTCATCGAACGAACACGTTCACCGTAATGGTTTTGGCGTGCCGGAGGCAAGGTCAAGGCAGCGGTAATGAGTCTTTCTCGAGGGACGGCGTCGAACGGACACAGGTAGGGTAAGGTCTGTCGCGTGGAAGTGTTCCCTCCGAGGCCCGAAATTGGACACCATGCAAACAGCCGCTCGGCTCTTCGTTTCGAAGACGTAAGCCAAGACGGACGCATCATCCTCGGAGCGCTTCCGACGACGCTCGGAGTTCGAGTATGGCGCGAGATGGCCTCCGGGGACTCCGACATCGATGCCCAGCCGGAACAGCGGATCGTCCCGGTGTTGTCGCGGCTCATCGTAAAGGGTATGCCGGGACCGTTTTCGGTTCGGGGGGACTTGACGGTCGAGGGCATCTTCCGTCTCGCGCGGACCGAACGTGGCCGGTTGATGTTCGATATGTGGGCCGACGTTCGCTCCAGCCGCGGACGAACCTACGGTGCAGTCGATGGGGAAGGGAGTCCCGCTCTGGCCGGACAAGTGTTCGCGGAGCACGTCTTGACTCGACCATTCGCTCCACCCGGCGCGCGTCGGGTCGAACGATTGGAATTCCGCGGCGCACCTGAAGTGAGGGACGTTCGCGGCGATCCGGTTGCCGCCGACACGATCATCTCGATCCCACCAGGCGCGACCCCGATCGAGTCGCAGATGACCCCGGAACCAACGCCGAGAACGTTCGGCCTCCTTCACACCGACAGCAACCATCATGTCAACTCGCTCACCTATCTGCGAGTCGTTGAGGAGGCCGCGCTGAGGCGCTTTGCGTCGCTCGGGCGACCCGCGAACGTGCTCGGGCGATTCATAGATATTGCGTATCGGAAACCATGCTTTGCGGGTCAAAACGTTCGAATTGTCCTGCGCGCATACGAACTACCGGGCACCCTGGGCGTGGTCGCGATGGTCGTGGACGACGCGGAGGAGCAGATAGCGCTAGGGGCAAATGGCGTTCCCAGACCGCACGTGTGCGCACGGATGGAATTCGAGCCCTGACGCCACGTCGAAGTCGAGAGAGAACATTGTCGAGCGGCTAGGGAGTGTGCGGGCGGATCACACGAAACACCCGTGTGCAGCGTGTCGATATGTTCAGCACACGACGCACGGCGCAGAAGGTCGAATGCATGGGTGTGGTTGACGGTCGGGTCGTACGATTCGTCGGCAGGCTCTGGAGTGTGAGAAATATGTTCGCGTTCGCCTAACGGAAATTTCACGCCACGGTCATTTGCCTTGGTGACTGTGAAGTCGTATATAAATTGATCCGTTGGTTGATACCGTTTCGGCGACCGACGCGCCGTACGCTGAGGAGGCCCCTTCGATGGATGCACGTAGGTTGACACGAGCGTTCGGCGCATTTTGTGCTCTATTCTGTCTCTCCGGATCCGTCCTTTCGTGCGGAGGCGGCTCGAAGGGAGCCACGAACGGAAGCGAATTCGACGGCCAAGCCGCGTACGATTCCTCGGGCGGGATAACAAACGACGGGTCGCCGGCCTCGAGTGAGGGCGGCAATACGGGGTTGGGAGGCATCAGCGATGACGGGTCCGGCGGTTGCGTGCCGCAAACGTGTGCATCGCAAGGATATAACTGCGGCTCGAACTATGACGGATGCGGCAATATTCTCAATTGCGGGAGCTGCACCGCGCCGGAGTTCTGCGGCGGCGGGGGATACAGCCTATGCGGAACGGGCATCTCCGGGGCGGATGGCGGCGATGGCTCGTCAGGGCCCCAATGCGTTCCCCTGACGTGCGCGTCGGCTGGATACACGTGTGGCAAGAATAGTGATGGCTGCAACAACGTGCTCGATTGCGGAACCTGCGTAGCGCCGAACATCTGTGGCGGTGGCGGTTTCAGCCAATGCGGTGTGATCGACGCGGGCGCCGCCAACACGACCGTGCCGTGCACGCCAACGACTTGCGCTGTCCTCGGATACACGTGTGGCCCTGCGCCGGACGGGTGCGGTGGCCTCCTCGATTGCGGCACCTGTCCCGCTCCTCAGATGTGCGGTTCCGGTGGGTTCAGCCTTTGTGGGTTGCCCCCCGGCGTCCTCGCTGACGGTGGCATTGCGCCCCTGTGTACCCCGACGACCTGCGCTCTGCAGGGCTATACTTGCGGCGCGGCATCGGACGGGTGCGGCAATCTCCTTGATTGTGGCACGTGCGTGGCGCCGCAAACATGTGGCGCAGGCGGTTTCGACAAGTGTGGCTTGCCGCCGGGCATCGCGGCGGACGGAGGCCCGATCATCACGTGTACGCCGACGACGTGTGCGGCGCTCGGAGACAACTGCGGATATGCGAGCGACGGGTGCGGCTCGCTTTTGCAGTGTGGCACGTGCGTCGCGCCCCAGAAGTGCGGTTCGGGTGGGTTCAATAAGTGTGGGCTTCCGGCGGGAGTTGCAGCAGATGGGGGAGCCATCGACCTATGCACCCCGATGGGCTGCGCCGATCAGAACTTCACCTGTGGGCCTGCTGGGGATGGCTGTGGCAACGTCATTCAGTGCGGAACGTGCTCGGGGAGCGAGACATGTGGCGGGGGTGGCGTGCCGGGCCAGTGTGGGTGCGTGGGGCTTTGCAGTCAGCAGGTGGTCTGCGACGGCGGGCTTCAAACGACCGTCTCTGGCACCGTGCGTGCGGCGATCTCGGTCTTTACAGGCATCAAGACGTCCGATCCCGTGCCGAACGCCCTCGTCTACGTTCCCAATCTCGGCACGGTGCAACCCTTCTCGTCCGGCGCGTCGTGCAAGCAGTGTGGCGCCGACGTGTCAGGCAATCCTCTCGTCTGGGCGTATACCAAATATGACGGAACATTTACGCTCCCGAACGTCCCCGTCAGCGTCCAAGGCGCGAACGGAACACCGGTTCCGATTCCGATTGTCGTGCAGCTCGGACGCTGGCGTCGGGTGTTTTCGATCACCACGTCATCATGTACGACATTCGCTGTCGGGGATCTCAACCTGCCGAGCAACTCATCTCAGGGCGACATCCCGTTTACGGCGATATCGACTGGCGGTGTCGACCCGATTGAATGCGTTCTCCTGAAGATGGGAGTCGACTCGACGGAATTCGTTTCGGACGGCAAGACGGGGCGAATTCACATTTATGGAGGGGGTACTGGAACTCAGTACCACAGCAATGGATCGGTCGCGAGTGGTCCGGGCGTGACGGTCGATTCCCTAACCCTGCCGGAAAGCGCTCTCCTCGGTACGAGTGACGCCGGGCCTGGGACGTTCATGAACTACGATCAGATCATGCTCCCGTGTTGGGGTACGCCGATGACGAAGACGGCGACGGAGCTCGGAAATCTAATTTCGTACGCGGATAACGGCGGACATATCTTCGTGACGCATTACAGCTATTCATGGCTCGCCAGCAATGGAGAGTTCAGTAGCGTTGCCAAATGGAATCCTAACGATACGAATCCCGGCGCAGTCACGTGGCCGTTCAATGTCAGTACGACGGTCCCGCCATCGCCTCCAGCGGCCAATGCCGGCGTATTCGCTGCCTGGCTGAACTTGGTCCAGGCCTTGTCGATCTCCAGTACGACGGCGATGCCCACCAACCCCCAAGTGGCGATCGAGAACCCTCGCCACGATGCCGATTCCGTCGCCGGTCAGACTCTGAGCTGGATATCCGGTACAGATCCGGACAAGAGCAATGCTCCTCTCGTCGAGCATTTCACGTTCAATACGCCTGTCGATGCGGGAACAGGGCCTCAGTGCGGCCACGCGATCTTCAGTGATTTTCACGTGTCGGCTATCGCGGGAGACGCGGGAGCGACGACGGGGATGACCTTCCCTAGCGAGTGCACGAAGGCGTTCACGTCCCAGGAGAAAATCCTCGAGTACATGATTTTCGACCTGGCCTCGTGTGTGGGCCTGCCGTCTGTGACCTGTACTCCGGTGACGTGCGCGAGCCAGCAGATTACGTGCGGCCCAACAGGAGACGGATGCGGAAACCTGCTCGAATGCGGGACGTGTGCGGCGCCGCTTACGTGCGGCGGTGGCGGAGTGCGCGGCGAATGCGGTGCACCGCCCGATGCCGGATGCGCTGGCAAGACATGCGCGGCGCAGGGACTGCAATGCGGTCCTGGCGGCGACGGTTGCGGAAATGAGCTCAGTTGTGGAACCTGCCCAGTGCCAGAAGTGTGCATCGGGGGGACATGCATCACGCCGGACGCGGGTCCGGCATGCGCCCCGACCTCCTGTTCGGCGCAGAGCCTCGCGTGCGGTCAAGCTGGCGACGGTTGCGGCAACGTGATCAGTTGCGGAGTATGCCCCACGCCCGCTGTCTGCGTCGGTGGTCAATGCGTCGTGCAGGATGCGGGAACGTGCGCGGCGGCGACCTGCGACAGCCAGGGACTGGCGTGCGGGATGGCAGGGGACGGATGTGGCAATTCGCTCAATTGCGGAACATGTCCGCCGGGAGCCACATGCGTGGCAGGGCGCTGCATCTCGCCCGAGGCGGGTGCCGCCGGATGCATTCCCGAGACGTGCGCCGCTCAGCAGCTCGCGTGCGGTGCGGCTGGCGATGGTTGTGGCGGTGTCCTTGCGTGCGGGACGTGCCCCGCTCCTGCAGCATGCGTCGCGGGGCAATGCGTGTTGCCGGAAGCCGGCAGCTGCACTCCCATGACTTGCTCGCAGCTTGGGTTCTTGTGCGGCGCATCTGGTGATGGGTGCGGCAACCTGCTTGACTGCGGAACATGTCCCTCTTCGCAGGTCTGCCAGAGAAATGTCTGCGTGTCCGTCCGGTGACGGCTGGAACAGTAACATGAGGGTACGAAAGCCGCGGCGATGCCGATGACAGCGCTCCGCTGGAAGGTTCTGAGTGTATTCGGAGCCGTGGTCATGTTGGTCATTCTTGCGCTGGCGAGGTCGCCGGCCGATCCTCATCTGACACCGGTTCTATGGCCTATTGTGGCTGGGCTTGCCATCGCGCTCGTCATTGTGGTGTCCGTGCTCCAGCCCCCGGTGCCACCGAATATTTCAGATGACAACATCTTTGCTGAGGCGAGCAAAGGACACTGGGTCATAGCGATCCGGTGGTATCGGGCGCTCCATGGCGTAGGCGCGCGAGATGCCAAGCACGCCATCGAGAGTCACCTGCGAGACTTGGAACCATAGGACCGCCGACTATTTCCCGCGGAATTCTCGCGCTATCGGCCGGTCGATAACCGTAGGCCGTGGCGAAGCCGGGCTGGCTTCGGATCGTCTGTGACAGGCCTGAAAATCTCGTGTAGCGTCCGCGCCCACGGTCAGCCTTTGTATGCCGCTACGTGGAGGAATCGATGCGATTCGGTCATTTTGACGACGCCCGCCGAGAGTATGTGATTACGACGCCACGAACCCCGTACCCGTGGATCAACTATCTTGGCAGCGAGCAGTTCTTTTCGCTCATCTCGCACCAGTCGGGTGGCTACTGCTTCTACCGTGACGCGCGCCTCCGCAGGCTGACTCGCTACCGTTACAACAACGTCCCGACGGACGTCGGTGGCCGCTATTTCTACGTCCGCGATGGCGGGGACGTGTGGGCCCCGTCGTTCATGCCGGTCAAGCGCGAGCTCGACTCCTACGAGTGCCGCCACGGCCTCGGCTACACGCAGATCACCGGCGCTCGAAATGGCATTCGCGTAGAGACGCTATTTCTCGTTCCGCTCGGGCACAATGCCGAGATCCACCGCGTGACGGTGAAGAACACTTCCGGCGTCATCAAGAGCATCCAGCTCTTCTCGTACCTCGAGTTCTGCCTATGGAACGCGTACGACGACATGACCAATCTGCAGCGCAATTTCAGCACTGGGGAGGTTGAGGTCGTGGGCAGCACGATCTATCACAAGACCGAATACCGAGAGCGCCGCAACCACTACGCATTTTATCACGTCAATACGCACGTCGCCGGTTTCGACACCGATCGCGAGACATTTGTCGGGCTCTACAATGGGATGCACGAGCCCCAAGTCCCGGCTGCGGGCAAGTCTGGCAAGTCGATCGCTAGCGGCTGGGCACCGATCGCCTCGCACGGCATCGACATCGAACTCGCGCCCGGCGAGGAGAAGTCGTTCGTGTTCGTTCTCGGGTATGTCGAAAATCCCGTCGCCGAAAAGTGGGAACGCCCGGGCATCATCAACAAGAAGCCCGCGCAAGCGCTCATCGAACAGTTCTCGACGACTGAGCAAGTCAGCGCTGCCATGAAGAAGCTCAGCGATCACTGGACTGGGCTACTCGCGAATTTCCAGTTGAATTCGCCGGATGAAAAGCTCAATCGGATGGCCAACATCTGGAACCCGTACCAGTGCATGGTCACCTTCAACATGTCTCGGTCGGCGTCCTATTTCGAGACCGGAATCGGTCGCGGGATGGGCTTCCGGGATTCCAATCAGGACTTGCTCGGGTTCGTGCACCTAGTGCCGGCGCGCGCGAGAGAGCGCATCATCGACATAGCTTCCACGCAGTTTGCTGACGGCAGCGCCTACCACCAATACCAACCGCTGACCAAGCGCGGAAACAACGATATCGGAAGCGGATTCAACGACGACCCGCTCTGGCTCATCTACGGAGTCGCCGCATACATCCGCGAGACGGGTGACTATGGCATATTGAACGAGAGCGTTCCGTTCGACAACGATCCGAAGAATACCGCGACGCTGTTCGAGCACCTGAAGCGATCATTCAACCACGTGACGAACAATCTCGGTCCGCACGGATTGCCGCTGATCGGCCGAGCCGACTGGAACGATTGCCTGAATCTGAACTGCTTCTCCGAGACGCCGGACGAGCCATTCCAGACGACGGGCAATCGAACGGGCAGGACCGCGGAGTCGGTGTTCATCGCCGGGATGTTTGTCGGAGTCGCTCCCGACTACGCCTATCTCGCGAAGTATTTCGGAGAAGTGAAGGAGGCCGAACGCGCTGCCGCCGAAGGCATCAAGATGGAAAAGGCGGTGCTCGAACACGGTTGGGACGGCAAATGGTTTCTTCGCGCGTACGACTTTTTCGGCAAGAAGGTCGGCAGCCATGAGTGCGACGAGGCCAAGATCTTCATCGAGCCCCAGGGCTTCTGCGTCATGGCGGGCATCGGCAAGCAGAGCGGACAGGCCAAGCAGGCGCTCGATTCCACGAAAGAGCTTCTCGACACTCCCTACGGTATCGTTCTCAACAGCCCCGCCTTCACGCGCTACCACGTGGAGCTCGGCGAGATCTCGACCTATCCGCCGGGGTACAAGGAGAACGCTGGCATTTTCTGCCACAACAATCCGTGGATCATCATCGGCGAGACCATGATCGGTCGTGGCGACCGCGCGCTCGAATATTATAAGAAGATCGCCCCTGCGTATCTCGAGGACAAGAGCGAGATCCACCGGCTCGAGCCCTATGTCTACGCGCAGATGGTCGCTGGCAAGGATGCGCCTCGCCACGGTGAGGCGAAGAACTCGTGGCTTACGGGGACCGCGGCGTGGAACTTCGTCGCGCTCTCGCAGCACCTCCTCGGCATTCGGCCCGATTTCGAGGGGCTGCGGGTCCACCCGGTGATTGGCAAAGAAATCCCCTCTTTTACCGTGACGCGTAAATGCCGTGGCGCGGAGTACGAAGTTCGAGTGAAAAACTCGTCGGCTGGGGCCAAGGAGCCCAAGCTCACCGTGAACGGCAAGCCCGTTGTGGGCGATCTCGTTCCGTATGCTCCGGCGGGAAGCCGTGTGATCATCGACTGCGAGGTCTAAACGCATGGGGAGCACTTGGTCGCTATCCGGGGATCGTTATGTTCTGGCGCTGGGCGACCTTCGCTTCGAGGTCGCTCCTCGGCTGGGAGGGCGAGTCACGTCGTTTCGTTTGGGTGCGATCGATGTGCTCGCGGGGCCCGATGTCGACCCGAACAACTGGGGCTCGACGTTTTGGACGAGCCCTCAGAGCGACTGGGGTTGGCCCCCGCCGATTGAGTTCGACGGAGTTGAATTCGGCGCGAGTGTGAGCGAAGGCGTTCTTTCGCTGACGGGACCGACGAGCCCAGTGCTCGGTCTGTCGCTGTCCAAGAGAATTTCGGCGCACCCGAGCGGCAAGGCCGTCGTCGTCGAGTATGGCATTCACAATCGAGGTGCCGAGCCTCGCGCCGTAGCGCCGTGGGAGATTTCGCGCGTTCGGCCGCGGGGGCTTTCGTTCTTTCCGTTGGGAGCTAAATCGTCGGGTTCCCTCAGCGTCGAGGAGCGCGACGGCGTCGTGTGGTACCTGCACGATCCCACGGTGCTCGGCGATCCCGGCAAGAAGCATTTTGCGGACGGAACCGGGGGCTACCTCGCCCACGTCGCGGGCGAGCTGCTCTTCATTAAGAGCTTCAAGGATGTGGGTCCCGAGGATCAGGCGCCCGGCGAAGGCGAGATCGAGATCTACGCGAACGATCGCTACGTCGAGGT
>Ga0182030_10020158_pt1 | contig 12612 bp, 11 predicted proteins | sample 812S3MmetaG_FD_121299 | JGI IMG/M metagenome (GOLD analysis project Ga0182030, IMG submission 121299) | Permafrost microbial communities from Stordalen Mire, Sweden - 812S3M metaG (Illumina Assembly) | ecosystem: Environmental > Terrestrial > Soil > Wetlands > Permafrost | place: Sweden... | reverse complement strand
CTTAAGCGATTCTCCAAACGCGCCTTCTGCGCATCCGACGTCCAGCACTCGCTTGCAACGAACTGGCACGAATGGCAGCATTTCAGGACGCGGGCACTGAAAGTAGTCCGCTGGTTTCGTTTCGTAGTCCAGCTGTTCCATTTCTGCGATCATGAAATCGAAACCTCCCTGACACGGTTTTGCAAAATCATGCCGCTCACTTCATGAAAGCAGCGAAAGCGACTGAATAGTCCGTGGGTCAAACCAACGACCGAAATTGTGAATAAGCCCCTGATACCGAGGGTAAGAAGCGTGGTCCCGAACGAGTTTGGCAGCAGCGAGGTGACGAACCAACCGACGCCAAGAGCCGGGATGATCGGCCAGACATTCGCAAGGATATCTCCAAGGCCAACAGAAAAGTTGCGGCGCAAAGATGGCAGATAGACCATGGCCTGTGAGATGTACGCAATGAGCACAGCGACCGCAACCATATCAATCCTTTTCATTCGCAATGCGAGCAACAGCAGCGCTACTTCGACCGATCCCGCTAATCCAGTGGCATACAACAAGGTCCTGGTTCTTCCGCGGGCCATAAGGTACGGGCCCAAGGGCTCAGTCATCGCCCGAATAATCCCATAGATGCAAAGAATCCTAAAGGCCACTACCGCCGGGAGCCATTTGTTGGTTCCTTTGCCAAGGAACGTCACCAGAAAGAAAGGTGCATTTACAAGTAACGCCGTATTTGCAACCACAGCGATGAAGGCTACCAGGTCCACCGTCTTGAGGTACCAACGCCGGACCGCGACAGCGTCATGTTGTATGGCCGAGAAAGCCGGGAACAGCACATTGTTTACGGTGCCAGAGAGAATTACACAAATGAAGCTGCCCCAGGTAAAGGCCAGTGCGTAATAGCCAAGTTGGATGCTTCCCATGGATGCGCCAACAAGAAAATTGTCCAGGTTGAATATCACAAAAACTAGAACGCCGCTTCCAAACAACGGAATGCCGAACTGGAGGTACTCTTGCGCATCCGCCCAATCGAATCGTAAACGAATCGGAAATCTTTTTGTGAGTTGCAGGACGGTCCCGGTGGCAAGCGTCGCGCCGACGTTGGCGATAACAACCGCCCAAAAGCTCCACCCGCGCAGAACCAGAGTGACTGCTATGATGCACTGGGCCGCTGCGCCCACGACCCCTGGAATCACCAGAGCGCGGTAATTCATCTCGCGCGTTAACATCGCCTGCGGAATAAATCCGATGCTGCTGATGAGGAAATTCAGAGCCAGAATGCGGATCACATTCCCTGTTGCAGGGTGGTCGAAAAAATGCCGTGCGAACGGAGCGATCGACAAGGCGATGACGAACGCGCAGGAACTCAGAGCAATCCTTAAAGTGAGTGCGGTATCAAGATTGTGCTGCCGAACTTCCTTCCGCCGAATCACAGCATTACCCACTCCCATATCGCTGAATTGGCCCAGGAAACCGATGATGATTCCTGCGAACCCTACCACTCCGTAATCGCCTGGGGCGAGGTTCCTGGCCACGACCATGCTCGTGAGGCCAACGCAGAAAAGAGTAATCCCCTTTGCCAGGCTGCTGTAAATGATGTTGCGAAATGTTTTAGCTTTAGAGACTGTCATTAGCATAGTACGGGACCAAGGGTAATTGTGCTGATAGGGGAGAAGAAGGCAATTCGATTCAAGGGCTCTCTATTGCCTCATGCAATATGTAAGTGCGATTATACGTCGGGATTATTACTGAGACTTTCATTTTGCCCAACTGCGAGATTCCATTCCGGTCCCGCGCGATCTTTTACGCCTGCAATCCAAGCCGGAAGGCCCTACTTTACTATGCCAGTCAAATTGGACGGGGCAGCCGGAGGATGGCTGTATGCTCCAATATCCCAATTTCCGGATGATGACCTAGGGTTTCCTGAGTAGTCCGAGCATAAGGCGCCAAGTCCCGGAACAGGCTGACCGTGGCAGATGCTATATAGGTTCTTCCCAGTCTGAATGAGCGGCGACTTGGAGAGCAACGCGTACGTCAAAGGATCGAAATTGAGATACGCCACTGTCCCTTGCCCACTGGGGGGCGACACTACCGCATGAGTATCGAAACCAAGACGCTGCCAAGTTGCCAGGCTCTGGCAGCAGTGTCCGCTCGGCTGAACAAATCCGTTTCCGTTTGTCGGAAGCAAAGCGAAAGCGTTGTAGTCGCTTGCAGCGATCAAACCGCTTCCCCCGTTTCCGCCCATCACTGCCGGGCAAGAGTTCCCGCAACCAGGAACAATGTTGTTGTACCAGATTGCTCCGCCGGAAGTTGTGAAACGGGCAATGATTCCTGAACTGAAAACCGTGTTGTTCGCAGCAAGGCAACCGTTGCTTGAATAATCTGCAATCGATCCGCTGGCGTCGCTGCCTGCCGATGGATTATAGACGTTGTTGAAGATGTAACAGGACGTTATGACGCCACCTTCATTCGGTCCCTCCATATAGGTGCCAGAGTTTGTGTGCACGCCCCAGTTCCCGTCGAATAGATTATTGTAGACATAAATGCCGGTAATTGTGCCATTGGCAAAGTCGAATGCATGAATCGGGTCGTGGTGAAAGTTATCTGCAACATCATCCCAGCTTTGCATGTCATGGATGTGATTGCCAAAGATGAATACATTCGACAATGTGCCGCTGCTACCGTTCCCGATGAGTGGGACAATCCCATGATCCATGTTGTAGATATTGTTTCCACTCGCCTGGAACCCTCCGTATGACCCGGACCCGACAGCGTAAATAACGGCCCAATGCAGGTCATGGATCGTGTTGTTTAGTATTTGAACAGTGCTCTCATTGGAAATGGCGATGCCATTTCCGTAGCCATTTGTGTCTCTGCAGTTACTGATCGGGGGCGTGCAGGCATGAACGTACAAGTTAGAGCAAGTCAGATTCTCGACGATTATATTTCCTCCCCCGGAGCCGGAGACACACGAGCCAGTTTGATACTGGTATTGTAGATTCGTGCCATTGGCCGTCGCTTGAAGGGTCAGGTTATTGTCTCCGTTGATCGTAATGTACCGAGCAGAGCCAAGGCTGATGATGTCCCCTGACCAATACGGAGCCGTTATCGTGACGGGGCCCTGGTCCGCAATGAGGGTTATCGGGTTACCACTTGTGCCGCTTCCGTGAAACGTGAGGTAGCGCCCCCCACCTGCGGGCCCCGTGAATTTTCCGCAGAGATGCACGGTTGTACCTGGCCCGATTGGCCCGACAATCGGTGTCCAGTTAGCGGAGCTGTTGAACCAGGTTGCGGAATGAGCATTGGCACAGTCTGCGCCCGAGTTGCCGCCGACTGCTTCCTGCGCGACGTAGATATTACTCGCGCGGCAGCAAACTGCGGCAAAAACAACATACATAAATGCGAAGACGAAGCGATTTGGCCTGATCATTAGTTCCTCACTGCTTATTCTTTCTAAACCGCCATCATGCCAGGGACTTTGCGCGGTTGACAAAGGAAGCTGCTGTTCGTCTGCCTTGCTCGGCAATACCCAGAGCCGGCATTGTCTTGCGCAGCAAATTGTTGTCTAGCGGGACGCCCAAGACGCGCGCTGAACAACGGCGAGAGCGCAAGCACTTGAGCACTTCCTCCTCACTGAGGATGCCGGGAAGATCGAGGGACATCGTCAAGGGAAACAATTGCCGGTCGGTGTGAAAATCCAAGCCCGCGAAGGAAACCGAATTGTCCGACTGACTCATGTTCAAAGCGTTCTTGCTCGGCGCCCAGCCGTCATACTTGCGGTTCCAGACTTCGATTCCTACCAGGCGGTCTACCCATTGAGCCTCAAAATCCCGCCATACACCTTTTCTGGATGGGTGGGCAAGTACCGCTGCTCCATTCGCAGCTTGAACTGCTTCCAGCATCTCACCGGTTGGCAGTCCTTCGCCAAGAAATGGGACGCCCCATACCAGAACGTGAACGCGGTTTGCACGGTCGCTGTACTCGATACCTGGAACGACGAGAATGTTGTCAGAGCTGGCCTCCGCGCAGGCTGCCCGGAACTCCTCGAAACGGTGAGCGGAAAAGCCGCGGTCGTGCTCCGTCATGAGCAGAATGCTGCTCCCGCGGCGGCTGAACTTTTCGCTCAGGTCTCTCAGCGAAAAGTGCCCGTCGTAGGACCACTCGGAGTGCACATGACACGTGGCAATGACTTCCATAAGGGTCAGAGTCGCGACTTGAAGACGTTGTCGTGCACCGTGTAATAGCAATCGGCAAAGAAGACTTTAAGGTCGTCGCGCCGCAAGTTGTAGAAGCTGTCTTTGCGGTGAATTCGAAGAACCTCGCGCATTGTGCCCCAGAATGAGGGCCAACTCGTCAAAGCTTTCGACTTTGGGCCCTTCGCCACGAAGAGGAGATGCATGAATTCGCGGCCAACGTGCCTACAGACCAAGCCAGGAGTGGAAACCGGCGCCGTAGTGACCGTAGATCGGGGGTCGATTGCAAACCTCGCTTGCCATGCTGGGTACTCGAGTCTTTGTTTGCGTGCCAGAGCCATGCTTCCCCAGGGCCTTCCATTCAGTTCGATAAACCATATCTTGCCATTTCTATCGCGCAATAGCTCGATCATGAACAGGCCCCGCCAGCCGGTATTCTCAATGAGCCGTTGCGCCTTGGCCTTTACATCCTCGGAGAGGGCCACCGATACGCACGCACTTGAGCCTGAACCCTGCGGGTTCATCATCCGCAGTCTGCGGTGAGCGCTCCAAGAGCGAATCCCGTCGGGAGCAGCCAAGCCAAATATGCCCTCGCCGGTCCCAGCAACCAATTTCTGAATGAACAGGGGTATGCGCTCGGCCCATTGCGCCACCGCGTGGTCCAGTTCTGTGCTATTCGCACAAACCCATGTGGGACAATTCACTATTCGGCCGTCATCGGTGGAGACAGGCCTGGCAGGTTTCAGGATTACGGGAAATGATTCCCCGGCGCCGAATCGGATAATCTCCTCTGCCTTGTGCGCCAACAGGAACGTCGGGACGTCAAAACCTGCCTCGCTCGCTGCCTGAAACTGCATGTCTTTGTTTAGGGCCAACTCTGCAGCGCCATCCTGCGGGCCGGCAAATAGCCAGGGACGATCCAGTCGAAGCGCACTGCAAAGCCAGACCGCCTTGTCGTCGAGAGGGAACAGAATCCGGCAGGCTTCATTTGGAATGCCACCAAGATTTGCCAGCAGTGATGTTAGGTCGGACATAGCCTCTTGCGGGTCCACTTCCGGCGGGGTGATCTCGTGACAGACTACATGGCGGCTGTGTCGTAGCGCCGACAAGTGTCCCCTGCGTGCAAATGCAACCACATGGAAGCCATCGTCCACAAGACTCCACACCACTTCGGGCGCGGACAGCGCCTCGGCGAAGCCAACTAGAACAACGTCTCGCAAACCTGTCTGAAAAGAAGCCAGGGAAATTGGAGGACGGAACGGTTCTGCGTGCCTCACAACGTCGCTCATCTGGAGCGACTTCCAACAAGTGGAATACCGTAGCCGGAAGCGATCGGAGAATATTGAGCCAGACGGAAAATGCCTCCTTCAGTGAGGAAATGGTATTCCTCTGGATTAATGGGATGGGTTTCCACCTCGACAACGGACTTTCTTGCTGCGGTGAAGATGCGAACCAGACGTTCGGTGTTGTCAATTGGCAGCAGGTCAAAGAACAAATCGGTCAATCGATGCCGTCGGGACAAGATGCTGTCGATGACTTTGCGATAAAGACGATTCATCCCGCTCTTCTCTCCTGGCTGAAAAGAGAAGTTTCTGCGGGCGATAGTGCCCTTCGGCAATAAATCCGCAAAAAGCACATTGGCGCAAAGATGCATATGGTGGTGGCCGTCTACGCGGCGAGGATCTTCACCGTAAATCCTGCTGAACTCCTCCAACTGCGCCTTGACCAGATACTCAAATGAGCTGGCAAGTCCTGGGTGAAACACGCACTGGGAAAGGCGGCGGCGTAATAGAAAGCGAGATACTCGTCCGTGATGCTGGACAAGACGATCACGCACAGCTGACGCCGAGAAAGGTGTCGTGAGGTTCAGGTGCAGGCCAACATCGATGTTCCGCTCTTGCGCTAACGCAGCAGCCCGCTCAGAGTCTTCCATGAACACCATGCCGCTTGTTGACGAAACCGAACCTTGACGGATGCACTCGAAGATGCGATCGGTGGTGCCAGCACCCCGACCCCAGTCATCAGCGTTGATGATGAGCACACCGGCTTGCGAGGAATCATTTTCTGGCACGACAAACTCCGTTTCCACAATTGAGCCCACAACAGGCGCCGTTGTGGCAGAAAGATGGCTTGCTCGCATCACGGTTTACAACTTTCCTATTTGCGATTCATGTTTATCGGGATGACTCACAGTTAAAACCATTTGCCAGCTCCAAGCCCGCAAGCTGACACAAGTGAGATCTAAGACCGTTGCCCCTGGAATGCCACGCTGAGGCATGGTGATTCTTTGGTCTTGACAAGGGTAGAGATGGCGATCCACCTTATGGTCTGGTGAGAGCTATTTTACGCGATGCTCTTCGCGTGCACGAACGAGCCTTCTTCATCTCCCGCACGCATCGCAGAGGTTAACTTACCTGAAAACGTTCGAATTTCCTTGGCCACTCTTGCTTGCTGTCTTGCTGTAAGCTGCGGGAACATCGGCAGCGAAATGATTTCTTCTGAGACGCCTTCTGCGATTGGAAAGTCGCCGCGAGAGTAGTTCATCGAGGCGTAAGCCTTCTGCAAGTGCAAGGGTACCGGATAGTGAAGGCCCGTGCCTATCCCCGCGCTCTCCAAGTGATCCATCAGCTCTTCGCGATTGGTGGTGCGGATCACATAGAGGTGGTAAACGGAGGAAGACCAAGATGGTTCAAATGGAATGGTTACACATTCATTTTCCGCAAACAAGCTGGCGTATTCTGCAGCAAGGTTACGGCGCCTCGCGTTCCAGTCACCCAAATGAGGGAGCTTTGCGTTGAGGAGGCCGGCTTGCAAAGCATCCAGGCGGCCGTTGTAGCCCTCCACATCGTGGAAGTACTTCTTCACCTGACCATGATCGCGCAGCATATTCACTTTTTTTGCCAGGTTATGGTCATTTGTGGTGACTGCCCCGCCTTCGCCGCAGGCTCCGAGGTTCTTGCCGGGGTAGAAGCTGAACGCAGCTGCACGGCCCATCGAGCCCGCTTTCATCCAGCAATTCAAATTCCTGGAGAAGTACTCGGCGCCGTGTGCCTGGCATGCGTCCTCGATTACGATGAGCCCGTATTCGGCGGCCAGACTCAGGATGGCATCCATGTCGGCCATTTGACCGTAGAGGTGCACCGGAACGATTGCTGTCACCGGCCGTCCACTCCGATGGCTTATCAGCCTTCCCGAACTGTCTTTTGTGCAATGCTCTTTGAGGAATTCCTGCAACTTCGATGTCGACATGTTGTAGGTACGTTCGTCGATATCGACAAATTCCGGGTTTGCGCCGGCTTGCGAAATGGCTTCGGTCGTGGCAATGAACGTATTGGGAACGGTGACCACAACATCACCAGGTTGCACGCCGGAAGCCATGATGGCGAACCGTAACGCATCTGTTCCGCTACTGACTGCGATCGAGTGAATCACGTTGCAGAAGGTGGCAAACGACTTCTCGAATTCCTCAACAACGGGACCTCCGACAAAGTTTGCTGTGAGGATTGTTCGCCGACACGCGGCTAAAAGTTCGTGCTCAAGTTCTACGTGCGGAGCAACAAGATCAAGAAACGGAATCTTATCTAAAACCGCGTCAGTCGTGTGCATTGTGACTCCTCACAGTCTCTTCGAGATAACGCAAAAGCCTTGCCGGATTTCCTGCCACAATAGCATTAGCAGGAATATCTTTTGTCACGACGCTGCCCGCGCCAACAATGGCGTTTTCGCCGACATTGATGTTGCAGAGAATCGTGACGCCAGAGCCGATGGATGCGCCCTTCTTTATGACAGTGCGCTCGACCTTCCAGTCGGCTTCGGTCTGTAGCGTTCCTTCCTCAGTGGTGGCACGCGGATAACTGTCGTTGATGAAGGTGACACCGTGGCCAATAAAGACGTTGTCTTCAATCACCACACCTTCGCATATGAAAGTGTGACTTGAGATCTTGCAACGCTTCCCAACGGTTGCTTTCTTCTGGATTTCAACAAAGGCGCCGATCTTTGTCTCGTCCCCGATCTCGCACCCGTATAGATTGATGAACTTCGAAAGCCGAACATCCTTGCCCAGCTTTACGTCGTCCGCGATGCACTGGTAGGAGTTCATAGATGGACCAGTGTCCCTCTCTGGCTCAGGGACTGGCTTGCAGCTTCGAGCATTTTGACGACCCTCAGCCCCGCACATCCATCGTTGATTGGCTTCTCGTCGTTCGAAATGCAATTCACGAAATATGACAATTCTTGATGAAGCGCCTCACTCTGCTCCAGGTGAGGCGCCCACATATCGCCGGAACGATAATTTACGAGCAAATCGTAAACGCCTTCGCGGTTGGTGACTTTCACTCCCTTGTCGTAGACCTTCACTTTTTCATCGGGCTCAAGGTCATTCCAAACAAGCATGCGCTTCTCGCCCCCGATGAGTGTGGTTCTGACCTTTACAGGGGACAACCAGTTCACATTGATGTGGGCGATGATCCGGTCGGGAAAATAGAGCGTCAGATAAGCCACATCTTCGCATCCATTCACATGACTTTCCCCGGTGGCGCTTATCGCCTGTGGTCTCGCTTTGATCAGATGATCCATAATCGCAAGATCATGTGCGGCAAGGTCCCAGAGGACGTTGATGTCGTGCTGAAAGATACCTAAATTCACGCGTGTTGAATCGTAGTAATAGAGCTTTCCAATTGATCCGTCGTCAATGAGTTGGGATATCTTCCTTACGGAGCTGGTGAACAGAAAGGTGTGATCCACCATGATCGTCAGGTTCTTTTGCTCAGCGAGGTTGATCAGCTCCTCGGCCTGCACAGCGTTGCTGGTGAACGGCTTTTCAACGAAGACGTGCTTTCCATTCTCCAGGGCAGCTTTCGCTAGTTCAAAATGCGACCAGACGGGAGTGATGACGGCTATGGCGTCAATATCAGGTGACGTAATGACATCCGTCGGACTTGAAAGTACATTGATCCCCGGATAAGCCTTGTGGGCGCGCTTTCGCGCAGCCGGACTTGTATCGGCGATTGCGACCACGTTGGAACCTTCCAGTCCCGCCAGGTTTCGAACAATATTCGGACCCCAATAGCCGTATCCAATTACGCCGAAATTCATTTTGATCTCACCACGTTCGAATCGCACTTAGGTTTATGGGAAAAGAAGCAAACAGGAAATTTGAGTCGAAGACAGGAAGATGGGACTCGGAATCAAGCGATGGTCTGGAGCGCTCTCAACAAGCGCCATTTCCTCTAACGACTGCCAGCGGGGTTTTGATCAGGATCTTCAGATCGAGCCATGGAGTCCACGACGTTGCGTAGCGCAGGTCCATTCGGACCATTTCGTCGAACTTAACCCGACTCCTGCCTGTAACCTGCCACAAGCCGGTGATTCCCGGCTTGACCTGCAATACCCTGCGACGGTGCCAGGTCTGGTAGACGGCCAATTCATAGGCTATTGGGGGGCGGGGGCCAACGAGCGACATGTCCCCCATGAGAACGTTAAGAAACTGCGGAATCTCATCAATGCTGGTTCTACGCAGGAACTTCCCGACCCGAGTTACCCTGTTATCGTTCGTGAGCTTGTATATTTTCGCGCCGTCCCTCTCGGGCGTCGTATGTTCCGCGTCATTGGCAATGAACTTCGTAACATAGGCCCGATGAACGCTGCTGTCATTATCCACTCGCATCGAGCGGAATTTAAGGAATGTAAAACGCTGCCCGTGCAGCCCGATCCGCGGTTGTCTAAAGAGCACAGGGCCTTTGGATGAAGCCTTAATGGCCAACGCAACGATCAGGAAAATGGGCGCGAATAGCATTAGCATTATCGCGCTCCCGATGACATCCATCGCTCGCTTCATCACCATTACGGATCGTCTGCTGTTCTCTCGGCTGAATATATCTGGGTACAATGCAGGGTTCGTTGGCCGCCCGGTCTTGTCTTCATCCCAATCATCAGGGAAGAGATGGAACGAGATGACCAGATAATCGATCTGATCGGGCGTCAATTCCCCTAACAGCGCTGCCCGCACCCGGCATTGGATTGTGGTCAGTAATACATTGGTTTCCCTCGCCTGAAGGCCCGTATACAACACACCGACTGCGGCGTGGTCTTTGTACCAACCGATCACATCAGTTTCCCTGATGGATGGCAGCAGTGACGTCACGGCACCTTCGAGCGTGCTCTTGCTGCTTTTCGAGCCCTGGGCATTCACTACCTCAAGCAGCATAAGCAGAAAGGGTTCTTTGGATCGCTCCGTTCTCTTGCGCTCGATAGCGATCATCCGCCTGAAGCCTTCCTCGTCAAGGAACTTGCGAGTGCCGGCAGAACCGGATTCAAAGCTAGGGTCTGCGATCTTTGGCGCACCAACCACGGGCAAAAGGCTCACGGTTTACTCTCCTCAAGGCATTCGTTTCAATTGTCTGTCGATTGCAGTTCAGGATTGTGCATCTCGTCTTCAAATGCCGCATCGCTATTCCGCAGCGGGAGATGGTTGGCGGTAGTAATAGTAGCCATTGCGACCTGCTTCGCTGGAACAATTCAGCAAGGCGCCCAGGAATTTTTTCCGGTCGATGGCTTCGACTCCCTTTTGCAGTTGTCTCTTTTCTGTTGTCCCTTGTCGAGTCACGAGAAGGATCCCATCCGCTAGTCGCGTCCATACGCTGGTATCGGCCAAGGGCAGCACTGGAGGAGAGTCGATGACGATCCAGTCAAAATGCGGCGACAGTCGCTCCATCAAAGACGGCAGCATTGCCGATTGCAGCAGTTCAAGCGCATTCCGCGAAGCCTTGCCGGCCGGTAAGAGCCATATTTCAGGACCTTCGATGTGGTAGATGCTGGGCATCTCACTGTGCTCATCCTGAAGCCACTCACTTAGCCCCTTCAGGCTGGCCACGCCGAACATCTGCGATAAAGATGGGCGCCGCAGGTCTCCCTCGATCAACAAGACTTTTTGCGGTGCCTTGAGCGCGAGCGTGCATGCCAGGTTGGCCGAGACCATGCTTTTGCCTTCCTGGGGAATGGTGCTCGTAATGAGCATCTTCTTGAGCGGCTTGTTCCGTCGCAAATCCCGAAGCCGTACACCTAGCAATCGGAAAGCCTCGGCTGCCGCGCTTTCACCGTCAGTGAAGCAAACGAGCCGATTTTGGGCAGTTGCTAGTGCCTGCTGGGTAGGGAATTGAGCGAAGAAATCCGAAGCCATACCGTTCGGGACATTCTGCGCTCTGGCAGGAGGTTCCTCTCCTGACCCATACGATGGTCGCTGTTCAAGCGGTAAGGAATTGCGTTGTTCTTCCCCTTCTGTCGATTCGGGTGCTTCAACCAGAGCTGTCGACTCCCACTTGGACGCTGCTCTGCGCTCAGCGCGGCGCAAGAGTTCAGCCGCTTGAGTCGGATGAGGCGAACTAACTCCAGTACGCTCGCCTTCCGATCGTTGTAACGCGTCAAATATGTCGCTCATTGTCGCTCCATTCATGGACTACGGGCGAGCCTGCGTTTGCGTTGTTCTTGAGACTTCTTCCAGAGCTTCAAATAGCTCGAGAAGGGCGCTCAATGCACGCTGCGCGTCAGTCTCATTATTTTTCTTAAGTCCAGTTGAAGTGGGGGCGGTAGTCACATCGAGGCGAAGTTCCTTCGCTGCCTCCATCACAATGTCAGGAGTTACGCATAACAAGTTCCTTGCGTAAGCGGTAAGGAGCGAATTCTCGCAGATTGTATTGATCAGGCGCGGTAGGCCTCCCGAGTAGTGGATTACTTGTGCAATTGCTGCATCATTGAACAATGGGCTGGACCCCGGCTCTCGGCCTGCGATGTGCAGACGTTCCTCGATATATCGTCTTGTTTCGTCAGCATCCAGAGCGCCGAGTTGCTTGCGTACCGCAATTCTTTGCTTCAGTTGTCTCAGGCCAACAGAGTCCAGTTGCTCATCCAGCTCCGGTTGTCCGACCAGCACGATTTGCAGCAATTTGTCGTCGGTCGTCTCAAGGTTGGACAGGAGGCGTACCTCTTCGAGAATATCCGGGGATAAATGGTGCGCTTCGTCGACGATCAACACCGTAGTCATTCTCTTGGCGCCTCTCGATGAGAGGAAGCGCCCGAGGTCCAGCAACAGCTCATATTTTGATTTGCCTGCCGCAGGGAGCCCGAAGTCGGATAGCACGTACTGTAAGAACTCTGTAGGAGTGAGCCGGGCGTTGAAGACGTATGCATATGCAACGTCCTTGCTCTCTTTCAGCAGCCCCAGCAGGCATCGAAGCAGAAGCGTCTTACCCGTGCCCACTTCCCCGGTCACGACGACAAATCCTTTATGCTGGCGGACACCATAGTAGAGCGCTGCCAATGCCTCCTCGTGGCGCCTTGTGGGAACAAAGCAGGCGGGATCGGGCGCCATATCGAATGGGTTGCGTATTAGCTTGAAGTGGTCCTTGTACATTGAGTGGTCAACCTGGCGGTGGAG
>Ga0182030_10020157_pt1 | contig 12613 bp, 10 predicted proteins | sample 812S3MmetaG_FD_121299 | JGI IMG/M metagenome (GOLD analysis project Ga0182030, IMG submission 121299) | Permafrost microbial communities from Stordalen Mire, Sweden - 812S3M metaG (Illumina Assembly) | ecosystem: Environmental > Terrestrial > Soil > Wetlands > Permafrost | place: Sweden... | reverse complement strand
GACGGCACGTTTCCGCCGGAGATTTCCGCTACGCTGCTGGAAATCGGCGCGTGGCTGGGCGTGAACGGCGAGGCGATTTACGACACGCACAACTGGACCAAGTTTGGCGAAGGCGGCGGGCGTGGAAAATCCGGCTTGAACATCCGCTTCACCGTGAAGGGCGAAAACCTTTACGCCATCATTCTCGGCAACTGGCCGGGCGCGGAAGCCGTCATCACCTCGCTCGCGGCTGGGGAAAAACTCGAGGGCAAAATTGCGACGGTCACGATGCTCGGCAGCGAAGGCAGATTAAAATTCACGCAGGACGACACCGACTTGAAAGTGAAACTGCCCGCGACCGCGCCGTGCAAATATGCTTACGTCCTAAAAATCACCGGCCTGAAAATGAATCCGCCGACGTGGACGGCATCGGGCAATCCGCAGTTGCCACCCGGCGTTGGCGGGAATTAATATCCTCGCCCTTGACGCCAGAGGAAGTTGCTCCGCTGCAAGAACGATTCAAGAATCCATATTCACACTGGCTTGGTGAATTAAAAAAGCCGCTGGATTGCTCCAGCGGCTTTGGGGTTTCAATCGGAAATCGAAAATCCGAAATCGGCAATCAGTAGGCTGCCTGCGCGCCTTTGATGTTTTTCTTGCCCATCCACGGCATGAGCGCGCGGAGTTTGGCTCCGGTTTTTTCAATCGGATGCTGTTCGCCTTTTTTGAGCAGCGCGTTGTAGCGTTTGTAGCCGCCTTCGTATTCCTTGACCCAGTCTTTGGCAAACTTGCCGGACTGAATGTCCTTGAGCGCGGCCTTCATGCGTTTCTTCACGCTGCCATCAATGATCTTCGGGCCGACGCTCACGTCGCCCCACTTGGCGGTTTCAGAAATCGAAAATCTCATGCCGCTGATGCCAGACTCATTCATCAAATCGGCGATCAACTTCAATTCATGCAAGCATTCAAAATAAGCCATTTCGGGCGAGTAACCAGCTTCGACGAGCACTTCAAATCCAGCCTGCACCAGCGCGCTCGCGCCGCCGCAAAGCACGGTTTGTTCGCCGAACAAATCGGTTTCGGTCTCTTCCTTGAAATTCGTTTCGATGACGCCGGCGCGCGTGCCGCCAATGCCTTTGGCCCAGGCGAGCGCGATTTTTTTCGCGTCCTTGCCGGGGTTTTGATAAACGGCGATGAGCGACGGAACGCCCTTGCCTTCGGTGTATTGGCGGCGGACGGTGTGGCCGGGACCTTTCGGCGCGACCATGATGATGTTCACGTTCTTCGGCGGAACAATGGTCTTGAAATGGATCGAGAAGCCGTGCGAGAACACGAGCGTCTTACCCTTGGTCAAATTCGGCTCGATGTCTTTCTTGTAGCACTTCGCCTGCTTGGTGTCGGGCAGCGCGACCATGATGACGTCGGCGCGCTTGACGGCTTCGGCGGTGGTGACGACTTCAAATCCTTTTTCCTTCGCGACGGGAATGGACTTGCTGCCTTCGTAAAGGCCGATGAGAACCTTGAGGCCGCTGTCCTTGAGGTTCAGCGCGTGGGCGTGGCCTTGCGAGCCGAAGCCGAGCACGGCGAGGGTTTTGTTTTTCAACACGCCGAGGTCGGCGTCTTTGTCGGTATAAACTTTGGACATAAATTTTTTGAAACGGATGAAAAGCCTAGCAATGCGAATGAATATGGTCAATTTGCAAATTCAAATCAGCGGCTCAATTTTCCCAATTGCCTGATCGCTGCGGGCAGCGTCCCAGCATTGCGCCAGTTCGTTTTCGTGCAAGGAAGCCCATTCAATCACATAACCCAGCACGCGCGGCGGCAGTTTGCCGTTGATGACTGCCGGACACCGGATGGAAATCTGCGCGGCGAACTCGTTGTAAATCGCGTGAAAATGCGGCGGCAGATGTTCGTCCCGATACATCCGAATCGAAATTCCAAGGAAGCGGCTGATTTCAGGCATGGACGGGCTGCGGGTTTTGGGCCATCAGGACTTCCGGTTTTTCGCCAGTCACCTGCAACCAAAGCGAATCAGGGCAAAAATCAAGCTGGTCGTTCCAAAGCAGTTCGCCAAAGTCACCGATGCGCGCGTTGCAAAAATTATCGTAGCTGTTCCAAAAAGCGAAAACACCCGTGCGCGGCTTGGAAGAAAAATCCGCCTCGCCTTCCACGCCGTCGTTGAAACGCAGCCAGACGCGATAGTTGTCCAAAATTTTTAACGTGGTGATTTTTTTCATCACAATTCAACCATACCGCAACGCTGCCGTCCGCTCAACCGCAAACCAACCGAAGAGTTTTTATTTTCTCGGCATCGCCACCTGGCCGGTGCGCGTCAAATCCAGCACGCCGAAGGTGTTCATCAGGCCGATGTATTTTTCCACCTTGCTCTCGCTGCCGGTGATTTCGATGGTGAGCGACTTGGGCTGCACATCCACGATTTTGGCGCGGAAAATGTCGCTGATCTGCATCACCTCGGCCCGCGACTTGGAATCCACGGCGACCTTCACCAGCACCAGCTCGCGGTCCACGGATTCGCCCGCGCGAAAATCCTGCACCTGAATGACGTTGGGCAGCTTGTTGAGCTGCTTGACGATTTGTTCCAGCGTCGCCTCGTCGCCGTGCGTGACGATGGTGATGCGCGAATATTTCGGATCGTGCGTCGGCCCGACGTTGAGCGTGTCAATGTTGTAGCCGCGACCGCTGAACAGCCCGGTCACGCGCGTGAGCACGCCGAACTTGTTCTCGACCAAAGCTGAAATGGTGTGTCGCATAAAACCGTCTGGGACGGACGGAAAGCCTAGCAATCGCGGGCGCGGCGGTCAATTTGCAAATCGGCCGGCCGGTTGCGCAAGGAAGCATTGAAATCGGGCGCGGCTGCCGTATAATGCCAATCATTAAGGGAAGCGATGTTTCGTGCCACGCCAGCCAGCGCCAATTTGAACCACCTGTTTTTCGGGCACTGAATTCATTTTCCCGCCAACGCCATGAGCACCGACACCCAGAGCCAATATAACGCCACCGTCATCGGTCGCGAGGAAATCAATCCGCAACTCGTCATCCTCCGCGTGCGGCCCGATGCCGCGCTGTTTGAGTTCAAGCCCGGCCAGTTTGGCGTGCTGGGGATGCTCGGCGATGCGCCGCGCGTGGCCGAGGCCGCGCCCGAAGACGTGCCCACCGAGCCGGATAAAATGATCCGCCGCGCCTACAGCATCGCCTCGTCCAGCGTGGAGCGCCGCTATGTGGAATTTTACCTGACGCTCATCACCAGCGGCCAGCTCACGCCGCGCCTGTTTGCCCTGAAGCACGGCGACCGCGTTTTTCTCGGGCCGAAAGCCAGCGGCATTTTCACGCTCGACCGCGTCGCGCCGGGCAAAGCAGTCATCCTCGTCGCCACCGGCACGGGACTGGCACCATATATTTCCATGCTGCGGACGATGCTGATGCATGAGACGCAACGCAAATTCATCGTCCTGCACGGCGCGCGTTACGGCTGGGACCTCGGCTATCGCGGCGAACTCGAAAGCCTCGCGCGGTTGCGGCCCAATTTCACCTACATCCCCAGCATCACGCGGCCCGATCAGGATCCGCATTTCCACGGGCGCACCGGCCGCATCCAGGCGCTGGTGGAACAGGGCGTGCTCGAAGCAGAATCCGGCGTCGCGCTGGACCCGGCGCAGGCCGAAGTTTTCCTGTGCGGCAATCCGGAAATGGTCAACCTCGTCAAGCAGTTGCTCGAAGCCAAAGGCTTCAGCGCCAAAAAAGGCGAAGCGCCCGTCACCATCCACATCGAAGAATATTGGTGAGCCGCGTTTGCGCCGGCAGCACGGCTGGGTAAAATCCAAAATCAATTCTCACGCGAAGGCGCAAAGTTGGTTTGCTTCGCGCTTTTGCGTCTTTGCGTGAGATGAAAAACTATCACCGCCGGAACATTCCCGGCATCGCGCCGCCCATTTTGCCCATCATCTTCGACATCTTGCCCATCTTCTTCATCATCGTCTGCATCTGGAAAAATTTGTTGAGCATCGTGTTCAACTCCGTCACCGTCACGCCGCTGCCGGCGGCAATGCGGCGGCGGCGGCTGGCGTTGAGCAGCGCCGGATTGCGCCGCTCTTTCACCGTCATCGCGCAGACCATGCCCTCCATGCGCTTGAATTCTTTTTCCTGCTTGCCCAAGTCCATCTGCTTGAGCGCATCGCCGCCGCCGGGCAGCATCTTCACGATGCTTTCGAGCGAGCCGAGCTTTTTCATCGCGCGCAACTGCTCCAGAAAATCCTCCAGCGTGAATTCGCCCTTGCGCATTTTTTCTTCCATGCGCTTGGCCTCGTCCTCGCTCACCGCTTCGGCGGCTTTTTCAACCAGGCTGACGACATCGCCCATGCCCAAAATCCGCGACGCCATGCGCTCGGGATGAAACGGCTCGAACTCGTCCAGTTTTTCGCCCACGCCGGCGAACTTGATCGGCTTGCCGGTGACGGACTTCATGCTCAAGGCCGCGCCGCCGCGAGCATCGCCGTCGAGCTTCGTCAAAATGGAACCGGTGATGTTCAGCGCCTGATCAAAATGCGTGGCGACGTTCACCGCTTCCTGGCCGGTGGCGGCGTCCAGCACGAGCAAAATTTCCTGCGGCTGCACGAGGTCGCGCAGGCGGACGAGTTCCTGCACCAACGGCTCGTCAATTTGCAAACGTCCGGCGGTGTCGAAAATTAAAATATTCCGGTTGTTCGCCTTCGCAAAATCCAACGCCTCGCGCGCGATTTTCAAAACGTCCGTCTCGCCGCGTTTCAGGAAAACCGGAACGTCAATTTGTTTGCCGAGCGTCTCCAGTTGATCCATCGCCGCCGGGCGATAAACATCCGCCGCCACGAGCAGCGGCGCGCGGCCCTGTTTTTTCAACAGCTTGGCGAGCTTGCCGCTCGAAGTGGTTTTGCCCGAACCGTGCAGACCGACCATCAAAATCGCGCTGGGATTGCCGTCGAGTTTGAGCGCGGCGTTTTGCGAGCCGAGCAAATCCACCAGCTCGTCGTGGATAATTTTGACGATTTGCTGGCCGGGCTGGACGCTGGCGACGACTTCCGCGCCGAGCGATTTCACCTTGACGCGCTCGATGAAATCGCGGGCGACCTTGAAATTCACATCGGCTTCCAGCAGCGCCATCCGCACTTCGCGGAGCGCGTCGGAAGCGTTGCCCTCGGAAATTTTTCCGAGGCCGCGCAAATTGCGAAAGGCGTTCTGGAGCTTGCTGCTTAACGAGTCGAACATCTGGTCAGATTAGCGGTTCGGGCTTTGAAGTTCAAAGGGCAAAGTTGGAAAGCGGTCGCCAGCTTTCTGGCCCGTCAAAACTCAGCGAAAAAGAAACTGACTTTGCGCCGAAATAATCCACATTTTGCGGACCACCCATAACGCTATGAAACCATTTTCCATTCTGGCGCTGACGCGGACTCTGGTCGCCGGAGTTTTAGCAACGTGCGCCAATTTTGCCGGCGCGGAAACCAGCCAGCGACTCGACGCCGGCTGGGAATTTTATCAAGGCTCGCTGGGCAGCACCTGGGAAATCTGGCGCGGCGACAAGGCCACCGACAATGTTGCCTGGCAGCCCGTCACGCTGCCGCATTGTTTCAACGCGCGGGATGCGGTGGATCCCGAGGCGCACTATTACCAAGGTCCGGGCTGGTATCGCACCAAAATTAAAATCAACAATCCGTTTCCGAATGGCCGCGCGCTGCTGCATTTCGACGGCGCGGGGCAAAAATCGCAGGTCTTTGTCGGGCTGAAAAAAATCGGCGAGCATCTCGGCGGCTACGATCAATGGAACGTGGACATCACCGACGCGGCGGCGAAAGCAGTTGCCGGCGGCGAAGTCCCGTTGGCGGTTCTGTGCGACAACTCGCGCGACGCCGAAAGTATTCCGTCCGACTTGAGCGATTTCAACCGCTACGGCGGACTTTATCGCCACGTCAGTCTGGTTTATGTCCCGGCGATTTCTCTGGCGCGCGTCCACGTGGAACCGCAACTGGCCGGCAACGGCAGAGCTTCGGTCAAAATCCGCGCCCGGCTTTACAACCCAACGGCGTTGACCGGCGAAGTGGAAATTGCGCTCGCAGTCCGCGACCCGCAAGGCAACCTTGTTTTAACTTCGACCAATAAATTGGCGGCGTGGCCGGATGAAAAAGAACTCGCCGCGTTTGAAATTATTTCCCCGAAATTGTGGTCGCCGAAATCGCCGGCGCTTTACAACTGCACCATCGCGCTCAAGTCGGCGGCGGGCGAACAGCCCTTGACCGAGCGCTTCAGCATCCGCTCCGTCGAGTGGGTCGAGCACGGGCCGTTCAAGCTGAACGGCGAGCGGCTGCTGCTGCGCGGCACGCATTATCACGAGGACCACGCGGGCGTGGCCGCCGCCGTGCCGGACGACGTGGTGCACCAGACGTTGCAGGCGATGAAAGCCATGGGCGCGAATTTTGTGCGGCTCGGACATTATCAACAAGCGCCGCTGGTGCTGGATTTGTGCGACGAACTCGGCCTGCTCGCGTGGGAAGAAATTCCGTGGTGCCGCGGCGGCTTGGGCGGCGAGCGCTACCAAAATCAGGCGCTCGACATGCAAAAGGCGCTGATTGACCAGCATTACAATCATCCGTCAATTATTCTGTGGGGACTCGGCAACGAGAATGACTGGCCCGGCGATTTTGAAACTTTCGACAAGGATGCCATTCATGCCTTCATGACGAAACTGAACGCGCAGGCGCATCAGCTTGATCCGTCGCGCCAGACGGTCATCCGCCGCTGCGATTTTTGCAAAGACATTCCCGACGTTTATTCGCCGAGCATCTGGGCGGGATGGTATGGCGGGCGTTACACCGAATACCGCGCTTCCGTCGAGAAGGCGCTCAAAGACACGCCGCATTTTATCCATGCCGAATACGGCGGCGACAGCCATGCGCGCCGACATTCGGAGGAGCCGGAAAAATTTCTCGGCGCGGTCGCCACCGGCGGCAAGGCGGAAATCGGCAAGGCTTACAAAGCCACCGGCGGCAAGGCGCGCGCCTCGCGCGACGGCGACTGGTCGGAAAGCTACATCATCAATTTGTTCGACTGGCATTTGAAGGAGCAGGAGCAAATGACCAATCTCACCGGCGCGGCGATGTGGATTTTCAAGGACTTCGCCACGCCGCTGCGGCCGGAAAATCCCGTGCCGCGCGGGAACCAAAAAGGCGTGCTCGAACGCGACGGCACCCCGAAGGAAAGTTATTACGTCTTCCAAAGTTATTGGGCGGACCAGCCGATGATTCACATTTACGGCCACACCTGGCCGGTGCGCTGGGGCAAGGCCGGCGAGGAAAAACTGGTGAAAGTTTTTTCCAACTGCCGCCAAGTGGAATTATTTTTCAACGGCATCTCGGCCGGCGTGAAGCAGCGTAACAGCGCGGATTTTCCCGCCGCCGGGTTGCGCTGGAACGTCAAGCTGAATGAAGGCACCAACACGCTGCGCGCCGTTGGCAAATCCGCCGACGCGGAAGTTGCCGACGAAATTTCCGTGGCGTATCAAACGGCGCAATGGAGCCAGCCGACGAAGCTGACGCTCGATGAAATTTCGCGGAGCAATAACGTCGTCACGATTGAAGCGCGGGTGTCCGACAAGAATGGCGTGCCGTGTCTCGACGCGGCGAACACAATCCGCTTTGGTCTCGCCGGCGACGGGCGGTTGCTGGACAATTTGGGCACGTCCACCGGTTCGCGCGTGGTGCAGCTTTACAACGGCCGCGCGCAAATCAGTCTTCAGCTTGCCGGTTCGGCGGCGGTGGCGAGTGTATCCAGCGACGGGTTGAAAACCGTCTTTCTCAACGTGACCAATCCGAAATGAGCCAATCTCGACAACCATGACCAAACGATTTGCCTGCATTTTTTTCATCCTCGCCGTTTGCGGACTGGCGCGGGCCGGTGAACGAGCGCCAAATTATTTTGCGGTCAGCCCGGGCGCGCTGGCGGACGTGAAAGCCTGGCTGGCCGGCCACGATGAATCGCTTCAACCGGCGCTGAAAGCTTTGGTCAAAGCGGCGGACAAAGCTTTGGAAATCACGCCGCCCTCGGTCATGGAAAAAGACAAGGCGCCGCCGAGCGGCGACAAGCATGATTACATGAGCGTCGCGCCTTATTTCTGGCCGGACCCGTCGAAGCCCAATGGCCTGCCTTACATCCGCCACGACGGCAAAGTAAATCCCGAAAGCCGCGACGAGGCTTTCGATCACGGACGGATCGGAAAAATGGCGGGCACGGTCGAGACGCTGGCGCTGGCTTATTATTTCACCGGCAACGAAACTTACGCGGCTCACGCGGCGAAATGCCTGCGCGTCTGGTTCCTTGATCCGGCGACGCGGATGAATCCCAATCTGGAATTCGCGCAGGCCGTGCCGGGCGTGAACACCGGTCGCGGCACGGGCGTTCTGGAAGGCCGGAACGTCGCGGCGGCGGCGGACGCGGCGCAGTTGCTGGCGGGTTCGGCCGCGTGGACGCCAACCGATGACGCTGCATTAAAATCCTGGTTGAAAATTTATTTGGACTGGCTGCTGACGAGCAAGCCTGGTCGCGACGAAGCTAATGCGCGAAACAATCACGGAACATTCTACGACGTGCAGGCGATGGAAATCGCCCTGGTGCTGGGCCAAAACGAAGCCGCGAAAAAAATCGCCGAGACCGCAAAACAAAAACGCATCGCCGTGCAAATCGAGCCGGACGGCAAACAGCCGCTGGAACTGGCGCGGACGGCGGCGCTCGGCTATTCACATTTCAATCTGGAGGCGTTGTTCACGCTGGCCACTTTGTCCGAGCACGTCGGCGTGGATTTGTGGCATTGCCCGCTGGCGAACGGCCAGAATGCCCTGAAAGCAGCCTTGGATTTTTTGCTGCCGTATGTGACCGATCCGGCAAAAAAGTGGCCTTACGAACAAATCAAAAATTTCAACCGCACCGATTTCGCGCCGCTAGTTCGGCAGGCGGCGCTGGCTTACCACGAGCCACAGTATGAAAAAATGCTTGCGAGTTTTCCTGACGCCGCGCACGAGCGGTTTCAACTGCTTTTTCCGGCAACTTCACAAACCAAGCTGGATGTCGCGGCGATTGACCGGGAACGCATTTTGAAAGCGGCCAATGCCGCGCTTGCGTTGCCGGAAATTTCCATCACAAAATTTCCCGCCAAGTTCAGCGAAGGCGGGTTGAACGATTATTATTCCAACGGCGACTATTGGTGGCCTGACCCGGCGAAGACGAACGGCCTGCCTTACATCCAGCGCGACGGCCAGACGAACCCGGAAAATTTTAACCAGCACCGGCTCGCGCTCCGCCAGTTGCGCGACGCGGTGGCCGCGCTGGGGGCGGCTTACAAAATCACCGGCGAAGACCGCTACGCCGGCAACGCGGCGGAACTGTTGCGCGGATTTTTTCTCGAGCCGGCGACGCGGATGAATCCAAGCCTGAAATTTGCGCAGGCGATTCCCGGCGTTTCGCCCGGACGCGGCATCGGCATCATTGACACGCTGCATCTCATCGAAGTGCCGCCGGCAATTGACGCGATGCAAAAATCGTCCGCTTTTCCGCCAGAAATGGTTGCGGCTCTGAAGCAATGGTTTCGCGACTACACCGAGTGGATGTTGACGAGCAAAAACGGCCACGACGAAGCCGCCGCGAAAAATAATCACGCCGTCGCGTTCTGGCTGCAGGTGGCGGTGTTCGCGAAATTCACCGGCGATGACGCGCGCCTGGCCGAGGGCCGGCGGCAGTTCAAGGAAGTCTTCGTGCCAAACCAGATGGCGGCGGACGGAAGTTTTCCGGCGGAATTGAAACGCACGAAGCCTTATGCCTATTCAATTTTTCAACTCGATAACATGACGACGCTCAGCCTGGTGCTTTCGACGCCGGAAGATAATTTGTGGAAATTTGAACTGCCCGACGGCCGCAACATTAACAAAGCCGTGGCGTATCTTGAACCGTTCCTTGCCGACAAATCGAAGTGGCCGCTCAAGCCGGACGTGATGGCATGGGACGGCTGGCCGGCGCGGCAAAGTTCTTTACTGTTTGCCGGTCTGGCGTTTGGCGAGCAATCCTGGCTCGACCTCTGGAAAAAACTTCCGCCCGACCCGGCGGATGAAGAAGTGCAGCGCAACATCGCCATCACGCAGCCGGTTTTGTGGGTCAACTAATCAACCAAAATGAAACTAAACTTACGCATCTTCGCTGTTCTCGCGTTGACCATCGCTGGGCTGCTTGGCATCGCGGGTTGCGCTTCGGCTCCGCCAAATTCCCTCGCCCAGCACGACGCCACGAAATGGCGGAATGACATCGCCGCTTTTGAAGCCGCCGATGCCACCAATCCGCCGCCGCGCGGTTGCATTATTTTTACCGGCAGTTCCTACATCCGGAAATGGACCACGCTGGCGACGGATTTTCCCGGACTGCCCGTCGTCAACCGCGGCTTCGGCGGCTGCGAACTGGCGGACGTTTGCATTTATGCCGACCGCATCGTCATTCCTTACACGCCGCGCGAAGTGGTGATTTATGCCGGCGGCAACGACATCAGCGCCGGCATGGCGCCGCCGGTGGTCTTCGGCGATTTCGTCGCGCTGATGAAGAAACTGCGCCAAGCCCTGCCACAGGCAAAACTGGTTTTCATTTCCTGTCCGCCGAGTCCCAAACGCTGGGCGCAGACGGAAAAAATAAAAACCGTCAACGGCCTCATCGCCGGTTACTGCCGGCGGCACGAAATCACGTTTGTGAACACGTTTCCGCTGATGCTCGGCGCGGATGGCCGGCCGAAGCCGGAGATTTATGTTGAAGATCAATTGCACATGAACCCGACCGGCTACGCGATTTGGCGACAGGCGGTGGCTCCGTATTTGAAATAAAAGCGATAACAAATTCCACCAGGCAATGATGCGAACCGGAAATTGTTTTCTATCGTCCAAAAATCCCACCAGCAACTAATCTACTTCCCAAACAGCGCGGCAAAAAATAATTCTGCCGGCTTAATGTCCGCTTAAGGTTGCCCGGCTAGAATGGCAACGTGAAAAGATTTATTCAAATTGCAGCGACGGCGCTGGCTTTCTTCCCGACAGCAAATTTGTTGTGCGCCGCCCAGTCCTATGCCGTGGTGGATACCGGCCAGTCGAAGTGCTACGACAATCGCAGTGAAATCGCCCCGCCAAAGAAAGGCGAGGCCTTCTACGGGCAGGACGCGCAATTTCATAATCATCCGGCGAGTTATTCCCTAAGTGCCGACGGTCTCACGGTAAAAGACAACGTGACGGGACTAACGTGGAAGCGCAGCCCGGACATGGATGGCAACGGCATCCTGAACCGCGCGGACAAGCTCACGCTGGCGCAAGCCCAGGCTCTGCCTGCAAAATTGAACGCCGCGAAGTTCGGCGGCTTCGATGACTGGCGGCTGCCGACGATCAAGGAACTATATTCGCTCTTCGACGCGCGCGGCACCGATCCCAGCGGTCCGATGAATCTGGACACCGCCTCGCTCACGCCGTTCATTGACACGAAATATTTCAAGTTCGCCTACGGCAACCCCAGCACCGGCGAGCGCGTGATTGATTCGCAATACGCCTCCAGCACCAAATATGTCGGCAAAGGCGCGCGGGGCTTCGACAAGTTGTTCGGCGTGAATTTCGCCGACGGACGCATCAAAGGCTACGACCTGTTCATGCCCGGCGGCAATATGCAGAAAACCTTTTTCGTCATCTGCGTGCGCGGCAATCCGGCTTATGGCAAAAACGATTTTCACAACAACGGAGACGGCACCGTCACCGATCGGGCCACCGAGTTGATGTGGTCTGCGGCCGACAGCGGCCAAGGCATGAACTGGCCGGCCGCGCTGGCGTGGGTGCAAAAGAAAAATTCGGAAAAATTTCTCGGCCACGACGATTGGCGGCTGCCCAGCGTGAAGGAATTGCAAAGCCTCGTGGACTATTCGCGCTCGCCCGACACGACTCATTCGCCCGCGATTGATCCGGTTTTCAATTGCACCGCGTTCACCAACGAAGCGCATCAGGCCGACTATCCGTTTTATTGGTCCGCGACGACGCACGCCGGTTTCCTGGGCGGCGGCGCGGCGATGTATGTCGCGTTTGGTCGCGCGGCCGGCTGGATGTCGCCGCGAGCCTTCGCCGGCGGACCACCGGAACGGCGCGGCGGTTTTGGCCCCGGCCCCGGCCCGGACGGTCCGCCGGACGCCGGGCCACCGGGTGGTGGCGGCGGCGAATATTATTTTGTTGACGTGCATGGCGCCGGTGCCCAGCGCAGTGATCCCAAGGCCGGCGACCCCGCGATGTTTCCGCACGGCCGCGGCCCGCAGGGCGATGTCATCCGCATTTACAATTTCGTCCGGCTCGTGCGCAATCTGGAGAAGTAGTCGCGAAATAAATGAGCCGGACAATAATCGTCCGCAAATCATTTCTTTTCCCGGTGCGACGCGCATCCGCGCCGGGTGTTTTTAGATGGAGGGCTGCTCGGACAAATTGTGGTTTTTCCCCGGCAGAGCTTTCTCTTTTTCAAACCACGGATAGAGCAGCGGCAAAATGAACAGTGTCACCAATGTTGCCGTGATGAGTCCGCCAATGATGACCACGGCAAACGG
>Ga0182030_10020155_pt1 | contig 12613 bp, 13 predicted proteins | sample 812S3MmetaG_FD_121299 | JGI IMG/M metagenome (GOLD analysis project Ga0182030, IMG submission 121299) | Permafrost microbial communities from Stordalen Mire, Sweden - 812S3M metaG (Illumina Assembly) | ecosystem: Environmental > Terrestrial > Soil > Wetlands > Permafrost | place: Sweden... | reverse complement strand
ACACCGCCGCTAGTACCCATTATAACAGCGCGCTCATGCTCGACTTTCTCGAGTAAGTCCTTGCAGATCTCACAGAGGAGTAATCCGCACCCCTGGATCTCCTCGCCGTCGAGGCCGATATGGGGTTTAATGCATGAATACTCCGCCCAACTAGGACAGAGACTGCAGAATTTAGTTTCGAGGACGAGGTGGCCACCGATCAGATCGCCAGCTTCGAGGGCGGAGACGGCGGCGTCCCATTTTCCGGGTTGGAAGATTGCGGGGTTGAGGTTTTCGATGAGCTGGATTTCATGCCCTAAACTACCGCCCCGGTCGTCGGATGGAGTGTCGCTGCACGACATGATGCGTATGCGTTCGAACGTGCAGGCTACACACATGCTCGTCTGTCGTTCTCCCTTCTGATGATGACCTTCATGTTTCCCCTCCCCGATTTCCTCGTATCCCGAACCGTCGTCCCAGGGGATCACTTCCACCGTAACCTCGCCGTGGCCATACAGCCCAAAGAACGGGAGTTCGCAGAAAGAGCAAGGTTGTGAGCCGTCGGGAGAGGGGATGTAGTTGAAGTTGATAGGGTGCGAGAAGGAGGTTGTGAGGTGGATGTGGGGGATGCCAGCTGTATTGCCTATTAGGATTGGGGAGTCGACGGCTTCGTTTTGTAGTTCTATTGCGCGTTGTAATGAGGGGGAGAGGGATTGGGAGTACGAGTGGGATTTTGAGCGTGAGAGACGTTCGTTCTCGCGTTTGCATTTTTCGACGTTGAGTTTTTGTTTTTTGGTTTCTCTGGCCCCCTGGTCGAGCAAGGTATATGTTTGATTCTGGGAATGAATGCGAGAGTTTGGCCGTACACCACGGATGTACATTTCGCGGGCGATCTTCTCTTGGAGGACTTGATAAGATGAACCGATGATGCTTGGCGATTGAGCATTATCCAGAACTCTGTTCTTTCCCTTTGCCTTTCCTTTGGATTGGCGCTTGGTGGCTTGCTTGGGCTTGACTCTCGGGGGAGTGGTGGATTTTGACAAACGCGATGTGACAAGGGATTTAAGGGAGAATTGGCAGTCTTCGCCTCTCTTCTTGCATTCACGGCATGGGCCGGGCTCATCCCTCTTAAGACTGCATCGAAGCTTTCCATGGCGACATTGGTTGCAGGAGACGTATTGGCGAGGAACAATTGGTGCTTGTTGAGTGATTTGTGCACTGTCATCCGGCTGAGAGAGAACGTGGTCGTATCTTCGAGCATAGGCTGAGTCTCCCAATGGAGCAGCACAGCATTTCACACTCGCTTCCTCGCAATTCTCACATGCTTCAACCCCCTTGCCACCATCTGTTCGGTAAGAACATTTCATACGCTTCTTCTTGCAGCGTTCGCAGACTTTCTTCAGCTCGGGGGGGACGATGAGTTCGCAATCTACGCTGGCATCGCGGCAGGCTTGGCAGGGATATATGTGGCCGTGAGTGATGAGCGAGCAGCCGTCGTCACCGGATTGGAAGCAGGCGATGCAGCCGCGGCGTTGAGGGTGGCCAACAGTGAGTTGGTCAATTGTTAGACCGTCATCTCTGGTAACTTCTTCAGCAAGTCTCTTGGGACGTCTGGTCTTCCGACGACGATTCTTCCCAACTAGCAACTCATCTCCAGATTCAAGCTCAGAATTATCATCACTACCATCTGAATCAAAAGGACCAGGTGTGATAGACTTGAGATAATTTCGGCCTTTCTCAGAGGTGAGTGTCAATGTGACAGGTAAGCCATATCCAACCTGCCTTCTAACTGCCCGAGGCCTCGGATTTCCACCCTCGTCATTATCGAGTCTGGCTTTCTTAGTTCGGCGAGGGGGTGTGATTGGGGGTGTTGCACGTTGGAGTTTGGGATCGTAGGTACCACTGGTGTCATTATCGATCCAAGCTGTGGCAGCTCCTCGTATGGGTTGGGCTGTGGTACGGCGTTTGGAGTTCATAAGGATACCTAGATCGCGGAGACCACGGAGTCCTCGACGCTCAGTAGGAATGGAGCGTGAAGGGGGATATCGAGCGGGGGTTGGGTCATTGTTAGGACGGGATGAGGGGCCGGGGTCGCCATCGTCATCCATGATGGGCTAAATAATAAATTCCAGGTGCCGGTAGAGGTGTATTATCAAGGGTCAGGGCGACGAAATATGAATCTAAACATGACAAGATGAGCATAAACAAGGTGGCAATACGAAAACGGAGTGATCATGGGTATGCCATCATGGCATATGGCCCCGACATTGGAGGGTAACTTATAATAATTGTCTGAGATTGTCCAGTACAACGAAGTGCCAGGACTGGATGAGATAAAAGAAGATACACAATGACGAAGAGAGGTGGGGTAATGTATGAAAGAGTATGCTCATAGATGAATGTCATGATGTGAAGTGGGTAGGGTGGGCAATGAAGAGGATTTGGGAGGATATCCTCGGGCCAGGACAGCTCCCCCTGACTCGGATCCCAGGCGAATAACTTGCCGCCAAAGATAAAGTAAAATTGACAACACAACTGACTTACAAGCAATAAAAAAGCCTGAAACTTCGTAACGACGTTCCATAGGTACCTGCGAGTGATTTGCAATAGATATTAAGTCATGAAAGGTTGTGGTGGTGAAGTTGTACGGAATGGTTGTGGAGTTGAAGTTCTTGGAGGCCGAGGAGCCTTTTAACCCTTTTAAGCGAGGCACTTGCCTCCCTTCCGAAATGGGCACTTCCATGGTTTCTGTGGTGAAAAAGACCCGTTCGTAAACTCATACGAATTGGCTGGAAAAAATTGTATTGAAGAGACCTTGGAGATGACCGGATGAGGAGAGTTGAAAGAGACTTGAAAGAAGGCCAAGGAGGGGGAAAACTTAAAGGGGAGTCTAAAAGTTTACCGATGCGGCCGCATGGTGAGCTTCATTCACTTGTTGGAGGGACTTGCAAGTCCAAGCCAAACTTTTGGATCTAACGTTGTCTGATGTCAGACTGTCTCGAACATGTGGACGGAGGGGGGTTCGGGAAGTGGGCAAATTTGAATCTAGCATTGTTTGCCATCAGACTGTCTCCAACAAAGTAAATGGAGCACACGCATTGGAAGCTGGGAAGTAAAAGCCAAAGTTTTGAATGCAGCATTGTCTGCTATCAGACAGTCTCCAACGAGGGAATAGAGTCCCACAAGAGCATTGCTAAGAATCACAAACGCGAGCCTCATGCCATGTGCCACTTATGCCCCAGGCGACCTTGAACAAATGAATGGAGTCCTCCCAGAGCGTAGCCAAAACATCACAAAGGATGAATTGGAGACGTGCTATGATTTTATGCAGAACAAGTAATAAGAGGCTAAAGTTACAAACCTTTGCTGTGAAATGAACTTGGACCAATAGCACCCAACTCCAAATAATCATTTAGCCAATCATCTCCGACATTCCACTACGAGCAGAGAACAACGATTATGTTCTGATGTCAGAATATCTGGAAGTAGCCGGCAATGATGAGAAATAAGTCGATATCGATGACGAGGACCTGGAAGCCTAATCATGTCCATCCATTACCATACGTGATTATGATCTATTCGCCTGAATCAGAGATCAGTTGTGTCAACCGAAACGGCTTAAGCAGGGGTTAAGGCCTCTTAACCCAGAACATACCGCATCCAGAAAACCAATCCCTAGAATGATAAACCGGACCACAATGTGAACTAGGCGCCTGTATAGCCGAATCCCCGATACGAGAACGAATGATGCACTCCAGAGCATGCCCAGAAACTCACGGTTGTCGAGTTTAAGGACCAGTGAGAATAGGCCCGAAAAACGACATTTCGTATCCCACAAACCTATGACCGATGCTGGAAGCACGATAGCACTGCAGACATAAGAGGAGAATAATCGGAAAGCGATTCGAGTGTTGACTAGCGACGAGAATATGAAGAGGGGAAATCGGACATGAAGAAATGCTGAACCCACGCCAGGATTCCCAACAACGCAATAAAAGAACAGCTCCTCTCAAGACGTGATACTCGAGCCAGGATAATAGAAACCAACACCTTTACCCACCGATGTTGACTGGCATCCTTGCTCCCGAGGAGAAGAGTTCCACAACGCGAGCAGCAAGGGCGTCCAAATCTGGTCGTTTCCAAACGTGCGACAAGGCCCAGACCCAAGCCCAGTTGAGACCAAGTAGCAAGAGTGTGAAGAGGTTCTGAATCAAAAGTCGATTCTCTCCGAAATAGCGGAGAGCCATGGGGTAGTAGACAAGCAGGGTGAAGATGAGATAGACATAGTTCTCGAGAGTCTTGATGATCCCTACAAACGCAGCGTCAGTAGCTCGGATTTGGTGGATAATCATCTCAATCGCTGCTTGAGTATGATTCTCGAGATCCGTTAGCTTTTCGACGAGAGTTAAGTCCATCTGCGTTACTGCTGCGTGCGCGAGAACGCTGGCCATGGTATCTAGAGAACACCAAGGGCGTCCGAGACGAGGAGGCTTCTGTGGAGTTTCTTGCTATCAGAGCCAGCTTGAAATTTGCTAGCTGAAGCTTTTCACTGAAATGCTGATCTCTCAATTTGAGGGTTCGTTGTTGATGTTTTCTCAATGTCCAGAAGCTGCGATGTCGATATCACCAATTCGGTTAGCGCCTTCCGACTAATCCACCCACTACCCAAAAATTTCCTATCGCTCCCGACTTAATTTTCAATTACACCAACATTATGATCATCATCTGAACCACAACTTCTCCTCTCCTACGGGATGAGGCTTCTCTTAATTCGTCACGGCGAGACCGTCGACAATGTAGCTGGTGTTTACGCAGGTGTACGCGATTCTCCCCTTACGACTCATGGCGTCCTTCAAGCTTCACGTCTGGGCAGCCATCTTGCGAAGGATGTGAAGGTTACGCATATATTTTCGTCGGATCTGCAGCGTGCCTTCAAGACCGCTGAAGCTATACGAGTGGTGCAGGAGCATCCTGATGCTCCAATTGAGACCGTCAAGCTTAAAGTTCTGCGAGAGCAAGATTTTGGTTTCTACGAGGGTCGGAGCTTTATGGAACGTCAGAGGGGCTCTGCGAAGACCGGGAAGGATGCACATAAAGAGTTACACGCACAGAAAGAAGGGTTCGTGGATGTGGAGAGCAAAGAGAGTATGAAGACTCGAATGGATGCGTTCATCGAGCAGCATCTCGTGGAGCATCTACATCAGAGAGAGGATGAAGAGACTGTGGTTGTGGTGGCACATGGGATCATCTTGACACATCTATGGAGGGGTATTCTGCAGCATTTTGAGGAACGTAGCGTTGCTGTCGGGTCTGAAGTAGCCACAGGTAATGGGATGGGATTGGAATATCTTGGTGGGTGGGGCAATACTGGTATTCTTGACCTTGAGGTCAAACAAACGCCAGTTTTAACTGCAATCCCTTCGATTTCCGTCTCAACCTCTATTACGACGAGTTCCGAATCCTCGAATCTTCCTCCCAATTCTACAATGCCAAGCCCAGGCACAGCGAAGAGCCCTACTCCATCCACAAAGCTTCAGAACATGTCACTTGTGGTGAAAGCAGTGAACAACCTGGAACATCTCCGGGGATTGAAGAAGACTCGAGGCGGAATTGGGAGTGCGAAACATGACGAGAAACAGCAGACTATGGATTCCTTTTTCAAGAAGCGGAAGATTGGATGAAATATTGGATACCTTTGCTGCGCTGCCGCAGGAGCTACAACCGTTGGCAACATCGGCTCTCAAACCTCCAACCCCAAGTGGAGATTGTCGTCGCCGTCATGAAACCAAGTCCATATTGGTATTGCATCGAGTAAGCAACCTCGTCTCTTTTCAAACTCCTTTCTGTGACATGATGATACACCTTATTCACAGACCTGTTCTGAATTCCGTGTGGACGTAAAAAGTACCAACTGCTGTCTGATCACTTAAATATCCTCTCAATTATCAAGAACCACAACCTACATCTATCATTGCTAACAGCATTCATTAGGCCCTCAAGCCGGGAGCCGCCCACTCGAATTATCCACGCCAATGATCTTAGAGAGTCGAGAGACCGACATATATAGAAGAGAAGAGAATGATAGATATCAGAATTAGATTATATATCGAAAAGACTATATACAAATCCTGTTCCCAAACTCCTCTTTAAAGAAATTCCTATCTCATCCCATCATCTCTCATTACCCAACTTTCACCGGGTGCATCATCATCGTTCATAAACCATTATTCCCATCTCTCATCTCTCATCTCTCATCTCTCATCCCTCCATCACGTCACAAAACAACCAAAACACCCCCCACAAACGCCACCAACGCAACCACACTCGCCATCCCTTCCCCCTTCAACCCTCCCCCAAATTTCCTCACACCCACCCTGGTCCTTCCCGCCGCACCCGTAAACTGCGGGCTCGTCCCATTGCCCCCACTCGTCCCCGTGCCCACTGAAACCGGGGATGAAGTAGTAACAGACGAGAGAGTCGTAGTCGTAGTCCCAATGATCGTCGTGCTTGTCACAGACGTTGTAGTGATTGACGTAGAGGGAGAAGATGTACTGCTCGTAGACGTAGGGGCTACGACGATAGTAGTACCGGTATGTTCCTGTGACAAAAGACTCGAAATAATGGACGACTGTGCAGGACTCGTTGACGTCGAAGTCGGGGAGGTCGCGTTCAGGACTGGCCCACCGGGCGTGGTGCTCGTCAAGGTATTCTCTGGGGTTGCGGACGAGGTGGTGTTCGCGGAGGTCGGAGCGACATACGTCGTCGTCGTGGTCTCCCCGGAGGTAACCACCGATGTGGACGTTGTTGTTTCTGTCCCGCTGGATGCGGGCCACGAGGGGAGGGTGTAGGTGGTGGAGAGCGAGGAGGAAATTGTGATGGTTGTGGAACCTTGGGCGTGGATCCTGAAGGCGGCTCCTAGGAGCAGGAGGGTGAGAGTGGGGATGCGCATTTTGGTGTTGAGGGGGAGGGAGAGAGGTATTAAAATTAATTATGGGAGGTTATTAACTAAGTGATTATCTATGTGAGGAGGAGAACAGGACATATGCGTGAGAAATGCGCTGCGGGGGAATCGAGGAGGTTGGGACGAGCTGTTCTTCTCGCAAACAGCTCCAGGTTGCATGCGATGGGCGCAATACTTATCATCCCATCACCTTCACCGTTCGCATCACCTCATTCTCCCCTCGCTGCGTTCTGAGTGGAAGTTGGTGAGCCAGAGGGGGGAAATGCCATCATCAGATCGCGGACAGGGGCCCTGCCATGGTGTTGTCCCTGTCCTGTCCAACTCACACTAACGGTCCGCTGTCAAGGAACGCATCGCTCAAGGAACCGCTTCGTTCATGCACCCAAAAGCAGGGTTTGCACAGGAGGATTGATCAGGGTTCTGAGCTATTGAATATCATCCCACCTTCCTCATTCGCTGGCGAGAAAGACCTCATCATCTTGGCTTGCTTGCATGTATTGATATATTGACAGCAGACTTTTGGCATCACCAGCCACATTATTATGTCTATTAAGAGGAGAGGGAGCTTGGTGATTGGGCGGGATATAGGTTTTGGAGGAGGGAAAGATCAAGGAAAGGCTGAAATCATGCAATATGAAGTGGCTGGTGTCGGGAAGGCTGCGTCATGGATTGACGAGGCGGGGTGGGGAAGCAGGGGTAAGGACCTTGATTTCTTTTGGAGATGGAGAGCTTCGAGATCGCGCAAGAACAACCCACGGTTTTAATGCAGTGGAGTAGCAGAGAAATAGAGAATTGGGATTCGTGTAGAACGAGGGTGCAGAGTAGGCGGAACAAAGCGAGGGAATCATATCTTGACGATGCTTTTATTCATGACTCTTTTCTCTACAGCTAACGACATAATAGCGAAAACATGCCAATACTATGATATCCATGAGATCTACCAACAGTACTATCATCTATTTTCCTAGTCAAACCTCCACATTCTCAAAACTAAAAGTCGGCACCCCAGGAACCGCCTTCTCCGCCTCAACCGGCAACCCATTCACCTCTCCACCACCCACAATCTTCCCCGTCTTCCCCCCCTCCTCGACCTGCACAACCTCCACCACACTCAACCCTGCCGCCTTCTTCAATCCATTGACCATATTCTCCAACGTCTTGATCTCATCAAACGCCAATTTTCTTTCAAAAACCACCTCTGGTTTCTCACCCCCTACTAACCTCCTCTTAAGCGCTTGTACGAAAGGCATGGCTTTTTTCATCTCCCCCATCTTCGAGATCTTGCCGTTCAATTCTTTATCATCGACACCTTTCTTAACCGGATCCCAAGCTTCGCGGACAAGGTCAATGTACTTCTCTTGCCAGGCGGGGAATTTAGCCGCAGCGAAAATCGTAAGCTTTTTAGGTTTCTTGAGATCGTAACCGATATCTTTGCCTTTTGCTTTCTTTTTTTGTTGAGCCGCTTCAGCAGAGGTGATGTTTGAGGATATGAGACGCACGTATTCGCGAGCAGCAGTTAGAGCGGGAACGGGGGCTGGTACTTCGGGGTAGAGTGCGAATTGGATTGTGGTGGGGTTTTTGAGGACTTCGAGCCAGATGTATTCGGACCAATGGGGAGCGATGACGGTTAAGAGAAGGGCTTGAAGTTTGATGTATTTGAGGACGAGATCTTGGTGCATCTTTTGTCCGGCTGCGCTGGATGCTTCACGGTAGAAGTCTCGTGCGGAGGTGAAATCGTAGAGGGCACATTTGAGGGCGAGTTTGTAGTTTGTTTCCTCGTAGTGGCCGCGAGCTTCGTGAACAAGAAGGTTCATTTCATTTTCGAAAAGGGCATCGAGGAAATCGTTCTTAGGTCCGGTACGGAGGGAGGCTTCTGGTGAGACCATTTCTTCACACCATTTGCGAAGTTCGAAGAGACGAAGGATATTATTGTCAGCTACATCTTCTTCAAAGTTTGCATCCGCAACTCCATCTCCTGCATCCGCCAATGCGATTCTTGACGCATCAGCACCGTATTTTTTAACCATATCATCAAGTGTCATAAAGTTTCCGGTTGATTTGGACATCTTTTCTCCATTCAAGAGCAAATGACCGTTCGCGCGAACACCCTTTGGCCAATACTCTGGAGGGAAGATAGCAATATGAATATAGATGAAGAAAGTAAGATGGTTAGGAATGAGGTCCTTTCCAGATACTCGGAGGTCCATAGGATACCAGTATTCAAATTCTCTTCGCATTGATGCGAGTGACTCTTCTGGGATTTTGCTTTCGGAAAGAACGTGAGGACTAATGTCTCGTCGAGCGAAGACATAATCCCAGACTTCATCCGTCATTTGTTCTGGCTTGATACCTGCGATACCGGGGGTCTTTCCATATATGTCTTTGTGAAGGTAATGAGCAATCGTGTAGTACGCCATGTAAATGGTACTATCACTCAAACTCTCAACCAAGAATTGAGGATCCCAAGGAAGCTTTGAACCAAGACCGTAAGTTCTTGCACAAGCCCATTGATTGAGCCAATTGAGAACACCCTCGAATCCGTTTTTGGTCTCTTGTGAGTAGGTCTCTAATCCTTTTCCGTCTTTATTATCCACAAACTCCAACGCGACCTTCTTCCATGAATCCTCTCCATAATCAAGATACCACTGATCCATCAAAGCCACGCAACAATCATCGCCTGATCGACTGACAACTTTTCGTTCTGGTTCTGAATATGCGAACCCTTCTCTAGCATCAAAAAGCTGTTTTCTAACCTTCGGTTTGGCATCCTCGACCTTCTCTCCCTTGAAGTCACCAATTTCCATGATACCTTGGTAATATCCTTCCTTATATGCGAGATCCTTTGCTTCTTCAAGCTGCTTAGTATCTTTTGGTGATGCAATCTTGAGCTTCTTAACTAAGAAAGGCGCCGTGAGATTTCCGTATGACGGAGTTGAGATGATAGGAACGATTTCCAACTCCGCCCACTCCTTTTTGATCCCGTAATAGTCAGCTTTCTTTGCAAGATCTGTGATAGTCGCAAAATCATCCGGACTGTCTGATGGTACCGAGGTAACAACTCCAGTTCCTTTCGTAGGAAGAACTGTATCCATAGGTAAAATTCTAACACCCTCCTTATGAACGGAAAGAGGTGCATTAACAAGAGTTCCAACACAAGCCGAACCCAACACCTCCGCCACCTTCTCAAAAACGCCGTTTTTCGGGAAGATGCCTTGATATGCCATATTCCGAGCAGCTCGATCCGTAATAACGTAGAACTCCTTATCCGAAATCTTGAAAACGCCGTACTTGATCTTTGGTCCCACGAAACAACAAGTCTGTCCATACATCGTCTCTGGTCTTAAAGTTGCAGGCACGAAAAAGACATCAGCACCTTCAGGTAGCTTTCCCTTAATTACAGCCTCCGCCTCGGGAGCCCATTCCTTGACCTTTAACTTCAAAGCCGTGTATTCTTGGGGTCCTACCGCCTCTCCCTCACTCCGGTCGTGGTCCATACAAGGCTGCCCATCCTTTGGAGAATAAATGGTATACCGCTTTCCAAACTTAATCTTCTTCAATTCCTTAAGGCGGTTCATCTGCCATCTTACAAAAGCGTCGTAGTAAGGATTCGCATCCGTTGTCACAAACGATCTCCGCCAGTCGATTCTCGCACCAAAATTCGTAAGGTCTCTCCGGCAAAGAGGAGGGAAATGCTCTAACCAATGTGCCGGGTCCGCAAACAAATGTATATCCTCTATTGGTATACCGATGGCTCGCATAATCTGGAATTGGTACTTCATCTTCACCACCTTACTCGCAGCCTTCCCCTTCTTCGCTACGAACTTCGTAACATCTTCGTGATGGGTACTCGGCGCTGGTTTCTCGTTCGCCTTATCCTCAAGCGCATCCTCATCGCTGTATTTCTCGAAGTTCTGCCCGAACAACTTGACTTCATTTACGAGTTTGTCGGCGCAAGCCTTGATCGGCATACCCGTGCAGTGGAAACCCATAGGGAACAAAGTCCTCTTTCCTTGCATACGTGCAAATCCTGCCGTAAACTCGACTTTCGACACACAAAATGTATGGCCAGCATGTAGGGTGCCATTCATATAAGGGTATGCCATTGTGCCAAAGAATTTGGGTTGTTGTTTTCGTAATTCGGCGGCGGAGATGCTATGGAGGGGTATTTCGGAGGTTGAGGGAGCATTTGGTTGGAAGACACCATCTTCTTGCCATTTTGCCTGGTATTTCTTCTCGATTGCTATAAGAGTATCTCGTTTTTCGGTCTGTAAAGCTTCATTGTCAGTAGCAGTCAATTTTGGGAATGTGGGGTACTTGCGCCTTTCAATTCTTTGGTTTTGGAGACTTGAACGCTCTCCAATGCTTTCGCTGTTGCTTCAACTGCTGCCATGATTGCGATTTGACAAGGCCTCGAGTCTGCAATCAAGCCTTTGTATTTATGTTCAGCCTGACTGACTCAAAGTTCACATGAATTTCTGTGACTCCAAGGACGAAATTCAGTTGGTGGGGTCCCGCTGCAGGGGTGCCTGAGGAACCGAGATTTTTTCGACAACACCAGCAGCTTCCAGAAGAGCTTCAACATCAGCAAATATGTTTCCAACAATAATCAGAAGGACTGCTCAGCAGAATACTCCTTTTATCCATACGAATCCATATAAGGCGAAACGATTATGGCCTCCGGATTTTGCCAAACTTTCACCGAAACATCAGTTTCGACTCGAGAGAAGGTATAAGAGGAGGGCTAAGCTAAAGTGGGCGAGACCGAGATGGACGAAAGCTGTTAAGATCACTCAGATGGCCAGCATTACGTGTAGGCTGGAGATGTCTAGTTCGTAAGATCTTGCTGATTGAAGGCAGTTATCGCGGTTTATGGCGTGTTGTTTCTGGATTGGAATCAAGAGAGTCAACCGTTTCAGGGGGTACGTTGCGGAAATACAGGAGCAGGGATTTATGCTGATGGATCATAGTTTCGAGATTGGTTCTGGGGTATATCGGGTTCTATGTGGACGAAGGATCAAGTACGACGAAGAGAACCGGACAATACCATTACTCCGACAGCAACGGGAAGATGACAGTACGGCATAAGCCCATAGGATGGAGACAGCACGGTCACCATGCACTATTCGCTCGCCAAGGAAGTTGAAAGGTATGTATTGGGATGAGCTGAGGTAGAGGGGGAAGGCATATTCTGGGAATGAGGGTGCAGCGAAGCTCTCGATGCCCAGGTATTCTAGCAATCTGGTCCCCACTCAATTAGTCCGCCATATTGTGGAAGAGCGCGTGGAAGGGACGGAAAGAACCTGCTGCGGGCTCATGTATATTATTGTATGAATCAGACCTCTAAAAATGACCATCCCTCCATTTTCTAGAAACTCGAGAAGTCAAACGGTCTAACATCACGAGTCAAGTCTACCATTTTCCCTTCCGTAATCCTTGTGGATATTTCCAGGGAATGCCTGATTGCCAAAGCAAACTTCTAGGCGAGGCATCTTCCACAGCATCTTCATCAGTATCTTGCTCTGCGCATCTCTTGGCTTCCGACGTCTTGCTAATCGAGCTTCAGCTTCTTCCCCTGACCCTTCTTGCCTTCCATCTGCCAAAATGTTGAAAATCATTGTGTCCCTCGACCTCTCACCGTCCAGCCCAAGCAAAATTCCCACCCATCCCCAAATT
>Ga0182030_10020153_pt1 | contig 12613 bp, 13 predicted proteins | sample 812S3MmetaG_FD_121299 | JGI IMG/M metagenome (GOLD analysis project Ga0182030, IMG submission 121299) | Permafrost microbial communities from Stordalen Mire, Sweden - 812S3M metaG (Illumina Assembly) | ecosystem: Environmental > Terrestrial > Soil > Wetlands > Permafrost | place: Sweden... | reverse complement strand
TATAGCTATAGTATTAGTAAATGCTAGAATCTTCTAGACATTTCCAAGCGGCAAAGTCACGTGACTTTGCCACTACTATAGAAGCTTCTAGATATATTATAATTAGTATATATAGAGGGCTTTTATTTTTCTCTAGATAGTCTTTAAGTTTTTTAATATATTATATTCTATTATAGTTTATTTAACTATAGATCTATTGACTAAGGGGCTTTGGCTATATTACTTGACCAGCCCCCCTTTCCAACCACACTTTGTTGTTTGGTATCGTCTCCCCAACTTTCGATTGTCTGATTTCTTGTCAAGCAATTGCTGGCCCACGCTAGAAACCTTCTTTTCTTTCTCGTCTAAGATGTCCATGGTGCGTTCTTGCGCGAATGCAATAGACTCAACGATTTGATCTTCTGCATCATTCTTGATCACCGGATACTTATTGATAAGCTGCTGAAGGTGCTCGTTAATTGCGGTGAAGAGTGTTGACGACGCCATCCTTGTGTGGTTATTTGTTGAGTTGAAGATGAGATGACCTTGTTGTTGATTTGGGAAGGTTGCTTTATATTTAGTTCTTACCGAGACGAGTGAATTATAATTTGACTCTCGAGTGGCTAAATTTGAAAGGAGCGAGTTTGTTTATTCAATTGGGCCCTGGTATTTATTAGATGTTATGTAATTAAATGCAATGCTTTTAATAAGTGCTGTAGTACTCCTGATAATTATCTAAGTTCCACAACCCCAAATATTTCTGCTAACCCTCCCCACACCAAAGGAAAGTGTTCATTTAGTGATAAATCATGTATTAATGCGCTTCAACCTTCATTTCTGTCAGCTGAGCTCTCGATTATGTTTAGCCAAACCCCCCCCTCTCTAGTAATGTCGAATGAGAATCCTACAGCCAGACGAGACATCCTTCAAGTCCAGTTATTGCGGGCTAGGCCCTCTCTTTATCAAAAAAGGAGAAATCTTATACTTACTTGAATCTGAGTCTGTTTTTGCCAGCTTCGACATCTTTATCGGCGCGTCCTCGCTTGCTTGAACCACAATCTGTCTGAATCTTGTCGAGTGATTGTGTAGAAGAAAAATCATTCCAGAATAAGAGACGGGAGCTGGAAATTTTACGCTCTTGGTGATTGAATAAAATTTTCACTGAGGATATCCCAGGTTCGTATATTTGAGTCGCTAGGTGAATGTGTAGGGTGTATGTATATATCTAGAAACTCCTCCTCCGGCACCTATTTTTATTTCTCGGCGCTTTTATTTTATATGCATTTGAAGGCATTAAATCAAAATTACGCAATTAGGCATACAGGAATTCGAGGATCTGAAGAAAAGTCTGAAGAGTTCATTTTATTTTGGTAGACGATGTATATAGTATTCGTCTTTATGGCCAGACAACTGGAGACTCCATTTATCTCCGCCCCCCCTTCAGTAGCTTGTCAGCTATCAAACCTAGCCCTCTCACTCAAATAGGACTCTACAGATTGAAAGCTTGGGTAAACCCAAAGCCTTAGAATTCCGACTCCTCACGTAGCACTGGCACAATCAGAGTCTCATCTAAATAGGATTGGCAGCACTTACTTCACTTCGGTAATGATAGCCTTCAGGCGCCCAGTGATGTGGATGCTCCTTGAATACAGTCAGGTCAAATTCTTGCTTAATTATAACACCGTCATTGGCAATCATACTGGTCCGTGGCTTTTTCATATCCAAAAATTCCGCATTGTCGTCTGTGTTGAAACTACGTTTCTGAGTGGCAGCTGGTGTAGAAACTGCGAGTTGAACCTGATTACCATATGTGGTTGTGAAGAAATTGATGGCCGAAGCTTCGTGTGCTTTGAGTTCAGCATTTTCCTTTCTCAACTCATCACGTTCAGCACCCCAAGTGACCTTTTCATGCAGCAGTCGCTCGGCTTTCTCATACGCTTCTGCTAATAAGCTAGCTCGTGTTTCCGCCGACTTGTTGTTTCTTTTCAATTGCTCGATCTCCTTTCCCATCGTTGATTTCTCAGACTTCAATTTACCGGTCTCTATTGTCTCATCTTGCCACCATTTAAAATAAGTATCAGCATTAGTCCTGAATGATGATTTCTCGGTCTCTGATTGAGCAAGGCGTCTTTCCGTATCGGCCTTTTCCTTTGTCAGCTCCTTAATCCCCTTATCCGCCGCTAATTTCTTCTTTTCCAACTCCATATACTGGAATTCGAGCTCCTGGTAGGCTTCCTCCGCCTCTGACTTTTCAACATCCCACTTCCCCCTCGCTTCTCGAAATCCCGCTCGCTCTTCATCGAGAGTACCTAGCATCTTCTGCGCCTTTGTTGCCAACTCGACGGAGGCCTTTTTTGTCTGCTCATGCTTCTCGATAACGGACTTTAGTTGAAAATTCTCAATTCGAATCTCCGAGATTGTGTTCTCGTGCTCTTGGAAATGCTTGGCGCTTCGATCTTCGGCTATGGTGACAAGCTCAAAAGTAATAGAAAGGGAGCCTTTGAGCTCCGGATGTTGCGAGATGAGGTCTTGGATATTGCGGAGGACGGGAGATAATATTTTGGTAGGTGTAAGTGGCACCTTGTCTTGAGAAGCCATTATTTGTTATTTGGATGAACGATGAGTTGATTTTGGCTAAGAGATTGGGATGTCGAAGAGGAGAGAGGGTGCCGTTGACGAGCTCTTGTAATCGAATGAGAGGAGGCATTCACCCAATATATTAAACACATCTTCTTTATTGTGCAGGAGAGATTTTGAGTGAATGTTGGCTGTGAGTTTTAATGTGCATGCCGTCACATGTTGCCCAAATCCAGCTTCTCTAGGCGATTACTCTGGATTATTGCTCTGAGATTTGGAAGATTTCCTGCCGCTTGTCATTTTATGGATTATAAGAAATAAATTATTAATAACTATCTCAAATTTGAGTGGCCTTGAGATTAGAAGTCGCCCAATGAAGCCACTCCTTGCTATACAAGGGACCTTTCTTCAAGCTCGTAAAACCCAGCGAACAAAAACAAAATCCAGTGACCGAGATAGCTGTTGGATTTAAAGAAGTTTATCTCTAGACAAAAGCTAAGGGTATCTCGTTCTTCGGGATTCGGGACTGTTGGTTTCTGCTAACAGCCCTGGGCCGCATCACTTACGGATCATTTCCCGTCAACGCAAGCTCATTCACAACTTGTGGCTTCAATTTACCCCTCACTTTGACCGTTGAACAAATCTTGAAGCTTAGATGCCTCGCTCAGAAAATCGCCCTCCGGCTTCATCTCGTCTTTGTCCTCCGATTTTGGCCCTTCTTCGCACTTCATCCCCTCCCTATCTTGCCCCCCATCCTCCCCTTCAATTCTCAAATTCTCGACCTCGTCCTCATCACCGATCTCTGACCACTCCTCCTCGCCATATACCCAATCTCTTAAAGCGGTAACAATTTCCTGCGGCATGATGCCCTCCTTTTCCCATTTCTTAAACTCCCAAATCATTTTCCGTTCAACTTCCTTAATGTCACCCTCTATCTTGGCCAGTTTCGCTGTCTCCTGATCCAAGAGAAAAGTAACTTGCTCAAAATCCTCGTCGAACTTATTCGTACTATTTTCCAGCTCCTGTTTCAACCAAAACACGAGATTCTGAGCCTTACGATGAGTCGACGTTAGCCATCTCGCCAACGTCGAGACCTTGTAATCTTTATACTCCATCTGTTTCTGCTGCTCTACAACCTTGTCCCTAAATTCCCAAATGTGACGGAAATCGCGTCTTTCGCACCTAGCCAATAAGATTTTCAAGTTGGCAACTTCGTCCTCCAAGCCACAGATTTGATCATCTTTCGACTTTTCAATGGCAACAATATCCCTCTCTAATTGACGTATTTGGGCCCACCTCATCTCGATACGGTGATCTAGATTCCGGATATGTTCTTTCATTTCTCTCTTTTGAATGGACAGATCTTTCCAGTGCGATTTCACTCCCTCCAGCGCCTTCTCCTTCGTGTCTGCTTCAAACTTCAGCCTAGTGATTTCCTGTTTCAGCTGGGTGATCTCGCTGTCTTGGTCCCTGAACGCCTTTGCAAAAATCTTCAAATCCTTCTTTTGCCTGTCGATTTTTTCGTGCGCGGCTGCTACTTTGGCCCGTAGAATTCCCTCGATCTGTGTTCGTTCGCGGATATCCTTGTCTTTTTTGGCTGCTTCGCAAACCAGAGAATCGTATTTCTTCTGGAAATCGCCAATAATGGCATAATTTCCCTCTATAACTCTTTCACCCTGTTTAAGAAGTACCTGAGCTTTCATGGATTGCGCTAGCCGAGCCTGAAGGTCTTGATTTTGATGCTCCATCGTCTGGATCCTTGTCTCGTACCCCTCTTCTCGCTCATCGAATTCTTTGCTGGCGGTCTGTAATAGTTCTTGGACGTAGTTATAGTCGGCTTCAAGTACCTCGATCTTGTGCTCGAGACGCTGAATTTCCGTGTTCGCACATGATGATTGGTTTCCAGCCTCGCTTCTCTTGAGGTCAGTCAGGATGACATTTCCCCCGCTCGTGGCCTGCTTAACCTTTTCGCCGAATCGCTTGATGCAAGCATCCTTTTCTTCCTTCTCGGCAAGTAAGCGCTGAATAATCATATCCTTCTTCTCGTGATCTCCTTTGAGCTTTTTTATCTCAGCCTTCGCTTGTTCCAACTCATTTGCCAGAGCTGCCTCTTTTACACTAGGAGCTCTGAAGATCTTGGAGCGATTTAGAATGAGGGTTTGTGCTGTAGTGAGGTGGATGCGTTGATTATTTTCGAGCATGGGTTTCTGCCACCCCTCGTATGTCAAGTTGCCGAAGGATATATATTCATCTTCGATACGAACCACCATATCTTTGTAGCGATATGTTACCCTGTAATTCTTCAGTCTATGAGTGACATGTATCATTTATTTTACTTACGGGTCGGAATGTTTGTCCCAAAGAACTCGGTACATGTCCTGATCAAGCCAGTCGGGTCTTTTGTGGTTTGACATCTTGGCTCTCTGGCGTGAATCTGCCTAAGTTCTGCTAGCTGAGGAATCCGTAATATCGAGCAAGGTTGAGATTATTAAAAAGAAAAGGAAGATGAAATGGGGGTGGGCTTCCGTGTTCCATATATCATTACCTGGTTAGGTCCCGCTACCACATTTTAGAAATCAGTGGAAATAATCGAGCGAGATGACTTCATCTTAACCTCAATCGAGAGGTCCCTTTTCAATGAATGGTTGATCTAGATTATCTGCGGTATCATTATCAATCTTAGCTTCGGGAACTGAAAGGGTTGATGACCTTGGAAGTGACATCTTACAAGAGAATCACGTGATAACTGCCTCCTCTTCAGCCGGGAGGGATCGTCCCCGCTCTGCTCTTGGAAATTTTGGGAGGAGAAATATAAACTGAGCATATAATTTGATACATTTGCAAGTGAATAGCACATTTAACTGCTGATGAGGCCTTCATGAGTCATGATCATTTACTGCTAGGGACCTTATTCGGAGGCTAATCTCATCTTTCTCTAATTAGTGTAGCTCAACCTCTCAAGGGACTCCATATTATACACAGATCTGCATCATATGTACGTATATAATCTTGCAAATATTTTCAGGGAACGTGACGAACTTTTCCGAAAACGGGTGTGGGGATGGCACTTGCCTAACGACGTTTACAAGACTGGTGATAAGATCAAAGATTAAAACTCTGGTGGAGTGCGGTTTAAAATTAGTTTCTTGTTTAATTTCATGTTCTAAAGCTGATGTATTCATTTTGGATGTTTAGGAAAGTGTAGTTAAAGAATGGTAGGATGATTGAAAAGTGATATGCGAGGTGATGCTGGGAGAGCCCCGCTTGATTATATGTCGTCTGAGACTATCTGAATAGGACGACTCCAACTATCAACCCAGATTCAGCTTCGCAGTAACAACTCAAAAAGTGGGTAGCAAATTATATGTACTAATTAAATCTTCAAAAGGCCTCGGAGAACTAACACTGCAGAATCGTGATGTATGAGAGTTGCGAGATGTCTAGGATATGTCCTCGAAGCAGGCGGGGAGCGGAAAGGGAAATATTAGGACTTACCTTATCGCAAAGGAAACCTTTGAAAAGCCTCGCCTTGACACTAAAGAGACTCGAGAAGTGTCCGCGAGATGGTACCTACAGTGAGGTTTTCTTGAAGTATCAGATCGTGCAGTTGGATTGGGAGCTGGCGGCCACAGTAAAAGAGCGAGGGTGCCTTGATATTGAGGGAAATAGGATTTGCACAGGGGTAGCTTTGTATATACTGCAAGGGGAATCGGAGGTGCTTCATCAAATGCTATGACTGTATCAAAAGTTTCTAGGATTGCGGGAGAATAGTAGAGCTTTCGAGCTCAGCATGGCGGAATGCAGACATGGCATATATCCCAATCGAGTTTTCAAAGTAAGAACAGAAGGCCCTTCCTGACTTTGAGTTCTGTGTATTTCTCATTTGGTTTCCAACATAAGACAAGAAATGGCCTCCAAATCCAATAATTTTAAACATTCCGCTCCCACATTTCTAACTCTAACCAATTCAAGCCCATTGACACCCAAAATGAAGCACTCAGGGCAATGAATCATCTATAGAAGTGAATGAGAAGCCATCTATTGAGAGCTTGCCCTAAACGACGACCCAAATTTAACAGACTTTTGCAAGAACTTAAACGAGAATTATAATTTCGTTGTCAAATCGCACTCATCATTTGAAAAAGACAATCAACAGAAATGAAGAATCCCAATGGCAATATGTAGCTCTTAGTGCTTTATAATACTAAAGTCGGTCGCTTTCTGATCGCCTTCTTAAATGCAGAGCCAGTAATTCCTATCTACAACCCAAACCAAGACTTGTATCAAGACCCAAACTCAAAGAGGTAAGACCTGCTTAACAAAGCCACTACACTAGATATCTCAATTGATAGAGTACCTAGAAGCAAAAAAGCAACAAGTGCCCCCTAACAGACCTTGCTGTCGAGATGCTTCTCGAAATATTCAACCTCCTTGAACCTGCCACATCAGTCTGTCTTGGATTGACATGCAAAAAGCTCTATCTATTTCATCGCAATTTTCATGGCAAGGTCCCTTTCCACGCAAACTTTCCATCAACGGATTGGTCTAGAATAAGATATGGAACGTCTCTATCTCTAGGCAGAATGCTCGAAGCAGGATAGGTACGGACTGGACTGCGTTATGACATTCATCATGTTTTTATCATCAAGGAGCGACCCATTGAACTTGTCGACAAACACAAGAAAAATCCGAAAATATTGGTTACAACTGATTTTGAAATCCATAGCTGGGAGATCTCAAAAAGAGGTTGCGTGCTAACGGGGTGAAATTATCGGCATTGTCATGTTGGCACGCGGTATTATACCTACAACGAGACGCTCCTGAAATAGGAAACAGAGTATTGGAGAATGATACAGGGGTAGCAAATGGCCAAAGAAAGTTATAATGGACCAATTCAAGCCGGCATCCCTCCTTTCATAAACATGCATATATTTCATTGATTCCCAGCACAACACCAATATTGGAATACACCATCACAAACATCGTAGATTGTCCAAAGCAGCTACAACCAAAGCTGTTGCAACCTCCGAAATATACTCCTCACAACCTGATGCCGCCACTCTAAAAAATTCACCAATACCCACCACCCAATCCCATCCTAACACAAGTCACAATCTCCGCCCAACAATCCATAATCTCCTCCAAATCTTCTCTTCTCCCTCCCCCATTCTTCCAAAACGTCTCATTCCCACCCTCCCTCAACCACTGCCATCTGACCTCCATAATTTGTTCCAGATTCCTCAGATCCTTCGGCATATTCCTTCCATGGACATAGAAGTCAGGACTCATGGCCCGCACAACGCGTTGGTGGAGTGTGGTCCGGTAGGTGTCGGGTGTGGAGAAGAGTTCTTGGAGACCTGGGAGGAGTTCGGCTGGGGTGGGGCGCCCGTACTGCCAGAAGGCGAGGAAGGAGTGTTCGTTGAAGTGGGTGTGCGTGGTATTTGCGGTATTGGTTACGGTCGGGGTGAATGAGATGGGGTTGGACATTTTTGGGGGTTTTTGTTGACGCTGGATATGAATCAAGTTATAATTTTTGACGATGGACGGATATCACCGTCGATGCTAGTGTTTTGAATAAGAGGCTTTGAGGAGTGGATTCTGGGTGAGGGAGATTTAGACATTGAACACGTCCGGTGGTCGTGAATGATACCAGTGGTTGCAGTGATTCATCGCATACATGAATTGGGACTGTTATTGTAATACTTTCGGGATTGGAGGAGCATTAGCAATATTTGATATTATTATCAGGGGAATGACTTAGTTGAAAACTAGAAATTTGAGACGAACCTTCACACTCGATCATCGCTCCCGCCATCAACTCAATCGCAGAACTGTGAGCTTAGATGACGGCTAACAAGCGAGTGCAATCGCGGAGATGTATGGTTTGGACTTGGAGTCTGCCCCCGGCTCTGGCAAAGCATTTTCCCCGTCTGAATCGAAACCTTCTTGAAGTGGTTTCAACAATATATACCGCCGATGATCTTGGGCGACGAGGGATAGACTCCAGCAACTGGAGCATACTAGTTTTGGTATCTGTCGGCGCTAACCAGTGATATTACGAGATGAAGCATTTCTACTACGAATATATGGACTGTGAGAATAGAGAGATATTTATTATCAATACAGTCCCTTACGACGTTTGACTTTCGGCAAATGAAATTAGCAATCGCTTCAATGTTGCCAAGCCTTCTGTATTTCCTCTAAGGTTCCACCATAACCGTGGACGACGTAATAGTCTTCATCTGGGCTAGAATCATCACTTGTCGATGGCTCAAATTTGTCGTATCTATCTCTTAGAGCAGCATCATCAGCCTTGGTTCGTTTTACGCCATATTCACTGAGAATCTTCTGCACTTCTGTATGACGTCTTAGGTAGGCCCATAACCAACAACTCTCCCCTTGTGAATTAGGAATCATCGGATTCGCATTAGCGTCGAGTAAGAGCTTAACAGCAGCGGGGTGATTGCGATATACTGCAACCTGGACTGGTGGAGAATCGAACCGCCCTCCTAGTGCATTGACATTAAGCCCAGGGTCCGTGGCAAGGAGCTTTTTGATTAAAGAGGTAATGCCAAATGATGCCGCGTAGTACAATGGCTGTGTGTGTCTCAATGAAGGCTCATCAATGTCTGGAGTAAGAGATCCTGCCCATGCTGCATAATTTCCTCCCTTGTGAGACTTGCGCGTATTGAAGAATTGTTGGATAAGACCCCATGTTTCTTCGTCAAGTTCTATCGAAGCTTCGACATGGAAGGGCCAGTAATGAGCTGCGTAGTAGTACAGTGGCCACTGTTCTAAGCGCGTTTTCAATTGGTTCCAATCGCAGTGCCCGGAGGCAAATGAAGGTTGCATCAAGTAAACAATGCAAGCTTGAGCCATGGATCTATTCGCCAGGCGCGAATTCAGAGCAAAGAATGACGCCATGCTTTTTTGATCTGGCCTGAAACTAGGTAGTCTTTGACAGAGAGATGGGCGAGTCTTATAACTTCTGGGAATTGGACAACATACTCCGTGTAGGTCGGCTCGATCTGAGGACCGTCATTGCCCGTGGGTTTAGTTTTGATAACCAATGTCGAACATAAATGCAAGATATCCAGCGGATCAAGTGGTTTGAGATCAGGATCGTAAGCTGGCTCGTTGTTTAAGTCGATCGCAAGTACTTCGATAACTTCTTCAAACATGACAGGTCGAGCAGCAAAGCATAACCATTGCAGTATTTTCAGAGCGACGTCCCGATGTCGTTTGTCAATTCGTAGCAATATGCGCTCATATGTGTCTTCTAGCGTTATGGGCAAAGATTCAAGTTCTTTTCTGACATCCTTGATCGTGTAACAGAGCCTCAACCCGTCCAATTGGCAGACAACCCATCGAAACCTTTGCTCTAAATCAGAATCACCCAACTTGTTGAATTTGGCTATCAATACTTACATACTCCGTGCTCCTCCGTTTAGTGCCCTCGAAATCATCTCCCTGACATCGAGCGGCCACCTAGCCAGCTTTGGGTCATTTTGAAGCATCTCGGAAATGAATAGCGAGATATCGTCGTTAACTGCTGGACCATCAACCGAGATAGTATCGGTGACGATGTCAGCTAGAGAGGTGCCAATCTCGGCCAGATCTCGGCTTGTTACAATTATATGCATGATATGGGACCCCCAGCTATGCATTTGATGTAAAACCTTCAATGCTTCCTCCAGTTCTAGACACTCATCTAGTGCGTCGACTACAATATATATGGAGCGGAATCCATTAAGTATTTGTGGGAGAACATCGAGAAGGTCATTTAAAGGGGCTTGAAGTGCTCCATCTTGATTTCGAGCAAACAATCTGTCGAGGGCACTAGGGATGGTGGATCTTTGTGCGCATATTTGAGCAATGATCGAGCGGATCAAAGTTTCAACTCTGCTTTTCTCCTTATCGTTGAAATCAAAGTAAAAGTACAAAACGGCTGTTTGATTGGCTGGCCGAAGAGATTCCGAAAGAGCGTCAATAATCGTCGAGCTGAATTTCCAAGGGTCATGTAAGCTAGGTCGAGTGATACGCTCTGCTTGTTACCCACCAGAGAATGGTTTTACCACAGCCGGCTGCGCGCCTCGGTTATCAACAAAGATATTGCTTACAAGGAATGGACTTACGAATTCCATGAATCCAAAGAAATGAATTTGGAGACCTGGTCCAGTGCGTAAAAGCCTCGCCTTCTAACACCCACAGCCCTGTCTTGCTTTGGCGCTTCTTACGAGCCATGGAGTGGTTCGAGATAAGATTGGGAGCTGAAAGCCAATAGAAGACCTTTTCTCGTCGATATTCGAGAGGAAGCAATTAGTGCAGGTTTAAAAACGCCCAGGAAGAATGTCACTCACTATCAATGCTGGTAGAGACCCTGTTTGTTAAGGTGTCAAGACTATGCTGTGCTTCAAGAGCTGCCCTATTTCTCATCAGTTTCTTTCCCTTTGGGAGACGACGGAATCACCTTTGATCTGCTGCTAAAGCAAGCTGTACAGTAGACTTAGTCGTGTCAATATTCTGTAAGACACTCTTGACATCGGATTCTTTCAGTGGCCAGAACATTGCAGCTTTTAAAGCTCTCCATCCTTCTTTGGGCTCTAATTTCTTCTCTAGAGCCCGGAGTTCAACTTCACAGGTCTTTAGGGGACCGTCGATTGACGCTAGCTCTCTCAGGGCAGACCTTTTCGAAGTATGCTCAGATTCATCTTCAAGTATCTCAAATAACGACTCTATGACGCTGCGCAGGCCATTGAGCTCGTTCACAATACGACTGGCATCTTTTGCTGAGCTTTTCACTCGGCTACGATAATCGTAACAGACATTGATGATGGCCCCACTGATCTGCAGGACAGCGATGGCGCTAGCAGTAATGCTCAGCGGATCCATTTTATCTCGGGATACTTTGTACGGTGATTATAATAGTTCAATTGAACAAGAGAGGAAGGGCGAAGAGTGAAGGTGAGAGTATGAGTATGAGTGTGAGTGAGGTTAGGTGTTAAGATAATCTGAAATGTAAGTCTTCAGCTCGTACCTTGGCTACATGCGAAGCTCGGTTGCAGTCCAATCATCAAGAGTCCTTCCGCCTCAATTTATTTCCCCTGGCGGACAGACACGAGCAGCATATTGAAGAAATTAAAGAAGGCTGCTTTGTAATTCTGAGATCAGCACGGTTGCATTTATGATCATTTGATAGATTCGAAAATCCAAAACTGAGCCTCCCATATCAGCATCGCACGAGACAGGCCAGATGAGCCCGAGAGCTGGAGTCGATGTGATGGGCACGTGACCGTATAGATCGTGTTCCAGGAATTCGATGCGAACAGGTTTTCATCGGACGAAGAAAGTCTACTCTTTACTTCGTACCGGCGAACTTTTCTCCGCATCTGCTAAACCTTCCACGATTTTCGGCAAAGCATCATCTCCGTCGAGCCACAGTACAAATCGTCCCTTAGTCCACGAGTTAGGACGTCCTGGGGAATGCCAGATACCCACAATGCCCCATTCCGTGAATCGTCCATTATACTCCCATTTCGCCCAAAGATTTGACGCCCCATAAGATTTCGTGAAACGTATCGTCCCAGCTTCTTGATTGATGTGCCCCTCGATTTGGGATGCCCCACTAGAGTCCTGGGCACTTCCTAATATCTTTCCCTCACTCACTGTCAGCGTAACATTTGTTGCATCGCAACGAGTGTCATTGGTGGCTATGTACCCATACTTGAACACTCCCCTGGCTATGACCGGCTCACTCCCTTTTGAATGAAACCATTTATTGATTGCTTCGCGGACCTTAGGGGAGACTGCGGGGGTCTTCGCCGCCTTTTCAGGAATCGCTTTTTCAGGAATCGCTTTTTCAGGATTAACTTCTGAAATATCAGGCGACTTGAGGTCGGATCTCATAGATATCTCCCTATGTGACTGTCAACACTTGGATCTGTAGCAATTCTTCGGGCTGGTCCCACCGTTTCACACTCTGTATCCAAGACTGGAGTGTCATCGCCCACATCGCGATTTTCGCCGTATTATCCCGGATACTCCCCACTAGAGGAAC
>Ga0182030_10020151_pt1 | contig 12615 bp, 12 predicted proteins | sample 812S3MmetaG_FD_121299 | JGI IMG/M metagenome (GOLD analysis project Ga0182030, IMG submission 121299) | Permafrost microbial communities from Stordalen Mire, Sweden - 812S3M metaG (Illumina Assembly) | ecosystem: Environmental > Terrestrial > Soil > Wetlands > Permafrost | place: Sweden... | reverse complement strand
GCTCGTCCAGCCCACTCGATCAGCTCCTGGCGGCGTTCCAGTCCAACACCACGCAGAACGAATCGCTGAATCCGCTGTCGATCATCACCAACACCCTCGCCAGCGCCGGCATCACCGCTTCGAATAGTTAGACTGCGATTCCCGGCGCTACAGTAGGACTATGCGCCGAACGATCGCGTTGACACCGTTCCTGTTGCTGGGTCTGGTTCGCCTCTGGGCGGACATCACACCCATGATCGGGTTGTCCCAGGATGACTCGGCGAACGCCCAGGCGGTGCGCGACAATCTGACGCAGACCGAGCAGAGTTATCAGAGCCTGGAGCGGCAGATGTATCGCGGGTACATCAAGGATTCAACTATCAAGGGCTTCCCCGCTCCGCTATACGGCGCTGATTTCCACTTCCTGGTGGGCGCGGGCGATCCGGCGCCGCTGATGGAACTGAGCAAGGAAGACACCGCGCAGTTACTGGCTGCGTACAACGCATTCCTTCAGGCGCAGAAGGACATGGACCTCTTCCAGCAGCATATTCTTGAGACGTACATCGCGGTTCGAGGATCGGAAAAGGCCGCCGTCAGCTTCGGTAATCCGTTGGTTCCAGTGCCGGCCGAGCGCGCCGCGTTCCAGCACTTTCGATACTCGCAGGATTATCGCTTCATTCTGCCGAAGTAGCTTGCTTGGGGCTCTGGGGGGTTGCATCGCTGCACAACCCGTGCCATTCTGAGCGCAAGGGAGGAACTATGCGCACAGCATTCGCGTTAGCCCTGCTCCTGTTGCTCTGTGTGCGCCTCGCGGCCCAGCACAACACATTCGTCTGAACGAATGCTAGATCTGGCGGCGTATGGGAACGCATCGGGTTCACAGGTGAACTGTGGCCGTCGGCGGGATGTCTCCGCGGGCTGCTGGCGCGTGCCCTGCATGTGCCGTTCGAAAACATCGAAGGCCGATGCGCGCGCCTGGTGCTCGCGGGGTTGCGGGTATTCGACCTGCATGTGCCGTTCGAAAACATCGAAGTGCCGATGGGCCGGCCGGTCCGGCTGGATCTTCCACGGTATTGCGGCTATTTTAGCGACGCGCTCACCTTGGCCCGGTACTCCAGGGCCTTCTGCAAAATCTGCGCCTCATTCAGGGTGAGGCTTTTTCCATCCCGCACGACCACTTTGCCGTTGACCATCACGTCGCGGACATCGTCGGCCTTCAGGGCGTAGACCAACTGCGAAATCGGGTCGTACATGGGCACGCCGTTGGGCCGATCCACGCCCACCATGATGAGGTCCGCGAGCTTGCCGGTTTCGATCGACCCAATCTCCTTCTCCATGCCCAATGCACGCGCGCCGCGGATGGTCGCCATTTCGAGCGCTGCCGAAGCTGGAAGCACCTCGGGATTGAGCGTCGTCACTTTCGCCAGTTTGGCGGCGATGTCCATCTCTTCGAACATATTGAAGTCGTTATTGCTGCCCGCCGGACCGTCCGGGCCCAAGCCCACCGGCAAATCGAGCGCCAGCATGCGGACTACCGGCGCGACGCCGCTCGCCAGTTTCATATTGCTCGAAGGGCAATGGGCGATGCCCGTGCCGCGGGCTTTCAGGATCGCCAGATCGGCCTCGTCCACCCACACGCAGTGCGCGGCCACGGTGCGTCCGGTGAGCACGCCGAGCGAGTCGAGCACCTTGGTGGGACTCATGTGGCGCGCGGCCATGATGTCGTCATTCTCCTGCTTGGTCTCGGAAACATGGATGAGCAGGGGCGCATGGTATTTGTTGGCCAGCGCGCGTGCGGCCTTCAAAGTTTCGTCGGAGTTGGTGTAGAGCGCGTGCGGCGCCACCGCGGCGACGACCAACGGATCTTCGTGGAAACGCGCGAGGTACTTCTCGGTGAACTGGAGCGCCTCGGCGGGCGTCTTGTTGTCGGCCACCGGGAACTTGATGATGGTCTCGCCGAGCACGCCGCGCATGCCCGCTTCCTTCGCCACCTCCGCCACCACGTCCTCGAAATAATACATGTCGGTGAAAGTGGTGGTGCCACCGAGCAGCATTTCAAGGCAGCCGAGGCGCGTTCCCCAGCGCACGAAATCGGGAGACACATTCTTCGCCTCGGCGGGGAAGATGTAGTTGTTGAGCCAGTCCTGCAGCTTCTTGTCGTCGGCGATGCCGCGAAACAGCGACATGGCGGCGTGCGTGTGGGTGTCGATGAGGCCGGGCGCGATGATGGAGGCGGGGCTGTCCACGCGGTGCGCCGCCTGAAAGCGCGCGTCGATGTCGGCGCGGGTGCCGACCCCCACGATGCGGCCGGCGCGGATGGCCACGGCGCCGTTCTCGATGACGCGGTGCTGCGCGTCTTCGGTGATGACATAGCGCGCGCTCCAGATCCAGTCCGCCGATTGGGCGGAGAGCGTCGCGGCGAATAGGAAAAAGCTACAGATACGATGCATCGAAGGCTCTCGGGAACAGATCTTTCAGTTGATAGGTTTCGGTCTTGCCGTGCAGATTGACCAGCGTCACCGGCACGTCGCCGCAGAACTCCCAGAGGATCTGCCGGCACGCACCGCACGGCGGAGTGAGATTCCCGGTGTCGGCCGCGATTGCCACGCGACGAAATTTGCGCACTCCCTCGGAGATCGCCTTGAATACCGCGACGCGCTCGGCGCACACCGTGAGCCCGTAAGTTGCGTTCTCCACGTTGCACCCGGTGTGGATGGCTCCGGCGTCATCCTCGATCGCCGCGCCCACCAGAAATTTCGAGTACGGCGCGAACGCGTGCAAGCGGGCTGTAAGAGCGGCGGCAATCAGAGGGTCGGTCATGATTCTAGTTCACCACAGAGGCACAGAGCAGCGGCGCCGCAACTCGATTGTTCACCGCAGAGGCGCAGAGACGCTGAGGAAACAACACAAAGTCAAAACCGGAGAGCGCGGAGGAGGCAGAGAGCGCTGAGGGAACTGCCGATGCGGTCTGGAGGAGACGGCAGGTATCCAGAAACTGCCGTGGCGCAAGAAGATTGCGCACGTTTTTCATACAGAGACACCGAGAAAAGCAGGGAAAGCAGGCGAGCAGAAATTCTCGCCCCGTCCTCGCCGGCGCCAGCACTCCCCTCAGCGCTCTCTGCTTGCTCTGCGCGCTCCGGTTTTGACTCTCTCTTTCTCTGCGTCTCAGCGTCTCTGCGGTGAACACGATAGGCGAGCAGAAATTCTCGCCCGTCCTCGCCAGCGCCAGCACTCCCCTCAGCGCTCTCTGCTTGCTCTGCGCTCTCCGATTTTGACTTTCACTTACTCTGTGTCTCTGTGTCTCAGTGGTGAACAAGCCTTTACTCCACCAGCCGCGGCACCAGCACCTTCAGGAACCGCACCAAAGTATCGCGCACCATCGCGCCCGCTTCCAGCACTTCCTCGTGTACCAGTTTCGACTCCGGGATCACACCCGCCGCCATATTCGTGACGCAAGAGATGCCGAGCACCTTCATCCCCGCATGGTTGGCGGCGATCACTTCCATTGCGGTCGACATCCCCACAAGGTCGGCCCCGATGGCGCGCAGATATCGAATCTCCGCGGGCGTTTCATAGCTCGGGCCCAGGAGCGCCGCGTACACACCTTCGCCGATCGGCACGCACAGTTCCCGCGCCACTTGTTTGGCGATGTCGCGATAGGCCCTCGAATACGCTTCCGACATGTCGGGAAAGCGCGGCCCCAATGAGTCGTCGCTCGGCCCCACCAACGGATTGGTCCCTTGCAGATTGATGTGGTCGGAGATCAGGACCAGTCCGCCACGCTCGTATGCGAGATTGATACCGCCGGCCGCATTGGTGAACACCGTCGATTGCACGCCAAACGCGCGCAGCACTCGCACCCCGAATGTCACCTGTGCCGCCGAGTACCCTTCGTAGAGATGCGCGCGGCCGGCCATCACCGCCACGTCCGTATCGCCCAACTTTCCGATGATCAGTTTGCCCGCGTGCCCCACCGCGGTCGATCCCGGCCAGCCGGGAATCTCGCCGTACGGGATGCCGGTGCGGGCAGTCAGTTCGTCGGCGAAAGCGCCGAGTCCGCTTCCCAACACCACGCCGACCGCCGGCCGAAGTGTCGTCCGGCTCTCGATCAAGCTCTTGGCTTCGGCAATCACAAGATCATTCCGGCGATGCATGCCGACATGAAGTTGGCCATGGTGCCCGCGGCCACCGCTCGCAGTCCGAGGCGCGCGAGATCGGACTTACGCGACGGCGCCAGCCCGCCGATGCCGCCAATCTGGATGGCAATCGAGCTGAAATTGGCGAATCCGCATAGCGCATACGTCGCGATGATAAACGATTTCGGATCGAGCGACCCCTTGATCTTGCCTAAATCGACGAACGCCACAAACTCGTTGGTCACCAGGCGCGTGCCCAGCAGGTTGCCGATGGTGGAACAGTCTTTCCAGGCTACTCCCATGATCCACGCTATCGGCGCGAAAACCACGCCGAAGATCCCCTGCAGCGAGCCGGGCAGCCACGCCATCAACGGCAGCGTGTGCACCCATCCAAGAATGCCGTTCAGCATGGCGATCAACGCGAGGAACGCGATCAGCATACCGCCCACATTGAGCGCCAGAAACAGGCCATCGTGCGCACCCTGTGCCGCCGCATCGATGACATTCACCGCGGTCTTCTCGACCCTGATTTCCACTCTACCCGCGGTCACCGGTTTGCCAGTCTCCGGAACGAAAATCTTCGCCAGCATGATGGTGGCCGGCGCCGTCATGATCACCGCCGTTAACAGGTGCGTGATGGAGACATGCGCGACCATCACGTACGCCGCCATCACCGATCCGGAAACGTGCGCCATGCCGCTGGTCATGATGGTGAACAACTCCGATTCCGTCAGCCCTTCCAGAAACGGTTTGATCGTGAGAGGCGCTTCCGTCTGGCCCATGAAGATGCTGGCAGCGACGTTGAGCGATTCCGCGCCGCTCACACCCATCACTTTCTGCATCACGATCGCCATGGCCTTCACCACCACCTGCATCACGCCCAGGTAGTACAGAATGGAAAAGAACGACGCGATGAAAATGATGATGGAGAGGACTTGGAAAGCGAAGATCACTCCATATGGGCCATCCGGCACGCCCAGCGGACCGAACATGAAACCCGTGCCGGCCTGCACATAGCCGAGCATGTTGTTCACGCCGGCGCCGATGGTTTGAAAGACTTTGCCGAAATCGGTCTTCAGCACCAGCAGGGCGAAGGCGAACTGCAGAGAGATCCCCCAGCCCAGAATACTCAGCTTGATGGCCTTCTTATGCGACGAGAAGAGCCACGCAGCGGCCAGGATTACCGCCAGGCCGATGAAGCCGGTGAAGCGGCCCATTACCCAACAACTTCCAAAATGAGCTCACGCTCGTCGGGCTTTTGCGCGGAGATGCGGAAGGCATCTTCCACCATGTCCGCGGCTTCTTCCACGCGATCTTCCTTGGTGTAGTAAATGCGGCACAACACTGAGCCGGCATCCACCTTCTCGCCGGTCTTCACCTCGAGGATGATGCCGACGGCCGGATCGATGGTGTCTTCTTTCTTGTCGCGGCCGGCGCCGATCATATTGCAAGCGATGCCGATATCCTGGGCGTCGATGGAGCTGACGTATCCGCCGCGCGGCGACGCAATTTCGCGCATGCCCGTGGCGTTCGGCAGCAGTTCAAATTTATCGAGCGCCTGCGGATTGCCGCCCTGCGCCGCCACCACCTGTTTGAGTTTCTTGTAGGCGGAGCCGTCGACCAGGTGCTTCTCGGCGATGCGCCTCGCGTCCTCCAGCGTTTCGGATTTCTTGCCGAGGAAGATCATGCGTGCCGCCAGTTCCAACGAGAGCTTGGTCAGATCGGACGGACCGGCATTCTGCAGCGTCTGCGACGCTTCCATGATTTCGAGCGCGTTGCCGACGGCATAGCCCAGCGGCTGGTTCATGTTGGTGATCAGCGCCTGGACTTTCTTATCCATGCGACGCCCGATGCCCACCATGGCCTGCGCCAAACGGCGGGCGTCGACCTGCTTCTTCATGAACGCGCCGTTGCCCACTTTGACGTCGAGCACCAGGGCATCCACGCCCTCGGCCAATTTCTTCGACATGATGGACGACGAGATGAGCGGGATGGATTCCACCGTGGCAGTGACGTCGCGCAAAGCGTACAGTTTGCGATCGGCCGGCGCCAGACGGTCGGTCTGTCCGATGAAGCACAAGCCCAGCTCCGCCAATTGCTTTTCGAACTCCGCGGAGGTGAGGTTGGTGCGGAAGCCCGGGATGGACTCGAGCTTATCGAGCGTACCGCCGGTGTGGCCCAGCGCGCGGCCCGACATCATGGGCACAACCACTCCCGCGGCAGCCGCCAGCGGCGCCACGATGAAACTGGTTTTATCGCCCACCCCGCCGGTGGAATGCTTGTCCACTTTCACGCCCGGAATAGCCGATAAGTCAACGGTGTCGCCGGAACGCAGCATGCATTCCGTGAGGCGGCTGACTTCGCGGTCTGACATGCCCGAGAAGTACACCGCCATTAAGAAAGACGACATCTGGTAGTCGGGAATGTCGCCGGAAGTGTAACCCTCCACCAGGAACTCAATCTCTTCAGGAGTGAGTTCTTCCCCGTCGCGCTTGCGCTGGATCAAGTCAACTGTACGCATTATGAGACACTTAGCGTACCATCCCAAGCGGTACAAAGTAAAGGAAGGGTTTAGCGGTGTCCAGGCTAAGCAGACATGCCGCCGTTCCCCTGGGCCTGTCTGGAGTGCTTGTGAATCGGCGTGTGCCGGTGAAGCGGAGACGGGCGCCACCCGCTCCGCGGGGGGGGGCTGACTTCCTATTTAGCCTGGGAACCCCACGTACTGCACTTCTTCTTCAAGCTCGATGCCGAAGCGATCCGCAACCCGCGCCTTCAGTTCGCCGATCAGCGCGCAAAGATCGGCCGCCGTCCCCGCGCCCGCGTTGTAGATCAGGTTGGCGTGGTACGTCGCCACATGAATGTCGCCGCGGACTATACCTTTAGCCCCCACCTGCTCCAAAAACCAAGCGGCCGGCACCTTGCCTTCGCGGACTGCCGACCCGGGCACCTGTGCCGCCGCGTCCGCGGGCAGTCTCTTCATCAGCAGATTCTTGAAAATGCTGCCGGCGCACTTCATGGTCACAGGGAATTTCTCATTGCGGACCTTCAGAATGGAATCGGCAGTCTCCCGCAGGGCGTGCGCGTCGCCGGCGTCCAACCGCAGTTCCGCCGAGAAGACGATCCAGTCTTTGCGGCGTTTGAAAATCGACTCGCGATATTGAAACTCGCACTCCTCGTTGTCGAAAACGCGCACCGCCTGCCCGTCGTAGAAGCGAACCTTTACCACTCGCTCCGCGATAGAGTGTCCGTACGCGCCGGCATTCCCGTAGACCGCCGCGCCCACCGAGCCCGGGATGCCCGCGAGCGTCTCCAGCCCCACCAGTCCGTGCGCGATGGCGAAATCTACCAGGTCCTGAAGGACCGCGCCGGCGTACGCCTGCACACGCCCGTTCGACACCAGCAATTTCTCGCCGCGATAGCGCAGCACGATCCCGCGGAATCCCGCGTCCGCCACGATCAGGTTGGTGCCGCCGCCGACTACCACGATCTCCATGCCGCTTGAGCGCGCCACACATAATGCCGCGGCGAAGGACTCCTCGTTTTCACTCTCGGCGTAGAGGTCGGCCGGTCCGCCTATGGCGAATCGCGTGTAGCGGGAGAGCGGGGCGTCGGCAAAAACAGTTAGATTAGGAATTTCGGCGAGACGCAGGCGCGTCTCTTCCGGGATAGACATTAGTTCAATTATAAGGGAGCTCTCTCATGCGATCGCGATTTCCCGGCTTTCCGCCGGAAACTCTGCAGTTTTTCCGCAGTCTGGCGCGCAACAACAACCGCGATTGGTTTCAGCCGCGCAAGACCATGTTCGAAGAGCAGGTCAAACAGCCGATGCGTGATTTGGTGGAAGCGCTGAATGCCGGGATGAAAGGCTTTGCGCCCGAGTACGCGACCGATCCCGTGAAAGCAATCTATCGGATTTATCGCGATACCCGTTTCAGCAAGGACAAGACGCCGTACAAAGACCACATTGCCGCGAGTTTCTTCCGCAGCGGCACCGGTCCGCACAAGTATGGCGGCTATTACGTACACGTTTCGCACAAGGAAGTCGCGGTAGGCGGCGGGGTCTACATGCCGGAGCCCGAGGTGCTGCTCGAAATCCGCCATCACATCGCTGCGAACCACCAGAAACTGCGCAAGATTCTGGCCGCGCCGGCCGTGCGGCGGTCGTTGGGGGAATTGCAGGGTGACCAGTTGGCGCGCGTGCCGAAAGGCTTCCTGGCGACGGACCCCGCGGCCGACCTGCTCCGTTTTAAGAGCTTTATCTTCTATGTGACTCTCGAACCGGAACTCGCCACCACGCCGCAGTTCTTCGGTGAGGTACTCACCCGGTTTAAGGCCATGAGGCCATTCCTGGATTTTCTGACCGCGCCGTCGGCCAAAAAGCGCCAGAGGATCGACCCGCGCGAATTGTTTGTGTGATTGACGGAGGATCTTGTGTGGCAGGCAATCTTGCCTGCAGGCAGCCTTTTAGGCCGCCGTTTCAGATACGCGAGGAATTTCTCGCGCCATCAGCGCAGCCCACTGCCTATAAACGAAGCCGAAGAAAGTCGGGCTGAAGCCCTCTGCAGGTTGAAGGCCTGCCCCACTTCGTCGGTCGCCTGCACGCTCAGCATGGCCAAACTCCAGACGCTAGCGAAGCTCGCCCTGCCTGTGATTGACGTCTAGCTGGATTACCGCCCCACAAACAGCGCCCGCTCCGCCGCGCGCCGGCGTACCAGCCCCGGCAGCACCTTCCCATTTGCGCGATCGATATCGAGCAACTCGTCCGCCGCTCCCACAAAATCGCCCGCATTCATTTTCGCCACCAGTCGCGGCGCAATCGACGGAAGCCGGAACGCCCCGCCCCGCAGATTGAAGCACAACGACACCAGGGCATCGTGCTGTCCCTGCGTGAGCGGCGCGTGGATCGCAGTGGGAAGACCCTGCTCCACCTCCGCGACGTCGCGGCGCAGAAATTCTTCCGCCAGGTCTTCGGTGATCCGCAATCCGTCGCGCACTCCCTCAGTGTGGCCCCATCCGATGGTCCACACGCCCGCGGGGCAGAGGTAGGCCTCCAGCCGCAGCGATTCGAACTGCTTGATCAAGTCAATGGCTGCTGGACTGCACGTCATGGCCAATTTGCACCTTATCGAAATTCGCCAACAGGAAATGCGCGAACTGGTAGAAGCACGCGTACAGGCGCGACCCCAAAACAGCCGGCGCCGGTAGCGTCCGCGCCGCTGCCGACAACATCAGAGCACCGGCGCACCCCATCAGAAAACTCAGAAAATGCTGTTGCATCACTTGGCCTTCGGCAAATTCTTCAGATTGATCAGTACTCCCGCTTCGGCGATCGGATTCCAGCCGATCCCCGAGATGTAAAGCATCCGCACCGGCACGATGAAGCTGAAGACCGGCGTGACCTGATAGATCGCTGTCGCCACGAAAGACGAGGAGAAGTTGACGGAGAACCCGGACGTCTGCGACTGCGAGAAACTCGGCCCCACGTCGCCGCCGATCAGGAAGCTGACTCGCCCGGTGTCCACGAGGTCCTTGTGAAAGCCCTGCCGCAGCGAGGAAGAAATCGCGTAGAACTTCTTGCCCGTCGTGGGGTCAACCGCGAGCTTTGGCAGGATGTCGGCCGTCGTCGTACCGTAAATCCCCACCGAACCCACCACCGGGTAAATCGCCGAGATGCCCATCGTGAACCGTGGGCTGCCCAACTGGTTGAATTCGCCGAACGCCGATACCGCGGCCGGCAACGGGACCGCGGGGAAGTTGACGGGCGTGGTTGTAGTCTGCCCGAACGCCGCGATGGCGAATAGGGCGGGAACGATGAAATTCTTCATGCTACTCTCCTAAAACTTGTCTCCAGTCGATACTGGCGGCGGTTTTTCCGGCCGCGAGCAGCGCTGGAATCGCGGACAGGTCGTCCATGGAAATGCCAGTGGGTAAGAGCCAATCGAACTTCTGCTTCACACCGGGCCACTGGCGTTCCACCGCGCCATCTACCCAATCCTCAGAGGTGTCCACCAGCGTGTCGGTGGCCCACGACACCGTACCGATCAGCCCCTTCGGCGCCGCGTTGCTGCTGGGATAGAACCCCGTCCCGAGCGACACCAGCCGGGTCTGCGCCGGCAGGAAGGTGTCGTATTCGAACATCTCCACGCAGGCCTGGTAAGAAGGATTGGCCAGTCCGCCCGATCCTCCGTCGAAGAAGGCCAATGCCTGCCCATCGACCGTGAGCGGCCAGTGATCGAAATACGTCGGCGCGCTGGCCGATGCTACCGCCGCATCGATCAACTGGACCGTGCCCGTGGTCCGCGCATTTCGCGCGCCATCGCGCACGAAGTACCAATCGTGGCCGTTCATGGCGGTCGCCGGAATGCAAACTCCGATGGGGCAATCGTTCAGGCTCCACGTTGCCGCCTTCCCGAAAAGGCTAGTCAGGACCTTGTGCAGATTCTTGGGATCGTACATGAACCCAGCGGCCACCCGCTTAGCGTCGGCGATCACGCCGGTCGGCGTGAAAACGTCCTTCGACCGCGTGGTGTACACCGACAGCAATTCACTGGCGGGAATCCCCGCGGCGATGCCGGCGGCCAACAGCGCGCCGGTGCTGGTGCCCGCAACGTAAGAAAACAAGTCGCGAGTCAGTTTGCCGGACTGCTGCTCCAGCGCCGCCAGCACGCTGCAAGGGATGATCCCGCGGATTCCGCCGCCGTTAATCGAGAGAGCGTTCTTCATAGCGATTTCCTAATGTGAAGTGAGGAATTGCAAGCCCTTGATCGTCACGCTGGTTATCGGATTCAGGTCGCGATAGATCACCGCGCCGTTCAGTCCGTAGCCCAGAAGCCGGTCGTACCATTTCGGTTTCGTCAGGCGATTGAGATTGGTAGCCACGCCCGAAAACTGCGAGGTGGCGACGTTGACGTTGGCGGCGATGGTGTTCCCCTGCGCGATGAAACTCGGGACCGCAAACCGGAAATCGCGCATCGTCTGCGCCGTCTCGCCGGCCGTCACCTTCGACGCTGCCACCAGCCCCAGCAACTGCGGGTGCAGATCGTTCACTGTCCGGTCGGTATCGTGCAGGGTGCTCTGCACAGCGGCCAACACCGGTTGCAGATCGTGGCGCAACCCTTCGGCCGTCTCGAACAACATGTCGGCTTTCGATAGCGTATCGCCCACGCGCCGATCCGCCGTCTGCCGGATCTCGCCGGCTTCCGCCATCACGTCTTTGCGCAGCGCAGCCACCTGCTGTTCGCTTCGCGCCAGGACGTCTTTCCGCGCCGCGCGGACTTCATCCACTAACGCAGCACGAGTGGCGATCGCTTCGCCTGGCAAAGCGGAGACCGCCGCCGTTGCCGTTCGCACCAAATCGATGGTGCACACCACCAGCCCCGTCAGCGCCGCCAGCAAGGCACAGCCGCATATCTGCAAGATAGTTTTCATGGAAATTGAGGGCCACGACCCGTCCGGGGCACCGCCTGCCGCCGGACGAGTCTCGTGGCGCATCGGAAGCTGCCCGCCCAAGCAAGCTTCCTAATGCCGTGAAGACTAGCACGCCCTTCGCGAAATGGCCTCTACGCCTTGTCTCCAAGCGCCTGAAATCAAACCGAAAATAAAGACCGCCCGCCCGTGATCGTTCCCCGGTCGCCACAAATAGCGCTAAAGAGTGGGCACTATGTGGCCTGGTGACTAAATCCGCGCCGCGAATAGCCACCACGGCCCAGCTGGGCTCGCTATCGCCGGTACGTTCTTTCTGATTTCGAGGGCCCGAAGGGGCTCCTTCTGACCTGGGACAGCGCTTTGTAGGACAAGCTAAAGCATAGGTATAGCCTCTGCTTCGAGCACGGCTGAACATTTAGGCTGTACCATCATCTAGCCGCAACCAATAGCGCTTCAACCCGACCGATCGCGACCGCCTCTCCCGCGCAAATGAGCGGTCCACGGAAGGCCTGCCGAGCACAATCAATAACTTGCAAGCGGCCATCCGCGCAAAATGAGCGGGCTCCCTCAAAACGTGAACTGCAATTGTACGTCGACCTTCCTGTTGTACGAGCTCGGCGCGCCGCCATGCGCCATCACAATCAGCCCCCCAAGACTCCGATACTGCCCGAAATACCCCGACGACAAATCGCCATCCGGCGGCGCGTAGTTCGCGCGATTGAGCGCATTCATGGTCGACGCGCTCAGCGTCAATCGATAACGCTTCGTGCCGTCAGGCCCGAACATGCCAGCCGGCGGCCCCGCATGCCCCCCGCCGCCACCGTCCGGCATTCCGCTGCGACCCTCCCGCCCGAACTCCCAGGTGCGTGCCACCCGCAGCGCCACATTCACCGCCGACGGTCCGCGCCCGTAATTGCGTCCGATCGCCGCCGCCCCGTTCGCCGGATTCAACTGGAAGCATCCGAACCCGGCCGCGTACACATCACCGTTGCCCTGGCACGCTGCCGCCGAGAGCCCCGCGAGCAGCGCCGGCCGTGCCGCCGGAGATCCCGTGAGGCCGGGGTCGAGGCCCGTC
>Ga0182030_10020150_pt1 | contig 12615 bp, 10 predicted proteins | sample 812S3MmetaG_FD_121299 | JGI IMG/M metagenome (GOLD analysis project Ga0182030, IMG submission 121299) | Permafrost microbial communities from Stordalen Mire, Sweden - 812S3M metaG (Illumina Assembly) | ecosystem: Environmental > Terrestrial > Soil > Wetlands > Permafrost | place: Sweden... | reverse complement strand
CATGCAGATGCCCAGCGGCATACCCGAGGCAATCCCCTTGGCAATGCATACCATGTCCGGTTCAACCCCGGAGTGCTGGATGGCCCACCATTTTCCGGTACGTCCGGCTCCCGACTGCACTTCATCCACCACCATCAGGATGCCGTGGCGATTGCAGATTTCGCGAATCTCGCGCAGGAAATTGTCCGGAGCCACAACATATCCGCCCTCGCCCTGAATCGGCTCAATGAAGATGGCCGCCACTTCCTCCGGCGCCAGGATCGTCTTGAACAGTTTCTCTTCGATATAGCGCGCACAGCCCATGCTGAACGCCTCTTCCGCCTGCGGACCCCCGCTGCAACCGCGGTAGGCATAGGGATACCGGATGTGCGTCACGCCGGGAACCATGGGCGAAAAACGCCGCTTCTGCTGCGGCTTCGATCCGGTCAGCGAGAGCGCTCCCATGGTGCGCCCATGGAATGCGCCAAAGAACGAGATCACCTGCTGCCGTTTGGTGTGGTATCGCGCCAGCTTCAGCGCGCACTCCACCGCCTCCGCGCCGGAGTTGCCGTAGTAGAAGCGATGCGGCCCCGGCATCGGCGCAACCGCCGACAACCGGTCAGCAAATTCCGTCATCGACTCATAGTAGAAATCGGTTCCGGAAATGTGAATCAGCTCCGCGGCCTGCTTCTGAATGGCCGCAACAACTTCAGGATGGCAATGGCCGGTCGAGTTCACAGCAATGCCGGCGGCGAAGTCGATGAATTCATTGCCATCCACGTCCTCCACGCGAATCCCGCGGCCGCGCTTGGCCACCATCGGATACGAACGGGTATAGCTGGGCGAGATCACACGCTCGTCGTGAGCCACGGCAGCTTTCGCTTTGGGGCCGGGCACGGGCCCGATCAGTTTCGGCCCAAACTGGGCATACAACTCGGAGTGGGACATGGCAAAGTCTCCTCATGCTTAGGTAGTTGCCGGCTCGGTTCGCCCGCTGCAACGGCAGTATTGAAAATTCCCCGACACTCATGCGCAAGAACTTGCGTTGAGTCAAGGCTGTCGATCTGGGCGAGAGGAAACCTTAGTCGCCGGCATAGAGGCTTGGCCGAGTGCGGCTCGGCAGCACGCGCAGGTGCCTGCGCGGCCCAATCACCCGAGCCCTCAACCTGCTCCAGCGTTTGCTGGCAGGTGCCGAATTCCGGCCTGAATCAGGGTGGGTGTGCATGGGGCCTCTTGAAAAGTCAGGATGGCCCGAGCATAGCACGAGATGAGAAATTCCGGTAGATCAGTAGTCAGCTCGCAGCCAGCCCTACCTACGCCTTCGACCTACGGCTTTGCCCCAGCCAGCGCGTCGGCAGGCACCAGCGCCGTCGGCGCGTCAGCTTCCAGCGTTACCTTGCTCTGCTCCAGCAATTTCAGTGACGCATCGTCCTTGACCATGCCGATCCAGCAGGTTGCGCCCTTCTTGAGCATGCTGCAAACCGTCTCGATCGTGTAAGTCTGGGTTGGATCGGCCTTGGCGGTCGCCGCCGAACGCTCCACCCAGAGGTTGTGCGTCCCGGATTTGTAAGTCGCATTCTTTGAGCTGACAATCGTAAAGTTCTGCTTCAGGCCCGACGAGACACCCGTCCCAAACCCCGGTAGATCGCTGTCGGAAAAGCTGGAACCGTAGCAGTCGTACGGCAGCGAAACTGTCATGATGATCGAAGCCGGGCTGCCGTGCTTAAGCATCAGCCCGATCTGCGCGCAAGCCGCGCCCTTCTTTTCTTCCTCAGACGTGGCGCCTTCCGCGGCCTTTTGCTGCGCCATCGGGGTCAACGGCTTGGTATCGATCAGCTCCCAGTCCGGCGAATACCCGTAGGTAAATCCCAGGTCGCTCTTGTAGACGGGAGAATCGCCCCCCGCCGGCTCGGCCGGCGCCGGATTCGCCGCGCCCGCCTTGGCCGTACCTGGATTAGGTTCCTGGGCGGAAACAGAAAGCCCCGTAACCGACAAAGCGCAACTCAACAGAAGGACGGCCATCAAGGTCGACTTGAACATAATTCCGCGAGTCTACCACGCAGCAATCACCCGCTTTGTGATGAAACGCCACTTCCCTGAATTTCAGTGAAGCAGCAGCACCGAGCAGGCAGACAGTACCCCCGCCACGCCAAACGCCAGCCCCAGTAGCCAGTAAACGCGATTGCGCGTCAGCAGCGTGATGGAGGCTGTCACCAGCGCGATTTCCAGCAGAGCCTCGCCCAGATCAAAACGATCAGCCCTCGCCTCCGCCTGTTCAACCTTGGTCTCAAGCGCCTCAGCCTTTTCCGAATCGCCTTTCAGATCGTCATTCCACTTTTTCTGATGGTCGGCGTAGCCCTTGGCAACCTTATCTGCCTTGTCCTTGTCGGAAGCCGTCATGACAGTGAGCAAATCCTGGGCCAGTGAAGTCTCGTACGACCGGATCTTTCTCGCCTGGTACTGATTCCACGCGTCCGTGGCCTTGTTCTGATCGAGCACCGCCTCGGTATGCGTTCGGTGTCCCAGCACCGTAGTAATCGCCACCAGCACCGCCAGCAAACTCATGGTGAAAGCAACCGGCCGCATCGACGAATCGTGCGCCCCGTGCTCCGCATGTTCCTGCAATTCTCCCGCTTCGTTTGCTTCCATCTTGGTAGCTCTCCTGTCTGGCTATTTCCGCTTCCAGCGAACGCCATCCTTGGCGTCCTCGATCACAATACCCTTTGCGGCCAGCTCGTCGCGAATCTCATCCGAGCGCCGAAAATTCCGCTGCTTGCGCGCCAAGTTCCGCTCCTCAATCAGGGCATCGACCTGCGCGTCGGACAGTCCCTGCTGGGCCAGCAATTCTGGCGCGGCCTTGTCAAGAATCCCTTGCTCTTCCGCCCATGCCAGGGCCGCCTGCGTGGGAGCCGCATCATGATCGGCAATGACCGCAAACACCGCGTCAAACTTGTCCAGAACCGCCAGCACCCGCTCCCGGTCGCCGGCCAGCACCGTCCCCCCGTCCAGCGCCGAGTTCACCGCCCGCACCAGATCAAAGATAGGTGCTTTGGCTTCCGCCGTGTTCAAATCGTTCTCCAGCGCAGCGATATAGACCTTTTCCGCTTTCTCGGCCGCATCCTGCAAGACGGGCGTACTTCCCTCTGCAAGGCCGGCCTTCTTCAACCGCTCGACAAACGTCCTCAGCCGGGCGATCGCCTGGGTCGCCTCGTTCAACCCGTCAAATGTGAAATTCAACTGGTGCCGGTACGGTACTGAAATCAACGCCAGCCGGATCGCCGATGCCTTGTACCCCTTCAGCAGCAGGTCCCGCAACGTATAAAAATTCCCCTCCGACTTCGACATTTTGCGCCCATCCACCAGCAGGAAACGCACATGCATCCAGTGCCGCGCCAGCGGTTTATGCGTTACCGACTCAGACTGCGCAATCTCGTTCTCATGGTGCGGAAACATCAAATCTTCGCCGCCGGCATGCAGATCGAAACTCTCGCCCAGGTACTTCATCGCCATGGCCGAGCACTCCAGGTGCCAGCCCGGCCGGCCCGTTCCAATGGCCGTCTCCCAGCTTGTCTCCCCTGGCTTGGTCGCCTTCCACAGCGCAAAATCCCGCGCCGAATCCTTCTCGTACTCGTCCACATCCACCCGCGCGCCGTCGGTAATGCCTTCCAGATCCTTCTTGCTCAGCTTGCCGTACTCCGGGAATGCCGCCAGCCGGAAATACCAGCTTCCTCCCGAAGCCCCATCCCCCTCCGCTGAGCCAGTCTTGTACGCAGCGCCAGCCTCGGACATGCGCTCCACCAGGCGCACCATCTCGGGAATGTGGTCGGTCGCCTTGGCCAGAATTTCCGGCCGTTCAATTTGCAGCGAATCCAGATCGTCGAGAAAGGCCTTCTCGTACAGCGGCGTGTATTCCCCGATCGTCACCCCGGCCGCCGCCGCATTGCGAATGATCTTGTCGTCCACGTCGGTGATATTCATGACGTGACGGATTTTCATGCCTTCGAGATGAAGAAACCTCCGCAGAACGTCTACCTGCAAGAACGTGCGGAAGTTGCCGATATGCCCGTAATCGTAGACCGTCGGCCCGCACGCATACATCCGCAGCTCCTTGCCGTCAGAAGGAGTCACCGGATCCACATGTCCGCTAAGGGTGTTGTAGAGGCGCAGGGTCATTGGCTTGCAGGGAGGAAAATTCGCCGCTTCTTTCGTGATTCGGTAGTGTTCAACGTCCGTTCAACCCTCCCGATTGTATCAAGGGGTTTAGAGGGAAGCCTGCCGGGCCGATTCTCTCCAAGCGGCGCCAATCGACCGCCGGGACCGCTTCCCATCCCGTCGACGGCCCGGTATTCTCTTCTCATGGCCAGGATTGGATCAATGCATTGAGGGCGGTTGAAAGCACGCGCCGTCCGGAATCCACCCCTGCCCGTCTGTCGTGGATCGACGTCCATGCTTTCGGCACGTGGGCAGCAATCTTTCTCCTGGCGGGCGTGGTTTTCCAGGCTGAAGCTCAAAGCCGGTTTACTTCGCCTCCGGACTTATCCGCTCGCTCCGCAGACGCCGACCTCCCTGACGCCCCGGAGCCCCAAGCCTCGCAGGCAACCGCTCCGACCGCCACGGCACCCGCCAGCATAGAAGGCGTCGTTTCGAACCAGGACGGCGCCGTCTACGAAGGCGTCCACGTCTCCCTGACACGACCCGGCGCCTCCTCGCCCACCCCCGAGCGAACCGCCGTCACCGACAGCAACGGACACTTCCTCTTTCCCGAGGTCGCGCCAGGACCATTTCTGCTCTCCGTCACCTCCGAAGGCTTCGCCACGCAGAGCGTCTCCGGCATCCTCAAACCCGGCGAAACTTACCAGGCGCCAGCCATCGTTCTTCCCGTCTCGACCAATGTCAGCGAAATCCGCGTCACCGCCTCCCGCATCGAGATCGCCCAGGAAGAACTCCACATGGAGGAGCAGCAGCGTGTCTTCGGCGTCCTCCCCAACTTCTACGTTGTCTACGACCCGCATGCCCCAGCGCTCACGGCCAAGCAAAAATACCAGCTCGCCTGGCGATCCAACATCGATCCAATCACCATCCTCATTGCCGCCGCCACCGCCGGCGTACAGCAAGCCGACAACTCTTTCAAGGCTTACGGCCAGGGCGCAGCCGGATACGGCAAGCGTTTCGGAGCCGACTACGCAGACGGATTCATCAGCAACATGCTGGGAGGCGCGGTCTTTCCTGGGATTTTCAAGCAGGATCCACGCTACTTCTACAAGGGAACAGGCACCATTCGCCACCGCGCCCTGTACGCCATCGCCGCTTCCGTCATCTGCAAAGGCGACAACGGACATTGGCAGTTCAACTACTCCGGCCTGATAGGAAGCATGGCCTCCGGCGGCATTTCCAACATCTATTACCCCGCCGCAAATCGCAACGGCATCAACCTGACTCTCGAGAACACGCTCTATGGCATCGCCGGCAGTGCCGCGGGCAATCTCTTTCAGGAGTTCCTGGTCCGCAAGCTCACGCCCAGAGTGCCCAAATACGCCAACGCCCAGCCCTGACCGGCCTTAACTCAGAACCAGCCGCGGATTCGCTTCCAGATCCAACCCGGCAAAGTCCCGAGCCAGAAACCGCGGCCACGCCGCAGCAGCAATCATCGACGCATTGTCCGTCGACAGCGCCAGAGTCGGAAACGCCACCGGCATCCCGCGCTCCGCCGCCTCCGCCGTGAATCGAACCCGCAACTCGCGATTGGCCGCCACTCCGCCCGTCACCAGCACGCTCGCCGCATCCACCGCTTCCGCCGCGGCAAACGTCTTGCGCAGCAGGTCCCCCACCACCGCATGCTGAAAGCTCGCGATCAAATTCAGCGTCTGCTGATCGCACAGCGCCTTCGCATCCTGCCACGTTGGACGACGCCCTGAAGCCATCATGGCCAGCAACGCCTGCTGCCGAGCCTCGCATCCCGCCCGCATCTGGTTCACTTCCACGTATCGCAAAACCGCCGTCTTGATTCCCGAAAAGGAAAACAGAAAATGCCGGTCAAGATCGGCAATCGGCGCCGTCAGCGCGCCTTTGGTTCGCGGTGCCTTCCCTTCCAGGTGCGACTTGACCTTGATTTGAGAAAACGTAAACGGCACCGCCTTGGGATCGCCAAACTGAGCCAGCTGATCGATCCACGGCCCTCCCGGATAACCCAGGCCCAGCAACTTCGCCACCTTGTCGAAAGCTTCACCGGCCGCATCGTCCAGCGTCCGGCCGACCAGCGAATACCGCCAGCTTCCAATTTCCGGCCCGGCACCCGGCGGCCTCGCCAGAAACAAATGCGTATGCCCTCCAGAAACCACCAACGCCAGCGCCGGCATCGGCAGAGCGGCCTCTTCGGCGGCTACAGAGCCCTGCCCCGCAGCGTCTCCGAGACTCGCTCCCGCCCGACGCTGCCGGTCCTCCAGCAGCACGGCATGAATGTGCCCCTCCAGGTGATTCACGGCAATCAGCGGCTTGGCCAGCGCAAAAGCCAGCGCCTTGGCATACGTAATCCCCACCAGCAGCGCCCCCGCCAGACCCGGTCCGTTCGTCACGGCAATCGCGTCCAGGTCTCGTAATTCACAGCCCGCCTGGGCCAGCGCCGCCCGCGTCAGCGGAACAACATTCCGCAAATGCTCGCGGCTGGCCAATTCAGGAACCACCCCCCCATAGGGCGCATGCATGGCGATCTGCGAAGCCACGATCGACGAACGCGTCTTCGTCCCCCGCTCCACCACCGCGACTGCCGTCTCGTCGCAGGACGACTCGATTCCCAAAATCAACCCACTTGCCGCCATCCCTCTAGTCTATCCACTCCACAAAAGGACGGCTCCGGGCGCAATCGTGACCGTCATCACCGACCCTTCCCCGCAAAGGACTATTCTCAAGATTGAACATGAAGAGACTCGGCCAACTCGTTCTGCTGATCGCCATCGCCCTGATGGCCGCCGAACCCGTCCTTGCTGATGTACCTCCTCAGATGCTTTGCGGGCAAATGTCCCGCTGTCCTACCCAAAATTCATGCTGTGGCGACATGACGATTCCCGAGACGACAACCGGGCCGTCGCCAACCGTCGATCAGGCGCCCTCGCCGATGCCCTGCCTGCCCCAGGCTTGCCTGTCCCCCGCCCCTCCGAACGAAGCGCTCCTGGTTCAGGCTGTCTCCTTTCATCCCTCCTGTACACCCCCTACCAGCCCGCTGATTCGTGAAGTTGCGGCATACACTCCAAACCACCTGCCTCCTCACCCTGCTGCTTCAACTCCCGCCCGCTATCTCCTCCTTCGCGTTTTTCGCATCTAGAGCGGCCGTATCGCCCCGATGCGCCTCCACGCCTGTCTCGGAGGAAAACGAAATCGCGAAATCACCCAAGGAGAATTCCATGAAAAGCAAGATTGTCATTCTGTCGCTCTACCTCGCCGTATCCATCGCAGCCTTTGGTCAAGTCGGTTCCGCGCACAAAGTGCTAGCCGACTGCTGTCCCGCCTGCTGTACCGCCGCCCAATGCGGCGACGACTGCTGTGCCGGAAAATGCCCCGCCGACTGCTGCGCCAAGGCGAAATGCAGCGACGATTGCTGCGCCCACGCCAACCAGAACTAAGAACAGCCGCTTCTCTCGCCTGGAGGGAAGCGGCTGTTTCTCTCGCTGTGTGAATCCACTCCCGCCCGCTGCCGTACCCTTGAAGCAGGCATGTTCCCCCCCAATCCTCAATTCGGCGGCGCCCGGCATATCCTACGCACCCTGAGAGCCCACGGCTACGAGGCATACTTCGCCGGCGGCTGCGTACGCGACCTGCTGCTCGGCCGCGCTCCGAAAGACTACGACGTCACAACTTCCGCCACGCCAGATGTCGTCCTCGACATGTTCCCCCGCACCACGGCCGTGGGAGCAGCCTTCGGCGTCGTCCTCGTCGCGATGCAAATCGACGGGGACATCGCCGGCCAGCGCACGCTGACCGAGGTTGCCACCTTCCGCCACGACGGCTCTTACTCCAACGGTCGCCATCCCGATCAGGTTCGATACACGCTCAGTGCCCAGGAAGACGTCCAGCGCCGCGACTTCACCATCAACGGTCTCCTGCTCGACCCAGAACACCCGGGTACCCCCCATCTCGACCCTGAGATGGGGCATCAAAATTCCGAGACGTGGGACCGGAGCACCCTCCGCCCCGCCGTCCTCGACTATGTCGGTGGTCTCGCCGACCTCGACGCCGGCATCCTCCGCGCCATCGGAGAGCCCGAACGCCGTTTCGCCGAAGATCACCTGCGCATGCTGCGCGCCATCCGCTTCGCGGCCCGCTTTGGCTTCTCGATCGATCCTCCGACCGGCGCGGCCATCCGCTCCCTCGCGCCCAAAATCCAATCCGTCAGCCGCGAACGCGTCCGCGACGAACTCACCCGCATGCTCACCGAGGGCCGCGCCCGCCGCGCCTTCCAGTTGCTCGACGAAACCGGCCTTCTCGCTCAGGTATTGCCTGAGGTATCCAAGCTCGAAGGCGTCGCCCAACCCCCCGAATGGCACCCCGAAGGGGACGTCTGGACTCATACGCTCATGCTCTTGGATCAGCTCGAGCCAGGTTGCTCCATGACCCTCGCCTGGGGAGCCCTCCTCCACGACATCGGCAAGCCCGCCACGTTCACGCCGCCCAAGACCCCCGGCGACCGCATCCGCTTCAGCGGCCACGTCGAAATCGGCGTCCGCATTGGCGCGGAAATCTGCCGCCGCCTGCGCTTCTCCAACGACGAAACCAGCCAGATCCTCTCCCTCATCGACAATCACATGCGCTTCGGCGACGCGCCCCGCATGAAGACTTCGACACTCAAGCGTTTTTTCCGCCTCAACAACTTTCCCGAGCACCTGGCCCTCCACCGCATGGATTCCATGGCCTCCAGCGGCAATCTCGAGCTCTACAACTTCGCCCGTGAACGCTCCGAAGCCCTTCCCCCGGAAGAAGTGCGGCCCAAACCCCTGCTCACCGGTCGCGATCTGATCGCCCTCGGCTATCAGCCCGGCGAAGCTTTCAAAACCATGCTCCAAGCCGTCGAAGAAGCCCAGCTCGAAGGCACGATCCAAACGAAAGAACAAGCGATATCGCTCATCAGGAGGGACTTCCCCACGTGAATGTAGGGTAGAAAGTGTGAGTGCGAGTGTGCGAGTGTGAAAGACCACACACCATTGCACTTGCACTTCACACTTACACTTCCCACACTCACACTTCCCACTGCCTTGTCCTCTCTGCGCCAATTCGACGTCATCGTCCTCGGCGCCGGCGCCGCTGGCCTGATGTGCGCCGCCGTTGCCGGCCAGCGCGGCCGCCGCGTCGCACTGCTCGATCACGGCAGCCTTCCCGGACGCAAAATCCTCATCTCCGGCGGAGGCCGCTGCAACTTCACCAACATCCACTGCGAACCCGGGCGCTTTCTCTCCGCCAACCCGCACTTCGCGAAATCCGCCCTGGCTCTCTACACCCCGCACCATTTCCTCGAACTGGTGCGCCGCTACCACATTCCCTACCACGAAAAAACCTTGGGCCAGCTCTTCTGTGACCACTCCGCCCACGCCATCCTCGACATGCTGCTCGCCGAATGTGAGCGCGGCCACGTAGAGCAGGTCTACGACGCGCACAGCCTCCAGATTGAACGCAACGGCTCAGGGTTTTACCTGCGCTCCGCGAAAGGTGAGTTCCAATGCGAATCCCTGGTCGTAGCGACCGGCGGATTGTCGATTCCCAAACTCGGCGCAACATCCTTCGGCTACGACGTCGCCCGCCAATTCGGCCTCAGCCTCGTCGAACCCCGCCCGGCCCTGGTCCCGCTGCTGCTGGGCGGCACAGAATCACCATGGACCCAACTCGCCGGCGTCTCCGCCCTGGTCCGCGCCATCACCCCCTCCACGAAAACCACCTTCGTCGAAAAAATGCTGATCACCCACCGCGGCCTCAGCGGCCCTGCCATCCTGCAAATCTCGTCCTACTGGAAGCCCGGCGATCCAATCCACCTCGATCTCCTTCCGGATCTGGTTCCCGATCAGCCGATCCTCAAACAGGCATTCACCGTCCGGCGCGACACCTCCGCGCTGCGTCAGGCTCTGCGCGCCCATCTCTCGCAGCGTCTGGCCGACCACCTCACCCAGGTGGCTGCGCCAAAAGGCTGGTCCAACGCCGCCATTGAAGCCTGCGAATCCAACCTCCACCGCTGGCCCTTCCACCCCACCGGAACCGAAGGCTACGCCAAGGCGGAAGTCACCGCCGGCGGCGTCGACACCGCCGACTTGCAAGCCCGCACCCTGGAATCTCGCAACGTTCCCGGCCTCTTCTTCATCGGCGAAGTGGTTGACGTCACCGGCCACCTCGGCGGATTCAACTTCCAGTGGGCCTGGGCATCGGCCGTAGCCGCCGCCAGGGCCGTCTGAGTTCGCATTACTGCGGCTGCGGAGCCGGATCCTGCCCGCCCGCCGGATTCGCCGGCTGTTGCGGCTGCTGCGACGGAGGCGGCGTCCGCGGCTTGGCCGGCGGCGTCAATACAAAACCCTGCCGCACCATGGCAAAACCCTCCTCCGACCACTCGGCCTGCATCAACTGGTTCGAAGTATCGGAAAACACCTCGATCGTATCCGCGTCCGCCGTAATGGTGACGTGATGAATCGGCGTCTGCTGTCCATTCAGCGCGCCCTGCTCATCCTGCTTGGTCACAATCCGCAACGCCGTCACCGAACCCGACTGCTTGGGAATCACCGCCCAAAGATCGCGATTATTGTGCAGCGCTCCCAGGTTCAGCACGGTCTGCAACGCAGCAGGATCGAAATCCGGAAAGAACACCGCCTGCGGATGAAACGCCAGCGGCGTGTTGATGACCTGCCCATTGGCATTGATTTTCATGACCAGCTGCTGCCCCTGAGAAGTGGTATTCACTGTGGCCTTGGTCCCATTCACCGAACCATCCAGTTGAGCGCTCTTCAGCAGGTATCCGCCCGCCATCGTCTCGTTTTCCGAAAAACTGTAATTCAAACCCGGCATATTGATCTTGGTCCACGACGTCGAACCAAACCCACCCCCGGACGGCTTCAGCGAAAGCCCAGCCGTACCCACATTCTGCCCATTTTGACTGATCGTAAAACTCTGCGCAGTCGCAAATTCCGCGCCGACCGAGAAAACCAACCCGACCATCAAGACTCTTCCCAACCGACAATTCGAGACACGCATCTGCACAATTCTCCTGCCCATAAGAACCCAGTTCCACCCAGATGGTTGCGCCCACATCCCACCAGTACTCCGTAAAGAAGGAAAAGGGAGGCCAAGCCAAATGGCCGTCCTCCCTTGTCCCTAGTCCCTTGTTCCTAGTTCCTAGTCCCTGCTTTTCGCAAACCGCTTGTTCGCTTCCGCCCAGTTCACCACGTTCCACCACGCCTCCAGATACTTCGGACGCAGATTCTGGTACTTCAGGTAGTAGGCATGTTCCCAGACGTCATTGCCCAGGATCGGGTACAGCCCCTGCGTCAACGGGGAATCCTGGTTCGCCGTGCTGATGACCTTCAGCTTGCCGTCGGCAAACACCAGCCACGCCCAGCCTGATCCAAATTGCTTTGTGCCGGCTTCATTGAACGCCTTCTTCAATGCCTCAAAATCGCCAAAGTCCGCCTTGATCTGGTCGGCAATCGCGCCCGTCGGCTCCCCGCCGATCCCTTCGCTGCCCACCGGTCCCATGATGGTCCAGAAGAGCGAGTGATTGGAGTGGCCGCCTCCATTGTTGCGCACCGCTCCCTTGATATCGTCCGGAACCGAAGCCAGGTCCCGAATCAGGTCATCGATCGGTTTCGCGGCGAGATCGGGATGATTGGCCAGGGCCGCATTCACATTGTTCACGTAAGCTGTGTGGTGCTTGTCATGATGAAATTTCATCGTCTCCGCGTCGATAAAAGGTTCGAGAGCGGCATAGTCGTAAGGCAGTGCTGGAACTTCATAAGCCATTGGGGTTCTCTCCTCCATGTGGATTGTACTCGCCGCATCTCGGGCCGATCTGGGCTCAATGGACCAGTTGCAACTCTGACACCGAATCCAATACTGCAGCTCGGAAATCCGGATTTCGGCTCCAACGCTGGTGCGTCAATCAAACCGCTCGAATGGATTCCTCTTCGAGTTTCGGCCCACAAGATGCTATTCCATAGATGCAGCTATTCTCAGGAAGGTACGTAGAACTTCGAGCAAATCCGACCTACTGTGCCCAGCGGACGAATGGCTGGACAGCATTTTCTATCAAGGAAAATGCTACCCTCGAGTCTTATCCGGGTACGCCTAGTCGGATTTTGCTCTAAACGTAACTTCTGGCTTCTTTCGCTCATCAGACCCACAGATGGATGAAAAATTCATCGTCTGATCGACAGTCAAAGTGTTCAATACAAGAGAATGAGGTCTGAATTTGATTCAGGATTCGATGCTGGCAACCTCGCCTGACACCCTGTACCGTTGGCTCGAACAACAAGGCGAGGCATTCGGCAGCCCCGGCATGGAGCCGCGCTGGACCTCCAGCGTGAAAGATGCTGTCGGCACCGCCTACTCCGCCTCCAGCCGCATCTGGTTCACCGTCTCCCACGGCATTCTCAACGAAATCTACCACCCCACCAT
>Ga0182030_10020149_pt1 | contig 12616 bp, 18 predicted proteins | sample 812S3MmetaG_FD_121299 | JGI IMG/M metagenome (GOLD analysis project Ga0182030, IMG submission 121299) | Permafrost microbial communities from Stordalen Mire, Sweden - 812S3M metaG (Illumina Assembly) | ecosystem: Environmental > Terrestrial > Soil > Wetlands > Permafrost | place: Sweden... | reverse complement strand
GTCGGCCCAGGCGTCGAGCGAGCCCGCGCCCCCGAAGCCGCGCAGCAGCAGGATCAGCGGTCGGCCGGAGCCGGTCTCCCGATACGCCAATTCCACGCCGTCGCGACCAGCGAATCGATAACCATCCACATTCATGGTCCAAATGTTAGGGATCTGGCTTCAAGTGTCGCCGCCCCGCAGTATCGGCCCCGGCCCACTAATGCTTTTCGGTCTGCAAGTCACCTCTGCTGGACCGGCACGCACATCGGCAGGTCTACCCCTGGGGTGACGGACAGGATCCCGCCGGACCGACTGAGGGAGCCGGCGCGCCGATGAGGACGAAGTTGCCGCGAACGATAACCTCGATGCTGCCGGCCTCACTCTGCGTCAGAAGCACCTTATCGCTGACGGCGGAGACCACCGTGACGTCCCAAGGCTGTGGTGGCGCACCTGATGTGTCGATCGTCACCCACGGCCCGCACGGGACGTCGACAGGTTGCGCACCGGTCCACGGGGTGACGCGTACTTCCGGCCCATCAACGTTGGCGACTTCGAAGATCGGACCCGCCCCCGACCGTGACGGCGTCGGCACGCCGCACGACGCCGCAAAGCTCAGCATCAGACCCGCTACGACACAGCGAGCCCAACCGTGAAGCCTAAGTGGCCCGTGGCGCAAGTTCGTGAGGGGTGTCGTAGAGGCCCCGCTGGCGGCCTTCGCGAGCTCCCGAGGGAGGCAGGTCAGCCGTTGACGTGAGGCGCGTCGGGCGGTCACGGCCGCAATCGTTGAGCACTGTGTCGGCCCTTCGCTTGCATTGGGGCCATCAAGCACCCGCGACCCCATGCCTCGCTTCGATCATCCGGGCACGGCGGAAGGAGGCTGCCACTTGGGCAGCGGTGGGCTCGTCGCCCAGGGGCATGACATGAAGCGCGTCCACGACCGGAAGACCGGCCAGGCGCTGTGCCATCTCAAAGGCCAACTCGCATCCACCTCCGGCGCACACCTGGGTATAGGCTGAGTCAGGCAGGTCGCAGCCAGGCAGGGAGCGGGCACGATCAGCCATGGCGCGAGTCCGCAGGACTCCTACGGACACGTAAACACGCAGTCGCTTCAGCAGCCCCGCCTCGTCGGCGCGATCCAGGAACCGGGTCAGTGCCGGGATGCTGAAACACATCTGGGTATGGGCGAAGGTTGCGCCGCACTCGAGCTTGCGCCGCAGCAGCCGCAGCTCTCTATCTGGATCGGTGGCAAACGGGTTCACTACGCAGCCTCGCGCGATGGGCAGCGGGGCCAGCCATTCCCCGGCAGCAGCGAGCAGCTGCGTCCCGGTCATGTCGCCGACCCGGGGGATCCCGGGAACGTCGTCTCCGTGGAGGCAGACGATTCCGTCGCAGCCGAGGGCGGCAGCGCCAATCACCTGGCTCTGGAGCGCTAGCCGGTTGCGATCCCGCGCCGAGATATGGACCACGGTGCGGACCCCCTGCTCCCGCGCCAGGGCCACCGCCGCAAGTGGCGACATCCGCGCCTGCCCAGCGTGATTGTCGGTGAGCACGACCAGTTCGACGTCCTGCGCCAGCTGTGCGATCCGCTCTGTGACGCGTACAGTCGCGGGGTGCGCGGGTAAGGAGATCTCGGCTGAGGTCAGCGCCCGGAGTGGCATCGACGGATCATCGCGCAGGCAGCGGCGATAGTGCATCGTCGATGCGGCCGGTGCCCTGGGACGAACCAGGGCTGCGACGACGAGCCGCGTATTCACCCCACCGACGCCAACTCGTGGGGCAAGCTCATCTTGGTTCGAAGGCGTCTGCCATGAGGCGCGAACATGGGTGCGCCTCCGGTGGAGAATAGCGGGATGTCCACGTTCCCGATCCTGAGGCAGAGGCCGCAAAGGGCGCCGATGTCTTCCTCCTCCTCACCGTGGGTAACATCCCCCGAGGCATGGAGGCCAGCGACCTGACACCCACCGGTCTCCGGCTACCCGACCTTGAGTAGAGACGCTGGCTCCCGAGAACCTTTCTATCCCAACCACTTCCTAACGCCAGAGGCGGACCGTGCTTTGCAGGCCATCCGTCGAGGCAGACGCTGTGTCCCAATTCAGAAGGTACTATGCGCTCGCCTAATCAATAGATTAGCCGCCTTCTAAGCGCGCAGGTCGCAGGTTCGAGTCCTGCAGGGGGTAGTGCAGCGTGTATGGATCCGGCCTTGGAGTCAGGGGGTCCGGCTGATCCTTGGCCCGACCTTCGGCTGCGAGGAAGATACAGAGCAACATCCGGCGTTCAGCCCCGACGTGCCGAGGGGACGCTGCCCGTGGTCGGAGGCGCCCGGTGGGCGAATGAACTGCGCGATCAGCCGGACGCGGGGGCCGCGAAAGCCTCGATGACGTTGGTCTCCTCGAACTGAGGCGACACCAGCACTAAGCCCCCGGCCACCAGCAGGACCGCTGGCGGGCCCAAGAGGCATACCCCGATGCCGTCGGGGCCGGGGTTGAACGCCGGGAGCGGCAGCGAGGCCACGGTGGCGCCGGTCGCCATATTGAGCGCGGTGAGAACGAAGATCCCGGACTCTGGTGGCCCCGGCGGATTCGCATCGGCGGGAGCGGCGTCAGTGGCCAGGGCGAGATACAGGAGTCCGTCGGCGCTCACCATGCACCGCTGCGCCACCGCGGCCACGTCGACGCAGTTGAGTGCTGGATACTGGGAACTCGCGTGGGCTCCGGGCCAGTAGACCGACCAGAGGGAGGCGCCGGTGAGGGCGTCGCGGCAGTCGCCTCCGGCGTCTGTCAGCACGCAGAGGCTGCCGGTGCCCCCCACCACGCTCAGCCACTGGCCGGCCACGTTCTCGAGGTCCCAGAGGGGCTGGCCCGACGCCGCGTCCAGGACGACGACGTCCGCACTCTCGCTGTAGCCGTAGATATTGGTGATCTTGGTGGCAAGCAGCGGCCCGGGCGCTGGGGCGATGACCGCCGGAGCGACGGCCGAGGGCAGATGGCTGATGGGCACGGCCACCACGTCGCCCCCGGTGGCGCCGCTATCGGCGGTCGCGGCGCTCTGCCAGTCGCCGTCCCAGCCGCCGGGCATGGCCCAGCTCCACACCCGACCGCCGCTCGCGGCGTCCACGGCGGCGACTCCCCCGCCACCGGTTCCGGCGCACTCGTAGCCGACCGCGACGTCGGGCCCCGCGCCGAGAATGCCGAGCACCTGGGCGAGCGTCCCACCCGGGGTGCTATCGACCGTTCCACCCTTTCCGGCGCAGGAGAAGGGGAACGGGTCACTCCAGAGCTGATGGCCGTCGGCTTCGCTGAGACCGAGCAGCGCTCCATCGGCCTCGGAGACCACCACGACCCCTCCGAGCATCAGGGCCGGAATCCCCTGACCGTCGTCACGAAGGTCGACGGTCCACCTCACCACGCCGGTCAGCGGGTCGTAGGCGGCCAGCTGGGTGACGAGAGGAAGAACGAGCTCAGGCGCGTTTCCGACATCGACCCCGGTCGCAGCCAGAACGGTGGAGGCATCGGCGATTACCCCAAAGAGGTCGGGGTGGCCCGCCGGGGGTGACGAATCCCATTCGAGACCGCCCGAGGCGAGGTCAACGGCGACGATGCAGTCCGTTTTGGTGGCCGTGTCGTACTCGGTCCCGTATGCCGTCCCGCCCACGGCGACCGAGAGTCGTCCGACCTGCCCGGACCATGCCGGAGCGGTCGCACCCGTGCCGTCGAGGCCGAGTCCGGCGGGCGCCCCGGCCTGGCCGGGAATCTTCGAAAGTGCGCAGGCCCCGACCGACGGCGCGGATGACCCGACCTGACGGAGGGATGCCTGAGTCCCGCAGCCGACGATGCCGCCACCCGCCAAGAGGGCGACCGCGGCAACCATAACGGTGGGGTGAATTCTCACCTCATCAATCTACGCGCCCACTGCAACCAGGTTCCAGTTAGCTGATGGGTCGGTTAGGTTAGATCGAGTGAAAGCCGCCACACCCTCCGCTGGCCCAGGCTGACCACGCCAAAGTGTCACCTGGGTGTCCAGTCGTCGGGCCAGATGGTGCTAGCAGAGCTACACGGGGACTTCCAGAAACGTTTCTATCCCAACCACTTCCTAACGCTAGAGGCGGACCGTTCTTTGCAGGCCATTTGTCGAGGCAGACGCTGCATCCCAATTCACAAGGTACTAGGCGCTCGCCTAATATATGGAGCAGCCGCCTTCTAAGCGCGCAGGTCGCAGGTTCGAGTCCTGCAGGGGGTACTGGCCGGTCTCAGTTCCGTCGCAGCGGGCCCGCCCAGCAGGCTTTGCCTCAAGTGACTGAAGTCGACGATGTTGGGGGCAAAGACCCTGCTCCAAGAATGCCTCTACCCCGAGGTTTCGCCAACCCTCAGTATGACGTCGGGATCAGCCCGGCGAGGCGCACGTGGATCACGGAGGGCGAGCTGATCCGTTCGACACACTCGTAGTCCTCTGGCCCAAAGTCAACATCATCCCTCGTTCGCAATTTCGCGAATATGCTCAATTATCATGGTGGATAGTACCGGTGGCGCCGGCGATGCGGGGGTGTTCCGCGCGCTGGCCGACCCCACACGTCGCCAGATCCTGGAGGAGTTGCGTTCCGGCGAGTTGAACGCGGGCGAGATCGTAGGGCGCTTCGCTCTTAGCGGACCCTCGATTTCGCGTCACCTCGCGGTCCTGAAATCGGCAGGGCTCATAGCGGAGCGTCGCAGCGCCAACCGCATCTACTTCTCGCTCGTCGATGATCGACTCGCTCTGTGCCTTGGCAAGTTTTTATCCAAGGTTTGCCCGGACCAGGTCGTTCTACGGCTTCGACGCCACGGTCGCGCAGTGCGGTGAGGGAGCCGGCCCCTGCCAACCCAGGCGTATGAGGGAGCTGCCATGAAACTTCTCGTTTACGGTGCCGGGAATTGCGGAAGCCTTTTCGCCGTCCGCCTGCATGAGGCCGGGCACGACGTCTCGCTCCTCGCCCGAGGCGAGCGCCTAACCGCCCTTCGACAGCACGGCGTACTGCTCGCCGAGGGCGACAGTCCGACCATCAGGCGCGTCCCGGTCCCCGTGGTCGAGCGCCCGGACGGCCGGTACGACCTGACCGCCGTGGTGGTCCGCACCCATCAGGTGGACGCCGTGCTCGACTCGATCGCCGGGCTCGACGGCGACGTACTGTTCCTGTTGAACTGGGCGGCCGGACCGGAGCCGCTGGGCGCGGCAATCGGCCGCGAGCGAGTGCTGCTCGGCTTCCCCACCGCGGCCGGCACCATGGACGGGGATGTGGTCCGCTACCGGCCGACCACGCTGATGACCCGCCTGGTCCGGATGCCGATTGGGGAACCCGATGGCCGTATCACTCCGCGACTGCAACGAATCGTGCAGACGTTCCGCTCCGCCGGAATCAACGCCAAGGCCGAACCCCACATGGACGCGTGGCTCAAGACGCACGCCGCGTTCGCGGTGCCGCTCGGGCAGGCGGTGTACGCTGCGGGCGGCCCCGAGTCTCTGGCCGGCGACCCGACCGTGATCCGCGAAATGATCCGGCTCATGAGGCAGAGCCTCGAGGCCATGCCGACGCGGCCGGTCCCGCGTGGCTTCAACGCGTTGCGCATCCTGCCCGAAGGGGTACTCGTGGGCCTGTTCCGCCGGTTCCTGCGCAGCCCCACGGCTGCACACAGCGGCCTCGGCAACGCCTCGCCCGTCGAGTCCGCCGAACTCGAGCGGCTGGCCGAGCAGATGCGCGCCTGTGCGCGAGCTCGTTAGGCGACATTTCCGTCGGCGCGTGAAGTCAGGCGAGCCGCCTTCTAAGCGCGCAGGTCGCAGGTGCGAGTCCTGCAGGGGGTACTGGCCTCTGTCTGGATTCGGCTAACCCTTGACGAAAGGGCTCCGGCTGATCCTCGACAGGCCTTCGAGTGATGGCTGATGGCTAGTGGCGCGGTTCCTCGAGCTCGCCGCGACGTAAGCGTCAAGCGGTTGGCGCATCAGCCCCGAGACGATCGCGGCCTCCTCGCCACCGCGCGCGCAGTCGACATCACGCCATGTCTCAGCTATAAGGAACGCGGTAGGTGAGGCGCACGACCCCTCCGCTGTAAGACTCGCACGCCTCGAGCTCAAGTTTCGCGGCTGAGGTCTCATCGCCAAACAACCGCGCCCCCGAACCGGAGACGATTGGGTACATGAAGAGGTGCAGCTCGTCAACCAGCCTGTCCCTCAGCATGGCGCGCACGAGCGTGCCACTGCCGCTGACGTAGATCCCACCGCCGACATCCTCCTTCAACCGGCGGAGGCGCGCGGCGTCGTACCCCCCGAGCAACGTCGCGTTGCTCCACTCCACACTGAGCGGCGTGGCTGCGATGACGTACTTGGGAGAGTCGTTCATGAACGGCGCGCCCGGATCCTCTGCAGCCGTGCGCTGCGACCAGGCTGGCGCGAACATCTCGAAGGTGTGGCGGCCAAGCAGGATGGCCTTGCAGCCACCTATGACGCTGGCGATCGCCTCTCCCATCCGGGGATCGAACGGGTAGTCGGCGGCCCAGGTCGGCGCGTCGATGACGCCGTCCAGGGTGGTGAACTCGTGGACGCGGATGGTTCCCATGGCGTTGGCCTCCTCTGGTGTGATGTGCGCAGGAGTGACAAACGGAAGGCCGACCGTCACCGCTTGGGCGCCGGCAGTCTGGTCTTGTTTCGCTCCCAGCGGTCCCGCGGACTCCACTGTAAGCCACTGTGGGTAGGGTTCGGCTGCGTGATCGAGGTACTCGACACTCGCCTCGACGAGGTGATCGACGCAGGGGAAAATGCCGCGCCGAAGCCTCCGTTTGGTGAGATCAGCGAAGACGCTCTCGACGAGATTCAGCCACGCCGAGCTGGTGGGCACGAAATGCAGCTTGAGGCGTGGATGGGCATCGTACCAAGCCCGCACGCTGACCTCGGAGTACCTGGACGAGTTGTCGAGCAGCTGGTGCAGGTCCAGGGACTTGGGGCACTCGCGATCGAGTTTGCGCGGAATGCGCAGGAACTCCTGATGACGGTGCCGCGCCGTGCACTGCCCGACCACCTCGCCGTCATGACCGACCACTGGGGTGGCCAACACCGACTACCGCTACCACGGGCAGATACATGTTGTGCTTGCCGTTCGCCGTCCGGAGCCGCACTGATGAGCCTCTGGCCGAGCAGGCGTTTGGCTGCCGGCTAACCCGCCCCAACCGGCCCGATCCGGACACCTTCGCTCGATGTCGTGAATGTCGCTGGGGACTCAGCTGGCGGGCGTGACCGCATCCAATCGGCGCCGAACCTCCGACGTGTTCACGCCGAGAGCGCCCAGCAGCACCGCCGCAGGATCTGGTGGTTGGAGAGTGAGGATCTGGGTCAGCACCTGCTGGGCCGTGACCTGGAGCCTCCGACGGTTGCGCTTGGACGCTTCCTCAAGCACTTTCTTTGCCGCGGGCGCCATGCGGAGGCGATCTCTTTGCGCGATGTCTCTGATCCTTGGCTTCTTCGGCACGGCGCGCATCGGCAGTGGGGGAGCGTCGGCGCAGGACCCCAGACCCAGGGCGACCAGGGCTTCGTGATCGAGCGACTCAAGGCCCTGGCGAGCTTGCTCTAGGCTCACGCCCAATGCGACTTCGATCGAGGGATGCTCCAACAAGGCGAGCAAGATGTGATCGGTGCCAGTTCGGCGGTCACCTCGGCGACGAGCCTCCTCACTGGCCCGCAGATAGATGGCCCAGCCGTGAAGCATCTCTGGCACAACGGATTCGGTGGTCATGATGATTCCTTGTTGTGCTTGGCGTGCACGGATTGGCGGGTGACGCCCAAAGCGTCTCCGATCTGCTGCCACGACCAGCCCTTTTCCCGGGCCGACGCGACCTGGTTCGCTTCGACCCTCTCAGCCAGGCGATGTAGCGCCAACGAGGCGCGAAGGCCAATTGCCGGGTCGTCCGACGAAAGATTCACGCTGAGTTCTTCGATGTCCATGCTTGTCAGTATAGACTGACATTCTTCATTTGTCAACATAAACTGACACGGCAGATCGCCACACCGGTGGGTCGCGGTGCCAGAGCCTTGAAAGGGACCATCATCCCCTCGACAGGAGCCGATCCACCAGTTCAAGGATGGCGTCGGTGACGGTCTCCGGGTCGGTGAGCAGACCGAGGTGGTGGCTGGCCAGCTCGATCACCGGCCAGCCGAGGCGCCGTGCCTCGTCGCACGGCTCGCGATACTCCTCGCTGAGCCGGAGATAGGCGCACGGCGCATCCGGCCATCCGGGCACCTCGGGCAGGACCTCTTCGAAGAGCGCAAGAGGCAGGCGTGGGCAACCCGCGACGAAACCAGCTCTGACCACTGGATCGGGCAGGAGGCGCGCCAGCTCGTCTGGGCCCCACCAGTCCGACCACGGGGGGAGCCAGCCGTCACGGCCCATCCTCCTCAGCTGCTCGGCCAACTGAGAGGGCGCCCTGGCAAACCAGCTCGTGCCGGGCTGGGGGAGCCTGGCATCGACGAACACGCAGCCCTGCACTCGGCGGGTCGCCAGTGCCGCCACCGGAAGAAGGGGGCCGGCACGGCTGTGGCCGACGAGGATGGCTGGGCCCGTGGTCACGGCGGCGATCGCCTCGACCTCGCGGGGCCAATAGGGAGGGCCACTGACCAGGGCGTTAGCTAGGTCTGCCAGAGCCACCCTCTCGCCGTGTCGGCTCAGGATCGCGGCCACGGCCTCCCAGCTATCCCGTCCCACCAGAGGGCTGTGCACGAGGACGAGGGAAGAAGTCACGACGAGGGCAGCTTCGCACCCGCTGGGAGCCGGGCGATACGCGGCCGGCACACGCCCTCCGCGCCCAAGGCCGGATGGACAGGCTGTCGCTCGGATCCACGCCCTCCGGCGCCCAGGTAGGGCTGGCACAGTCGAATCACCGTCAGCGACGGGGCACAGCACAGTGACCTGGCCCAGGGTTGGGGAACCTGGTCAACTCTTAGTACGTCCTCTTGCGGGAGGGTCAGAGCAGGCGGCGCGGGCCTGCACCGCCGACGGCTGGACTCGTCCCTGGGGCGGCGCAATGTCGCGTGCTCCGATGGAGGATGCTCGTCGGACCGGTCTGTGCGATGCTCGCCGGGTGGTGCGGTATGCCTTTCCCGCCTTGGCCCTCTTCTTGGGCGCCGCCTTCGGGTTCCTCAGCCTGGAGACCGCGGGCGTGGCGCTTCTCTTGGCGGTCGCGGTGGGCGGACTTCTATGGCGGAGCGAAGGCGGGCGGATCTGGGCCGCGATCACCAGCTTCGGGACGGGATACCTCGCGGCCGTTTGCTACTTCCTGGGGACCTCGGGGCTTCTGAGCGGGAGCTTCGGCGGCGGGCTATTGGCCTACTGGGCCGTCCAGGTCTTCATCGGCGTGGCGATCGTCGCCCTCGGTGTGTGGACGAGGGGTCGCCGCGGGAGGACGGTGCCCACCTAACCGACCTGACACTCGTGGGGCTGGGCAGGCCGAGATTCTCTCTAGGGCCGCTACCGCCGGAGGGATCCACTCAACCGACGGCTCTCACCAATCTCACCTGAACCTAGCCCGGTGCGTGGTTGGCGCCAGGCAAGATTGGCCGACGGAGGTTCTATGGAGGCTTCCCCTCCTTGGAGAGAATGTAGCGATGCAAGAAACCAAGCGTCCCGCCCCACGCGGGCATCTGTCTGAGCTCCGGAACCAGGGGGTCGGGATCGGCCTCGAAGCCCTCCATCACTCTGGCGAATGCTCCGGCGTGGTGACCCACGTCGCACCCCAGCTGAGCACTGACGCTGGCGAGTGACTGGAGGCTGCTGATGAGCCCAGGGTATGACGACCGAGCCGATCAATGGCTCGCGTGGGCACGCAAGCCAGACTTCGATGCCTACTGGCGGTACCGCGACCACTTCTTCGGGCGCATCGTCCCGGCCCCGGGTCGGGCGACCCTCGAGATCGGGTGCGGGGAAGGCCGGGTTGCCCGGGATCTCGGGCGGCGCGGCCACACCGTGACCGCGGTCGACGCCTCCGCAGTTCTGGTGGCGAGTGCCGCCGAGGCCGACCCTGCCGGTCGCTACCTGGTAGCGTCTGCGGAGGATCTGCCCTTCGATACTGACGACTTCGATTTGGTCGTGGCGTACAACTCGCTGATGGACGTCGATGACATGCCGGCCGTGGTCGCCGAGGCGGTGGCGTCCTGGGGCCAGGCGGCCGGCTTGCGGTCTGCGTCACCCACCCACTTTTTTCAATGCCGGGCGGTTTGCCGGACCTCCTGAAGACGCGCCCTTCGTCATCACGGGCTCCTACCTCGGCACGCGGCGGTTCGACGACGTATTAGAGCGAGACGGTCTGCCGATGCACTTCTCGGGGTGGGATTACGACGACGTCGAGACCTACTTCGCCGCGTTCGACTCGGTGGGATTGCTTGTGGAGAGACTGATCGAACCCGTCCCGTCGCCACCCCTGCCTACGAAGTGGAACCGGGTGCCCATGTTCTTGATGCTCCGCTGCCGGCTCCCGGGCTGAAGCCTCGGCCCAGGCGAGGATGTTGGGGAAGCGCTTCGGCCGCTCCTCAGCCGGCTCAAGGTAAGAACCGATCGTCGAGGATGCCGCCCTCAGGACTGTTTGGGCGGTTCGATCGAGTGAGAGTGACAGCACCGTGGGGTGGCCCACACCAGCCACGCCAGAGTGTCCCCGGGGGCCAGTCGTCGGGTCAAACGCTGCCAGCGGAACTGCACCGGGACGGCCCGGAAACCCTTCTATCCCAAGTAGGCTGGCGAGCAGCCTTCGCCAGCCCCTGCCGGCCCCGGCTCGCGTCCAGTGCGCTGCGCTCACACCCGGGTGCGCGTGATGTGCACCCTGGGATCGATGACCGCATAGAGCAAGTCGACGACGAGGTTCGCGATCACCACGAAGGCCGAGGTGAGCAGGGCGATCCCCTGAATCGTCGGCAGATCCTCGGTGCGCACGGCAGTGATGAGCTGGTGGCCCAAACCGGGGATCCCGAACACCACCTCGACCACGACCACCCCGCCGAGGACCGCCGCTAGGTCGATGCCAAATTGGCTCATCAGGGGCGTAAGGGCGGCTCTCAGGGCGTGGCGGTAGAACACCCGACGCTCCGACAGTCCCTTGGCTCTCGCCGTCCTGATGTAATCCTCGTGAAGCGCGGCGTTGAGTGAGCTCCGCGAAAGCCGCGCATACACGGCCGCGCTAACCAGTGCCAGGGTGATCCAGGGTAGGGCTAAGTTATCGGCCCAGGCCAGCGGGTTGACGTGGAGCGGCGTCCAGGTCCCCGGAAATGGGAAGACGTGGATACCGTGGCGGGAGAGGATGTCGTCGCTGATGAACAGCAGCGCCCCTCCGAGGATGAAGGCAGGGGTCGAGAGCACGGAGAAGATGAAGATTGTGGCGCCGCGAGCGCGGATGCTTCCGGGGCGGCGCACTGATAGCATCCCGATGCCGAGGCCTACGGTGAGCCACAGGGCCGCGGCCGGCAGCCCTAACTCCAGATCGACGGGGATGTCGCGCGCGATTACGCTGGTCACCGGAGCCCCGACGACGAAGGATTGGCCCAGGTCGCCGCGGAAGATGCGGACGAAGTAGTCGAAGTACTGTTGCCAGATCGGTCGCTCCAGGCCGAGGCTTACCCGGAGCTTCTCCACCAGCCATTCCGGCGCCCGGAAACCGAGGATGAGGCGGGCCGGATCGTGGGGAACCACGAAGTAAATGACGAAGATCAAGGTCCAGATCAGCCAGAGGACGAGGGCCGCCTGGACCACGCGGCGGAGGAGGTAGGTGGTCACACCGCCTGCGATTCTCCAGGATTCGGATACCGGTTCCGCGAACGGGGGGATCTCCGATCGCTACTCCCTCTTGAGCGTGATCCAGAGATCTGGCTTGATGAGTGCCGCGACGACATTCAACGGGCCGTACCGGGGACCGTGGCAGCGGTAGCTCACGACCTCGTCCTCAGCGACCTCGACGGCACGGAGCGGGCTTCGGTTCCGACCCCGGCCCCGCAGAAGCAACGAGTGCCGACCCGGGGTGACCGACACCTCGACGGTCTCTCCCGCGGCGATGGCGCCCACCACCCTGCCATCGATGGAGATGTTCCAGGTCTCCATCCCCAGCAGGGGGCTGAGGCTTCCTGCCCGTGAGAGACGGATTGTCGCTTCGCCCATTCTCGAGCCTCCTTACGCTTGTATGCGCCGAACCTCACTCTCGCTTGAGCGTGATCCAGAGATCGTTCTTGACCTGCGCGGCCACGAGCTGCGGCCAGAACCGAGGACTGTGGCAGCGGAAGCCCACCACCTCGTCCTGGGTGACGTCGAAGGACCGCTCCGGACTCACGTGCCGCCCCTGACCCAGCCGCAACCTGTGACGGCCGGGACGGACACCCACCTCCACGGTCTCCTGGTTGGCGATCTCACCTACCACAGCGCCGTCGAGGATGATCGGCCAGGCCTCCTTCCACAGGCCGATGCCGAGCCCGCTCCCGATGCGGGAAAGCCTAAGCGCCGCCTCCGCCATCGTCAGCTCCTCCGAACGCCTGAATCCGCCGCACCGTGCCCGCCGGGGGGCCGCCGGGGCCCACGCGCGTCGTCTTCACGGCACGGGAGCCGGTGATCAGCCGCTCCCGGTCGAACGTGGCCATGACCCCCCGCCACATG
>Ga0182030_10020148_pt1 | contig 12616 bp, 16 predicted proteins | sample 812S3MmetaG_FD_121299 | JGI IMG/M metagenome (GOLD analysis project Ga0182030, IMG submission 121299) | Permafrost microbial communities from Stordalen Mire, Sweden - 812S3M metaG (Illumina Assembly) | ecosystem: Environmental > Terrestrial > Soil > Wetlands > Permafrost | place: Sweden... | reverse complement strand
ATTGGATCTTTTTTTATAGTATCAAATTCATTTGATCTATTTACTGAATGAAATGAATGATTTAAATGATTTAAATGATTTTTTAAAGTATTATCTTTTATTGAAGAATAAACTTGAAAACTTTGATTTAATCTTATTGGATTTTCTAATTCGTTTTTTGAAATTATTAACATTTTTTTATTATTAACATATTTTAATTCATTTTCAATAAAATCTTTATCATTTATATTTTGAATATTATTAATAATTTGATTTACATCTTCAGTAAAATCTATATTTTCTTGAACATCTATTATTGGTAAATTATTTTCATTTTGATTTATTTTTTGATTATTATCATTTAATAAATCTAAAGAATGATTTACTTCTTTTAATAAATCATCTATATTATTTTCTTTTATAGATTCATAATATAACGGATTTGGTATTTCATTATTATTAAAATTATTTTCTGTTCTATAAAATTTTCTAATAGTTCCATATGGTGACTGAAAACTCATTTATATTTTTCCTTCTTCTTAAATATATTTAAATAAATTATTATTATCGTTTAGTTTTCTTATCAAGTATTTTTCATTAAAAATATTTCAATTCATTTAAAAATATTTCAATTCATTTAAAAATATTTCAATTCATTTAAAAATATTTCAATTCATTTAAAATTATTTCAATTCATTTAAAATTTTTAATTATTTGATGACCATAAATGTTTTATTAATTTATTTTCTATTAAAGATTCGAAACATCCAGAACAAAAATATCCTTTAGACCAATTTATATAATCAATATTATGATTAAGAAATATTTTTGCTTGATCAGATGATTTATCTTTACTTATTATTGTTTGAAATAATTTATCAGTAACCATAAACGATCCTTTCATTGAACCTTTTAAATCAATTACAACATTTCTCTTATATTTTATTTTATATTTTGGTTTCTTTTTAAAAATATCATCTATTTTTTCTAAATCATTATGTGAAGGAATTTTTAAACATCCCCAACATTTTTTATTCTTTGTTTCACCATTAAATCCAATAAAATTAAATCCACATTTGAAACATTTGAAAGAACATTCTTGATTTTGTAAATGTTTTATAATATTATCAATATTATCCATCCATAATTTACAACTTCCACATTCCATAAATATTAATTTTTTCTCCAAATAAGAAAAATATTTTTTTAATTTTTTAATAAATCATATAATATTATATTATAAATATATATTTTTTAATAAAAAGTATTTAAATGAATAATAATTTAATTAAAATGAAAAATATATTTAAATGATTTAAATGGATAATAATTTATTGTCAATCCAATTAACATAAAAATAAGCAAAATAATTCATAAATCTAAATACAAATTCTGTCATATTTTCAACCACCAATTTTTTTCCAATCTTTTTTTCAATAGATGCATTTATAATATGTCTTTGAAATGATATATAATTTATGCCAGGTTTTAAAATACAATAAAATGGATTATCTGAAATATAAATTGAAATAACTATTTTTTCAGAAAATGAATTTGTTATCATAAAACAAATATCACTATTTCTATAAAGTGTAAAAATCATTGTTCCATTATCCTTAAATTTATGAACTAAATATCTAGAATAAAAAAAATTAAATGTGAATGGTATCACTTTAGAATATAAACTTATATGTTCACAACATTGTGTTGCATCAATTACTTCAATTTTATCCTTTTTTGATTTTAATGCAAATAAAATATCCTTTTGATTAGATGTTAAATATGCTTCATATTTTTTTCTTGGCGGTTTTTTACTTTTTTTAAATACTTCATGAGGCAAATCGCTTAATTCCTGAACTTCATCTTCTATTTTTTCCAAAAGCCATGTATTTACAGAAATTAAACTAAATGGTATATTTTCTAATGGAGAAATGAATTCAGAAATATTTAATGTGTTTTGCAAGATTTTAAATATATTATCTTTTTTTAATTTTATTATAAAATAAATAATACTGAATTACCTTTGATAAATATTGAATCTGAATCTATTACACTAGTTGTCTGCATCTAAATTTTAATCTTTAAATAATTAAAATATTTAAATCATTTAATTTTATTATACTAAATATTAAATTATTTTTTTAAATCATTTAAACAAATAAATGAATTTGAATTTATAATTATTAATTTTTATAATTATTCCAAAAGAATTAATAATAATAAATAAATTTAAAAAGATAAAAATTTTTTTGTATGTTTCATAAATAAATTTCGGAATATATATAGTAATTTTTTAAATGAAAAATATATTTAAAAATAGTAATAATAAAAATAATGCTGAAAGTAATGAAAAAAATAAGGGAAAATTATTTGAAGTATTTTCGAAATTTATAAAAAATAAGAAAGCTAATAAAGATAATCAAAATAATCAAAATAATAAAGATGATAAAGATAATAAAGATAATCAAAATGATTATAAAGATGGAATAAAAATTGAAAACATTATAAATCAAGCTGTTAGTGATGAATGGGATTTTTATACAGTTGATTCTGAAGGAAAAATTAAAATTCCAAGTTTCGAAAAAGCAGATAATGATATTAATAATATAGATTATGAAAAAAAATCTGAAAATGATAAAAATTCACATTATAAAATATTTTGGAATGAAGAACCAAAAAAGAAATCAGAATATCATTATTATGAAAATATTCAAGAACCTTTTTTAAAAACAAAAAGAGAATTAGATATATTTCATGAAAAAGTCTCAGAATTATTGTATGGAGCTTCAAAAGAAACAAATAATAAAGAAAATAATAAAGAAAATAATAAAGAAAATAATAAAGAAAATGATGAATGGAAACCTGATTTTTTAATTATAAGTGGTGGAGGAATTAAGGGTTTTTATGTTCCATCAATAATTTATGCACTTAAAGAAGCTGAAAAACTGGATAATATTCGAGGTTATGGGGCAACTTCAATTGGTGCAATTTTAGCAGGATTTTTAATTATTGGTTATACACCTGAAGAAATGATTGAAATGATGTATTCTGTAGATTTGGGAATTATATCAGAGAATATACATTTCACTAGTTTTACACAAACTGGATCATTTTCTGATCAAAAATGGTTTAAAGAATTTATTTCATGTTGTATTTATGAAAAACTTGGAAAATATGATATAACATTATCTGAATTATATGAAAAAACAAAATTATTATTTTGTGTAAATGCAGTATCAAAAAAAGAAAAAAGAATGGTTTATATAAATTGTTTTACACATCCAAATTGGACACTTATAGATTCAATATGTGCAACATGTTGTTTACCTATAATGTTTCCACCATTTGAAAAAAGCGGAGATTTTTATCTAGATGGTGGAATTATAAATAATTACTTAATAGAATTATTTCCACCAGAAAAAACATTAGGAATTTATATTGGAAAAAGAAATCCAGAGGTTTCTGGATTCATAACTTCAAAAGAAAAATCTTTTAATTTTTTTCCAGGAATATATAAAGCTTTATCACATTTATATTGGTGTTATGCAATTACTTCTTTTTATGTAGAAAGTCAATATTATTTAAAAACAAAAGAGGAAAAAGGTTCTTTACCAAAAGAAATACAAATCATATTAGATCATAATGTACATGTTGCAAGCTTCGATTTGGATGATACACAAAAATTAGATATTATTTTTAAAGGATTATCATTAGGATTTTATTATTGTTTTTCACAATGGAAAAAATGGAAATAACCAATTTTTAGAACCGATAATAAAAAATTTATTAATTATTTTTTAAATAATAATCTCATAATTCCAACCTAATTCTTTACATGATTCTTTTATTTCGTCTTTAGTAATATCAAAGTTAATTTCATTTGTTTTTATACTTTTTTGGAATATTTCCAAAATCTCATTTTCAGTTTTTCCTTCAATAAAATATTTAGATATATAAGAACCAATCATATCCACAGCATCTTTATAATCTAAATAATTGCAGAGATTTAAAAAATTTATCAAATATATTTCATATTTAGAAAGGATTTCTTCGTTTTTATTTCTATTAGTTTTATCATCAATAAGAGATATTTCTGAGATGAATTCAACAAAAATATTTAAATCTTCCAAAGACATTTTGGAATTATGATCTGGTATTTTCATTGAAATTTGATCAGTTATATTAATTTTTTGTATTATAGATTCATGATTTAAGGATTCTATATCTTTTACAATATTAACTAATGTTTTTAAATGTTTCCAGATTGAGTAATCAATTTTTATTTCTTGATCATTTTCATGAGAAATTAAAATAAAATATCCTTTATATTGTGGTTCTTGAGTTGTGTTAGACATAATTTAAATCAAAAATATAAAATGAATAATTGAAATAAAGAAAATAATATACATAAATGATTTATTTTTTTAAGAGTTAAATTGTATAGCGTTTGATTTAAAATTTATTAATCCAATTTTTAAAAGAAATATTAAATAAATAAATAAATAAATGAATTCAAAAAAAATGGTAAATGGAAATAATATTAAAAATAATATTAAAAATGATAATAAATTGGATAATAAATTGGATAAAAATAAAAATAATTATTTAAAATATAATGTTTTTGATGATGATCTTTTGACATTTGGTGAGGAAGATTTTATTATAGCAGATCCATTTATGAGAGATTTGAATAATGGAATTGATGGAGATTATTTAATATCTTTAATGCCAAAAACAGAAAAGCAAAATAAATTAGAATTATTAGAAGAACTTTATTATCAATTTTGTTCCATTGCAACATCTCAAGCAGAAAAAGGTGAAAAAAGTTGTACTTTCGATGTAACAGATATTTATCATGGATATGGAACTTTTGATTCAAAAGAAATAGCGAAACTTTTATATAAAAAAATTACTTCAAAACCTGGAATAACTGGATATGCAGAAGAATTAAAATTGAATTTAACGAGACTTTATTTAACTTGGTTTTCATCAAAAGAAGTAGAAAGAAGATCACCAAGAAATAAATCTCTAAATTCAAAATCAATACAAAATATTTCACCAATATTAAATAAATCTTTGATATCAAATCAATCTATTTCTTCCAAAAAATCTACTTTTTCTTCTGGAAAATCTACTTTATCAAAAACTTCAAATACTTTGAAAACATCTCCAAAATCTATAAATCAATCTGATAAAATAAATTCTAAAAATGCTGATAATTCAATTAAAAAATTATCTTCAAAACAGCAAGATCCAAATAATTTATTGAAGAAGAATTTATCAATTAATGGAAAAATGGAAGATTTTTCAGATAATAAAATTTTATTAAATTCTAAAAATGTCTCATTTAGAAATATTTAATTTTATAAATAAAAAGTAAAACAAAAAAATGGAATCTCTTGTTATTTTTGAATTTTAACATTTAATAGTTTTTTTTAATTTTTTTCTTAGAATTAAAATATTTTTTCAAAAAATCAATGTATTTTTAACCTATTTTATTTTAATTCTTTGCAGAAAATTTTATTATTTTTAAAAAAAGGAAATTTATCAAGTTCATAAAAATTTTCGAAATCTCAAAGTAGTTAGAAAGTTGTAAAAGCAAATTTTCATTAAATTTTTTTTTAAAAACTTAAATAACAAATAAGAAAAAATGGCAAAGAAAGCAACTAAAAAATCAGGAACTAAGAGACGTTCTTCAACAAGAAAGATAATGAAAAGAACCAAGCCACATAAAAAAGCAAATATGAGAACTGCTGCTGAAAGAAAAATTGAGAGTGGAAAAGTTAGAATCACAAAGAAAGGAAAACCAGCACGATGGGTATCAATAAAGAAACAAGAACTTGGATTAAAAAATCATTTATTTGCCAAAATATCTGAATGTTGGAGAGCAGCCCTTGCAGAATGCAAATTAATGCCCCTTGACTGTAAAAAAGGAGAAAAAGGAGCAAGAGGAAATAATTATAAAATGGTTCGAAAAATTTATGACGAATTGATGAAAGATATGAAATAAGAAAATTTTGTTATAAAAAATATTGTTTAATAAATTTTTATTCTCAAATATAATATTTAATTAAATATTTTGAAATTAAAATATCCCAAACTTCTAAATTTAACTTTTGATTTAATAATAATTCATTTTCTTTTATATTATTTTTTTGTTTTAAATTCTCAATTTTTTCATTTCTTACAATTATTATTGTTTTTTCAGTTAAGATTTCTTTTGATTCTGAAATCATATTATTTAAAGAATTTAATTTTTTATAATTTGTTGATTTTATAATTCTTTCCAAATTACATCTTTTACAAATATGCAAATTTTGCAATTTTTCACAAAATTTCATAATTATTATCAAGTAAGAATGATTGAATTTTGCCAAATTTAGTAATTTATTTCTATTATATTTTGAATAAATGTAATTATAATGTATTTTTTCATCAAATAAATTAATTAATCTAGTTCTTTCAATTGAAAATTCATATATTATATTATCTACTGATTTTTTAAATAAATCCATTAAATTTTTAAGTCTTTTATCAGCTGATAATCCATTATACATTTCTCTACTAATAAGAATCCATTTTGAATAAATGTATTCAAAATATGAACAAAGATTTCCATAATAAATAGACATTATAAATTCATTACAAATTTCAATATCGTTCCTATATTTTGAAAATATTACTTCAACATTTCCATTTTCAATATCTACCCATGAAAAATTATCCATATATAATTGGGCTTTTTCTATCATTCCATCTTTCTTCATTTTAATGTTTTTAAAATATTTATTATTTATAAAAAAGCAAGATTTCATTTATTTTAAATAAATGATTTAATCACAAAAAATGTTTAAAATTGATATAAATTAAATGAAAATTTTTATTCATTTTTATTCATTTAATTCTTGTATTGATTTGAAATCTTTTAATACTATTGAATTTGAATAATGTATTAAAGGAAAACAATAATCATTTGTATTTAAATAAATATCTGCTGGAGTTATTGAAAATGAATCTTTTCTATTTTTAAATATATTGCAATGTACTAAAGTAAAAAATATTAATTGAGAGCAATGTTTTGGATTTATTTGTTTTGATTTAACTGTAGATTTTATATCACCATAAAAATCTTCCCATGGATAAAAAAATCTTGGCGAAAATGGTAATATTTTATCCATATAAAATATAGATGGTATAAATGAAGTATAAGATATTTTTAAATGATTTATAACATAATCTATTAATTCATTTTCTAATTTAGATGCTAAAAAATATGCAAATTCTTGATGTGATTTTAATTCATTGGAAATAAACCATCTTTTTACATATATATTACTTTCTCTTTTATTAACTAATTCTTCAAAATCAACTATTCTTGATGAAGAATAATCTTTACCAAGAATTATTTTTGATTTTACATTTCTACCCATTTCAAATAAATATAAATGATCTTTTTTTAATTTATCATGATCTTGAGTAGGTTTAATAATCATTCCAATATGTGTAATTTCACATGCAATTATAATTGAAATAATAGATGATGATAATCCTCCATCTGATTCAAAAAATATTAAATCTCCTGTTTTCAAAAATTCCATTTTATATTTCTTTATTTAAAATTAATATTTATTATTTATTATTCTTTATTATAAAAAAAATTAATTATATTGTAAAATATAAATAATTCGAAATAAATCAATATAATACAAAATATAAAAGCAATTTCAAAAAGAAATATATTTTCTATAATTTCTATAAATAAATTTTCAATCCATAAAAAAAACATTATTAAATGAAAATAAATAATAATTTTTCTAAATGATTTAATAATAAAATTCATTTTAATCTATTTATTAAATATATTTATATAAGTACAAAATATAACATAAACCCTTTAAATAAGTTTATAATTATAAGTTTATAATTATAAGTTTAAACCTGTGAATTATTTGATTTTGCTTCAGTTTCTTTATTTAATTGAAAATATAAAGCTGATAAAAATAAAATAAAAAAGATAAATGGTATCAAAATAGTTAATATGGTTTGTACCCAAAAAATGATATTAAATAAAGACCATAAATTTGGATACATTGTTGTATATTTTATAATTACTAATGGATTATTATAATAAGATATCCATAAAAATATACACCAACTATATTCAGATAAAAATAATATTATCCAAAACGTTGGAATTATTTTCATTAATATTGGTAACTTTAATCTAATTTCTGAAAACATTATTAATGATAAAAAAAAACTAGTTGCAGATAAATAAATACTCCATTGCCAAATTGTTTCTGGTTCTTGAGCAGCTTGCGTATATAAAGAAGCATAAATACCTGAAAAACATCCTAAAATTGCATAAACAAATGGTGAAAATAAATAAATATTGAAATAATTTTTTACGAATTTGTGTATCCAATTTTCAAGAATCTCATATGGACCTAAAATATATTCATAAAATAAACTTTTTAACATAATTTATAAATTAATCTATAATTTATCAATCGATTTATAATTTATGAATTAATCTATTAATCTATTAATTATAAACAATAATAAATATAAATTATTTATTTATTTTTGATAATATGTAATGAACAACATTGAAATAATAATGTTTCTTTTCCAACTAATTCAGGAAATTTCCATTTATGATTTTTTGTAATTTGAATTAATCTTAATTCATTATCATTTTCTGGAATAAATTCCATTAGTAATTTTGGTTTATTTATTCCATAAATATCCATCTTTTTAAAATCATTAATAAAACAATTTAATTCTTCATCTTTAATTATAATATCTTCTTTCAATATTGAAAAATCCAAACTATGTTCTTCTTTAACTTTAATTCCTCTAAATAAATGTACAGCCTTTTTTAATATTTCTAAATCATATATTGTTACAATTCTTAAACAATATTTATTATAATTTATAATTTTATTCAATTCATTTTCAAAATCTTTTAATTGTATATTTTCTGTTTTCAAATTAGAATTAATATTAATATCTATCCAAGGCAATAAAACTTGCATTTTTATATATTATTTTATGATTATTTTATGATTATTTTATGATTATTTTATGATTATTTTATGATTATTTTAAATGAAAAATACTTTTTTCAAAACCAACTAAATAACTATTCTTCTTTTTTGAAAAAAATCATTTATTATTATCAAATCATTTAAAATTTTATCTATAAAAAAAATTCAAAAAATTCTTAAATGCAATTCAATAATAATGTCAACGAAACAAAAACCGAATCGGAAATTGATATTACTAAAATTAATAATAAATTAGTAAATTTTGATGATTATAGAATAAAAACAGAATTAAAAATTGCAATGTTGAGAAATCAATTCGACTATTTTCAAAATATTTTAAATGAAGAAAAAGATTTATTAAAAAATGATCCTATTATTTTAGAATTGCATTCTATGGCAAAAAGGAAAGAAGCTATAAATAAATTTGATCCAAAATTTTCGATTATAATTTCTAATTTTTTAATATATATATCAAATTTAACAATAAATGATTATAATTTGTATTAAATAAAAAAATAAAGATTGATTTTAGAATTTATAATAGAAAAATTTAAAAATGTCGGATAAAATAATTATTGTAAAATGTTGTTATAATTATAATATAAAAATATTTGCTATTTCAAAAATTTCATTTAATCTTAAATATATTTGTTCAATTATTTCAACATTATACTTGATTGAAATAGAAAATATAAAAATATATCCTGCAACAAAAATGACAGAAAAAAATGAAATTCTAGATGATGAAAATTTACAATCTTTAATTGATTATAATGATGGATTATCTCTAAATTTGGATATTAAAAATGGTAAAAATATAAATATTTAATTTTTTTTAATTTATTTTAGAAAAAAAGAATATAATTTCAAATATTTCATTAATAAATAAATTTGATTGTTTATCAGAAATTGACCAAAAAAGAACAATTTTAAAAGAATTAAATACTGACAAAGAAATGAATAAGCAATTAGATGAAATTTTAATAAATGATGAATTAATTGATAAATTAATGGATCATCCAAAATTCCAAAAAAGAATTAGTGAATTTATATTAAATGCAATATTTGATAAAAATATAGTTAAAACATTTGTGAAAAAAGTAGAAAGAAAACATAATCGCAAATTGAAAAGTATTCAAAAAATTATTATTTTTTTTATACTAATTTTATATAGAAATATCTAAAAGTGAACCAAATTCACTAAGAAATAGTGTAGATACTTTATCATTAAAATCAGAAATTAAAAAAAATAATGAAGAAGATTTTATAAATATATTTCCATCAAAAATAACTACAAAAGAATTGACTATGAAAGAATCTAATTCAAAAGAATCTAATTTAAAAGAATCTAATTCAAAAGAATTAGTTGATGGTTTTGAGATGTTTTCAATAGAAAATGGTATATTTATATGTTTTCAATAATCATAAAAAGAAAAAAAATTAGATAATGAATTTTCTTTACTTCAAAATATATTTTCCATATTTAAAAATAAAGGAAATGATAAAAAAATAGAAATTATTAATGAAAAAAATTATGAAAAAGGAAATTTAATGGAAAAACTTGAAAAAATTGGATTTTGTGATAAACAAGTAATAATTTTATTTTAATTTTTTTTAAATGAATTAGTTAAATAATAAAGTATTAAATATGTATAATAATTTGGATGAAAAAGTTAAATTAGAATCTGCAATAAATTATTTGTTAAAGTTACAAAAATGAAATAAAAAATGAAATTTTAAATAAAAATATATAAATTATTACCTTTTAATTAGAGAAAAAATGGATAAAAAACAAAGCAAGAAATTGGTTTTATATGTTTTTCATGAAATAAACGATAGAGTTGATTTTTTTTTAAAAAATGGAATTTTTGAATCAAATAATGTTGATTTTGTTTTAATTTCACAAGGAATATCAATGAAAAATTATAAACCTCCATACAAAAATGTTAAAGTTATTGAAAGACAAAATATTGGGAGGGATTTTGGTGCTTGGTCTGATGTATTACTTAATAAAAAAGTAAATACACCATATGATTATTTTATTTTCATTAATTCTAGCTGTAAAGGACCAATACTTCCAGGATTTGCAAAAACAAATGAATGGGTTGATTTAATGGTAAATATGTTGGATAAAGATATTAAATTAGTTGGACCAACTATTGCAAGTCATAATTCAAATATTTATATTCAATCTTATTGTTTTGCTACAGATAAAATTGGATTAAATATTTTATTAAAAAACAAAATATTTAATAATGAAATAAAACTTGATAATAGTCCATTAAGTATTTATGAAATGATGTTAAACAATGAAGTATTAATGTCACATCAAATAATTGAATCTGGATATAATTTAGGTTGTTTCCTAACTTGTTTTAGTGGAATTGATTTTAGAAAACAAATCCCGAATATTCCAATATTTTTTGATTCTACTCAACTTACTTTAGGTCATCATTTTGGTTTTAGCTACCAACCTTCAGAAGTTATATTTTTTAAAGTAAGATCAAAGAATGACAATAGTAATTTAAACATATATTCAAAAGCTTTATTAAAAGATACAAGTATATTTAAATTAATACCACAAACTTTTAACTTTCCTGAATCATTTTGCAAAGATTATAAACAAATGAATCCAGATTTGAAGAAATTATCAGATAATCAATTGAAAAATCATTTTGTAGGATATGGAAGAGGTGATCGTGAAAATAGAGTATATGAATCAAAAGTATATAAATTAACATCAGTTATGAAAGATGGTGATTCAAATATTGGATTATCAGATGAAGTAATATTTTATAAATTAATATGGAAATATATAGGTGATAAATATGGTATTGAAATTGGTGGACCATCAAAAAGATTATTTGATGAAATTATTCCTGTTTATAAATCAATTGGTGAATTAGAAATTATTAACTTTTCAAGGAATACAACTTGGTCAAATTTTCAAGATGATAATAAAATGACCTATTTTGAAAATAAAGTTGCAAAAACAATTGTTTCTGATGGTTCAGAATTAGCAAATATAAAAGATAGCACTTATGATGTACTTTTAGCATCTCATGTTTTAGAACATCTTGCAAATCCATTAAAAGCAATGAAAAATTGGATAAGAGTAATAAAACAATCTGGTGTAATTTTATTAGTTTTACCAAAGAAAGAATCTACATTTGATTGGAGAAGACCAATAACTAAGTTTTCAACTATATTTGATAAATACAATAGAAATGTTGGTGAAGATGATTTATCATCTCTTGATGAAATATTAGAACTACATGATTTATCGAGAGATCCTGGAGCACCTCAAAATCCACAAAAGTTTAAAGAAAGATGCTTAAAAAATTATGAAAACCGCAACTTGCATCATCATGTCTTTGATTTTGATTTATTAAAACAAATTGCCCTTTTCTTTAACATGAGATGGTTAGGACAACTTTTGAATGATAATCATGATCAAATCTGTTTATTACAAAAAAAATAAATTATATATCTAACATTGAAACTTCATCATTTTAATATTCTCCATATAACTTAATTTATTTTCTTTGATTTTCTTTGATTTTCTTTGATTTTCTTTGATTTTCTTT
>Ga0182030_10020146_pt1 | contig 12618 bp, 12 predicted proteins | sample 812S3MmetaG_FD_121299 | JGI IMG/M metagenome (GOLD analysis project Ga0182030, IMG submission 121299) | Permafrost microbial communities from Stordalen Mire, Sweden - 812S3M metaG (Illumina Assembly) | ecosystem: Environmental > Terrestrial > Soil > Wetlands > Permafrost | place: Sweden... | reverse complement strand
CGGCCGAGCGCTCGGCCAGCTCCAGCGCCAAGGGATCGAGTGCGGCGAGCATCTGCCCGGCGTGGACGCGGTCGCCGGCATGGACGGGACGCGCGATGATCTGCCCGAGCACGCGGAAGCCGAACGGGCTTTGCACCTGCGGTTGCACCGTGCCGGACAGCGGCGCGTCCCAGGTCGGCGAGGGCTCCACGACCATGGTCATGGCCGGGCGCACGGGCTCCCGCGCCTCCGGCTTTTTCCCGCAGGCCGAAAGGAAGGCGAGAGCCAGCAGCGGCAAAAGACGGAGAAGGGGAATCACGACGGCTGCCCTTCCATGATGCTGACGATCTGTCCTTCGCGCAAAAACTTGCCACCCTCGATCACGATGGTTTCGCCATCGTGAAAACCGTCGCGCAGCACGATCTTTTCCTTTTCGAACAGGGCCACTTCGACCGGACGCAAGGAGACGGCGCCGCTGCTCGGATCGACGATCCAGACGGCGGGCTTGCCGTCCCTGGTCGCCATCGCGCTCCAGGGAAGGACGACCACATCGTCGAGCCGCCAATGCGCGCGCCCCATCACCGCGCCGCCGAGCGGCATGGCCGCGGCGTCGGACTCGATTTCGACCTTGACCTGAACCGTGCCGGTTTTTTCATCGACGACCGGCGAGACCTCGCGAATTTTGCCCTTCGCCGTGACATTCGGGTCGCCGAGCAGGCTGAGGTCGATGGTCTCCGCACTGGCCGGCCGATGCGAAAAGATTGACTCATAGACGGCGAAAACCACGTCGCGCGGGCCATCTTCAGCGAAACCAAAAGCCGACTGCGCCGCCTGAGCGACCTGCCCCACCTCGATATTGCGCGCGATGATAACGCCGGGGCGGGCGGCGCGCAGGTCCGTATAGGAGGCCGCGTCCTGCGCCGCGCCAAGCTGGGCCTTCGCGGCGTCGAGCGAACCGGCGGCCGTGCGCCGCGCCTGATCGGCAAGGTCATAGGAGGCCTTGGTCGTGTACCCGCTGGCGAGGAGGGATTTCTGGCGGTCGAATGCGGCGGAGGCCTGGCGCAACGTCGCCTCGGCGCCGGCGACGCCGGCCTTGGCCGCGTCAAGATCCGCCCGCTGCTCGGAAGGGTCGAGCCGGGCCAGCACGGCGCCGGCCTCGACATGCTGACCAACTTCGCCGCGTCGCTCGATCACGCGCCCGCTGACGCGAAACGACAATTCCGTCTGCACGCGGGCGCGGACAGACCCGGTAAGAGCCACTTCGCTGTCATAGGCTTGCGGCGCGACCCTTTGCGCCACGACCTTGAAGGGCGTCTTAGCGCTTTGCTTCGCCTCGCTGCAGGCGGCAAGCGCCAAAGCCGGAAGACAAAGTGCTGCGAGACGCAATTGAAGCCTCATCATTCATCCCTTTGGATGCGGCGCTGATCGCAAGGCGCAAATATTGCTGGCGTTTCCGCTTTGGGCAGGATTATTATTGACTGACTGGAAAGTCAATAACATTGATCGGTGGATTGGGGTCGAGATGAAATTGCGGGCGCGGCGCAAGGCGCAAAGGCCGGGAGAAATTCTGGAAGCGGCTTTTGAGGCCTTTGCCGAAAGAGGCTTCGCGGCCACGCGAATGGAGGATGTCGCGGCGCTGGCCGGCGTGACCAAGGGCGCGATCTATTTCTATTTCGAGACCAAGGAACAGCTTTTTCAGGAAATGGTGCGCCATTACGGCCGCACGGTCCTGGCGGACGCCGAGGCCATGCTGGCGTCAGCCAAGGGATCCTGCACCGAGAGGCTGCGGGCGCTGATCCTGTTCGTCTATGGCCGATGCGCCCAGGACCGCGTCGGACGCGAGATGATCCGCTTCATGGTCGCCGAGGGGAAGAGTTTTCCGCAGATCGTGGCGGACCATTATTCCGAATTTTTCGCGCCGGCCATGCAGCAAATTGGCGACCTCCTCGCGCAAGGGGCCGCGAGCGGCGAATTCCGGCCGGAGCTTGCCGGTAAAAGTCCGGAAATCATCTTGGCGCCAATGGTCTTCCTGAGCCTTATGCGGCTGATTTTCGCGGACAACCTGCGGATCGACGAAGGCTCCTATATTGACGCCCACATCGAACTGATGCTGAACGGGCTCCTGACCTCTTCCGCGCGAAAGCCATAAGGATGGGGCTTGCAGGGCGCGATGCGTCCCGATATAGAAGCGGTTCCGCTGCGCCCATCGTCTAGCGGTCCAGGACGTCGCCCTCTCACGGCGAAAACCGGGGTTCGATTCCCCGTGGGCGCGCCATTTCCGACACAACCACTTAGGATAAAACTGCGAACACCATTATCCGAGCGCCTTCAATTCGAGCTCGGTGTTTTAATAGCGGCTAAACGCGTTCCGAAACGTTGCGTTTGAGGGCGTTCAGAAAACGCTTTCGACTTTGTCCAACGGGAAGAAAAAGTGAGAATTTGGCTTTCCGCTGTCTCAGGCGACAACGCAACCGTTGCCAGCCCAGAACAAGACGCTGGTGCGATTCAGTACGTCCAGAATACCTTGCCAGAATGCGGGATGGGCCGGGGGGCGGTTCACGGAAAACCCGGGAACTAACGGATCTTCATTAACGAATAAATCGCCCCTTGCTCCGTTAGGATAAACCAAAATCCAGCAACGCTTTTCTCGACGTTCAACGAAGCTTCCGAACGCATCTTCGACAATGGTTCGAGGAAATCTGTCTGTTATGCCGTTCTTAAAAGAACCAAGAAAAATATCGAAGCTCATGGCGTCCTCGGCGGTGTTATGAACACGTTGATATTGGCGAAACCGTTATTCCTTGCGAACTGTTCGATATCTTTTGCGAGCCGTGGCTCAGCGACATGCCACTCGACGATTCGCTCTCCGGCTGCTTGTGACTACCGAGCGATTTGATCATCAAGGTCAGCTTTTCCGGTCTCGATGATGTAAGGCTTCCACTCGCCATCATCATTTAAGTGTTGCGCGAGACCCGGCCCCTTGGCCTCCAGTAGCGTTCCGTCCGTCGTCCGGCAGCCGTCGAACATCACAACATTGAAACGGACCGCCATGCCAGGCGGCAGGCCGCTGATTTGCGTTTGGTACGCCACGGACCGATCTGATTTATTCCCTGGAACATCTAGTGATGGATCGGGACAAAGTTTTGGTTGGTCGGAGGCGTCATTTGTCGTGGCGGCGGAGGCGGCGCGGCTATCCGACTGCACCGCGTTCATCGCCGCTACGCCGGTATTGTCGAGCATGAAACTATTGCCGACAGCGCGGCCGACGATGGTTCCATCTTCGTCGCGGTAAAAGCTGTCCTTGTCCGGCATTCCTAAAAACAGCAAGCGCGCCCCGCCTTGGTCGTCGTTTTGGATCAACGTCAGCCGCATTTCGCTGAATCGGTAGGACAGGCCAGGGTGATCAGGAACCCCTCCACTGGAGGCGAGACTCTTGTTGTCAGGGAATAGTATGCCTGCTGCGGGCGGCTGTTCAAACGGCCCCTGTCGGCGCCGGAAATCGGCTGCTACATGAGTCACCATGCGCTATGGAAGCGCATTGGAGCGGGAGACGCGCCCGGAGCCGTGGTGATCGAAGACGATTTCGACGCCGACGCCGCTTTGCCCGACCTGCTGCGCGAAATCAGCCGCCTCGATCTCGGCAATCGCCTGGTCAAGCTTCATTCGGAAAGGTCCATGTCTGGAAGATCGCTGGTCGACCTGGCCGACGGCTATCAGTTGATCGACACCTACAGCGTGCCAGGCCAGACGCTCGGCTATGTCATATCGCGCAAAACCGCCGCCAATCTGGCGGAGCGAGTCCTCCCCTTCGGCCGGCCGGTCGACATGGATCTGAAACATTGGTGGGAGCTTGATATTTCCATCCTGATGGTCCGGCCGCCGGTGCTTCACATCACGCCCGGCCAAGCCAGGAGCGCGATCGAATCGTCGCGGCAGGCGAGCAAGCCATTGGGGGAGTCAGGCATGGCCCTTCGTCTGGTCCGCAACCTGCGTTACCAGCTTCCCTACCGTTTCGGCCTCTTCAAGGCGCGGTTGAGATCACGCGCCAATGAGCGCAAGATCGAGACCAAGAAAAATTGATGAGGGGCTGAAGATTGACCGGCGCCTTAGCGCTTCCGTCACCGACCGGCGCCGGCGCGCGACGAAATCTTGTGGTCGTCCGCGCCGGACAGACCAGCCTGCATCCACACTGGCTCGACGCCGGCCAAAAACGAAACTGGGACCTGGTGGTCAGCCTTTACGATCCCGCCGCCCGCTTCGAGCATGACCCCGACATCAGCGTCGTCCTGAGGCCCGGCGGCAAGTGGGACGGCCTCCACGCCTTCCTGACCCAGTCGGACGTCGTGAGCCGCTATGACTACATCTGGCTGCCCGACGACGATATTCTCACAGGCTCCGCCGACATCGACGCCATTTTCGACGCGATGCGGATACATGATCTCGACATCGCCCAGCCCTCGCTGACCCGCGACAGCTATTTTACCCATTTCGTCTTGATGTCCTGCCCCGGCTTCGAATTGCGCTTCGCCAATTTCATCGAAATCATGGTCCCGTGCCTGAAAGCCGGCCTCCTTGCCGCCGTGCTCGATGATCTCTCGCATTCGATGAGCGGCTTCGGACTGGATGACATCTGGTGCCGCCTTTCGGAAAATCCGCTTTACAAGGCGGCCATTCTCGACCGGATCGCCGTGCGCCACACGCGGCCGGTCGGCAAGGCGCTGCGCGGTCGCACGGCTGGCCAGAAGCGTTTCGCGAGGGACGAGGAGGCGATCCTGCGCGCGCGTTACAACATTCCCGGCCGCATCCGGCCGCTGGTCTATGCGGCGATCGACACGTCCGGCCGCTTGCGGCGCGGCTGCATGCGCCTCGGCCTCGCCATGGCCGCGCGCTATCTCTCTGTCTATCGCGAATTCACGGTCCAGGAGAGCGCCAGCTGGAAAATCCTGCAGTTGATTCGGCGCCAGGCGCTGGGGAAACCCGATTTGCGCAGGCTGAAGCGCAGCAGCAAGCCTGTCGCCGTCGCGCCGGATCGCTCGACAACGACATGTTGACGGCGCGCCTCAGTCCGGAAAGCCCGCAGCCTCCATCGCCAGATGGGCCTTGGTCTGGAACAGGGCGTCGTCGCTCTTGGCGAGCAGCTCGATATTGCGCGCCACCGCGTCGCACAGGGTCTCGACCCAGGGGCGCTCCGACTTGGCGAAGTCGCTGAGCACATAGCCATGCACCCGGGCCTTGTCGCCAGGATGGCCAATGCCAAGCCGCACGCGCTTGTAATCATTGCCCATATGCGCGGTGATCGAACGCAGGCCATTGTGGCCGGCGTTGCCGCCGCCGGTCTTCACCCGCAATTTTCCCGGCGCGAGGTCGAGTTCGTCGTGCAGCACGACAATGTCGCCCAGGGCGATCTTGTGGAAGCGTGCGGCTTCCGCGACCGAGCGGCCGCTCTCGTTCATGTAGGTTTCCGGCTTGAGCAGGATGGCGCGGTCGCCGCCGATGCGCGCCTCGCAGGTCTCGCCCTGGAATTTCTTGCGAAACGGCGTGGCGCCGCAGGCGCGGGCGATGGCGTCGAGCGCCATGAAGCCGATATTGTGGCGGTTTCCCGCATATTCCCTGCCGGGATTGCCCAGTCCGACCAGCAGCAGCATCGATGAGCGCCCTGAAAAAGAGCCGCCCGCGCAAGGCGGGCGGCTCCATGTTTCCATAACGGCCGGTAAGTTGCGGCCGAATTACTTCTTGGCCGGAGCCGGCTTGGCGGCAGCCGCCTTGGGAGCGGCCTTGCCCGTGGCGGGAGCGGCGGCGGCCGCGGCAGCCGCCGCGTCCTCGGCAGCGCCGGCCGCTCCGCCGGTTGGCGGCGAAATGGTGGCGATGGTGAAGTTGGTCTTGTCGACCGCGACCACGCCTTCCGGCAGCTTGATCGCGCCGATGTGGAGGGCGTCGTTGAAATCAAGACCGGTGAGGTCGGCTGCGATGGCTTCCGGGATATTGTCCGCGGGAACCACCAGCTCGATCGTGTGCAGCACGATATTGAGCGAGCCGCCGCGCTTGATGCCGGGCGCCGCTTCCTGGTTCTGGAAATGCACGGGCACGTTCACCTTGAGGCGCGAACCGGGCTTCAGACGCAGGAAATCGACATGCATCGGCGTGTCGCGCACGACATCCAGCTGATAGTCGCGCGGAATGGCGCGCTCCTTCTTGCCGTCGATGTCGATTTCGAAAATCGTCGTCAGGAAGTGGCCCGCGTAAATCAGCTTGTGCATGTCGCGGTAGTTGAGCGTGATCGGCTGGGCGGGTTCGCCGCCGCCATAGATGACGCCTGGAATCTTGCCTTCACGACGAACGCTGCGGGCGGCCCCCTTGCCTGTCCCGCTGCGAACCGTGGCGGCGAGAGGCTTGTTCTCGGCCATGGGTTCTATCCTTTATAATGAACGCGCTCACGCCTCCAGGGGTGTCGGAAACGAACGCGAGCCGGGCTTATAAGGGGGGATGGCGATTTAGGCAAGGATTTTGGCGAAAAGGTCCGAACCCGAACCGCTTTTCTTCAGAGAAATAGCCAGATCCGGCAAACTAGCTCGTCGCTGCCGCGGCCGGAAAATGGTCCTCAGGCGGCGCCTGAACAAACCGTCGCGCAGGCTTGGGCCCTCCGGATCTGCATTGCGCTTTCTCAGGCTTCGGCTTGTCTTTTTCGGAATTGGGAGTCGGCAGGCCAGGCTCAGCGAGGTTTAAAAGCGCTCCAAAGCTGGCGGCGTCCATTGGCCGCCCGAGATGGTAGCCTTGGCCTTCGTCACACCCGAGCTCCTTCAGAAAGGCGGCCTGCTCCGGAGTCTCGATACCTTCTGCGAGAACCTTGAGTCGAAGGCCATGGCCAAGCGCAACGATGGCGCGCGTGATCGCGGCTTCATTTTCGCTATTGGGAATGTCGGCGATGAACGATCTGTCGATTTTTAATTTGTCCACGGGGAGCTGTTTCAAATAAGACAGGGACGATTGACCGGTTCCGAAATCGTCGATCGCCAGGGACACGCCCAAAGCGCGCAAAGCGTCCAGGACCCTGACGCTTTGCTGCGCTTGTCTCATGACGTAGGTTTCGGTGATTTCCAACTCCAGGCATTCTGGAGGCAGGCCCGTCTCGTCCAGGATGCGGGCGACGGTTTCGACAATGTTGCAACGCTCAATCTGAACACCCGACAAATTGACGGCGATGCGAAATGCGCTAAATCCTGAACGACGCCACATTTGGGCTTGTTGGCAGGCCGCGCGAAGCACCCATTCGCCAATCTGGACAATCAGGCCAGCATCCTCGGCGATTGGGATGAACCTGTCCGGTGGAATCATTCCGCGCACGCCATGACGCCACCGCAACAGCGCCTCGGCGCCAACGAGCTTGCCGTCGGATAAATCGTACAGAGGCTGATAATGAACGGACAGCTCGTCGCGTTTCAGCGCCTCACGCAATTCACCCTCAAGAAAAAGCCGCTCCTTGGATCGCGCCGACAGCTGGGCCTCATAGAATCGAAACGTGCCCCGTCCTTCGTCCTTGGCCTGATACATCGCCAGGTCGGCGTTCTTGATCAAGGTCGGCGCATCGTCGCCGTCGCCCGGATAGCAGCTGATGCCGATCGACGCGCCGATATCCAGCTTGTGATCCTGCACAAAAAAGGGCTGGACGAGGACTTTGATGATTTTCCGGGCGACGCGCTTGGCGTCATTCCGGCCTCTCGAGTCTTGCAGGAGGACGATGAACTCGTCGCCCCCGAGACGCGCGACCGTGTCAGTATGGCGCAAACATTTAGTCAATCGCCGCGCCACGGCGCGCAGGAGCTCGTCACCGACAGGATGGCCGAGGGAATCGTTGACGTATTTGAAGCGGTCGAGATCGAGAAACAAAAGAAACAGTGATTTCCCTTCGAGGCGTGATCTTTCAAGCGCCTCATGACAGCGGTCGGCGAACAATTGCCGGTTGGGCAGGTCCGTGAGCGCGTCGTAATAGGCGAGATGATGGATATGCGCGGCAGAGCGTTTTTGATCGCTCAAATCGTAAATAACGCCAATGTAATGCTTGATGCTGCCCATCGGGTCGCGCACCGCCGAGATGCTTTGCCAGAGGGGGATGACGACCCCGTCCTTGCGGCGATCCCAAATTTCGCCCTGCCACTCGCCTTCGCTTTGGAGCGTGGACCAAAGCTGCTTGAAGAATGAAACGTCGTGTTTTCTAGAGTTGAAAAGCGACGTCTTCTTCCCGATGATCTCGTCGGACGAATAGCCAAGGATTCTGTTGAAGGCTTTGTTCGTCTTGACGATGCATGCATTTGCGTCGGTAATGACCACGCCGTTCAGGCTGCTTTCGAACACGCTTGCCGCAAGACTGAGTTCCTCGTCGGCCGAATGTCGCGCGGTCACGTCCTGAACCGTTCCGACGGACCGAAGAGGTCGTCCGTCGGAATCGTGTTCCGTACCGCCTCGCACATGAACCCATTTGACCCGCCCGTCGGAAAAAAGCAGGCGATGATGGGTGTCAAAGAGGCGACGATCCTGGACGGACGACGTGAAAGCTTGGTCGACCATTGCGCGGTCGTCGGGATGAACCAGAGCAATCCAGTCGCCATAAGTGCCCGGCGCCGTCCCTGATTCATGAATTCGCAGCACTTCCTCCGAAAAGCTCGCGCGATCGGCAATCCAGTCCAACTCCCAATGCCCAAGCTGGGCGAGTCGTTGGGCTTCCTTCAGGCGGCCCTCGCTATGGCGCAAACGATCCTGTTGCTGCTTGAGCGTCGTGATGTCGGTTGCGCAGACGACCGCCCCTTCTTCCTTGCCCTGCGGATCATGCTGGAGGGTCGCCTCGAGCCAGTAGAAGCGATACTCGCCATCCCGGGGCGTCAATCGGTGTTCCGCCGCGTAGGAGCCGGCTTGGCGCAAGAATTCGAAAAGCGGCGAATGCACCCGCCATGGAAGGCCCACGACCGAGGCCGCGAACTGTTGCCGCTCGTCGGGATGCAGCCAATCGTCCAGGACGCGATCTTCGAGCGACTTGCCCGCCAAGCAAAACTCCGCAGCAAAGCGTTGGTTCACCAGGCGAATGCGTCCGTCCGACTTCAAGACGATCATGAGCGAACTCGTCGTATCCATGACGCGCTGGGTAAAATTGGCCTGATCGACTCGCCGCTGATTGGCCACTTTCAAGGCGGTGGCCTGCGTTTCGATCGCGCGCAGAATCTTGGCCGTCTGCTCGGCGTCGATGCTCATTTGATCCTGAACGGCGGCATTGGCGAGTCGCAGCGCTTCGACTTCGCTGCGCAAGATCTCCAGCTCGTTCGCTGGGTTCGCCTCATGCATTGGCGTCTGCTTCAAAAAAGGGTTTCAGAAGCGCAACAACTTCATTCACCGCCGCCGCGACAGGCTTTGAAAGCCCCGGCTTGAAAGACGCGATCGCGGACGACTCCACCGCGATGATTTTGATTCGCGGCCCAGGCTCGGGCATGATCGCCAGGGCCCTCAGCAGATAACCAACGCCGACCCCGTGTCCGGCGAGGGAGGGCTCCATCAGAATCTCGTCGACGGTGGGCGCGCTCACGCGCCCTGGCGCGCCCGCGGGCGTCAAGGCGTCGACGATGATGACTTCATCGCAGTCCTGGAACAAAAGCAAGGCCGCCGGTCCTGGCGTGCCGGCTTCCGTAAGACGCAGACCTGACGGCGCCCGAAGGTCGACGAGCCCCTGATAGACGGCCGGGCCAAAACCATCGTCTCCATGCAACGGATTGCCAAAACAGACAATGTGCCGGGCGGTCCGGCCAGTGTGGCCTATGTTGGTCACGCTCCGAAACTCACCCGTTTGCCCGTATCAAGCATGTGCACCGTGCAGACCAGACAGGGATCGTGGGACCGGATGATGTGCCCGATTTCAACGGGGTCGTCGGTGTCTTGGACCTCTATTCCCACCAGGCTCTGTTCCCAATGGCCGGGCTGGCCGTCGCTGTCGCGGGGCGAAGCGTTCCAAGCAGTCGGGGTGACGATCTGGTATTTCTCGATCACACCGTCCTTGATCTTGACCCAATGCCCAAGAGCGCCGCGCGCGGCCATCATCAGCCCGTAGCCCTCGCCGTCGATCTCGTCGCTCTTGGAAGGCGCCAAGTAATGATCGCCCTGAAGTTCAGCGGCCAAATCGTCGAGCATGCGCCTGGCGTGAACAAATTCGAACGCTATTCGTCTCACTCGGGCGAACTGGCGCAACCATGCGCTTCCTCCTTCCGAAGCGTGAAGCGCGGTGATCAGCGGGTCGCCTGCGATCAAAAGCTCCGCCAAGGGCCCTGTCTGCACCACCTTGTCGCCGTAGCGCGGCGCCTTGGCCCATGTGTAACGGTCGCTTTTGGGCTGAAAATTGGGAATGGTCTCCCCTTGCCACGGGTGTCTGCCGCCCTCATAAGGGCGGAACCAGGAGTGACGCACGTGTTCGTTGATCATGCTCTGGTCAAGGGGAGCAACCACTCCAGCGTCTCCGTCGTAAAAGCCGGAAGGAAGCACGCGGGCCTCGGCGGACGGCGACCAGTTTTCAGGATCGCACCACGATCCGAAGCTCACCATATGGGTCGCGCCTGCGGCCGACCTGTGCAAGCCGAGAGCGCGCGCGCAACGGCTGAGCAAGCCCAGCGCGCTGTCGGCATGGGCCGGCGTATCAAGCCACGCCAAATACCCATCGGCGCTGTCCAACGCGAGCCAGTCGTCGAGCCTGGCGCCAATGATACGCGTTTCGTACCAGCGCTGGGCGTCCTCCAAAGCCGCCTGGCACGCCAACACACGCCGAAGGTCGGCGCCCGTGCAGACGCCGCCCGGCATCATGTAGGACGAGTGTGGCCACTGGCCACCGAAGTGAGCGACGATCTCGACAACGCGTCGGGTGATCGCGAGTGTTTCTCGATAAATCGCACCTTTGAATGGCTCGAACGCCTGCATCAGAGGATCGAACCAGCTTTCGTGCGTATAGCGCGGATTGCAGAAATCCGGCGCGAAGAACAGGAATGTTTGCCGCAGGTCGTTCTGTATGCCTTCCGCGATCAGGCACAGATTGCGAATGCGAGTGGCGTTCGGCGGAACGGGCGTGCGCCAGATATGTTCGAGAGCGAGCACTGCTGAGTAAAGATGCGCCGTGCCGCAAATGCCGCAGACGCGCGGCGTGAGGACCATCGCGTCTCGCGGCGTGCGCCCGACGAGAATCTGCTCGAAGCCCCGGTACAGCGTGCCGATTGTTCGCGCTTCGGCCACGACGCCGTTTTCCAGAATGAGGGCGATTTCAAGATCGCCCTCCACGCGATTGAGATTGACGTTGACTTCGATTCTGGACATTTCAGACGTCCATCGTTTTGTCTTTTACGCGGGTCGGCGCAGCAGCTCGGGCGAGGTTTTTATAGGCCATGTAGCGCGCGCGCTCGACGCCGACAGGCAGACGAAGCGGAATGTCGCCAATCTTCTCTGTTGCGAACAGATCGCCCTCACGCGGAAAGGATGGAGACGTGCAGCCGAAACACGGCACGCCGGCGCGGGTCTTGCTGCTGACGCCGTTCCACAGATCGCTATTGCAGACAGCCTGAGTCCGAGGACCTTCACAGCCCAGATTGAAGAATAGACAAGCTTTTCCTCCGAGTTCTTTGTCTTCGATATCGTACTCATGATATTCGTTGCGCGTACAGCCTTGATGCACCAAAGTGTTGAAGAACGCTTTGGGCCGATTTAACTCATCCAGTTCCAGCGGCATGCCGGCGGCCAGCGCGCCGAGGGTTTGCGTCATGGCGTGGGGGTGCGCCGGGCAACCGGCGACGTTGATGACCGGCAAGCCAGCGCGAGACCGCCATTCCGGCGCCATCAACCCGCCGGGCTTGGCTTTATCGAATTGCAGCCCGATGCAGTCCGAGGGATTGGGGCTGGCCGCGTGGACGCCGCCAAAGCAGGCGCAAGTTCCCATCGCGACGACGGCATCGGCTTGGCGCGCAAGATCGAGAGCGATCTCCATCCGAGCCCGCCCCTTGTAGCTGTCATAGAGGCCAGTGCCGCGAGGCGCGGTGATGATGCTGCCCTCGACACAAAGAATGTCCAGCTTCTGCTCGCCGCTAACGATGCGGTCGAAAAGCCTGTCGTGCTGCTTCATTGAAGCGTGCGACAGCGAAGGGTGCCAGAGGAGCTCCAGTCCCTGCGACGTGAAGAGCGACTCCAGACTTGGCGACGTGGCGCTTAGTATGGCTAGGGACTCGCCTCCGCAAGCTCCTGTCTGAAGCCAGAACAAGGTCTTCACGACTCACCTCCCCCATTATTTATTTCAACCATTTAGCACATCTATTGATTGAAATATGATGAAGCCACAATCCTGGATTGTATTTGTTGCAGACAGCCCTTTGGCGGGTCTCACGCCTTTCGAAAGCCCAGAAATCGATTGAGGAGCGGCGCGGCGACGCCAGCGCAGTCGCAAACGTTAGGGCGTTTTCCAGCGAAGTGGATAGCGGTTCGCGTGAAGAAATCGCGTTAAGATAGGAATCTAGCCGATCCTATTCATGACGCGCGAGCTTGACGCTGTGATTTGGCGTTTGGGCGGTGCCGGGCGCGCGTCATCATTCGGCTTTTGGCCGCTTTCCTGATCGCACTTTGTTTTACGCGTTG
>Ga0182030_10020145_pt1 | contig 12618 bp, 9 predicted proteins | sample 812S3MmetaG_FD_121299 | JGI IMG/M metagenome (GOLD analysis project Ga0182030, IMG submission 121299) | Permafrost microbial communities from Stordalen Mire, Sweden - 812S3M metaG (Illumina Assembly) | ecosystem: Environmental > Terrestrial > Soil > Wetlands > Permafrost | place: Sweden... | reverse complement strand
GTCTGGATGCTAAGTGATTGATGTCGCTACAACGGAAGGGTGGCCGAGTGGTTTAAGGCACCGGTCTTGAAAACCGGCGTGCCTGCAAGGGTACCGTGGGTTCGAATCCCACCCCTTCCGCCAGTACACTGTTCTCACATGTTCGCCCCCGTTCGGAAGACTTAATAGGAACAGCGCCTTAGCCAGCCGAGCATATTTACTTGTTCATCGGCGTTCGTCGAAATCGGCTTGCTGTTCGTAGTTTATTCTGTGGGTTTGCGGATGATTTCGTTGGAGAGAACGAGGGCCGCAAGACCTCAAACATCCGGATGTTAGTCGCCCAATCGAGCCCGGGAAGTATCCGGACGGCGATGACCTCGATCTTGTTGTCGCTGGACGAGCGTCGCGGAATTGGTCCCTACCGATACAGGATCAATGGCAAGCAGCACTGGCACGGGCCCCAAGTTCGTTCAACGACGTTTCCTTGGGGGAAGCGCGGATGCGATGCAGCGCGCCTGCAGGTGCGGGCTGGGATCGACACTGTTCCGGCAAAACGGGCAGGCTCGCGAAGAAGCGAAGACGGCTTGGCGGCAGATAAGCCGACCCTACCGGAAACATGGTTAATAGTTTGTTTACGATTCTCGTCGAGGCTTCGACCAGCCACCGAACGACCTGCTGTGAGCCACGCCTCGGCTCCCCTGTCGTCACGTGTCAGAAAGTGACCGATGGATGAATCAACAACTGAAGGCTTTCAGCGCGAAGCCAACCTATCGCAAGAGTGACGACGTCGCAGACTCGCTTGCTCGGGCGAGTGCGTACCACCGGTCCGGCGATCTTGCCAAAGCCCAGGCTGGCTACAAAAAGGTCCTGAAAAAGCGCCCAAACCACATCGACGCGCTGTATATGCTCGGAGTGTCCGAGTACCAGCGCGGCAGTTTCCAGTCGGCGGAGCGCCTTCTGCGGCGGGTCCTGCTGGTCGATCCGCAGTCTGTTGCGGCTCGGTACGCCCTAGGCGTCACGCTCTCCGCGCTGCAACAGGAGAATGAAGCTTTGGCCTGCTATGACAATCTCATAGCGCTGAAGCCGGATTTCGTCGACGCGCATCTGAACCGGGGCAAGTTGCTGTCGCGGCTCGGGCGTTTCGTCGAAGCGATCGTCAGCTACGACAACGCGATCGCGATCGATCCGCAGCACCTGGATGCATTGATAAACAAGGGCGAAGCGCTGCACCATCTCGGGAGGCTTACCGACGCGATTACGTGCTACAATAGAATTCTCACCGTGAAGCCTACCCACTTGGCCGCCCTGATCGATCGAGGCTGCGCGTTCAAGGACTTGGGGCGAGCAAGCGAGGCCATCGCCGAATTCAATCTGGCGCTCGCAATCGCTCCGGACAATGCCACCATCCTGATCAATCGCGGCGAGACGCTGCTCTTTCTGAAACGGAACTTCGAGGCGCTCGAAGACTTTGACCGGGTGATCTCGATCAACCCGCGCCTCGCCCTCGGCTGGCTCGGTCGCGCCAACGTTTTGATGATGAGCAAGAAAGTGAACGAGGCGCTGGAAGCCTGCCAGCGCGCCGTTGCGATCGAGCCGAACTCCACAAAGGCGCTCACCCAGATCGGTCAATGTCACGCGTTGTTGGGTAATGCAGAAACAGCCGTTTCGTTCTTCGATCGCGCGCTCGCCATCAAGCCAGACGACGACATCGCCCTGGTGAGCCGAATCTTCTCATTGGACTTCTGCTCCGGCGGCTATGCGCTGCATCAGGCGGCGCGATCCGAGTGGTGGCGCCAGATCGGGTCGAAGATTTCGGCGGAGCATCCACCGCATCACCAAAATGATCTCGATCCGGCGAGAAGGCTTGTTGTGGGATACGTCTCGGGCGATTTCAGACATCACTCCGCTGCATATTCATTCCGGCCGGTGCTGGAGAATCACGACAAATCGCGGTTCGAGGTGATTTGCTATTCCACCTCTCCGATCGATGACGACGTGACGGTCTCGTTTCGACATATTTCCGATCGGTGGAGAGACGTTCTGCAATGGTCCGACGATCAGCTGGCGGATTGCATCCGGGCCGACAAGGTCGATATTCTGATCGACCTGTGCGGACATACGAGGGGCAATCGGCTGCGCATCTTCGCACGCAAGCCCGCTCCGATCCAGGTGAGTGCATGGGGACATGCGAGCGGCACCGGCCTGCCAACGATCGATTATTTGTTCGCCGATCCGGTCCTGGTACCCTCAGAGGTTCGCCATTTCTTCGCGGAACGGATCTACGATCTCCCGTGCGCGATCATCATCGAACCACCACCAGAGGGGCTACGCGCCTCCGAGCCGCCCGTGACATCGAACGGGTATGTGACGTACGGCGTCTTTACGAGGGCGAGCCGATTGTCCAACGCCGTCCTCAAAGTCTGGGCCCGAATTCTGCGGTCCGATGTCACCTCCCGACTGATCATCAAGGATTCTCTGCTCAATGACGTTTCCATCCAGGCCAGGTTGCTGGAAAATCTCGCGGCGCACGAAATAACGTCGGATCGGATCAGCCTAATGGGACCAACCTCCCGCGAGGAGCATCTCGCGGCCTACCGGCACGTCGACATTTGCCTCGATCCATTTCCTCATGGCGGGGGCGTCTCGACGTGGGAATCCTTGCATATGGGAGTGCCGGTCGTGACGAAAATGGGCGTCAGCATGTCCAGCCGAATTGGCGGCGCGTTTATGTCGGCGATCGACATGAGCGACTGGATTGCCACCGATGAAGATCAATATGTGGACATCGCCCTGCGATCCAGCCCGGACCACCTGAGGACGATTCGTAACAAACTTCCTGATCTTATCGGCGCGCGCTGCAGCCCGGCCTCCTACACGCGAGCCGTCGAAAAGGCCTATCGAACGATGTGGGAGAAACATTGCTGCGAAAGCGGCTGCATTCCTGGGTCGGCAGTGCCTGCTTGAGATCGGCTGTGTTGGTCATCGATATCTCACGGTCTCGTGCCAAGGCATTGCAAAAGGACTTAAAGTTTTCCGACTACATCGAATGCATCGGGTACCGTTAAACCATATCTCCCGGCGAGATAGGAACTGTCCAGTGTGGTGTTGCGCGGCGTCGAGCCGGGCGGCAGACCATTTTCGAGGGCGCTGACCGGATCAACCAACGCTGGATCGGCGCCAATCCTCTCTGCAACAAATCGGCCGATATCCACATAGGTGACGTCGCGCGGCCCGGTCAGTTGGGCCACGATCGGCAGGCGATCCTCCATCAGGCGCGCTATTGAAGCGACGACGATATCCACCGGAACAGGCGCCATCGTCATGTCGTTAAAAGCGCGAATTGAGCGAACAGCAGTTAGCTCCCGCCTCCAGGCGTCCACCAATGCCATCCCCGGCGAAACGACTTTGGCGAGACGAAGCATCCCGATTGGCGCCCCGCTTGCCATGCGCGCCCGCAATGCACGTTCGGTTTCAGCCTTCTGTCGGCCATATTCGCTGACCGGCGAGGTCGGCGCTTCCGCGGGCATGTGAGGCAGATTCCCATTGAAAACCTGATTTGTCGACAGAAACAACGTGTATACGTCCCGCGCTGTGAGCAGGTCGACCAAAGCCAGCGTCCTTTCGACGTTGATGCGGGCCGAGCCCACCGGATCGGCCGCGCAAGCCGCGAGCCGGGCCACAGCCACGCAAATGCATGCGGCGGTTATTCCCTCCGGAATCGCGAACCTTTCGATCGGGCATTCGAAATCAAGGTGTACTGAGTTCGCGCTTGCCTCCGAACACCGACGGGTGGTCGTCATCACCTTTCCATCCCGAGCCCGGATCAAGCGCGCCGCGGCCGATCCAACCTCGGAGTTAGCTCCAACGATGAGAAACATAAGACAACCTTCCGACCGTCCCCCTGTGGACGGTGCCTGGCAATCAAGAACGGCATCGCAGCCTCACCCTTCGGCAGATCGTTCGAATCTCAATGGGTGCCCGTTCGCAGATGCTGCCTTTTACTGAATTTCCCGGCAGCAGGTCACATGAATTTCGGTGCGGCGCTTTGCGAAAGGTACCCTTCCCCGATGAAGGTGAGCCATGCCTCGGCCCTGTATTGAACAAAATCTCCGTTGAGCGCGAGTGGTTTCGCAAACGTGGCAACAATCCGATCCCCTGTCCCATCGATGGGCACAGAGGTCATTTCGGTAGCCTCCACATTTTGCGTTGGACTGAAGCCCCGCAAGACACACTGCACATAAAGCATCCCGGGCTTCGATGCAGCAATCCGGACTTCCACACCTTTAATGACCGGTTGCGGCAAGATCACCTCGCCAAAGCAGCGCGGGCGCGCACCGATCACATGCGCCATCGGTGCCCGCAGCACCATGAGATCTGTGTTTGATATCCTGGTACGCTCGCCATCATACGCCTTGGCTGGATCCCATTGAATGGAGCGGGCCGCGCAGTCAATCCACTCCGGATGGCTCGTCAGAAAATCAATGGCTGCGTAATACGGGCCAGCCTGCGAGACGTTGTCGACGACGACGAACCCTCCAGGCGCTACGCACCTTGCGGCCGCGAGGATGTCAAACAACGCAAACTCATAGTCGTGATTGCCATCGACGAACACCAAAGAGGGTTGAATTAGATTCTTCTGTATGCGCATGAAAAACGCCATCGAATCTACCGAATAATAGCGGACGCGGTCACGCAGTGCCTCGGGCCACGCGCGGTAGAGCGGCAGAAATATCCCACTATCGAACGGTCCTATCGTGTGAAGGAGGCCGCCGCCGTTCGCGTGCAGCGCCCGCCCGATGGCCTCGGTTGTGCCGCCCTTGAAGGTACCGATTTCGATAACGTGGCGTGCAGCAAGATTGCGCACCAGGGTAAACAGCAACGCCTGGCTTGCGCCAGACACAAGCGAGCGCGCCGCGGCGGGATTATCCGAAAAATAGCGCTCGGTGCGCGCGAACTCGGGCGACGAAACCATCTCGCCGACAGGATTTCCCGGCGTTGACAAATCGACCTTTGGATATGGAATGTCTTCAAGCGGCGCGATGGTCTGCGGCAGCTCACCGGCACCGCCTCGGGTCCGTCCCTGACGATCCGTCCGATCGACGCTGCCCGGGCCCTGTGATCCAAGGCGCTCGATAAGGTCCTCCAGGTTGCGGTTCAATAGCTCTGATTGATTTGCCAACCCCTCCCGGATCTCGTCCAGGAGCTGAGGCGTTCGGGCGAATTCAACGATGACCCGCTTGAGAGTCTTCAGCGCTTTCATTAGGTTCCAACCGCGACCGCTTGTGTTAGAAATCCAGCCGGCCTTACGTCAGTGCCTTTTCAAGTCAGACGCACAGGCAATTGGCGGCCAGCTAGGCGACCAAATCGTGACGACCGGCCGCTTCAAGGACAGTCCTGGCAATTTTTTTGGGGCTTAGGCCGTAGATCTCGAACAGATCGCTCTGGACTCCATAGTTCTTGCAGAAACTGTCCGGCAGCGCGATCCGCTTCATTTGCGGCATACCAGGTCCAAGTTCGTCAACCAGAACGTCGGTAACAGCACTGCCAAATCCTCCGATCGCGATACCCTCCTCAACGGTAACGACGAGGCGTGCCGAACGGGCATGCTCGACGATTGCGGCTTTGTCCAGCGGCTTGATGGTATGAAAATGCAGGACTGAGATATCGATTCCGTCTGCGTGAAGAATATCCGCAGCCTTTAGCGCATTTGTGGTCATGACGCCTGTCGTCATCAACACGACCGGAGAAGCATCGGCAGATTTACGCATGGAGATGGCCTTGCCGATCTCGAATCCGTTTTCAGGCCGGCTGATGATCGGATCACCTCCCTTGGCGAGGCGGATGTAGATCGGCCCCTTCCACGCGAGCGAGGCATCCATAAAACGCTTCATCTCTTCGGCATCGCAGCAGGCGACCACGGTCATGTTGGGCAGCGCCCGCATGATCGCGATATCCTCAATGGCGAGATGCGTCGGTCCAAGCGGTGCATAGACCAAGCCCCCCCCGTTCGACACCAATCGGACGGGAACGTTGTGCAGGCAACAGTCAATCGCAACCTGTTCATAGCTGCGTCGGGTGAAGAAAGTCGCAATCGTATTGGCGTAGGGGATAAAACCTTCCATCGCCATTCCGGCGGCCATGCCGACAACATTCTGTTCGGCGATGCCTTCCATGAACCATCGCTCCGGCATCTCCTGCTTCATCTCGTCGAGCAGGCCGGGGCTGAGGTCCGATCCGATAAAAATGACGCGAGGATCCTGCTTCGCGAGCTTGTAGACCCAGTCAAGACAGGTTTTGCGCATGGTCTACTCCAGGGCCGCATACATCTTGGCGATGGTCTCTGGCGGGAGTTTCGCCTTGTGGTGCCACGCCGGATCGTGCTCGGCGAACGGGATTCCCCTGCCTTTTACCGTATGGCAGATGATCGCGGTCGGACGATCGCTTTCGAGCGGCACGCGTTTGAAAATCTTTCGCAGTTCACCGACGTCATGGCCATCGACTTCCACGGCTGCGAATCCAAAAGCCCGCCACTTTTCCATCAGCGGTTCAAGGTCCTGGATCTCGCGGGTCGGTCCGGCCGACTGAATCTTGTTGTAGTCTATGATCGCGGTGAGATGGGAAAGCCGATGCTTGCCCGCGCACATCGCTGCTTCCCAGACCGAGCCCTCGTTGATCTCGCCGTCGCCCATGACCACAAACACGCGGCTATCGCGTCGCTGGATGCGCGCCGCCAGCGCCATGCCGACCCCGATCGATAGTCCGTGGCCGAGCGCGCCGGTAGAGGCTTCGATGCCAGGAATCTTGCCCGACTCCGGATGACCGCCGAGGATCGAGTCCCGATGGCAGAAGGTGTCGAGGGTTTCTATCGGGAAAAACCCCTTGTCGGCAAGCAGGACGTAGATCGCAATGCAGCCGTGCCCCTTGCTGAGGATCATCCGGTCCCGCCCGGGCCAGGCCGGCTCGGTTGGCCGAAAACGCAGAATGTCGTCGTAAAGCACCCGCAGTATCTCGATGAGCGACATGGTCGATCCGATGTGACCGCGTTCACCCTTGTCGAGTGCGCGAACCGCCAGCCGCCGCAGATACAGGGATCGTTCGTCAAGGGGGGGACTGCCCAATTGCAGACGGCCCAGCGGCGCGGACATCGTGATCTCCTTCAAGCCAACAAATTCATCAACATGACGCGCGCGGCGCCCAGTTGCCGCTCCTTGGCTTCCGTCCAGTCCTCGCTCGCGCCGGCTAGAACGCGCCTGCGCCACCGTTCGGGATGAAATTCGTTTAGCAGGATCAATACCCACCGCAAGCCGAAAAGCCGGTAAAACGCCCTCAACCTCGTCGCGAAATCGGGATCGTCGCCGTACAGTTTTTCCGCGGTCGCCCTGAAACGCGATCGCAATTCGACTGCGACTGGCGTGCCGGGATGAAGCAGCACGTCGGCGATCAGTTTGACCGGATCGTCCCACCCGAAATATTCGAAATCGATGAAGGTCAATCGGCCTTCGTCGTTCCTTAGCGCGTTGTGGAATCCGAAATCCGAGGGCACCATGCTGCGCCGTCGCGGTGAAAGTTCAAGCTCGAACGACAGACCGGCCGAGGACAGCATGGACCGCGCCGCGGCCAGAAAATCCCGCAATGCCGCGGCGAAATCTCCACCGAGGAAGGCGCCTAGCGCGACTTCATCCTGAAGCCTGTCTAGATCGGCCACGCGCGTCCTGATCTGCTGTTCGATCTGCGCCCCCGATAGACAGGCCTCCGTCGCAAGATGGCAATCAGGAAAACCGGAGCTTCGGCCCAGCCGGTGCAGCTCGGCGAGAAAATGCGCGGCCTGATCGACATCGGAATCACCGACATTGCGGACCAGCGACCCTTCAACCCAGCTCAGCAGCGCGGAATTGCTGGCGGGGTCGGTGGCCACCAGTCGCGGCACCATGTTCAACCCTTGTTCGGCCATCCATTTCAGCGCAGCGGCTTCGACCCCGAGGCGATCGCGAGGATCATCCTGAAGGGAGGGATATTGCTTGAGGGCAAAAATCCGGGTCCCGGCATCGACCCGGTAGACGCGGCTGTTGCGGCCGCCAGCCGCTCTGGTCACGCCGAGCACCGGAGCGCCGACGAGCCTTCGCGCGATCTCGGTCGCGGTGACGTCGGCGAAATCATCGTTGGTCAAAAAACACCATCTGCTTGATCGCCGCCCAGTCACGGCCTATTTCGTAGGGCAGATCGTCGGCTCGATCCGCATGTTCTGAAAACAGGATACGCCGCACCGAACCCGGAAATGCGGGGTCCGCAAGCACTTCCGCCAGATCATCGACGTAGACGTCGCAGGCGAGCTCGCCGATGCGACTCAGCTTTTCAGAGCGCGACGACGCGAAATGAACGTTGCTGGGCAGCAGCGCAAAGCCCTGCACCGCAAAAAACCCCTGTTCGTGCATCCACTGCATCGCAGCCTGGCGAAGGTTGACGTAGTCGGGATCGAAATGCCCGAACTCGGTCTTGTGGCTGACGACCACAACGGCATCGCCACTCGACCGCGCGCAACGCAGAAAATCGCCGACACCCGCGAACGGCGTCGCACCCTGGATTCCCTTGCCGTAGACATATCCCTGCAGCGCTTGCCACTTCAACTCGCCATCGGGCTGCAGCCGGATGGTGTCCCTGATCTGCTGCTTTGATCCGGAAAAATCCGCCGGTAGCAGCCCACGCTGTTTCGCCACATTTCGAAAGACATCGTCAAAGCGGATGATGGTGTTGTCGAAATCCAGGCCGATGCGCATCACGCAGGCAGCCCTCTGTCGGTTTTCTTCTGGCAGCAGACCGCGAACAGGTAGTGAGCCATCGGGGTGAATCCCGTATGGACCACTTCATCGTTCATCGAGAACAGGAAGACATTGTCGAAATAATTCCGCAGCAGAGCCCTCAGTTCCTCACCGCTTTTGCAGTTAACGTGACCTGCCTTGCTCGGCGGCGAAGCGTAGCTCTGGGACTCAAGGGACGGCGATCCGATGATCAGAACGCCATCGTCGGTCAGCGATGCCCGCAGATTTCGAAGATAGAGATGTTCGTTGATACGCGGGATATGCTCAATGACGTCGAGGCTGTAGATGCCGTCGTGGAGGTTCGGAAGCGGCGCCTCCAGGATGTCGTGGAAATGCGCTTCGACCGGCCAGCGTTCGGAGCGCCGCTGTCTGATATCGTCGACGAAAAGCGGATCAAAATCATACACCACGACCTTCTCGGTCGACTGCATGACGATGCGGGTGCCAAACGCATCGCCGCAGCCAAGTTCGCCGACGAACTTCTTGCCGCTCAGCATCTTGGACACAAACTTGTAACGCGCAAGAAGGAAGGTCAGCCGGCGCGGATCGTCTTCCCAGACCTGATTGGTCATCAGGCCGAGCGAAGTCAGGCCCTGTCTCTCCTTGATCTCAATACACCGGTTGTATTGCGGCTCCCGGGTACCTTCGGAGGAGTGGTTGGCTTTGTCCATGTCAGGTCCGTTCGCTAGCTGTTCGACGATAATGTCATTGCAAAGAGGTCGCGCGGTGAGTCTTCCCCGGCCGGTCAGCAGATTGTCCAGCGCCGGCGCTATTCCGACATCGTTCCGGGGTGGCAAACGATGACCCGTTGACAGGCCGAGGCGCGAAAGTTTGCGGTCCCGAAGAATTCGGCTGTTGGAATACTGGTAGGCCTCGCCAGCCCGATCCGCATCGATGGTGATTCGCATCAGCGCACTCGAAACACGGCATTTCGGCGGGTCGCCGGTTCGAATGGCCGTCATATCGTTGGCGACCCAACAGGCTGCGGTCAGCGGCAGACCAAACAGAAGCATAGCCGGGACGCCGATGAAGGGGCGGTCGCGCGCGAGCCTCGCAAGATGGATCATCCATTGCCCCACCAGCGCCCGCGACTTGGTCGCGGTGACGAACCAAAACGCCGGCGAACAGGCATAGGGCCGCAGCAGCCGGTTGGCGTGATGGCCCATCGAGCTCTGGAAGTTCTGGGTAGGATCGTCGTCGCGGCGGTTCATCAAGGACACCAGGACCGTGCCGCCATCCCGCATCATCGGCGCGATCCGGTCGAGCACCTCGTCTGCCCTGGAGAACTCACGCTCCTCGATCTCCATCAGGCACACATCGAACCGGCCGTGAAGTGGTTGATAGACCTCGTAAGGCTGATTCAGCATATGCGAACTGCGGATTCGCACTACGCGGTCGCCACCATCGGAGAATGTGGCCGTGAAGATGGTCGGCGCGTCCGCGACCATCAAAAGCTGGCTGCGCTCGGTCAGTCCGAGTTCAGCCAGATTGGTGATGATCAGAGCATAGTCCGGAAATCGCGGATGCCATGGCCGCACACGCGGAGGCTTGCCGAAGAAGGCGAAGCGCACGTTCTCGGTAACCCAGCGGGCGAACCAGGCATGGTCGAGTTCGGGATCGGGCAGTCCGAGCGCGCGCCGCCACTCGTCGCTGCTCAGGGCGGCGCCGGAGGCCTCGTTGAACGCCGCAATCGCTCCGGTCCAGTACGGATGCTCGCGAAACGGCTGCGGCTTCTTCCGAAGTTTGGAATTGACTTCGGCCACGAAGCGATCGGCCTCGACCACCGCGTTATCGATCGACGCTGGGATCTCCTCGGCGTGGAACACCACTGTCGCGGCGGAGTTTTCGCGATGCCGGGCGGTGGTCCATTCGCTCAAGGTCCGGGCAAGCTCGCCGATCTTCTGCGGGCCGGATTGGAGCGACTTCGATTCATGATCTCTCGGCTGAAGCTCGATGACGAGATAGTCATCGGAATCGGCGATGATTTCGACGTTGTTGCTCGGACACATCTCCGGAATAAAGGAATAATCGCAAGAGGATCCGACGATGAAATCGCGCAATTCCGGGCGGATGGCGATCATATGCATCAGATAGAAACGTCCGATCAGCGTCTGGTTGTCGACCCGCCAAAACAGCCGGTTGGTATGCTTATTGTGGACCATCGGATAGTTCACGGTGTTGGCCACCGTCGCCGGATGCAAATGCGACAGCGCCCATTTCATCAACGCGCGCGGTTTCACCTGCACGACATCTGGATTTGCCTGCAGGACATCGGTCAGCCAGGGCAGAGCTTCCTCCTCGACAACCTGGAAGTTCCCGACCAGGATGCCGCTGCGGCCGGCCATAATCCGCTCAATCACGGTGCGAAACGATCCATCGGCTACGATGTAGTCAGAGACCAGCAGCAGGAAACAGGTGTCGAGCAGGTCGTCGCCGGTGGCCCGGATGGCTTCGGTATAGGCCAGGGTAATCGTCGTCGAGTAGTTTGTCCCCGTGATCAGATGGTCGATAAAATGAACCTCGGTCTGGCATATCGCCGACAACCGTTTGAAACCCGGATGCGCGCGCAGATAAATCTCGTCTTCCCGGCTGGTGAGCAGAACGAATTCCGTCGGAACCATGCGTGAGATCGCAGGCAGATTGCCGTCGGCAAGCCAGGTCGGGAGTCCGACTTCAAGAAATTTCCTGACGTAGGCGTAGCCCCAGATCGGCACCAGGCAGCGGATCTTTTTCAGCGCAGGCCGTTCGACGCCCCCCGCCCCTCCGACGGCCGCATCGCTGATGGACGGTTGGATGTTCATCGCTTATCGTTCCCGCGCCGTGTGTCCGGCGGCATGCTCCGAGGCTACGAATCCCGGCGAACGGACCTGCCCTTGTGTATTTGAAATGCTGTTCAAGTATGGCAGACTTTTTGCAGGATTTCGCCGGCCTTCGATCGAGCAGCGGGCATCCGCCCCGGGCCGCTGATGCTGGCTGGCGCCATCGATCGTTCCTGCGTGGAACGCCTGAACGTGAAGAACATGCTGGTGAAGTGCACCCCTCCCGCCGCCGGCCGTCGTCCGGCCAGCGCCGTATTATAGCTCAGACTGACGGCCGCCAACCCTGCCGCCACCGCCAGCGACCATAGCGATAGGATTGAGAACCGGCCGGAAGATTTTCGCGCAAAACGCATCATTGCCTGCTGGACCGCCATACGCCGCGGGTTGGCCGGAACGCGCGTAATGCTTTCGAGCGTCATGTGGTCGCCCGGGATCGTTTCAGGCGACGGCATCAGCGGCGGCGGCAGTTCGCCGACGCCGTCGGAAAATATCTGACCGATGCCGAGCACTATCGCGCCTCCCAGTCGCACCAAGGGCGCTAAGCGTGCAAGCCTGTTCGGCAGGTCGACGGATGCCAGGTCCGGCGAAAGAACCAGGCAGCAATCGAACGCCCCCAGCTCCGCGTCGGCTGCCGGCAACTCGTCAGACGGGAGATGAGTTATCGATACCGCACCGCTGGCAAGCGCAGCGCTGTCCAGCCAGAGCCGGACCCGCGCCGGGACATCCGCCACCACGGCGACCCGCGCATTCGGCGAGACGACTGCGAGGCTTTGCTTCAAGGCCCTGGCGTCGATCCAACGCGGATGCCACAGCCGAAAATACGGCGCCCGCCCCAAGAGGATGGCGCGCCAGCGCGATACGCCGTGCCCAATCGTCGATGCTACCGAAGGGTCCCCGGTGATCGCAGCCAAACGCGCCGGATCCTGTTCGATCAGGGCCGTCGCCGCATGATGGTCCAGCGCGCGCCACCAGAGCGGATGATGGCGGAAGGGCATCGGTGGCCT
>Ga0182030_10020144_pt1 | contig 12619 bp, 7 predicted proteins | sample 812S3MmetaG_FD_121299 | JGI IMG/M metagenome (GOLD analysis project Ga0182030, IMG submission 121299) | Permafrost microbial communities from Stordalen Mire, Sweden - 812S3M metaG (Illumina Assembly) | ecosystem: Environmental > Terrestrial > Soil > Wetlands > Permafrost | place: Sweden... | reverse complement strand
CCTATGATTATGAAAACCCTCGAGCACAACGCAACTGTGGCAGCCATCGCAACCGCATCCGGCCCGGCTGGCATTGCCGTGGTGCGCATCTCAGGACCGGAAGCAGGACGCATTGCAGATGCGGTTACAAAATGCCCGGGGAAACCACCATCCGCACGCCAGCCGGGTTCATTTTTTCACGCACAAATTGTGAATCCGACCGATGGTGCCGTAGTGGATGACGCCATTGTCCTGGTGTTTCGCGCCCCCGCCAGTTTCACAGGCGAAGACGTTGTAGAAATTCAGGGCCATGGCGGTGACGTGCCGGTCCAACGGGTGCTGAATGCCGTCTTGATCGCCGGCGCGCGACCAGCACCGCCAGGTGAGTTTACGCGGCGTGCCTTTTTGAACGGAAAGATCGATTTAACCCAGGCTGAAGCCGTGATGGATCTTATCCAAGCGCGGAGCGAACAGGCGGCTTCGGCCGCCCAGGCTCAATTAAGCGGCCTTTTGGGGCAGTCCATTGACGTTTGTTATGAGGCGGTCGCCAATTTACGCGCGGATATCGAGGCGCAGATGGACTTCGAGTCGGATGCGCTGCCCCCGCGTGTGCTCCATGACGTGAAAAACAGGATACACCAGAGCATTGAATCAATTAAACGACTGCAATTAACATGGAAAGAAGGTCACTTGCTGCGGACGGGTGCCACGATTGTAATCTGCGGACGGCCAAACGTGGGGAAATCATCCCTGATGAACGCGTTGCTTGGGAAAAATAGGGCTATCGTCAGCGCTATTGCCGGAACAACAAGGGATTTGATTGAAGAAAGCATACTGATCGAAGGAATTGTTGCCCGGCTGGTTGATACAGCCGGACTTCGCGAAACATCGTGTCCCGTCGAAAACGATGGTGTTTCTCGCGCAAAGGCCATTATCAAACAGGCCGATGTCATTGTTTATGTTTTTGACTCATCGCAACCCTTGTTTGAACAACAACGTGACTTTCGTGATCAAATGGCAGGCACGGCTGATTCACGCACGGTGTTGGTTTTCAATAAATATGACCTTCCGCATGCATTTGATTGTTGCACCGCCAAGCAAGCCTTGATAGAGGTGGGGGTTCTCGCGCATAGCATCACGGATAACGTTAACCTACAAGCGGTTAGTGTGTCTGCACTAACCGGTGATGGGCTTGGTTTGTTGCTCAAGACTGTTGCCAAGCTAATTGGCATTCATGCGTTTGACCCCCTCCAGCATCCGTGCATTTCTACGCGACATCGGAATGATTTGCTCCTTGCGGAGCAGGCTCTTGTGGATGCCAACGCCCTGCTTGATTCTGAAGAAACCATAATACTGGCGGCTGAAAAAATGAAACTGGCCGTTGCATCCTTGGGGCGGATAACCGGTAAAATTTTTAGCGACGATCTGCTTGATCGTATTTTTAACCGTTTTTGTGTTGGAAAATGATACTGCGGCGAACACCACCACACCGGGCTCCTTGTTTACTGCCTGTTAACACACCTTTTAGAACCTTCTTGCCTTTCCGGTTTGGTGACGATGCTGTGCAGGAATAAAATTATGTGAAATTCCAGTTATTACCAGGTTGACTCCTATTATGTACATATTTATACCACGCCAAACCGTTCACAAAATTGCTTCTTGACCAATGCGTTTAACCGAGAGTGCGGTATTGACGTTATGGCTTAACGTGATATCGTTTATGTGTTATTCGGTCTTTGCGCCGCTTGGTCCCATACCATGAATATTGTTGCCACAAACAACGCCTGCTATGACGTGATTGTAGTCGGCGGCGGCCATGCCGGTTCTGAAGCCGCCTTGGCCTCTGCACGCCTTGGCTGCCGAACACTTCTGGTCATCCAGTCCCGATCATCCATTGCTTGCATGCCGTGCAACCCATCCATCGGCGGAATCGCCAAATCGCATCTTGTTTTTGAATTGGATGCATTGGGCGGTGAGATGGCCATAAATACAGATGCAACCGGGTTACAATTCAAAGTGTTGAATTCAAGCCGCGGACCGGCTGTGCGCTCAAACCGAGCGCAGTGTGACAAGCGCCAGTATGCTGATCGAATGCGGGCGATACTCGCCACGACAACCAATCTGACGTTGCTCGAAGACGAAACCACGGCCATTCTTTTGCAAGGCAAAGATATTCTGATCGGCATCCGCACGGCCAAACACGGAGAAATCCACGCAAAAGCGGTTGTTTTTGCAACGGGAACCGCTCTCGCCGGAAGAATCCACATCGGCCATGAAGTTACAGATGGTGGCGGAGATGGGCGTCAGGCATCCGTCGTGTTGTCTGAAAGTCTGCGACAGACCGGGTTTGCGCTTACTCGTTTCAAAACGGGAACGCCGCCGCGTTTGGATGCCAGAACTATTGACTGGTCAAAAACCGTCATACAGCCAGGTGATGAGCCGCCGCCTTTCTTTTCCTGGGAGGCCAGACGCTCTTTTCGGTTAAACCGGGACAAAGCCTCGAAAATGTTCCACGTGGAACATACGTCGCCCGGGCAAGAGACTCCGAAACCGGAATTGTTCCACGTGGAACAAAACAACCAGCAAGTGCCATGCTGGTTGACCCATACCACGCCAGAAACGCACCGGATAATCCGCGACAACCTCGGTCGCAGTGCTCTTTATAGCGGCGGCATCACCGGAACAGGCGTCCGCTATTGTCCTTCGATCGAGGACAAGGTTGTAAAATTTCCAGACAAAGACGGCCATCATGTGTTTCTCGAGCCCGAAGCGCGCAATACGCACTGGATTTACCCGAATGGAATATCGAACAGTCTGGAACGTGATGTTCAGGTAGCCTTGGTTCACTCCATACCCGGATTAGAGCATGCAGAGTTTCTCGCTTATGCTTATGCGATCGAGTACGACTGCATTGATACGCTGGAACTCAAGCACACGCTGGAATCGAAACGCATCCCCGGTATTTTCTTCGCTGGCCAGATTAATCGCACCACCGGGTATGAGGAAGCGGCGGCCCAAGGCTTTGTAGCCGGCATCAATGCCGCCATGAATGTTTTTGGTCGTGACCCATTTGTCGCGAGACGAGACGAATCATATATTGGGGTTTTACTGGATGATCTGGTTACGCGCGGAACCAATGAGCCGTATCGCATGTTTACATCTCGCGCCGAACATCGTTTGATCTTGCGCCAAGATAATGCTCGTTTTCGTCTGTCTGGGCACGCCGAAAAAATAGGGATTGCAAATTCCGCCTTCTTGGATGAAACGCGTTGTCTGGAAGAAATTATAAAACAAGAACTGCATCGGTTGCATAACGAGCGTGTTGATGGCGTGCCACTTCTTACGTTGCTTGCGCGCCAGAATGGAGATTATCGTAAAATGCCGTGGCGAGCCAAAAACTTGCCAGATGATGCCATCGAACAAATAGAGATCTATTCGAAGTATCATGGTTATATTGAGCAGGAAGAGCGCTCCGCCGCGCGCGCACACACCTTCGAAGAAGTGCGTATTCCGGATTGGATGGATTACGAAAAAATAAAATCAATACGGTATGAAGCGCGAGAAAAATTCCAGAAAGTGCGTCCGTATAGTATTGGACAGGCTTCTCGAATTCCTGGAATTACGCCAGCCGATATATCTGTTCTAACGATAGCTCTGCGCAGGGGGAATCATTAGTCCAGAAGTTTTTCACGCGTTTTATCGCTGTCCGCCGCCACCGTTGACAATGTTCGAAGGCCCGCCTTTGACGACCAAGCAATCCAGAAGGCTTCGACCAAGTCCATACGTTGAACTTTGCCGGACATGAATGGCATATCCAGGAATGGATGTCACCGGCTGTTTTTCGAGGCGCACGCCAAGATCGGGCTGCGATTCCAGCAAACGAATCAAATTTTCATCCCGCGATAATGCCGTAATGCGACCATCGGAATTGTGCACAATCCAAACCGGCATGACATCGTTTGGATCAAAAGTGACCGGTGCCGAAGTTCCTGCCGTGCTCGCTCGCGCTTCCAGACGGATCATGCGCGCCCGCGCCTCGGTGCGCCCCATGCCGACAGCCGCCGTGATAATGTCGAGCAATTGCATGCGTACATCGTTCAGGCTGGTCACATGCGAGAACACATCCTGCAAGGCTGCATTATCGGTTAACATTCTTGCTAGTGATGAGATTTCCTTCAGGTACGCGTTGCGCTGCGAATCCGGAACATAATAGAGCAGGATGATACGCACGGGTGCGCCATCCGGGTTGCCATACGCAATGCCGCTAGGACTCCAGCCAACCGCGCAAAGCAGCTCTCCATCGTCCGCCGTGCGTGCGTGCGGGCAGGCCCAGCCGTGCCCAAGGTACGTGACCGACTGTGTTTCGCGGTTCAGCACGCCTTCCACAATGTTGGCGCCGGATCGCACAGATGGAACCGCCTCCACCATGCTGGCAAGCAAGGTCAGCGCCTTCTGTTTTTCATTCTCGGGCAATTCAATCAGCCGGCCCTCTTCCAGCGCTTCCAGCAATGCTTTCATTTTTATTCATCTCCAAACTTATTGTGGAACCAGACCTTCACGAAGTGGGTCAGGACGCTATACGTAATCAGGAAGCCAGCCATCCAAGCCCAATACGTAATGGGCAACGGCACAAAACCGAAATAATTGGCAAATGGCGAGAAGGGCAGCCAGCCGCCGATTGCCATGATACTAATGGTCGTCAACAACAAACCGGCGCTGGGGCGGCTTTGAATGAATGGAATCCGGCGCGTACGGATGATATGCACGATCAGGGTTTGCGTCAGCAGGGATTCCACAAACCAGCCGGTTTGAAAAAGTTTTTCCTGATATGGCGCTGCTGCGTTCGCGGCAACAGGAGACCATGCGCTGCACTTAAAGAAAAACCACATGAGCCCGAACGTGGCGTAGTCAAAGATGGAGCTCATCGGACCAATATAAATCATGAATCGTTTGATGTTGGCAATGTTCCAGCGACGCGGCTTGGTTAACAATTCTTCGTCAACATTATCCGTGGGGATGCCCACTTGGGAAAAGTCGTAGAGCAGGTTGTTGAGCAGAATCTGGATCGGTGCCATCGGCAGAAACGGCAGGAAACAGGCCGAGCCAACCATGCTGAACATGTTGCCGAAATTTGAACTCGCGCCCATGCGGATGTATTTGACGATGTTGATGAAGACGCGACGTCCCTCAATAATGCCATCTTCCAATACCGTCAAGCTCTTCTCCAGCAACACGATATCGGCAGCCTCCTTGGCCACGTCCACGCCGGTGTCCACCGAGATCCCCACGTCGGCGGTTTTCAGCGAGGGCGCATCGTTGATGCCGTCGCCCATGTAGCCAACCACATGGCCGCGGCTGCGCAAGGCTGCAATCAGCATCTCTTTTTGCGCGGGCGAGAGACGCGCGAAAACATCCACCTTTTCGCAAAGATCGGCCAGTTGTTCCTGATTCAGCCCTTTGAGTTGGTCGCCGGTCACCACGGTGTCGGCGTTCAGGCCCACATCGGTGCAGACCTTGCGCGCCACCAGCGGATTGTCGCCGGTCAGAATTTTCACGGACACGCCCACACGGCGCAACCCAATGATCGCCTGTGCGGCCGAATCCTTGGGCGGATCGTAGAAGGCGATATATCCAAGCAACGTCAAATCGTTCTCGTCGGCCACGCTGAATGTCTGCTTGTCGCGCGGAAATTCCCGGTACGCAATGGCCAGTACGCGGAAACCATCACGACTGAGATCCTCGACGTCCTCCATGAGATCGGTTCGGATCATGTCAATCAGTGGATTAACCTCTTCGCCCACCTGATAACGCGAGCAGACCTTCAGGACTTCCTCGACGGCGCCTTTGCAGATCAATACCTGGTCGCCTTCATACTCGATGGTCACGGACATGCGGCGACGCTGGAAATCAAAGGGGATTTCATCAATTTTCCGGCAGGAACGGTCCACGTCCAAATCCGTGCAGTCAAGCACGGCGCGGTCCAGCAGGTTGCGCAACCCGGTCTGGTAGTAGCTGTTCAGGTAGGCATAGCGCAAAACATCCTCGCTGGGCCGGCCGGTCACATCCACATGTTTTTCGAGCACCACGCGATCCTGCGTAAGCGTGCCGGTCTTGTCGGTGCAAAGGATGTCCACCGCGCCGAAATTCTGGATGGATCGCAACCGCTTGACGATGACTTTTTTTCGGGAAAGGGCGAGGGCGCCCTTGGAGAGGTTCACGGTCACGATCATCGGCAGCATTTCCGGCGTCAGTCCCACGGCAATGGAAAGGCCGAATAACAGCGCCTCCTTCCAGTCGTGTTTGCGAAGACCGACGATGAGGAAAACCACGGAGACCATCACGATCATGAAGCGGACCATCAGCCAGGTGAAGGACTTGATGCCTTTGTCGAAACTTGTCTCTGTTTCCGTTTCCGACAATTTCTTTGAAATGGCGCCAAAACTTGTATGATTTCCTGTGTTGACGACCAGCCCAAGACCGGTGCCGCTCACCACGCTGCTGCCTTGGAAACAGGCTGCTTCGAGCGTCAAAATACCGCGATCTGTCACATTGCAAGCCGCTGCCGTCTTCTCAACCGGCATGGATTCACCGGTCAATGCCGATTGCGCCACGAACAGATCCTTGGCGCGCACAATCCGCAAATCAGCCGGAATCAACGCACCGGCACACAACACCACCACGTCGCCCGGCACCAATTCCGCCAGCGGTATTTCTTCCTCTTTCCCGTTGCGCAAAACCGCCACGTTGGTATGAATCATGGCCTTCAGCCGCTCCACGGCCTTGGTTGAACGCATTTCCTGAAAATAGGTGAGCCCCACGCTCAACACCACCATGCTGCCCACGATGATGGCGGACGGCACATCTCCTGTCCAGAGCGACACGCCAGCAATCACCAGCAACTGGATCACCAGCGGATTGCGGCACCGTTGCAAAATCTCGACAAGCGGCCCGTTGGCCTTGCTGGCAATGATTTCGTTGGTGCCGTACTCTTTCCGGCGCGCATCCACGGCGTCCATATCAAGCCCACGGTCGGATGTTTTCATCTGGAGCAGGGCCGCTTCGGGTGCCATCGCGCACAACTCCGACAGGCGACGCTCATCCTCGGTGGTGGTATGCGAGGCCGCCTTGGCTTCCTGACGGATCAGGGCCGGCGAAATTTTCATGAAAAGGGACCTCAGCATGACGGCAAGTCTTTCGGTTTTTGGCGCGCGTCCGACATCATCTGCCTCTTCGCATAGGAAGGCCGTTCATGGTACGATGTTGCCCATGCGGCGGCAAATTAAAATACAGTTAGCGGCAATTTTTTTTGCCGGTTTTGTAGCTTGCCGAGAGAGACCTTCTTTTCACGGACAGCCCGCTTTTCATCCTTGCCCAACCATCGGCGTATAAAAAAGGTTTTATGGCTGGAAAATTCATACTTGGCACGTGGCTGGCCTGCACGATGTGCCTGTCGGCCCTCACGGCCGAAGAAAGCAAGGAAGCGCCCAAAAAAGACGATTATCCGCCTTTTCAGTCCGTCCAACTGGACCTGAAACCCGGCGAGCGGCTCACGTTCGACATTTCCTGGGGCATCATCCATGCCGGGCACACCGTTCTTTGCGTCACAAACAAGGAAAACCTCGACCTCACCAATTCCCTGTCCCCGAAAGTGTGGAATATCCTCTGCCAGACCCGCTCCACGTCCTTTATGTCCAATTTTTACGAGGTCCACGACGATATTCTGTCGTGCATAGACGCCAATGAGGGCTTTTCGCACCTTTTCGACATGAACAAAAATGAAGGCGCCGTCCACGGTGTCGAACGCATTGCCTTCCACTACGACCGTAACGAAGCCGACTATTTCAACACCAAGCGCCAGAAGGACGGCAGCTTCCGCACCAACTCGCTGGTCATTCCGCTGCCCGGCAAGGTCCACGATCCGTTAAGCTGCCTCTATTATATTCGCGCCATGGACCTCAAAATCGGCCAGCAATATAAAATGACCGTAAACACCGCGAAAAAAAACTGGGTGATGACGCTCAAGGTGCTGCGCCGCGAGAAAATTTCCGTGGAAGGCCTGGGCGACGTTCAGGCGCTGGTGGTCGAGCCGGTGGCCCAGTTTGAAGGCATCTTCGTAACCAAGGGCCAGATGACCGTCTGGCTGGATGACCGCACCAAAACGCCCTTGCTGATGAAAGTCGCCGTGCCGGTCATCGGCCATGTGACAGCCGAACTCGTCCATTTCGAAAACTCACCACTGAATTCGCCCGCTGCCGAAAACACCCAAAAACCTTAGTGTTTTCATTGAATCCGCGCCCCGCCATCCAACTACCGGTTTTTGACGCCTCCGCGCAAACATCTTTTGCCCGGCTCGAAACTACCCGTTTCTGACGCCTCCGTTTTGACCCAACCCTGTCGGCTGAATCCTGGATTCCGAACTCTTTTTTGGAGGCGTCAAAAAACGGTAGTTGGAAACCGCCAAAAAACGCCGGAGAGCAAGGCGTCAGAAACCGGTAGTTGCCGAAAATGCAATTGCCGTGGCGTGGTCCACCCCAAAAAGAGCGCCCATGTCGGCGTGAATTGCTAATAGGAAATCTGTATTTCGTAAAACCGGCTCTTGTCCGTGGCGTCAGGATCGGTGACCGTGCATGTGACGCCGTTATTGCTCGTGGTTCCTGTCGCGGCCGACCAACTTCCTGACAGGAGGTTCGTGCGGTACAGCAGCGTGTAGGTGCGATCATTCCAGTACGGACTGAAGACCAGGTTTTTCTCGCCGGATTGCCCCGCGACGCTCGCGATGTCCAGCACAAAGCGCGATGCCGCGTTGGTCGGGTTCAAGCCCGCCACGTACTTGAACAAATTGTTCTGGCCGGTGCCGGACGCATCCGCGTTTGGATTGGCGAGCGGGTTGGGGGCGGTCCCGAAGTATTGCACAAACCATGCATCCGAAATGCCGGAACCGGCATACGGCCCGAGTACTTGCACGATTGTGCTGCCGAAGACGCCGAGGTAGGCACCGCTGACAATGCCAGTTGGACTTGAATAAACGTTGGCGAGTGCCGTCAGCACGCCGTTGCCGTCGAGCGACTGGAAAGGATAAGCCACCGCATTCCACGCCACATCTTGCCCCGTCAAAGCTGTGATGGTCTGATCGTCCAGCGTGGCCATCGCGGTAAGCTGCCTTGTCGAACCTTCGACGAGTTGATCCGGTGTTGCGGTCACGGCGACATGGGTCACCTCGGTCAACTGGCCGGCATAACCCTGCTTGGCCATGTCGCTGCCGCCCGAGGAAATGCCGCCAATGCCACCGACGCTGCCATCCACGGTGTAGTTGGCGCTCGTGGAGCGCTGCCCGCCGGCATCGGTCGTGTCATTGATCGTGCTGTTTCCGCCGGAACGCGACCCGGCAAAAAGCATGGCCGCGCCGCCGGTCATCACAATCATCATCAAGATGGTCTTATTCATTTTGTCTCCGATTGCACGATCAATTGTTCATGCTGTTCGTGTAGGTCACAAAGCCGCTGGCACTGGTGTCATTGGTCCAGACCGACATCCACTTGCTTGCGCCATACGTATACAACGAATTGGTTGTGCCGCCGCCACGAATGATCGAACAGTTTTGCACCGTGCCGCCTTCAAAACTAGACACGCCGCCACCATAACCGCTCGTATTTCCGTTGAATGTGCAGTTCTGTATCGTGCCGCCGTAAGAACACGCTGCACCGCCACCGGAGCTGCCGGAATTGCCGTTGAATGTGCAGTTTTGCACCGTGCCACCGTTAAGGCAACACACGCCGCCGCCACCGTAGCCGGGGCCCATAGCCGAATTGCCATTGAAGATGCAGTTTTGCACCGTGCCACCGTTAAGGCAACCCACGCCACCGCCGCCATTGTTATATCCAGGTGCTGAATTGCCGTTAAAAGTGCAGTTCTGCACCATACCGCCGGAGTTGCAACCCACGCCGCCGCCAAATCCGATAGATGTGGAAGTGGAATTGCCGTTGAAGATGCAGTTTTGCACCGTGCCGCCAAAATTGCAATATACGCCGCCGCCGTTGTCGCCAGCATAGCATTTGCTGAACGTGCAATTCTGCACTGTGCAGCCAGCTTGCAGCCAGATCGCGCCACCATTGTCGTTCGAGTTCGTGCTGGTCAGCGTCAGGCTGTCGAACACAATATTGGTTGTGCCGGCAGTGCAGGTGAAGATGCGATAGTTGTTGTTGGTCGAGACGATGCAGACATTTTGCGCATCCATGCCCTTGATCGTCAGGTTGGTATACGTGTTGGTGAAAACAAGGTCTGCGCTGGTGGTGTAGGTGCCAGCCAGGAGAAGCACGGTCTTGCCATTCAAATATCCGGCGGGTTGATTGGTGAGCATATAAAGCGAATTCCATGGACGCCCCATCGAGCCATCTCCGCCCGCTGGCGCGGTCGAGGAAATAAAGAAGGTGTTGGCGTCCGCCAGTCCCGCGCCAACCGCGCCGGAAACATTCATGGCGTAACCCACGGCCGCAATGCGCGGGTCAGGGCTGAGCTGCTGCAAACCACTGCCACCATTGAACCAGACGCGCAACCGCACATTGGTGTTGGTAAACGCGGAGACCGGAATCGCCGCCATGTTCGCCAGCGTCGTGTCGCCCAGCAGCACGGAATACAAGCCCTTGGTCACGGGCGCGGAAACTGTGCCGACGCCATTGCTCCAGAAAGTCTGATAGACGATGCTGGCTGGCGGAGCGCCAATCACGACGGTTGGGGGAGACGTGTAGCCGCCGCCTGCCCCGGTCACAACAATACCCGTGACGGCACCACCTCCGAGCAACGCATTCGCCACGGCACCGGAGCCGCCGCCGTTTGTAAAGGACACCGCTGGTGGCGTGACATAACCCGCGCCGCCATCCGTCACGACCACACTGGTCACAAACGTCGCGGTCAATTGCGCATTGGCCGTCGCCTGGCGCGAAGCATTCGTGCCGCCGTCCACCAGCGCGAACTGGAACAAGCCCGTGCCGTCAAAGTTCGAGCCGTTCACAGCCACGCGCCCTTGGTAATTGATGACGCCGGGAACTTGGGCGAACACTTCATTTGCCACCAGAACACCCATGACTAGTGAAAAAATGGACTTTAGGCTTGCGCGCATGAAAAACTCCGGTTTTCTTGATTTTGGGTTGATTGATTGCCGCCTGATTTTAAAAGATAAACATCAATCCACTGATGTCTACTGAACTGGTGGACATATAGATGAAAACACAGGGATTGTCAATGCGTTCGCTGAAATGAAAGAATAGGCGTCCGAAAAACCGCAAGGGTTCTCGATATGCGCGAAACACATCGTGTGCTACCATTGCGCCAATCCGCACAACCCTGCAAAGTGGAAAACCATGCGCAATCCGACACCCGATATTCACACCTTTATCGCGCTGCTGCTGGGAGCCTTCATGGCGGCTGGCGCAAGCGGCGGGGAGACCAACATGAACACCTGGCGCAAACTCACATCGGAAGAGGAGCAGGTCATCGTCCACAAAGGCACGGAGCGTCCTGGCAGCGGCGCGTACGAAAAACTCACCGACGCCGGCACCTACGTTTGCCGGCGCTGCGGCGCGGCGCTCTATCGCGCGGAGGACAAATTCGACGCCGGTTGTGGCTGGCCGAGTTTTGACGCCGAGGTGCCGGGTGCCATCAAGCGCACGCTGGATGCCGACGGCAGCCGCACGGAAATCACCTGCGTCAATTGCGGCGCGCACTTGGGCCACGTTTTCACCGGTGAAAAACTCACGCCGCTCAACACCCGCCACTGCGTCAATTCCATCTCGCTCGCATTCATCCCGCTGTCGGCAAGCTCCAACCATTTCGAACGCGCCATTTTCGCCGGTGGCTGTTTCTGGGGCGTGCAATACATGCTCAAGGACCAGCGCGGCGTCATCCGCACCACGGTCGGCTACACCGGCGGCCACACCGACCATCCGACCTACGACAAAGTCTGCTCGCACACCACCGGCCACGCCGAGGCGTGCGAAATTTGGTTCGATCCCCAGGTGACAAATTTCGAGAAAATCGCCCGGTATTTCTTTGAAATTCACGATCCCACGCAGGCGGACGGGCAGGGGCCAGACCTTGGCGACCAGTATCGCTCCGCCGTTTTTTACACCAGCGACGCGCAGAAAACGACCACGGGAAAACTCATCGCCGAATTGCGCAAAAAAAAATTCACCGTCGTCACGCAGGTCGTGCCCGCCGTGACCTTCTGGCCGGCGGAGGATTACCACCAGAATTATTACGTCCGCACCGGCCATTCGCCGTACTGCCATCACCACGTGACGCGCTTCAACTCCCCGGTTTCGACGCCTCCATCCATGCCGAAAACCCCGCCACCAACCGCGTCGCCAACTACCGGATTCTGACGCCTCCGTTTTAACGCGTCCAAAGCGCCGTGCAATCGTCCACGATGCCTTGCAACCAAGGCGTCAAAAACCGGTAGTCTGCCGACCGCACCCAGGACAAATAATCCGGCGTCGAAACCGCCGAGTGTTCGAGCGCCGCCAGCGCTGAAGGCGTCAAAAACCGGTAGTCGCGCGCAGCCACCATTTTCTCCAGCGCCACCTTCATCGCCGGCCACGCCGTCACGAACGCCTGCTGGCTGGCGCGCGCCGCGCCGTCCGCATGT
>Ga0182030_10020143_pt1 | contig 12619 bp, 10 predicted proteins | sample 812S3MmetaG_FD_121299 | JGI IMG/M metagenome (GOLD analysis project Ga0182030, IMG submission 121299) | Permafrost microbial communities from Stordalen Mire, Sweden - 812S3M metaG (Illumina Assembly) | ecosystem: Environmental > Terrestrial > Soil > Wetlands > Permafrost | place: Sweden... | reverse complement strand
TGAGCCTTACGACATTGACGTGATCGGCCTGAACTGCGCGACCGGTCCGGCGGAGATGAACGAAGCAGTCCGGTATCTGGGGCTGAACTCCACCAAATATGTTTCAGTGCTGCCGAATGCCGGACTGCCGCAGAACGTAGGCGGCCACGCGGAGTACAAGCTCACGCCGAAAGACTTGGCCGACTATCACAAACACTTCGTGCAAGACTACGGCGTAAGAATCGTAGGCGGATGTTGCGGCACGACTCCCGAACATCTGAAAGCCGTAGTCGATGCCGTGACAGGCGTCGAGCCCGCAAAGCGCGATGTCAAGCCCGTAGGCGCAGCGTCAAGCGCCTACACATCGGTGCCGCTCGACCTCGAACCAAAGCCTCTGATCGTAGCGGAAGAGATGAACACGACCACGCGCGTCGATCATTTCCGCAAGCTGGTGCAGGCCAAAAAATACGACGACATTCTGACGCTGGCGAAAAAACTGGCCAACGAAGGCTCGCACATGCTCGATCTGTGCTGCGCCATTGTGGGCGAAGACGAGAAGGGCTACATCTCCGCCATCCTGGAAAAAATCGCGACCCGCGTGCCCGCGCCGATCCTGATTGACAGCACCGAAGCCGACGTAGTCGAAGAGGCGCTGAAGCGCATCCCCGGCAAAGCCATCATCAACTCCATCAACCTCGAAGATGGCGAGAAGCGCACCTCGAAAGTGTTGCCAATGGCCAAGCGCTACGGCGCGAGCGTAATTGCGCTGACCATCGACGAAGAGGGCATGGCGCTGACCGCGGACAAAAAAGTCGCGATCGCGCATCGCATCTTCGATCTGGCCACACAAAAGTACGGCATCCGTCCTGTGGATTTGCTCTTCGACACACTGACCCTCCCGATTTCGACCGGGCAGGAAGAATACCGTTCAGCAGGCATCGAGACCCTGAAGGCGGTGAAGCGCATCCACGACGAACTGCCGGAAGTGAAAACGGTGCTCGGCGTCAGCAACATCAGTTTCGGCCTCGATGCCTATCCACGGCGGGTTCTAAACTCGGTGTTTCTGCACGAGGCGGTCGAGAACGGCCTCGATGTTGCCATCGTCAACTACACGAAAATTTATCCGCTCTACAAAATTCCGGCGGAAGAAGTGGAACTGGCGCGCAAGCTGATTTATCAGGACCGCTCGAATGGCGATCCGCTGCAGGTGTACATGCAGCACTTCACCGGCCTGAAGGGCAAGGCGCAGGCGCAGACCACCGCGCACGTCGAGACACTATCGATCGAGGACAAGCTCAAGTACGCGATCATCAACGGCGAGAAATCCGTGGGCGACGGCAAAACCAAGCGCAGCCTGGAAGAGTTACTGGAGGAAGCGCTAGTCGAGTACAAGCCGCTAGACCTGATTAACACCGTGTTACTCGATGGCATGAAGACGGTAGGCGACTTATTCGGAGCCCGTAAGATGCAGTTACCATCGGTGCTGGATTCCGCCGGAGTAATGAAGGCCGCGGTAGCCTATCTAGAGCCGAAAATGGAGAAGAAAACCGGCGCGCAACAAAAGGGCACGATCGTGCTAGCCACGGTGAAAGGTGACGTTCACGACATAGGAAAGAATTTGGTCGACATCATCTTATCCAACAACGGATACAAAGTTGTGAACCTCGGAATCAAGCAGCCGGGCGATGTGATCATCCGCTCCGCGCAGGAACACCGCGCCGATGCGATCGGCCTGAGCGGCCTGCTGGTGAAGTCCACGCTCGAGATGAAGTACGTGATCCAGGAACTGGAACGCCAGAAGCTCGAGTATCCGGTAATCTGCGGAGGCGCGGCCCTAACCCGCAAGTATGTAGAAGATGATCTGCGGCGCGAGTATTCAAATGCCGTGTTCTACGGAGAAGACGCGTTCGCCGGCCTGCACGTGATGGAAGACCTGGCCGCGGAGGACGGCAAGCGCGAAGCGCGTCTAAAAGATGGCCGAACCGTAAGAGAATATGCGAAAGCGGCAGCGGTGGATGAAGAGATCGGCCCCGTGTTTTCCGAGCGCAGCGCAGTAGTAACCGATGCGCCGAATATTCCCGAGCCTCCGTTCTGGGGAGTGCGCGTGGTAAAGAATTACGATCTGCGCGAAATTTTCAATTACATAAACGACACCGCCTTGTTCAAGAATCAATGGCAGCTCAAGACGGCGTCGCAGGAGGATTACGCGCGCCTGGTGGAAGAGAAGTACCGTCCGATCAAAAAGAGGCTGGAAGAGGATGTGATAGCGGCGGGCTGGTTCGAGCCGAAAGTAGTCTACGGCTATTTTCCAGCTCAAGGCGACGGCAATGACGTAGTAGTCTACGACCCAAGCCAGTGGAGCGACGGGCGTCCGGGCCCGTCCACCGCAACGCAGGCAAAGGAACTCCTCCGCTTTACCTTTCCGCGCCAGAAAGAAGGCCGCCGCCTGTGCATCTCCGATTTCTTCGCCGCCCCGTCATCGGGCAAAATGGACGTCCTCGGCCTGTCGTTGGTCACCATCGGTCCGAAAGCGTCAATCGAAACCCAGCGCCTGTTCGAAAGCGGAGAATATACGCGCTATCTCTACCTCCACGGCCTAAGCGTGGAAACAGCCGAGGCGCTCGCCGAGTTCCACCATAAGAAGATGCGAGAAGAGTTAGACATCGCGGCCGAAGACTCGCCGCGCATTAGTGATCTATTCCATCAAAAGTATCGCGGCTCGCGTTATTCGTTCGGCTATCCGGCGTGTCCGCACCTGGAGGATCAGACCAAGCTGTTCGCGCTGCTGCATCCGGAAGAAAACGTAGGCGTGCGCCTGACTTCAGGCTTCTTGCTGGAGCCGGAGCAGAGCACATCGGCGATAGTAGTGCATCATCCAGGGGCGAAGTATTTTGTGGTGTAGGGAACAACCACGGCACGCGGGAGCACGTGCAGGAGTCCATTTGCTAGAGGAAAATTTCGACGTATACTGGGCCGGACTTGACTCCCAAAGGAGAAAGAACATGCTGCGTAACACTTCGCTGATTCTAGGCCTGGCGCTCGTCGTACTGACCATCGGTTGCGCGAATGCCCCCGCTCCACCACCACCGGACACCCGCGCCGCCGATGTGCAAGCGGTCAAGGACGTCGAAGCGGCCTGGGTTAAGGATGCTGCTACCAAGGACGCCGATAAGTGGGCCAGCTACTTTACGGAAGATGGCAGTGGACTATACCCCGGGGCCGGGATCCTGAATGGGAAGGCGGCCATCAAAGCGGCGATGGTGCCGATTTTGGCCGATCCCAATTTTTCGCTGACTTTCCAGTCCACCCGGGCAATGGCCTCCAAGGGTGGTGACATGGTCTATTCGCAGGGCACCTACACCATGACCATGACCAAACCGAAGACCAAGAAGCCCATGACGGACAAGGGAAAGTATCTGACGGTCTACACCAAGCAGGCGGACGGAAGCTGGAAGGCCGTCGCCGATACATTCAATTCCGATTCGCCTATGTAGGCCACCCGAGGAATGACGTGGTGGCGTGTGAGCCGCCTGCGGCGACTCGGCGGCCGGACGAGGGCGTCCCTACGCAAGCTGGGGAGATACTGCGATTTAACTGCCTTCTTCGGCGTACTCCGACGGCACGCGGGAGGACGCGCGGGAGTGTACTCGCACGATCAGCAGTCCCACCAGAACCGCGCTGACCAGCATGATCACCCTTATGTAGAGGCCGGCGTGAAACGCCTGGTCGCCAGCCGCCGTTCGGAGCAGGCCCGAGGTAGCGCTGATGGTGCAGAATCCAAAATAGAACTTTTCCATCCATCCGCGAGAGATGAGCAAAAGCCAAAAAAGAATGGAGGAGACGACGACGAAGATTCCGCAGAGAATCCACGTGCCACGCGACACCGTGGATGCTACCCAGATGCCGGCGGCGGGATTGGCGACGAACATCTGCCGGACAGCAATCAGCAGGAACACGACGGAATGCACCAGCGCGACGACGGCGCGTCTGCGGTTCGTGAGAATAGAAAAATCTTCCATGCCTGATCATACTTTAGCGGAAATGACGAGCATCGGGCTGTGATCTGGATCACTACGAGCGGGACGGTCGCTCTGGCGGCCGCCGCTGGGTACTGTGCTATAGTGCACAGTCTTGCCATCGGAAAGGGAAGTAAACTGGAATTGTCTCTTCTAGCATCTTCCGCCGTACTGCACGGTGACGGTCCCTTGCGAAAATCAGACAGCGTTGCGCTGCGCAAGGAGGCCGTCAATGGCCAACAAGACTCATCCGCCTACAAAGCTCTTTCCGACGCCACCCATCGCTAACGTTGACGGCAACCACATCCATAATGAGATCCTCCTCGGGCTGGCCCCGAGAGAACGTGAACTGTTGTTCTCGAAATTGGAATTTGTACGTTTGAAGACGCACCACGTGCTGCATGAGCCGGGCGATACTTTGAAGTCCGCTTATTTCCCCAACAGCGGCTTAGTGTCCATTCTGAGCGTGTTCCCGGACGGAAAGAGTGTGGAAGTCGGTTTGGTGGGCAAGGAAGGTTTTATCGGATTGCCGCTGGTGGTGGGTTTTCGCACCGCGCCCACGCGGGCCACTGCTCAGATTGAGGGCTCGGTGTTTCGCGTCGACGGCGAAGCCCTGCGGGGAGTTCTCCGGCAGTGTCCCAAACTGGAGCGGCGGTTACAGCAGTTTGCCCAGATCATGGCCATGCAGACCACCCAGATTGCAGCCTGTAATCGTCTGCATGAAGTGAATGAGAGATTGGCGAGATGGTTGTTGATGAGCGCCGACCGGATCGGATCGAATTCGGTGCCATTGACCCACGAATTGCTGGCTCAGATGCTGGGCACTCGCCGCTCCAGTGTGACCGTGGCAGCCGGAGCGTTGCAGAAAGCCGGACTCATCACTTACACTCGTGGGGACGTAAAGATTGTCGACCGCCAAAAGCTGGAAGAAGCGGCCTGCGAGTGCTACGGAATCATGCAAGCGCAGGTCAAAGAATGGCAGAGCGAAGCGGATTAGCGGCTGTGTGCGCCAGCGCACATTCGGCAGTCCATCATCGCATTGACACATTGCCAGCGCGCGGATACCCTGAGCGTTAAACGAGTCTTGTCCCGATCGCAACTATTGCTCTGCATTGGGGTTGGATAGGTTATGTCGGAAGGCGATCTTATCGATCTTGGTTCTAATCGACATCTGATCGAATGCCCGCACTGCCAAAAGCAAACGGTGCACCATTGTCCAGGGGATATGATCCTTTTTGCCACGGCGAGGTGCACACATTGTGGGCGGCAGTTTCTCATCGCGCTGAATAAGCCGCGGCTCGAGCCCTGAACTGGAAATGCGCGAAGTACCTGGTAGCGCAGGGAAGAGCTTTTCACCGCAGAGACGCAGAGAGCGCCGAGAGAACCGGATGCTACTGCAACCGGTCTCATAAATTGTGTAGGCCATTGATTGACCCGCGACGATTGACCCGCGACGATTGACCCACGACGAGCACCCCCCGCGCCACCCCAACCTGTGGTTACGCCACGAACCTGCTCTTACACTAGGAAGCAACTTGTTTCGTTTTGACATCAGGTTTGCGGTTGGGGAAAATCACCGGTATCCGTGGGTGTCGGGAAAACTGAAATACGACTTGGAGAGGAAAAATTTATGACAAAAGCGATGGTAGTTGCCGTTCTTTCTGTGTGTCTGTCGTTTGCTGCCGGGATCGCGGTTGCCGATAGGGTTCATGACTGGCACGACCTGGACGCAGTCCATAAACACGTGCAAGAAGCGATCAAAGAGCTGGACCACGCCCGCGCCGCCAACCACTACGATATGGCGGGGCATGGCGCAAAGGCAGAGGGGCATCTGCATGAGGCGGAGCGCGAACTGCACGAAGCGATCGAGGCCATCCGGGCAGAGCGGTAACGCGATCAGCTATCAGCTTTCGGCCCTCAGACATCAGGCAGAGCCCTTACCGATGGCTGACGGCTGTTATAGAGTAAGAAATGGGCGCGGAGCTGTTTCCCGCGCCTTTTTTGTTGGTGCCGAGTCAGAGACCGCGCACAAGAGTATCCACGGCACAGGAGCGTCACACTTCCAGCGAGACCAGCGGCTGCGCTAGCAGCGCGTCCGTCTGCGTGGAAGAGAGGGTTCCGCCACCGAGGGCGGACTGTTGCAATTGTTGCTCCAGGGTAGCGTAGGTTTGTTGCGCGACAAGGCTGGTGGGTGTGACGGTCGAGCCACCAGGGTTGGTGTTCTGGAGCGGGGGATTCTGGCCGCCTGGGTTTCCGCTTCCGCTGTGATGGTGGAAGTGGCTGGTCGAGAGATTGTTGTGGAGATCCTGTTGCACGGTCGAGAGATCCTTTTGAGCGGCGGAAAGGTTACCGGACTGCAGATCGGTACCGAGCTGGTTGAAGGCTTGGGCGACGGGGTTGGAGGTGGAGGCCCCAGAAGTGGACGGAGTGGAAACGGTGCCGGTGCTGGCGGCGGGCTGCGAAAATGCTGCCTTCAGGGTAGCGAAATCGGACTGCGCGGCCGAGAGATTGCCGGACTGGAGATCCTCGCTCAGCTTTTGCATGTCCTGTTTGTAAGGAGAGCTGACGGCGCTGAGTTGGTTTTGAACGAAGCTGCTGCTTAAAATCCCGGAAATGGACATTGATGTACCTCGATGTAAGAGTTGAACAAGCGTCCGACGCAGAATTTGTTGGCGGCAAACCGAAGCATGATGCCCGCCGCTGGCGAAGTCCCGAGTGAACCTGGTGGTGTCGAAGCACGCCCAATTCCATTAACGACAGAGAGCACGGGGAAGAACGTTGCAGTGGTTTGTGCTGGTTGCGGGCTGTGGCGCTCGGCGAGACGGCCCAGTGCGCCGCGGGTGGGCAAAGCGTGCCTGCTTTGATGGAGGCAAGAGTTGCCGGGGCTGACGGTCCACACTGGAAAATCTTGAAACCGCATCCAGAAACAGTAAACTTGTCGGCATGGCGCGAAACTTCAAAGATCTGACGGAGCGCGAAATTCTGGCGCTGGCGATTTCATCGGAAGAAGAAGACGGACGAGTGTATGCCGATTTTGCCGATGGCTTGCGGGAGACGTATCCAGCGACGGCGAAACTGTTCGATGACATGGGAGCGGAGGAGTCGGGGCATCGGTCGTCGCTGATCGAAACTTATCGAGCGCGTTTTGGGGAACACATTCCGCTGATCCGGCGGCAGGATGTGAAGGGTTTTGTGCAGCGCAGGCCGTTCTGGCTGACGCGTCCTTTGAAGATTGCCGAGGTGCGCAAGCAAGCCGAGATCATGGAACTGGAGACGCGCCAGTTTTATCAGAAGGCGATCGGGCAGGTGACGGACGCGGGGGTCCGGAAGTTGCTCGGCGACCTGGAGGAGGTCGAGCGCAAACACCAGATCACGGCGGAGGCTCTGGAGGAGAAGATCACGCCGGATGTCGAGAAAGCGGAGGACGAAGCGCAGCGGCGTCTGTTTGTGTTGCAGATCGTGCAGCCCGGTTTGGCAGGCCTGATGGATGGGTCCGTGTCGACTCTGGCCCCGGTGTTCGCGGCGGCGTTTGCCACCAGGAGCAGCAATGACGCGTTTCTGGTGGGCCTCGCGGCATCGATTGGGGCGGGAATCTCGATGGCGTTTGCGGAGGCGCTCTCCGATGACGGATCGTTGACCGGGCGTGGGCGTCCAGTGCTGCGCGGCGCGGTGACAGGATTGATGACCGCCGCCGGCGGGATTGGCCATACGCTGCCGTTCCTGATTAAAGATTTTCATGTGGCGTTTATCGCGGCCGTGATTGTCGTGGCCGCAGAGCTGGCGACGATTGCGTGGATTAGGAATCGCTATATGGATACTCCATTGTTGTCGGCGGCGTTTCAGGTGGTCGTCGGCGGAGTGCTGGTGTTTGCCGTGGGGATATGGATTGGGAGCTCGTGACGGAATTGCTAACGGACCTCTGATTAAGTCGTTTCACGGAGAGCTTTGAAAGGACATGGCTTCAGCCATGCCGTCAGAACCCGCTAAACAAGCGGCTTTAGCCGCTGAAGGTGGTACTTTTAGCGTAGCCCGTCTCGCCAGCTAGGACTTAACCAGAGTTTCCTTAACAGTTGAAGCGCCCCGCCCCGCTCCGCTCGCCTGGCTACTATTTCGTCGTTATCTGGTCATGGTCGTAGTATTCATAGGCCGACATTGGTTTGGCGCCGCCTTTCTTCCAGATACGACTTTCGGCGGGAAGCTTGCCTAACACGCGGGCCATCTCTCTTACATGCATGGCGACCGATCCGCAGCAGGAGCCAATGTAGTTGATGCCGATTTCTTTAGCTTTTTGGGCGTAGTCTCCCATTTGTTTGCGAGTTAGCTGAAGTGGGTCGAGGCCGTAGGGAAACTCGGGAAGGCTGGTGAAGTCGGGTTTGTCTTTCGGTGTGTTATAGGCCACGGGTTGGCAGGCTAGATAGCCGTCGACGGCTTTCCGCATTTGTTCCATGGGGCCGAGTATGTGCTCGGGTGGGCGGAGGCAGTTCATGCCTACGATGTCGGCTCCCGCGTCTAAGAGGGTCTTGGCGGCGGTGGCGGCGTTTGTTCCTTCGGCAGTTTCATCTTTATTTTCGAAGCAGATGGTGACCATGACGGGGAGTCCAGTTTTCTTCGCGCGCTCGACACAGAGGAGCGCTTCGCCTAACCACGAGAAAGTTTCTCCGATGATGAAGTCGACGCCTTCTTCGCACTGTACTTTGAGTTGTTCGTCGAAGGTTTGACGGACGCGGTCGGCGGAGGCGGGGCTGTTCGGCTCGTACATCCAAGTCAGGCTTAGATTGCCGGCGACTAAGCATTGGTCGCCAGCGACTTCTTTGGCGACGCGGACGGCGGAGCGGTTGATATCTTCGACTCGATCTTCGAGGCCGACAGTGGCCAGTTTGTCTCGGCTAGCGTAGAAGGTGAGGGCCTGGAGGACTTCGGCTCCGGCTTCGCGGAATTCGATGTGAAGCTCGCGCAACGCGTCGGGATAGACGATGGCGACCTCAGGAGTGAAGGGACCGGGGCGAACCCATCCGCGTTTTTCTAGTTCGAGTAAGTAGCCGCCGTCGCCCAGGACGGGTCCGTCCTTCAGGCGTTCGAGAATACCTTGCTTGGCCATAACTGCTCCTATGTGAAATACGGTTATTTGTTTGGAGTTATGATGCGCTCGATTTGGCGAATATGGTTGATATCGTGTCCAGCTACCATGCGGACAATGTGCTCAATGGATTCCTGGCCGCGCTCGGCGTGCTGTCCGTAGTGCTTCCGCTGGTCGGGAGAAAGCGATTTGACGAGCGCGAGATTTGCTTCACGGACGACGCGGTGCAGTTCAACGGACTTGCGGAAATCGCGTTTGTCGTAGTGCCCGGTGATGACCCAGGCGTTCTGATCATAGGCTTGGACGGGCGTTCCGGGGGACCCGAGAATGGAGCGCATGCGCCAGCCGATTACGATTTCGACGTCGGCGAGGTGGGCCAGGATTTCAGCGACCGACCATTTGTCGGGCGCGGGCCGCTTGCGGAGCTTGGCGGTGGACACGCCTTTGATGAGGCGAGTTAGTTTTTTCGGGCTGGCGGATTGGAGTTTGATCGGGTCTTGTCCCTGGGCGTTGGCCAGAATGCGTTGCGTGTATTGTTGAGCGGTTTCGGACATTTGGAATCTCCTTATATTGCTCAGCCCTAAATGGGCGTCCTGTTTCGAAGAGTCTTCTGCATCGCGAAAGTGCGGCCGGGCAATGCTAGTCATCCTTGTACTCGAAATCTGCTTTGATGGGTTGGCCCTCCTGGAAACGGTTGGGGCGGAACGGAGTTATGTCCACCGTTTTCGCTTTGCCGTCGATAATCAGTTCGGACATTACCAAGCCAATAGCAGGTGAAAGTTTAAAGCCCATGCCGGAGAAGCCGGCGCATAGGTATAAGCCTTCTACCTGCGGGACATAGCCTAAGAGCGGACGCGAGTCGGGAGTTACATCGTACACGCCGGTGACGCCGCGCATTACTTCGGCGGCTGCTAGTTTCGGCAGGCGGCGCGCGGCTCGGTCCATGATTTCTTCTAAGTCGATGTCAGAGGGGCGCTGGGGAAAGTTATCGGGGTCGATGGGACGCTTGCCGTAGAAATCGCCGACCAGGAATTTATCGCTTCCATCGGACCGGAAGTAAGTTGCGGTGACGGAGTCGATGCAGGCCGCGCCCGGCTTCATGGTAGGCGCGTTCTTGAGGATGGCAACTTGGTGGAATTCGGTTTCGATCGGCGGATCGAAGCCGGTCGACTGGAAGAGAGGACGCGTCCAGGGGCCGGTGGCGGCGATCACTACGGGAGCGTGGATTTCACCGCGATCGGTTTGCACGCCGCGGATGCGTCCGGCGTCGATCAGGAAACTGGTGGCGTGGGTCTTGGACAGATAGGTCGCGCCTAAGTCGCGGGCGTGACCTAGAAAGTCATTGGCGACGACGTTACCATCGCCATAACCGGAGTCAGGTTCATAGGCGGCTAACTCTACGTCGTCTACCTGCCAGTCGGGTTCGAGTTCTTTGAGCTGATGGCGGTCGATGAGCTGGACGTTTGCGCCGAGATTCCTTTGCATGGCGACATTTTGTTTCAGTGCTTCGGATTCTCCGGGGTGAACGATGCGGACAAATCCTGTTTTACGAAATTCGCCGGGCTCGCCGACGACGTCGCGCCAGTGCTGGAAGACCTTGAGGCTGATGAGAGCGAGTTGAACTTCGGGCGGGAAGCTGTAATGCATGCGGATCAAGGCGGACGAGCGTCCGCTTCCACCGCTTCCGGCGTGGTCTTTGTCGAGGACCACGATGGGTCCGGCGTTGCGGCGAGCGAGATGAAAGGCGATGGACGCCCCCATGACCCCGGCGCCGAGGATGATAAAGTCGGCAGTCTTGGGGATGCTGTTCGCGTTCATGCAACGGCCTCCTTGAACTTGCCTTTTTTCAAATCGCGCAGAACTTGATGCGCGGAGTTGTGGCCCGGGGCTCCGGTGACGCCGCCGCCGGGGTGGGCGCCAGCGCCGCAGAGATAGAGGCCGCAGATCGGAGTGCGGTACTGCGACCATCCAGCGACGGGCCGATTGAAAAATAATTGTTCGAGATTGAGGTCGCCGTGGAAGATGTTGCCTTCAGTGAGCCCGTAGGTGCGTTCGAGGTCGAGCGGGGTTAGAACCTGGCGGGCAACGATTGCGCTCGGAACATTGGGCGCGTATTCGGCGATTTTGTTCACTACGCGGTCGCCCAGCAATTCGCGATTTTCGTCCCACGTGCCCTGGCGAAGTTTGTAGGGAACATACTGCACGAAGCAGGTCATAACGTGCTTCCCGGCGGGCGCGAGGGATGGGTCGGCGTTCGAAGCGATGACGCAATCGACCCAGAGCTGTTCGGGAATTTCTCCAAACTTGGCAATGTCGTAACAACGCTCGGCAAATTCGAGCGAGGGGACTAGAGTGAAAAGCGACCGCTGCTGCGGGTCGTAGCTCGCGGGCGTGCCGGTGAAGCGGGGCTCTTCGGCGAGAACCATGTTGACCTTGGCGCAAGGGCCGTCCATTTTGATGCCGCGAATAGCGTGGACGAAATCGGCGGGGAGATCGGACGCCGGGACCAGTCCGAGGAAAGTGCGTTTGGGATCGGCGTTCGAGAGCACTACGCGAGCGCGGATTTCGGTGCCGTCTTCGAGGACTACGGCGCGCACTCTGCCATCGCGCGAATCGATCTGCTGGACCGGGCTGCTGGTGCGGATTTCGGCTCCGAAGGCCCGCGCCGCTTTGGCCATGGCGTTGGTGATGGAGCCCATGCCGCCCATGACGTGTCCATAGAAGCCTTGTTGGCCGTGCTCGCCGCCGCTGAGTAAGTGGAACAGCAGGCCGAGCGCTGTGCCGGGTTGGTAAGGGCCCCCGTGCTTGCCGTAGACATTGTTGGCGAGAAACAGCGTTTTTATTTTTTCGGATTCGTAGTTGCGGTCGAGAAAGTCGCCGAGGCTGCCCGTGAGGAACGAGACGAGCTGCGAGATTTCCGTGGTGGAGATTCCGCGGAAGCGCTTGCCGGCGCGGAACAGCTCGGACCATCCCTCGAAAGATTGCGTCCCGGGTTCGGGCGGAGGTTCAAGAAAAAATGGTTGGAGATAGCGAGCTAATTTCTTCAGACGATCGTCGACACGGACGAAAGTTTCGGCGTCTTTGCGAGAGATCTTGCGGAGTTCCTCGATGACTTGGTCGCGATTCGACCACCAGGAGACGAGATGGCCGTCGGCAAAAGGGACCTGCAGCGCGGGATCGCAGGGCACCATGCGGAGTCCGTGATCGGCGAGATGGAGGTCGCGGATCACTTCGGGGCGGAGCATGCTCGCTATGTAGGAAGTGGTGGAAGCACGGCAACCAGGAGCGATTTCTTCGGTGACGCAGCATCCGCCGACGATGTCGCGGCGTTCGACGACAAGGGTGGAGTATCCGGCGCGGGCAAGATACGCGGCAGCGGTGAGGCCGTTGTGGCCAGCGCCGATGACGACGGCGTCATAAATCAAATTTGGACGGCGAGACATGCGGCTGACCACTGGTCAAAACAAGAAAAGACCCCGGTTGAAGAAACTAACGAAAGCCCGTGAAAAAAGCCATTGAAAAGTGGTTTATCGGTGCTGTATCTTTC